>Ga0194039_1001550_pt1 | contig 12245 bp, 2 predicted proteins | sample JunL228m_MetaG_FD_148679 | JGI IMG/M metagenome (GOLD analysis project Ga0194039, IMG submission 148679) | Anoxic zone freshwater microbial communities from boreal shield lake in IISD Experimental Lakes Area, Ontario, Canada - Jun2016-L227-8m | ecosystem: Environmental > Aquatic > Freshwater >...
CCTTTATTCGGAATGGCCTTGTCTATAATAACCTGAGTGAAAAGGGGTGTCACCAAACCAAATAATTGCAGGAAGAAGGCAACTAGGGCTACTTCATACAAAAACTGTCGATATTTCTTTATAATCGGCAAAAACCACTTAAAGCCCAGTCTCCAACCCTCGCCGATCAAACTCTTTTTCCGAGGCGCTACTTTTGCAAAAATAAGCCGCCCTGACCATATCTCAATGAGGGCTTCATTTTTTGTAACTTTAGGCTTATTTATCAATGGATCAAAAATTACTGCCCATTTGCCGTCACAACGGCCAATAACTACAAAATGCCCATCGTTCAATACTGCAATACTTGGCGAATGGTATTCCGGCAATAGTTCAGCTTCGGTGGTAACAGCCTCCAGATTTATTTTGAAATATTCAGCAAGCTTGATAATGCTATTTTCATTTAGATTAGCTTCGTCCACAGCGGACTTAAGTTCGGCTGGGATTTTATTTTTATCGATCTTTATGCCTAAAGAATCAGCTACAATAGACAAACAGATAAAACCTGTGCCCATCTGTATAGTTTTAGATTTGTCCGGTAAGTTCATTTCTGGAGTGCTATTCAATTGATCTTAATAAATAGCCGACAATAACGCCGGCTATTCATTATCATTAAGTTCAATTGTAAAGCAATTAATTTATTCCGGACTTTGAATGGCTGATATAGTATTTCAAGCCATTTTCTTCTGTAGCTTTACTCTTACCGAATACCGACTCGATTTCGGTTTTGTGGCTATTCAGGTATCCCATACTGTCAAAGCTGCCTAACCCGCTTTTATAGCCTTGGGTTGCAAAATCCTTATTGCCGTTATTGAAAGTTTGAGTCCAATCACCTTTGGCATCGCTTATGCCATATTGGTTTATCTTTTCCTGGTACGAAGCAATGTACTTTAATGTATCAGTCTCGGTAAAATTCGTATAGTTGACTGCTTTAGTCTGGTCAGCAAACTTTAAGGATTCAATATTCAGAAGGCTGTCGATCTCATTACTATATGTGTTTTGTTTGAAAACATATTGTTTTCCGTCATTAGTTAGTATTTTATAATCGCTGAGTTTACCTGAATAAACAGCGGTATCTGTTCCAAGCCCGCCATCCAGGATATTGTTTCCAGCGCCGCCATATAGAGTGTCGTTTCCGTCTTCACCATAAAGCGTATCATCTCCTTCGTTACCATAGAGTATATCGTTACCCTTTCCACCGTGAACAATATCATTTCCTTTGCCTGCAAATATCGTATCATTTCCAACTAAACCATTTATTGATTCATCATTGTCAGTACCATAAATCTGAAGCATGTTTTCGATTGAAGCTGTTGATAAAGTCGCATCATCGAATTTAACTGATTCCATTTTGTAATTAAAATTAGGATCTGTCAGGTCACTGTAGAACCAGTTCTTTACTGTGATCGTATCGCCTGTAATTCCGTCTGTTCCCTTAAGAGAGAGGATCAAATTCTGTTCGCTCTTTACGACACTTGAAATGTCAGCTTTGTTATAACCTTCAAGTTTAAGCGTATCTGATGATCTAGCTGAAACAGAAAGATCATTAATATCTAAGATTATGTCATTTCCGTCACCCTTGCGATGAATGTATGTATCGCTGCCTTCGCTCCCAATAAGCATATCATCTCCAGTACCGCCTATCAGAGTGTCATTGCCTTCTGACCCCATAAGTGTGTCGTTACCATCCTCGCCGTACAGTGTATCATTACCTTTTAGCCCATTGATTACATCATCTCCTGCTCCGCCAAAAATGGTATCATTACCGTTAAATCCTGTAATAACATCATTACCATCTGTCCCATAAATCTGCAGCATATTTTCAATAGATGCTGTTGAAAGACTTCCATCGTCAAATTTGAAGGTTTCGATCTTGTAGTTGTAGTTAGAATCTACCAAGTCACTATAAAACCAGTTAACAAAAGTAATATTTTCAGCAGGCTGTCCATTGATATCCTTAAGAGTAAATAACAGATTATTGTCTTGTTTTACAGCACTGTAGATGTCTGCCTTATTGAAACCCTCCAATCTAAGTGTATCTGATGATTTTACATGGTTAGTAAGATCATTAATGTCCTTTATGGTATCATTCCCGTCTCCACGATGGAAAACATAAGTATCGCTGCCCTCTCCACCTTGGAGAATATCATCCCCTGTTCCGCCTATCAGAGTGTCATTTCCATCTGAACCTAGAAGTATGTCGTTACCATTTTCACCGTATAGAATATCATTACCTTTTACTCCATCAATCACATCATCGCCAGAACCGCCGTATATCGTGTCGTTGCCGTTAAATCCGGTAATTACATCGTTACCTTCTGTCCCATAAATCTGCAGCATATTTTCAATAGATGCTGTTGAGAGACTTCCATCGTCAAATTTGAAGGTTTCTATCTTATAGTTGATATTCGAATCTACTAAATCACTATAAAACCAGTTGGCTAAAGTAATTTTTTCTGCTGGTTGCCCATTACTGTCTTTAAGAGTAAATAGCAGGTCATTTCCTTGCTTTAGAACACTGTAAATGTCTGCCTTATTGAAACCTTCTAATCTGAGTGTATCTGATGATTTTGCATGGGCAGTAAGATCATTGATGTCCTTCATGGTGTCATTGCCATCTCCACGACGGAAAACATAAGTATCGCTGCCTTCGCCTCCTTCGAGGGTATCATCTCCTGCTCCGCCGTCAAGAATGTCTGTGCCATCGTCTCCGTAGAGGCGATCATTCCCTTCGTTCCCATAGAGAGTATCGTTGCCTTTTCCACTGTGAACTATATCATCACCTTTGCCTGCAAATATCGTATCATTTCCGACAAAACCATTAATTGAGTCGTCATTATCAGTACCATAAATCTGAAGCATATTCTCAATAGATGCATTTGATAAACTTCCATCATCGAACTTGAAAGTCTCGATTTTGTAATTAACATTGGAATCAACAAGGTCACTTGAAAACCAATTGCTTATTGTGATCGTGTTGCCTGCAAGACCTGCATCGCTTTTCAGGGTAAAAATTAAATCAAGGTTCTTTTTTACAACGCTGAAAATATCTGATTTATTAAAACCTTCAAGTCTTAGAGTATCTGAGGATTTTGCTGAAGTAGAAAGATCGTTCACATCAAGGATTGTATCATTTCCATCGCCTTTTCTGTAAACATAGGTATCGCTTCCTTCTCCTCCAAACAGCTTATCATCTCCCCCATTTCCATAAAGAGTGTCGTTGCCTTTCCCCCCATAGATCCTGTCACGGCTATCTGTGCCGTTAAGTATATCATTTTTATCAGTACCATAAATCGAAGGAATTGCTGTAACATTTACGCTTACATTAGCTGATGAACTTCCTCCGTTACCGTCTGACACCTCATATGTAAAACTATCAGTTCCGCTGTAGTCAGCATTGGGTGTATAAGTAATTGTCTTGTCCTGGTTGATAATAAGAGTTCCGTTTAATGCCTGGGTCTTTATTGATGGGACAAGAATATCTCCGTCTATATCACTATCATTAGAAAGGACATTAATAGTTAGAGCTTTATCTTCGATTGTTGTAGCATTGTCATCTGCTGAAAGCGGAGCATCATTAACTGGCAAAACATTGATATTTACATTAGCTGATGAAGTCCCTCCGTTGCCATCTGGTATTTCATATGTAAAATTATCAACTCCATTATAGTCGGCTTTTGGGATATAGGTTATTGTCTGGTCTGGATTGATTATAACTGTTCCATTTGAAGCCTGGGATTTAATAGATAGAGCAAAAATACTTCCATTTATACCACTATCATTAGCGAGCACATTGATCGTTATTGCAGTATCTTCGTTGATTGTTACGCTGTCATCCGCTGCGACGGCTAGAGGATTGTTCTTTGGGTTAACATCTTTTTCGATTTCTTCCTTAGTCCACTCAGCGGTACAATCACCTGTTTCATCAGGATAAAAAGAGATTTTGGAGATTTTATTTTCGTCTGATAAATAATAATCTTTGAGCGTGATTTGCCCTTTACATATTCCATCAAAAACTATTTTAAGAACTAAATCGTTACTATCTGATAATCTCTCCTTAACAATGTCGCTCTCTTTTACAAAACCTATCTCGATGCTGTCATATTGATCTGCGATAATAACATCATTGCCGCCATTTACGGCGTCATAATAATACACATCATTTCCAGCTTCTCCATTTAGCGTATTGTTACCAAGTCCACCAGAAAGATAATCATCTCCTGCCCCGCCATAGATAGTGTCATTTGTTTTGCCACCCCAAAGATAATCAGTTTCGTCCCCGCCTTGAATAACATTATCTCCATAAATTACAGGCGTGCTCAAATCTTCAACTTGTTTTGTAGTCCAGATTTCACCATTAGAAAATTTGATTTCTTCTAATTTCAGGTTTCTCTTGCCATCTTCAAAAAACCAACTATTAAATGTAATTTTCTCTTCTGATTCTGCTGCTGTTGCTTTAATAGTTAATATCAAATCATTTCCATCTCTGTGGACATTAGCTATATCAGAAGAGTTTACTCCATCAAACTCTAATTTATCGTAGGTTTTTCCATTGAGTTGGTAGTTATTCCATTCGTAGATTAAGTCGCTGCCATCACCTCGACGGTAAATATATGTATCACTGCCTTCTCCTCCATTAATCTCGTCATTACCTTTACCAGAAAGGATAGTCTCGTTTGCAGAACCTCCTGAGATATAATCATCACTTTCCGTACCATAAACATGTACTTCTCTTTCAATATCTTTGATGCCCCATTTAGTACCATCATCAAATTCAATCTCTTCAAGTTTATAATCGCTATATTTATCATCTGACCAGATCCAATTGGAAATCGTGATTTTCTCTTTAGCGAATTCTTCAGTACTCTTAAAAACGATAACAAGGCTTCCATCCTCGTTAAGTATTTGACTTATATCGGACGGATTAATCCCCTCTAATTTAAGTCTATCAAAGGATTTACTGTTAGCCTGGAGGTCATTAAAATCATAGATAGTATCATCTCCATCACCTCGCCGATAAATGTAAGTATCGTTTCCTTCATTACCCTCGAGATAGTCGCTCCCACTTCCTCCATTTAGAATATCATCACCATTACCAGCATGAATCTGGTCATTACCAGCTAGACCATAAATCTTATCGGAACTAGAAGTACCATATAAATAATCACCGTCTTCTGTGCCGATAATTACAGCCTTTTCTTCCAGCTCAGTAGTTGTCCATTTCGTGCCATTAGCAAATTCAACGCTTTCCAGTTTGTAGTTATAGTTATTGTCAGAGTTGAACCAGTTAGCTATAGTGATTCTCTCTTCAGGAAATATATCTGTGGCTTTAAAAATTATTATAAGATTTCCGTTCTCCTTAAGTATCTGGCTTATATCTGAGGAATTGATTCCATCTAACTTAAGTTTATCAAAAGATTTATCATTAGTTTTGAGTCCATTCAGGTCATAGATTGTATCATTCTCATCGCCACGACAATAAATGTAGGTGTCACTCCCTTCGCTGCCCTCGAGATAGTCATTTCCAGCCCCTCCAGCCAAGGTATCATCACCGCCACCGCTAAAAATCTGGTCATTGCCAGCAAAACCATAAATCTTGTCACCAACAGAAGTTCCATCTATCCAATCATCGTCATCCGTGCCAATAATTACAGCTTTTTCTTCCAATTCAGCAGTTGTCCATTTCGTGCCATTAGCAAATTCAATACTCTCCAGTTTGTAGTCATAGTTATTGTCAGAATTGAACCAGTTAGCTATAGTAATTTTTTCTTCAGGAAAAATATCGGTAGCTTTAAGGATTATTATCAGATTTGAGTTTTCGCTTAATATATTACTTATATCGGACGGGATGATTCCATCTAATTTAAGCTTATCAAATGACTTACCTATCTGGAGATTATTTCCATCATGGATTATGTCATTTCCTCCGCCTCGAGCATAAAAATAAGTGTCATTACCTTCTTCTCCACCATCTAGATAATCGTTGCTATCGGAACCGTGAATCCATTCCAATGTTTCTTCAATTTTAGGGATATCCCATTTTGTCCCATCAGCAAACTCAAATTCTTCAATTTTGGTATTATACCTACTGTCAACTGAGTCGCTGTAAAACCACCAACTAAAAGTTAATCTATCTCCTGAATTTCCGTCAGAATCTTTAAGAATAAGGATCAGGTCATCATAATTCCTGATCGACTTATAGATATCATCAGGGTTAATATCTTCGAATTTAACTTTATCGTAGGCTATCTCCCCTGATGTACTTATATTAGAATCATAAATAGTATCATTCCCATCTCCCTTGCGATAGACATATGTATCGGCACCTTGAAAACCCATAAGATAATCATCGCCTTTGCCACCATCCATCAGATTCTGGCCTTCCCCTGCTATAATAGTATCATTGCCATCTCCGCCATAAATCTGATCATCACCAGAGTTTGCATGTATAGAATCATTACCCTTTCCTGCATAAATAATATCATTATAAGATGTTCCTTCTATTCTATCATTACCATCACTACCCATGATGACAAGCTTGCTCTGTATATCATCGATGTCCCATTTAGTACCGTCTGCAAACTCAATTCCCTCAACCTTCGAATTATATCTACCATCTACAAGGTCACTATAGAACCAGTTCCTGAAGGTAATCTTATCTCCGGCATTACCATTCTCATCTTTGAGGTTAAGAATGAAATCATTTTCAACTTTAACTGTATTGTAAATATCAGAAGCGTTGATGTCTTCAAACTTAAGTTTATCAAATTCCGAATCTGCCGTAGTATTTAAATGCAAGTCTTCTATTGTTTCATTGCCATCACCTCTATGATAAATATAAGTATCATTCCCTTCTCCGCCGTTGAGGTAATCATCTCCGTTCCCACCTTCTAAGACATCTGATCCATCTTTCCCATACAATGCATCCGCGTTTGCTGTACCAATAATATTATCGTCAAGGTTTGTTCCATAAATAGTATTAATAGTTTCTTTTAAATCAGCAGGTGTCCATCTAGTTCCGTCAGAAAATTCTATTTCCTCTATTCTTTGGTCAATCTGTCCATCACCAACATCTAACCAGTTTTTAAACCTTATACTATCACTTGGGAAATAATCAGTAGTTTTAAATTTTATTATCAGATCCGAATTTTCCCGAAAGATTTCTTCTATGTCTGTCGGATTGATTCCTTCAAGTTTGAGTTTGTCATAGGATATGGGATTATTCTGCCTATCGTTGTAATCAATTATTGTATCATTTCCGTCTCCTCGGCGATAGATATAAGTATCACTGCCCTCTCCTCCGTTGAGAATATCGTTTCCAGCCTCTCCTGAGAGAATATCATCTCCATTTCCCGCTTCTACAAGGTCATTCCCTTTCCCTGCAGAAATAGCATCATCTCCGTCTAATGAATAAATCTTATCACTGCTATCTGTTCCGGTCATAAGATCATTTCCGCTGCTGCCATAAACTTTTTCTGATTCGATTAAGGCCGAGTCCCACACTGTTCCATCTGCAAATTCTATTTCTTCGATCTTATTGTTTATATCATAGCCGTATTTATCACGAGATATAAACCAATCTTTGATTCTTACGCTTCCACTGGGAATAGATTCCGTAGCTTTAATCTGTATTACCAGATCAGAAGCATCTTTAACTATATTCTCTACATCCGACGACAAAATGTCTTCAAACTTAAGTCTATCGTAACTCCATTCCTGACTGGAGCTGTATTTAATGTTTTGGTCTATGATTATGTCACTTCCATCACCGCGACGGTAAATATAAGTATCATTGCCATCGCCTCCGTTAAGAGTATCGTTACCCTTGCCTCCATCAAATAAATCATTTCCTTCCCTTCCTCTGATAATATCGCCGCCGTCCCCACCTATCAGAACATCGTTACCATTCCCGCCTGATATTGTATCATTCCCCTCTCCACCATCAAGGATATTGGTGCTTCCCATGTCGCCTAGATCCCATCCTTCTTCTATCCCATCTAAGTAATCATCTCCTTTTCCACCATAAATGGTATCACTTCCTTCTCCACCTTGAAGACTGTCATTACCGTCGCCTCCATACAGAAGATCGTTGCCATTATTCCCGTAAATTTGATCATCACCAGCGCCTCCGGTTAGTGTATCGTCGCCATCTTCTCCATAGAGCACATCTTTACCACTCTCCCCAGAAATTATGTCTTTACCAATACCGCCAAAAACTGTGTCATCGCCACCACCACTAAATATTGTGTCATCACCAGCGCCTGCATGAATTATATCGCTTTTGGCAGTCCCGTTAATAATGTCATTAGAAGAAGTCCCGTATATTTTAGGAATTTGATCCACTAAATGGCGATAATCCCATTTCGTGCCGTCAGCAAATTCGACTTCTCCAATTGTGCAGTCGTAGTATCCTTTAATTGTAGAATCATCTCCAGCGTAATAGCGAAAGCAGTTCTTTAATCGAATACTATCAGAGGATGATTCTAAGGACTTGAAACTTATTACAAGATCTGTTCCTTCCCTTTGGACTTCTGCTATATCATCAGTTTCAAGTCCAATTAGCTTAAGTTTCCCATTCCTATTCTCTTCCATTGTCCATACATAATTATAGTCAACAATTGTATCATTCCCGTCGCTTTTCGTATAGACATAAGTATCGTTCCCTTCTCCACCTTCTAGATAATCATCTCCTTTTCCTCCATAAAGGGTATCATCATTCTTTCCTCCATAGAGCTGATCATTTCCATCGCCCGCAAAAATTGTATCATTCCCCACCTCTCCTTTGACTATATCATCACCTTTGCCTGAAAAGATTGTATCATCTCCTGATCCGGCAAGAATTTCATCATTTCCATCTAAGCTAAAAATATCGTCATTAAGTGCAGTTCCAGTCAAATGATCATCATCTTTGGTTCCTAACATCATTCCAGGAATCAAGCTCTTTAAGCCTTCTGTATAGTCGGTATCTCCTTTACTGGCAAAATAATCTACAAATTTTCCTGCTTCTTCAGGAGCAAATGCTTTTAATGTATTGACTAACGCATAAAATTTGACCTTAAACTCGGGGGGCGGATTTAGGGGATTGGGACTGGTCGGCTGTTTCTGATAATTGAGGATAAAACCAGCAATCTCTTCATTGATCCTCACTGTCCCATCGTTTTGCCTCTCAACTGCGCCCAACATCACATACTCTTTTAAGTAGGACTCGATGATAAAGTTGTTGTATAATTTTTGAGATAAATCGTCATATACCTGGTTAAGTTGGGCCCCGGCGGCAGTATTTGGATTTGAACTTCTTTCCGCTGTTTCTACAACACCGTATCCTTCAAACTCTTCCGCAAACATCTTTTCCAGAACAGCAAGCTGTCTGGCATCAATATTTCCTCCGCGGCTGTCAGCTGCGATCGTGTCAACTCCCGCCCATCTGAAAAGTATAGCCTCAAACTTTTCTGAAAGCTCTGAAGCTATATTCGAGAAATTCGTGCCATTCGTGGTTACAAACTCTTCCACCATTGTCTTAAGCGAAGAATCCAAAGCCATTGAATGATACAGGTCTGTGACCTGTCCGAAACCTCGCATATATGGCAGTGATTTAATCTCGTCTGAAACATTCGAAAAATCATTATTCTGCGTATCAATCGTATCTCTGTTGAAGAGAAATTCCGAAGTCACCCCTTTCGAACCGTCAGTAAACTCAAAACCCGATGTCCTCGTCTGGATGTTCCCTTTCCCGTCGTCAGCATTAACAGTCAGATAATCCAGATGAATCTTTTTGATCCTTTCCTCTTCCAGCGTCTCCAGTTCGTTCGCTTCCGATATCCCGTTCTGGTTATAATCTCGCCAGACTCTTAAATTGCTGAAATTCTCATCATTCTTGTCTATGACACCGTCTGCATTTGTGTCCTGTTCTGCCAGAGCCTCAAAACCCGTAGAAGCCTTTTGTCCTGTCTTTAGGATAGTAGCATCTCCGAACAATTCTCTACCCGAATCAATAGTGCCATTGCCATTTCTGTCCATGACTATAAAGCCATCATCTGGAACTACCCAGCTTGTCTTCTCCTTAAGCCTATCTCCATCAAGGTCGAAATATACTCCATTATCAGTACCGGTTGTCTCTATCCCGTCTCCATCTAAATCCACAGTGATCGGGTCTCTTCTCACTGGCACGGAAGATGTTTTGCTCTGTGCAAAACCGTTATGCGCTGCCATTATCGCATCAAGTGCCCCTATGGAAAGGCTGGAAGAGTACGGACCGTCTAATTTTCCCTCTAATTGGTTTCTAACTTTTTCAAAAACAGCTGGGTCATTAAGACTGTCTTTTCCATTTTTCTTTAAATAATCGAGAATTTTAGCTGCTATTATGGGGCTTTGTATTCCATCTAATACTTTGATTCCTGCGATTTTTGCAAGCTCATTAGTCATTGTTACGCAATTATTGGCATTGCCTTCAGGGAGAAGTTGATAGTCACTATGTTCCAATGCTTTTGCTTTATTTGGAATTTTTGTATCATAATCTTCCTTTGTTATGTCAAAGGTCTGTTTTGTACTGGCATCTCTTCTAGCTTGGGTTTCTCCTGCATCTTTAAAACGCCCCTCGCTTGCTCCGGGTGCAATAGCTTCATAATCACTTTCTGCTTCAAACGAATAAACTTTTGTATTTGTTCCATCAGATATTTCCATCCATGTATGAATGAATCTACCATTAGTACCATCAGTAATATTAGCGGTACTATCACTATAAATTGTTGCTGTGTACTTGGGTTCCATAGCTTATTCTCCTCTTTCATTTGTTATTTTATTCACTATCCAACAAGTTCCTATTGTACTTAAGAAGCAGAGAGTAAATGACCAACACATTGGGACAATGGCTTGTTTAGCATGATGTAATATTTCTTTGTATGTACACGGAGAAGGAAGTACCATAGTTATAAAATAATTGATAAAAAAAATTATTATTATTTGGAGAAAAAAGTTCCAGCTAGTGTTTACCCATATCGCCCTAGTTGGAAATGGATGTAAATGCTTTTTTGATAAAATAACGAGAATTGTAGCCAAAACATTAGATAAAAAATAAAGAACAAGCAAAATAATACCAAATATTTTATTCCCTGGGTACCATCCCCAGCGATACAAATAGAAACCTAGAATCCAGAAAACCACCACAACCATAAGTGGAAATAAAGATTGCAAAAAAGCTAAAGTAATTGTCGAATCCATTGGTTGAGTTATCTCTATGTTTATTCCTATTCTTTTAACTTTGGAGAGTATCCAATAGAAACCTATTGATAAGATGAATCCAATCAATAGAGATAAAATGAGATTTAAAACTCCCCAAATATTTGGTCCACCAAAGCAGAAAGTTAGTAAATATATTAATAGCATTTGGATGGCAAAACTAATTATTATGCTTCTCAATGCTTCTTTTTGAATAAACCAGTACCATTTTGACCTGAAAACAAATAAGAAAGTTATAGTTATGGCTAGCATATTAGCAATCAAATAGCTTATGCTGCCAATGATAAGCAAATTTATTTCTAAATTGCTAGAAATATTAAACTTAAGAAAATTTAGCACGGCTAAGATTATAAAAAACAAAAACAATTGTGTTATAGTTAATCCTAGCGTGGAGACATAATACTTTTCTTTTTCCATAATATTTTTTCCTTTCTTTTTGTTAGTTTAAGCTGCAGCGGCATTTGTGTTTGAACTTCTTTCCGCTGTTCCTACCGCTCCAAAGCCTTCAAAACCTTCTGCAAAGAACTTTTCCAAGACGGCAAACCGTCTGGCGTCTATATTTCCTCCGCGGCTAGTAGAATCTATCGTATCAGATCCCGCCCATCTGAATACTATCTCTTCAAACTTATTTTTGAGTGTTGTGCCAATATTGTTATAATTAAGGCTGTTTGCCTGTTGATCTGCATATCCGGCAAACTCTTCCACCATCGTTTTAAGGACAGAATCTTGTTCCATAGCGTGATACAGGTCTGTGACTTCTCCAAACCCACGCATGTAGGGCAATGATTTGATTTCAGCTGAAACATCTGAGAAGTCGTTGTTCTGAGTGTCGATGACATTTCTGTCAAAGAGGAATTCTCCGGTTAATCCCATTGAGCCGTCAGTAAACTCAAAACCAGATGTCCTGGTCTGGATATTGCCTTTCCCATCATCGGCATTAACAGTCAGATAGTCGAGATGAATCTTCTCTATTC
>Ga0194039_1001551_pt1 | contig 12241 bp, 8 predicted proteins | sample JunL228m_MetaG_FD_148679 | JGI IMG/M metagenome (GOLD analysis project Ga0194039, IMG submission 148679) | Anoxic zone freshwater microbial communities from boreal shield lake in IISD Experimental Lakes Area, Ontario, Canada - Jun2016-L227-8m | ecosystem: Environmental > Aquatic > Freshwater >...
GCTAACTATATAAAGGTACCGAAATGTCTCCGCATATGCCGATTTGCGGGTTTTCAAACCAAATTTATCAACGAATCGTGAAAAATAGCGATGGCTTTTTATGTGGAAATCCTAATTGGATGGGCTCTTTTTATCAAGCCATGAATGCAGAATCGTTTTTATAGATTCGTCCATAGTACAATATTGTATCAAATTGTACTGTTTATTTATTATTAAGACAGCTTGGAATAATACCAATCCTTTAACAATGTGATAGGCAGGACGAGAAATTCAAAGTTTCAGCCCGGCTGTACCACCTTGTTTCTGGTTATATCACATGTCATGTAAGGTTGATTTAGATAAGTCCAAGCCCATTAAGGTCCCGGATCCTGAAAAAACGGGTAATTTTTAAGGTTGTACAAAAATACGGTCGATAAATGGCGATTTCTAAAAACTGGCTGAAATGGCGCCTTTACCAAACAAAATTGGGGGCCCTTGCAGGGGGGAGGCAGTTACCGGATGGAGCAAGTGTGAAACGAGGCTTATTTTTGCGATAAAAGGGCCGGAATATGCCCGGATTTTTCGTTGGGTTGCCATTGTTTAAACAGGGGTCCTGAGCTGATAAGGATAAAAATATTTTAGAAGAGGGGCCGGGAATGGTAATTTAATCGTAACGAACACATATGACGGGAACAGTTATTTTACTTTCCCGGTATTCCAAAAAGAGAAGATTTCACAGTTTCCGCAGAACAAGATCAGGTTAAAAAGAAATGATGATTACCAGGTCCAGAACGCATGTTTCGATTGAATTGAAAGGGAAAGGAGGTAAGCAATCGCCACTCTGCCAGTAGTCCTGGTACGTAGAACCCCGTTAACAAACGCCGCCACCTCGAGAAGGCCTGCCATAATACCTGGCTTTTTTCATTTTAGGTCCGCAGAAGTTCCAGTACCCCGTCCAGAATACATTCACCCAGGTAATCGGGATTATCTTATCCACGACATTCAACTTGAGAGCGGTTTACGTATCATTATCATCTGTGTTCCAGCCACTTTTCTGCATTTGATATCAGAATCGCGACTACCGCATACTCCATCAAAAAACCAAAACGATAACCTCGGTCTCATTCCCCCTTGGTACTGACCTCGTAATCATAAATCCGCCATGAGTGGCAATTCTTCTAATATATAAACCTGGCATGTCCATCGCAATCATTATCTTTTAGATTCATCTATTAGTGTATGAGAAATTTGTTCCTGGGATGCTTAATATGACCGCAATCAAAATGTATGCAGTATACAAAGACGGTATGCTCATACTTGAAGATCCGGTGAATCTACCGGAACATACCCGGGTGGAAATCGTAATCCGTAAAACGTTTTCAGAGTTTGTAAAAAAATTTGGTGAGCCTGAGGCTAAAGAGGATATCGAACAACTCCTGCTGAAGAACAGGAGAAGAATATCAGATGAATAATTTTTCTTCCTGTGTTATTGATACATCAGTTATCATAAAAGCACTCTTTTCACCATCTCATAGTTATGCAGGGACTACGTATTCCCGGGAATTAAAGACCCATAAATCCTGTGTGGCACTGCTGGCTGCTCTTGATGACCATGGAATTGAAGTTTTCCTTCCACGTTGTGGTATTATTGAGATTGCGGCAGTATCAACAAGACTCACAAATTCATCAGTATCTGAGGAGATCTGTAATGAAGTTGAAACGAGCTTCACGCTTGTGCCCGAAAATCGCCTCATTAAATCTGCAAAAAAAATAGCACTCACTGAAGGTTGTCCAGGATTTGATACCTATTTTCTTGCGATTTCCGAACAGAATTCAATTCCTCTTTTTACAGACGATCTGGGGATGCACCATATCTGTGAACGAAGAACAATCCATTCCTGGCTTCTGCGCGACCTAGATCTCAAATCGCTAATTCCGGACCTCAAATAGTCTGTCAACATGCAGGTCAGGATTCTCCACTAATCTCAATCAATTAATTCCATATACCTGAGACATGAGTTAACACGAAAGACCGAACATACAAAATTTTGCTCCCATGCCATATTGATACGTATCATAAACCCCCGTAAAATCCAGGCGGGGGTCAGTGAAAATCTTAAGGAACTGATCATCTTAAAAATTCCGCGGGAACCGGATATTCGGAACTGTATGAAGTGGTCGAAGGCGTAGCCTGTGCCCCACTCCCGAAAAAAACCTCACCCCATCACACGTATCAAAACTCTACAGATATGAAGACGGTACACCGTAGGATCGGAGTACCCTGATTTTCCCCTGTGTTTCCTTCCGGAGCAGGAGGGGAACTCGCGGCGGCACATCGCGAGGACCTTCTTCCGATCGCCTAAGTGGGTGCTGCATTGCTTTATCCGTATACATGTGGTGGGCGGTTCCGTGAAATAGGACGAGATCGAAATAGTCTTCCCACCTGACGGGCGTTGACAGTAACTGACCCCGTTTTCTGCCGATCTCTTCAACCTTAAAAAGAGCGATGAGCGACTTTCATCCACTTGTCATGACACCGCCCCGCCGTTTCCTTTCTGACCCTCATACTAGTAAACGCTAGTTTACCGTTATTGAGAAACATTACAACCTGGCAGAATAAGGTGGAAGAGTAAACCCTCTATTCTGAAACCACACCTGAATAAATACAAAATCCCCCCCGGCTGACACACCCGTTTTCGGACATATCACAGGTATGGTAATGGCAGGGTGTACTAATCCAAGCCCATTATGGACCCGGATACTGAAGGAACAGGGATATTTTAAGGTTGTACAAAAATACGGCTGATAAATGGCTATTTCCAGAAACAGGCTGAAATGGCACCTGTACCAAACAAAATTGCTGGCCCTTGCAGGGGGGAGGTAGTGACCGATGGAGCAAGTGTGAAACAGGGCTTATTTTTGCAATAAAGGGGCCGGAATATGGCCTGATTCTTCTTCAGGTTGCCATTGGTTAAACCGTGGTCATGATCTGCTAAGGATGACACTTTTTAGTAGGGTGTCATAAATCAAAAGGTGGGTAACTATCAGGACACCTATATCAGACCCCCTGGTTAACAGTTGTCTGGGAATGCTTCATCCTTGTGTGAGTACGTCGAAAATGTTGCTGTTACCGGTATCCTTGAACCATCTGGTAAGAATACGGCGATTATGTTACACGATCTCAATGATACGATATCGTAAATACTATGCTTCAATAGGTGCGAACGCTAAGTATCCTTCTGAAAATCATGAGAGATCCCCACTTGAAAAGAGAGATTTCAAGAAAAAATCTGCAGAAACGACTAAAAGGGATAGGAAAAAATTTGAGAGATCTGGAAAAGAATAATGTCTGATTGCTCCGTCAATTGAAGCGGTTGTTACAGGGTATAATGATTGGACCGGGCAATTCAAGAATCGCATTTAGTTTGTAAAGCAGGAGAATAAAGAATTCAGAAGAAGCATCATGCGTAAGGCTTTTACAAAACTACACCGGATTCTGGTTAAAGGACTATTACCCTCAGGCACCTGGAGATGCAGGTATTATGATCTCGGGCTTTACGGACTGGGTATTCTGGTCAATGAGGGGCCTGGATCGTTTTTCCGGACGATAAAAAAATATTATAATATCAATCACGGGATCGAACAAATAGGACCCCTCTCTCAAACATTCAACGCCCAGTCCGGGAAACCATTTTCTATTGATCCATCGGAGTTTTTATCAGTTACTAATAAAAAAATCGCGGTGCAGGTTCATGTTTATTATATAGACCTGTTTGATGAGATTATTGGACATCTCAATAATATTCCAGTAAATTATTCATTATTTATATCCGTTGTCAGTAGGGAAGATAAAAAAATAATTTTAGATAAAATAAAGCAACTGCCGCATATGGAACATGCCGATGTCCGAGTGGTAAAAAATCAGGGGCGAAATATTGCTCCACTTCTTGTTGAATTCGGACCAGTGCTCAGGAATTATAATTATATCTGCCATATCCACACGAAAAAATCCTTGTTCAGCGGGGCGGAACAAACTGACTGGAGACGGTATTTATTCGCCAGGCTGCTTGGTTCACCCGGCACGGTACATGCAATATTAGCGGCATTTGAAAAAGATCCGTCTGTAGGGATAATTTATCCCGAGATTTTTCCTTTTCTTTCTTATTGGTCCTGTACGTGGTTATCGAGCAAAAACATCGCATCAGGGATTCTCAACAGGCTGAATATACGGTTCGACCCTGACGAGTATCTTGATTACCCTGCCGGTTCAATGTTCTGGATTCGGAAAGAATCCCTGGAGCCATTATTGGATTTAAAATTTACGGTCAATGATTTTCCTGAAGAACGAGGTCAGACCGATGGCGCTCTTCACCATGCCCTTGAACGTTGTTTCGTGCTGGCAGGTCAAAGCCAGGGATTTCGCTATCTGGTTATCCGGAATCCATCTAAACCTGTGTTTAGCTACAGGAGCACCAGGAACCTGGACCAGTACCTTGAGATCTCTTTCGAAAAAAGATTTTTACAGAAAATGGCAGGTTCAGATATTGTATCATTTGATATCTTTGATACATTATTGATCAGGCCCTTTGCCACTCCACACATGGTATTGAGTTACCTGGAAGAAATGATTGAGAAAGAATTCGGTATCCCCCGGTATAAAGAATTGCGAATTAAGGCTGAATCAATAGCCAGGGTACGAAAAAAAAATCGTGGTGATGTAAAAATTACAGAGATCTATTCTGTTTTTTCAGAGTTGGCAAAAATTGATACAAAAACTGCGAATACACTGTTGCATTTGGAGGTCAGCACAGAAAAAAAACTGTTAATCCCCCGAATAGAAGTAATCGAGTCCGCAAGACATGCAAAAGATAAGGGGAAACGCCTGATCCTGGTATCTGATACCTATTTAGAGCGGGAGAATATTGAGGATATATTATTTTCAAAAGGGATTGATTTTTTTGATGAGATATATTTGTCCTCTGAAACGGGAAAGAGGAAAGATCGGGGTGATTTATGGGAGCATGTTATTGATTGCGAGGGAATAACCCCGCATAACTTCGTGCATGTAGGGGATAACGAAGAATCGGATATTCAAAAGTTGGTAGATAAGGGTTTTAGAAATTACATCCATATAATGCGACCAACAGCATTATTCCGTCAGAGCCGTTTAGGTGCACAACTATGGGTAAATATGAAACCGTATGATGGGTGGAGTGAGAATTTGCTCTATGGAAAAATTGCAAACAGACTTTGTTCAAACCCAAATGAAAAACAATACTTCAACTCAGAACAACCCTTTGAAGATCCGTGTCTGTTAGGATATGTTGTGTTTGGCCCGATTATTTTTAATTTTATGAACTGGCTGATCAAAACATCACAGGAAGATAAATGTCAACAACTCTGGTTTATTGCTCGCGAAGGATATCTTCTCAATGCAGTTTTTGAAATGATGGCTACACATCCGGATCTGCCAGATATTAAAGGAAATCTACCAGGAAATTGTAATTTCATCTGCTCGCGACGTACTGCAGATTTTGCATTATTAAAGGCGGAGGTGGATATCCCCCGGATCATAGATGGATACTTTAAAGGCTCACTGCGTGAGCTTTTCATAAAAAGACTTTCAATATCATCCATCACTCATATTGAAGATCGTCTTGGATCAGAAGTACTCAATCAACAAATCGCTCTTCCTAAAGATTATCTTCGCATATTCAAGTATTTCGAACGTGTAATGGATGTTTTAGCACCGGATGCGCAAACTGAAAGGGAATTACTCCTGGAATATTGTAATACCCAGGGATTTGATGGGTCGAGGCGAATAAGTGTGGTTGATATAGGTTATTCAGGACCGATACAATCTGCACTCGCAGAATTACTAAATTATTCAATTAAGGGGTATTCTTTTGTTACTGAAATTAATCCATTAAAAATATCTCATTTGGGTTTAATGCGAAAGGTATATTTTGATGAGAATGTTCCTCCATACAATAAACAACAACCTATCCCACGATATAGCCACCTTTTAGAAGCAATATTGGTCGCACCTACGGGACAAGTAATCAGATTTGATAAAAATAATTCAACGGGTATAACTCCAGTCTTCAAAGAGCAGGGAATATCTCAAAAAGAGTTTCTGAAGATCAGCCTGATCCATGAAGGTATTTTGAAATTTATTACTGAAATGATCGAAGAATTCGGACCCAATGCACGAGTAATTGAATACCAAAAGGATCTTGTACAAATTTGTTATCAATTTATAATTGATGGAGACATTGATATTGGCTCCTTAAAATCCATCCTGTCTGTGGAAGATAATGATTATGAGGGCAATAGTCCTTAAGATAAGGGCAATGCAATCCTATTTTAAGTAAAAAGCTTCATTTAAAAGTATGTTGAGCCTTTTTTCCTCTGCAACTGATTCCTTTATTGATGCGAAAACCCCTAACTGATATAACATTTTATCCGATATTTTTCTATTAGACTGAGTGAATCTCCTTTTTTCAAGACATGCAGGAACGCATTTCAAAAAATCTAAATATCCTTTAAACTGTGATATGATGCTTTGAATGTTGTGATCCTTTAAGTAGATCAGCGACCTGCGGAGGTCAAAACAAAGACTGATAATTAATCCCTTTATTAATGTCTGCCTTTCAAAGTTTTTCACCATATTCATCAACCGGTTTCGTGTAAGCAAATAAACTTTTTTAGATGAATAACTCCCTTTAGTGCCAAATGTTCCACTTTCTTTGTGGTACATAATTGCTGTCGGAACATAGAGAACTTTATAGCCAAATATCCAGGCTTTCAGACCCAATTCAATTTCTTCAATAGATGCGAAATAACTTTCATCGAAACCACCTATTTGTTCAAAAAAATCTTTTCGAGTCAATACGCCCGCACCGCAACCAAATCCGGTATAATATTTTTTATTATACTTCATTAAATCTGATTCACCATAACCACAGTAAAATCCTCCACCAATTGCTGTAAATTTTCCACCAGCTGCCTGAATTATAGATTTATTATCATAATATAGGATCTTACTTGCACAGCACATTATGTCATAGTCTGATAATACCCCTTTAACCAATTCAATAAGCCAATCTTGTGTAACAACTGTATCGTTGTTGAGAAATACAATATACTCGCCTTTCGAAATAGTTACTCCATCATTATTTGGTTTACAAAAGCCCTCATTTTCTTTGTTTACCTGGATTTTCACCGAGGGAAAATATGTTTTAATAAACTGCACGGAGTTATCGGTTGATGCATTATCTACAATTATTACTTCATATTTCTCTTTGGGATAATTGAGTTCATTCAAGGAGGATAAACACTCATCGAGGAAATGTTTTCCATTCCAATTTACAATTATAATACTAACCAAAGGCAAATTATCAATTACCGCCTGAATCGATTTTTGTGTGTACATATTAGTTCCCTGATTGCGTGTGGCCAGGACAAATGCAGGCATCAAAGATGCCTCAACCAGAATTAGTTTAACTCCTGATCCGAATATTAGGTTACCCGGCCTCCTTCTGCGGTAGGACCATATAAACTTCCTAATTTATCATTTAGAATTTCTGGCATAAATAACCCATAATTCATGGTAAGTAAAAAATTTTCCTATAAACTCTAAGTCTATTGGAAAGTATTTTTCAGTTGTAATTTTATAATTGCCAATCTCGCAAAGATCATTGACAATAAAAAACGTTTTGTCAATAAAAATTTTATGAGTTTTATCAGTGTTGTAACCTTTAATTCCGGGGACAATAATTATTATTTTTCTTATTCCTAACCGTTCGGCAGAAATAATTAATTTCCTAATGATTTTCTGGGGTTCATCTAAATGCTCAAGGACATGGCTTAAAATTAAAGTTTTAAAGCCATCTTCTTCATTCAAACTTTTCAAATCATAATTATCTAATCCAGGATCAAAAAGTACTACGTTGAGTCCTTTTTTAAGACAATACGCTACCGTATATTTATTTATCTCTAATCCTATCGACCCATAAGGTAATTTCTGTAATAACTCCCCAATGCCACATCCAAAATCAATTGATTTACCCACTACTTGTTTCAAAATAGGTTTTAAATAAAAATTCCTGATGAATTTTCGGTGAAACTGCCTGGATGATTGATATTTTGTATAATCCTCATCGTAATTCATAGAACCCCGTCATAAAATATTCATGTGATTATCCTAATATTCCAGGTAAAAATTTTGTTGCTGACAATCTTAATAACCCTCTCCAGTTTATTGAAGGTGAGCTGGTCTTCAGGAATAACTGCACACAGATGGGGGAGAATGATTTTTCTGGCAAATGGAAATGTTTCCATATCCGCACGTAAACCGTCCCGGAACGCAGTCACCTTGGATGTAAGGCCTCTCCGTCCAAGGCGGATGGCATACCCCAGTGTGAGGACTTCGGCGAGCAGCAGTGAAGGACTGAGCAGAAGGATATCATGTACTGAATAGTATTTACGCAGGATCGTGTACCTGCTCACTTCGAGGAAGTATAATTTTTCTGGCTTTACATTCAGACGATACATGTGCCGGACGATCGATGCCGGTACGCAGAGAATAGTGTAATCAAAAAGATGCGCGCGCCAGGAGAGATCGGAGTCTTCATTGTAAAGGAAGAAATGTTCATCAAACCCTCCAATCTCCAAAAAATCACACATCCTCATGGCAAAACAGGCCCCTGAGATCCCGCTTACTTCCCAGGTATCAGGATAATCGGATGGGTCTCTTCCAGGGCCTCGGGTAAAATTCAGACCGGTAAAGTGATTGATATTGCCACAGGTGTTTATGGTGAGGCCATCGTACGTGAGTATTTTTGGGGTGGTTATCAGGCGGCCATTTTGTTCTATCGGTAAAAGAAGGGAAGATAGCCAGTCCGATTGAACAATGGTATCCGGGTTGAGAAAAACAAGGTATTCCCCTTTTGCATGGCGGATTCCCAGGTTGTTTCCTGCACCGAAGCCCCGGTTATCAGGACTTTGTATAAGTGTTACCTCAGGATACCCTGCTTTCACGAGTTTTACCGTATCGTCCTGTGAGCAATTGTCAACAATGATAATTTCATGAGGATATTCCTGTTTCATCACAGATTGCAGGCAGGCATCAAGGTAGGCGCGGTGATTGTAGGTAACAATAATAATACTCGCCAGACCTTTCAGGTGGACATTACCTGTCATTGAAGTCTCTGATTTTTCATAATTGCAATAAGGGAGTTCAGGATCAACCCGGATATTAGAAGCAGCATGCCAAGGATAACGAAAAGGACCGATGCGATAGTTGGGCCAAATGGAAGCATATTATTCAGGTAATAGAATGAAATAGCCCAGAACCCCGCAGTTGTCCCAGCTAGGATGCATAGAATTCCCAGGATCCCGAAGAACATTAATGGTCTGCGATATCCAATCTCACCGATTATATTTGCTATTACATCATACCCGTGTGTCAGGGGGTTTTTTTTATGTTTATTCGGGACATCATACCGGACTGATATCGGCACTTCTACGATCACCAGTCCCGTCTGCATGAAGTGGGAGATCATATCTGATTCGATATTGTATCCTTCAGATGTAAAATCGAAATAATCCAGGGCTTTTCTACTGAGTGCGCGGAACCCTGACTGGGAATCTGTGCCATCGTACTCCGACTGCATATTTGTTGCATAATTCAGGGTCTTCTGCCCGATTTTCCGGTATGCCGGGATATCCGATGCAGTCCCGAGAAACCTGGAGCCGATGACCAGGTCTGCCTCGTTCCTGGTGATGGGGACAATCAGTGCCGGGATTTCTCCGGGGTTATTCTGCCCGTCGGCGTCCATAAGCACAACAACATCGGGGTTACTGCTGCGTGCAGCATTGAGACCTTGAAAGAGAGCATGTGCTTTCCCCCTGTTTTCCGGAAGAACAATAACAGTCGCACCTGCTGCCCGGGCGATCTCAGTGGTCCTGTCGTTTGATCCGTCATCGACCACGATGCACCGGCTGACATGTTTTGCCGCTAGCAAGAGGACAGACCCTATGGTAAGCTCTTCATTGTAGGCAGGGATCACGGCGACAATGTCATCATGAGTACGTTTTGTTTCATCTCTAGTTTCCGTGAGGTCTGAAACAGTCATGGTCCTCATCTGTCAGGAATACGTTTTCTTTTAGCAATTAATAAGGTGTATGCCTGCGAAGGGTGCAGAGATAGGAGGACGGGGTTGCAGGGAAATGTTAATGTACCCGGGTAAGGCTCGGGGATCCAGCTTGACCTGGTGAGGCGTGCTTGCGAAGGTTCATCCAATGTATTCATGCGATCACAACCGTCTCCGCCGTTTACGTGATCCTTGTGGGGCTTCCCAGCTGTTTATAACAGATGGCGGGAGGTATATGGGTGGGGCAGGCATACCCTGCGCGGCCATTCGGGTTGAATGGATATACCAATTATCAGTCCCTTCAGACGTAGCTCAAAAAAAATGATAAATCGAAGGATAATTTAGCGTTACTTATCTCGAATAGAGGGACTTTTTCGGATAATCCGTATCAGATTACGTGCTATAGTTATTCCGGTGTTAATGCCCCGTTAAATCGGTCTTATTTTGAGTCGATTGATTTAATTCTGTTTAATTAGCCTTAAAAGTAAAACTCAATGGATATCCGCCCGATTGGATGAAACAAAGCCCGGATTAGCGTTTTTTACCCTACACTCATAGGTAAGATTTAATGTTTGGGACAGGTTTAAAATCAGGTAAATACCCCCGGGATCCAGCCGCAATATCCCACTATTTAGTTAAAATATGGGTATTTGAAAGAGATAATCCGCTCATTTTTCAGTTTCTGAATTGTGATTATCGACAGAATGGGTCGTTGTGCAGAAATGGTGGTGGGGGATTGGACCGTGACGTTGAAGTTACGAGGCGTTAATCTGGCTGAAGAATGCTAAATCATGTAACAAGGCCACGAGTACCAGTAAATACCCGGTCTTTACTGAAAGCTCATCTACCAGGTGCGGATCCCTTTCCGGTTTGTCAAGCAGGGCCAGTTGTTTGAATGGGGCATGTCCCTCATATCGATTCATGGACGAGGAATTTTTGAATTTGAATAATCAATTGACGATTTTTTTATTTAAAAATAAGAAGCAGGCATACACGGGAACGTTTCACATATGCAGATATGGCTCACCGTCAGACTGGCACAGTTGAAATTCAATGGGGGACCGGGCGTATCTATTGGGACGGCCTGCAGGTAATTATCCGGGACCATCGATTATTTAACGACAATCAAAAATGAAATCAATGGTAAAATAAATGAATTAAATAGACCTTTTGCGTTTCAGGAAGTCCCGTTGATAATATGCATCCTGACCGTTACGTTCACCTCATTCCCCGACATATCGATCTGGTAACTACCTGAACTCCTCACCTGGACGGTCCGATTCGTACTACCCCCAAAATTTCTTCCAAATCCATCAACTAGGACAATATTTCCCGTTGATTTATCCCTGACTATTACTTCAAACCAGGCACTGGGGCTTGGCTGAAGTGGTGTAACATAGACATCCGACCGCCTGCCATTAGAATCGTATGACCCCGTTTTACTTTCATACCATAATGTCCGTGTATCAATTTTTGGTTTTATATCAAAATTAATGATAAGTGGCGGTTTATTTAGTTCATAGGCATATGCAACGGTATAATCTTTCAACGATAATTCATTGTGATAAATTTCCATGTACAGCGGGCTAATTGTGATTGGCTCATCCAGCATCGATAAGTTCCTGTATGATGGGCCAATGTCGGATGTCCCGGCATATGTCGGGACCTGTGTAAGGTACCGCGTATCATCCGGGATAGGCGTAGGGGTGGGACCCACGCTTGAGGCTCCTGGGTTTTGTGTATCCACCGGGGATTGTTGTAGGGGTGCACTTCCTGTTCCGGGCACTAAATAATTGGTGCCCCCCGAGGGGTTGTCTATTGGTGCCGGTTGATTCTTTGTCGGGACGATACAACCAGACGAAACCACAATTGCCATGATGAAAAGTATCAGGATGTAATATCCGGTCCGGTTCATTACTTCCAGCTTATTCCGATTCCTATATATTTCTTTAGAACCGACCTGCAGGAAGGCAGCTTTTTATATTCGGTTTCATGAGGGAAAAGACTCGTAAAGGCGCCGCATGAAAAATAAGTTCGTATTACCGCCTATGGGGTATTATTTCAATGTAAGCAGGTTCAGGCATCCAATCGCTTGAATACACCTT
>Ga0194039_1001555_pt1 | contig 12199 bp, 9 predicted proteins | sample JunL228m_MetaG_FD_148679 | JGI IMG/M metagenome (GOLD analysis project Ga0194039, IMG submission 148679) | Anoxic zone freshwater microbial communities from boreal shield lake in IISD Experimental Lakes Area, Ontario, Canada - Jun2016-L227-8m | ecosystem: Environmental > Aquatic > Freshwater >...
TCTTGGTTGTTCTGGTGCCTCGACCAAATAATAAAATATTATCTTTATTAAAATATCGAAGGACTCTATTTGATAATATTAAAACATCATTGTCATATAATTTTTTTATAGAATTTTGGATATCAATATCATTTGTCGTGTTGAGATAATATATTTCCAAACGGATCCCCAATAGATCGCACGCCAATTTGATTTCTTCCAAGTCATTCTGCCTATTATCCGTAATATCAACATAAAATACTTTAGCTTCCTTGCATACAGCAGTGGTTACCAAAATAAATTGAGCAAAGAAAAGAATGATAAATAATATTATTTTCTTCTGTGTCATTCCATAGCCTATTCTATCATTACAACTCATGCTCGAACTAGGGTACTGCTAATTTGTTATCCATTTACCCTTTGTCTACCGGTAATAAATGGAATGAATCTATTTATCAGAAAGATTATGGGGATTAGTAAACCAATTTCTAAAAGCGAATAGTAAATAGTCATTGGAAAATCAAGCTTTGTATGAGAGGGAATATTGTGGAACACAATATAGTTAAATCCGCTCACAATGAAGGCTGAAACTCCGGCAAGCCCCACAATAATGATAGTATTTTTACCTATATATGATACAATTCTTAAATGCGGTAACATCTGTACAGTGAAATATGATAAGTAAATGCCTGAGAATGCTGTTATGAAAAATAAGAATATATTTCCGTAATAATTATAATTCATGTCGACTTTACCATTAGCCTTGCTCAGTAACGCAATAGCGATTGCTAACACGCCCATTATGAAAAACTTCCAAGCTAATCGTGTAGCATCTATTTGTGGGTTAAATCTTTTTGTTATGTTTCCAAAATAGTAAAAAATCACTGCGATGAATGCCACATCCGCACTCCAGGGCAGTCGAAAAGGCATGAATATGCTAATACAATAACCAAATATTCCAAATAATATTAGCGCAATGGGCCTAATAATTTTGCGGAAATAATTATTTATGCACCAAAAATACATATCTGTTACGAATAGACAAGGCAAGAACCAAAGCGCATTATCCATGGGATTACGCCAGGGATCAACACCAATGCCGTAAAATAATCCCCAAAAAGGTAACCATGCGTTTAATGCAAAGGCTTGCCCACGCAGGCTGAGAGAACGCACGATTACCAGCCAAAATAGAAAAGAGGACAAAGCAAAAACAAAATAAGGCAAAAGCAGGGTTTTACTCTTCTTGATAAGAATACACGTAAACTGATTATATTTTGATTGATCAAAAACAAAGCCAGCAATCCAAAAAAAAAGCGGTACATGGAAAGAATAAATTACTTCTTCAAGGTAAACATTTTCGGTCTTGTGGCCAATTAATACCATTAAAATAGCAAATGCTCGTAGTTCATCAATCCATTTAATTCGTTGTGGTTTAATATCAGAAATAGCACAGCACATTTATCTTCCTAATTGATCTTATCTCTTATAATTCCCGATATTTTGTTAACTATTGCAGAAATAATAAATGTTAATACTATAAAAGTAATCATATTTAATGGAAAAGGGAAATTCAATTTCAGAACCTGATGAACGATTGTTTCCTGTACAATATAAAGTTCTAAGGAGTGATTTGAAATAAACTCAACTACAGATGAAATCATTTTAGATTGCATTAACCTCACGGATACAAATGGGGATCTGCTTATTTTCAGCAAATAATATAGGATTGGATACATTGCTGCCTGTTGAATGAACTGAAATTCGGGGTATAGCCCTTTGGTCATTAAAAATTTATGCCCATAAACAAGCGCAACCAGTAATAGAAGAACTGTATAATTGTGCGATCCCGTATATGTTATAGACTTGTTCTTTATAGCCACATAGATGCCAAATAAAAATATCATAAAGTAATGAATCAATTTGAAAGGTTGGTCTTCGACTGTCCATTTGGATAAATCCAGCCATGAAAAGTATAAAGCAAAATATAGGATGCCTAATACCCCGAACATGCAAAACAATTTATTTTTCTGTTCAGCTTTTAACAAGAAAAAAGAAAGCAAATAATAGACTAAGAGCAACCGAAGAAACCAATGGGGGGGATTGAAAAATTGACCTATAAATGTGATTATATAGTCAGCATTAAAATTGCCAAGAATCAGCATTATGGGCATTTTCAGAAAAATGAGAACAATCCATATTGATGGATAAATGCGGCTTATTCTGCCTTTAAACCACTCACTGAAAGGTTTCCTGCTTTTTTGTTGGCTTAAATAAATACCGTATGCAGAAAAAAAGAAAAATATGGAATTACCAAGCGCTCCGCCAGTTCCAACATAGGGTATTGGATAGTAATCATACATATGGGAGTTGATAATCAAAAGCATCCCAAGGGCGCGAAGAAATTGTGTGTCTTGGTAATTCGTCATGGGTATTTAATCATCGTTCGGCGACAATTTTGAAGCCCAACAGCCCCAAAATCTTTCCAATATGATCGCAGTCCTTAATCAGGTATTTCATAAAAAGGTGTTGGCCGAATAAAAGAAAAAATGGCAAGGCTGTTGTATAGGTAATCAGCGCGATAGCGGATTTGACGGTATCCATAGTGAGCAATGATGACTTGCTCGCGTTTACTACGCCACGTAGCAGGGCTCTTTTTATATGATATTTTCTTTTAAATCTATCCGGGGGCACAACTTCATATACGCTTGCTTCATTACACCACACAAAGTTAAATCCCCTTTCCATCATCCTACCGAAAAAATCAACATCCTCCCCGCCTGTTCTGCCAAATTCTGGATTAAAAGGTTTTTCTTCATCATTGAACAACAGTTTGCTGAGCAGCACATTTCCAGTACGGGTTTCCTTTTGATTCATTAATATGGTGCCGGTAGGAAAAGATGGCCTCTCACAAACCCTGCTTTTGATTATCCACTGCGGTGGTATGTCTTCAAAATAAGGCTTGACCGGCCCAAGCACACCGGCGGCTTTGTATTTGTTATGAGTGTTAAGTAAATTGATGAGCCAGGTTATTTCTGGAAATTCATCATCATCAATGAATGCAATCAAGTTGCCTTTGGCATTTGCTACCGCTTTGTTTCTGGCAAGGGCAATATTTTGTTCCGGCTCCCAATAGTAATCTACTTGTATAGCTGATTTTTCCTGCCAGACTTTTACGATGTCCCTTGCCGATTGACTGTAATCATTATCAACGACAACCGCTGAATAGGAAAACTGATTTTCAGTCACCTGGTCTTGCAGCTTGCTTATTAGATTCGCAAGCATCTGCGGCCTTTTATAGGTGCAGATACAGACGGTAATATGGTTATCGGTTTCTAGTTTGCGGTTCACGGTTTCGGTCAAAGATGGACAGCGGTTTCCCCTATAACTTTTGCAACAACAGCGCCAATGCTTTATAGGTTGTGGCTTGTGCCCAGTGAATTAAAGGTACTTTCAATGTGAACATGGGATATTTCGCATAATAGAAATATCCGGTTTTATCCTGCATATTATCAATTGCCCATTTGGCGACTTTTAATGCCAGTTCCAGGGATGCTTTATCGTACTCGGTGAAATTGGCTAGTGTCTCTATCGATTGTGATATGCACTGGCTGTCAATGGGATAAGCACGGTTGTGATAATATTTGGGTCTGCCCGTCTCTTCAAAGAAGTTGAATTTATAAAAATCAAAACCAATCTTTAAATTGTTTGCATACGTTTGATCATTGGTGCTTTCTATGTAACATTTCAAGGCGTCGAGATTGTATCCCGTATGGAAATTGTCAATCCAATGATACGTGGGGGCTTCACCGTAGAACCACGACCCGTCCAGCTGCTGGCGCGTGCAGGAATACTTCATGGCTTCGCCTGAAACTTCAAGAAAAGCTTTATTACCGGTGTGCTTGTAGGTTTTGGCCAGCATCGCTGCACCAACCATGCTTTGGTTGTGTATAATGCAATTCCCTTCGCCTTTTGCTGTATAATTTAAACAATAACCGGATGATGTCTGGTTTCGTGGAATATTTAATATCCAGTTGCAAATGCTTTCTGCCACTTCCAAATATTTATTTTCTTTGGCTATTTCATAAGCCTCAAGAAACGCGAAGCCAATGAGGCTGGTCCATATGGTGATGGGCTCGAATTTCCCCTGTCTGCCGCCGCGGCTGGCGAAATCGAACATTTTTCCCCAACTGTAATCTTCGTGGCCGGGGGCCTTATTGGCCATTAACCAGTCGAGGCATGTTGCTGCTTTATTTTTATAATTCTCATTACCTGTTGTTTTATACCTGGTAAGGTAACCCCAAGCCATATAACCGCGACCAATAAAAGAGTCTTTGGGCCTAACGCCCAAAAGCGGTCGGATGTTGATGGGGCTACGCCAGACTAGTTGCTGCAGCAGACGGTCGAGGAACAAATTGCCGAATGTCAAGGGTCTCAGATATGATGTAAGGCCATCAGCAGGATCATAGCCCTTGTAGTTATGATCTTCTACCCATTTTTCAAGTTCATTTATGCTTTGTTCGAGAATCTGTTTTGTATTATTCGATGGAACCATTTGAACTCTCCGCAAGGTCTATATAACTGGATCCCCGATGAAAGCATTCGGGGATGACAAACATTTTGAAAATCTTAAAGGTGCATTTTTTTTGAAAATTCTTTCAGCCTTATCATTTGCTCCCTGCGAATGAAGCTTTGCAGTTCAGTTGAAATTGGTTTACTCATCCCGGTTATGGCGGACCATGTAAAACCGCACATTAGCAGCGCACCACCTATAACAAAGGGTTTTTTCGTCATTTGATAAAGGGTTCTGAAAATTTCCCAAAAAGGATGATTTCCCAAAAAATAATCTTTTCTCCCCTGCCTGAACCAGGTCATGATTGCGCTCGCGTTTCCGGTTCCCATCTTTCTGTGATGGAGGCAGGTTTTTTCAGGAAAAGTTCTTGTCTTCCAGCCTTTCATTCTGGCAGTTGTTACGGCCACCCAATCGATTCCACCACCTTTTATTGGGATATAGCCACCTATTTCTTCATAACATTTTCGCCGGAACAACTGGCACGCCCCTGAAACATGCTCAATATTTGTAAACCTGTAGTCGTAATGTTTACCTTCCTCAACAAAAGGAGTTCCGGCTACGCCGAGGTTTGGATTTTCTTGAAACTTTGCCAGCAGAAACTCAAAATAATCCGGGCCAAAAGAAATATCGGCATCAAGGTTGCCTATGATATCATAATCCAGAGATTTAGCTTTTGCGTATCCTGCATTGAAACAGTTCACCTTGGCGGAAAAGTGGCGCTCCGTGTGCTCTGGCATCCGGACAAGCTCAATCCAGGGGTGCTTTGGGAGATGCTGCGTTACAATATCATCGGTCCTGTCTGTTGAACCATCGCTGACAATGATCCATTTGAGAGGCAAGACCGTCTGAGAAATCACCGATACTATAACTCTCTCGATGTTTTCCTCTTCATTGCGAGCAGGGGTTATCAAAACATACTTGGGATTATCTTTATTTACGTGCATATCTCAATCGGTTTATCGCAAAACTCAAGAGGTTTTTGGTAGGTACGAAGAACTAATGGTGGGAATGCGGAATTTTTAGTGTGATGGTACGAAATATGGACTTCTTCATTTGGCGTAAAACTGACCGACCGTCTTATCCGGAACCAATCCACCGCATCTTGCGCCGTTGTGAACCAGCAATTCGCACCGCGAAGCTTTTTGATGAGAAGCGAATAGAAATCCCCCCATAGCCTTTCCGGACCAATGCTGCGCTGGTGCCACAGGAGGGTTATAACCCCCATTTGCCTGACGACGTGATCTATAATTTTATCACATAGTTGCTCTGCATGATCTTTTGACATATCCATTCGACCAGGACTGAAAAGAGCTGTATCCTGAATATGCATGGGAAGTTCGAGAAGGTGCTCTGCACCCATTGGTTTATAGACCTGGGAAGTCCCCGCCCTGAACCCGATAGATTCATTGTAGCCACTTGTTGAATCATAATCGTATCCAGCCTGGTCAAGCAATCGAAACGTGTGTTCGTTGGTGCATAGCCAATGCATCCGGATTCCGATTTTGTCTGTCGTAACTTGGCGGATACGATTAAGCTCTTGCCGGCCCATCTCTGCGCTATGCCAAGAGTCAAGGCCGTGTACACCGACCTCGCAGCCGTGCGATAGAAGCATCTTGATAGTATCTTTCACATCGTCCACGTCATATTTACAGGCTCTGTACTTTTGGCGTTTTTCATGGAAACCTTCCCCTGGTTGATTTTTAAAAGGGATGAAGAAAAAGGTCGAAGGAGAACCCTGTTCAATTTCAATATAACGATCAAATTGATTCCAGGGGTCTCGACAAAGCTTCATGAAAATGAGAGGCAGGGAAAAAACGGCTTTCAGATTTTCCTTTAGGTTCTGTAAAGAAGTTTTATCCCTAAAGTAATCCATCACACTACCTACTGTTGCACGGTACAGGAACCCCAAAAAGCTATGGTCAATAAAATGGCGCCGTATTGCGATAAAATCCACATCATGGGTGAGGCAGGCAATAAATTTATACCCTGCCGGAACAGGCGGGATTTCAACCAACCTGATCCCATATTCCGTAATAAAACAGCGAAGCACTGCAATGTGAAAATCGAGTGTTGGAATCACGGCATTTTTGGGCGGCTGACCTTTTGTGAGTAAAAATGATACTTCCTGGAAAAGATCGTAGCCAATTCTCAATATCCGCTGTGAATTATTTCTTTTCTCAAATCCCAATATATCTGCGGAATTGCTTAATAAAAAACCAGCGCCATCGGGATTGAAAAACGTGACCGATCTCCCATAGATCGGCATTTGTATATTGCCCCACACTGCGAAGGCATCCGTTTCGGGAAGACCCTGCTTTGCAACGTCACAGGCATCCGATGGCAATTTTTCGCTTGCGTATATTACAATCAGTGATGCATCGGATTCCGGGGGCGTTTCACCCGCTACAAGCAATACAGCATACTGGTGCTGGTGAAGCGGGTTATAAAATTCCCATGGTGTTTTGAAAAGTTGAAAAAACTCTTCGATAACTTCTTTTTCCGCGGGTTTTGAGACTACGCCGATCATAGCTAAATGAAATTGCCGTAGCTCTTCCCGCAGGTTGCACAATTGCCTTGATCATTCAGGCGGATACCGCATTCACACATCCAGCCAATTTGGCGTGCCGGATTGCCAACCATCAGGGCATGATCCTTAACGTCTTTCGTCACAACGGCGCCTGCACCGATGAACGCATTCTGGCCAATCGTCACTCCACATACTATCGTGGCATTGGCGCCAATGCTTGCGCCTTTCTTAATGAGGGTTGTCCTGATCTCGTCCATACGCCGAATCGCGGCTCTGGGATTAAAAACATTCGTAAAAACCATGGAAGGTCCGCAGAAAACCTCATCCTCAAGTGTCACACCCTTAAATACACTTACATTATTTTGGATTTTGCATTTATTGCCAATACTGACATCAGGCCCAATAACAACATTCTGACCAATGTTGCAACTCTCACCGATCTTTGACCCGGAGAGAACGTGACTGAAATGCCAAATTTTAGTGTTATCACCAATAGACACGTTGGCATCGATTAGCGCAGATGCGTGAATGGACACCTTACTGACATCATATAAAGGTCCCGATGTATCCTTGGGTTTTTGAGGGGGCAGTTCTGGGGCTGATTGCTTCTCATTTAAATGGATCTTAATGCCGGCCTGATCTAAAGATCTCTGGCTCGCATTGAGAACCCTCAAAACACGGAGCCCCTCGCTTCCATCTGTTATAGGCTTATTTCCATTCTTGATACATTGCAGGAATGTTTCACATTCAAAACGCAACGGTTCGGCCTCTGGTATGTCGGTAACTTTTTCCGGTTCACTCTTGGAGGGGATCGGGACATTATTTTGCCATTTGATTTCATGCGGATACAAAAGCAGCTTCTCATTCCAGGGTCTTGTATCATCAAAAACGGCCATCTTGCGGTCACCCACCACAACCAATTTCTGCTCCTTGAAAGGATGGAGCCAGGAAACGAAGATATGGGCCTTTAAGCCTGATGGAAATTCCATGTGCGTCGTTGTGACATCGGCAATTTTTTTATGCAGGTAATTCCCGCCCGTGCATTGAACACTGTCTGGCATATCCCCGGCCAGTGCCAGGATCATAGAAATATCATGAGGTGCGAATGACCAAAGGGCGTTTTCCTCACGACGAATCTTCCCCAAATTGAGACGATTGGAATAGATGTAATTGATGCGGCCGAGGTCGCCTTTTTCGGCGAGCGTCTTTAAGCGCTTAAATACCGGGTGGTATTGCAGGAGGTGACCAACCATAAGGATGAGATTTTTTTCTTTAGCAAGTTGAATAAGCTCAGCCGCCTCGCTTTCCTCCAGTACGAGAGGTTTTTCAACATATACGTGTTTGTTTGATAGCAAGGCTTCACGTGCGATTCTGAAATGCGTTTCCGCCGGGGTAGCAATGACGACACCTTGAATGTCTTCTCGGGACAAGACATCGTTGATAGCCAGGCATATTTCCGTGTTCGGATACTGTTTATTGAAATTGTCAAACAGGGCTTCATTGGTATCACAGATCACTTTCAATGAACCCAATTCAAAATAATTCCTTATCAAATTCTTGCCCCAATAACCGGCCCCTATAACAGCAATGTTTTTGACGTATTCCATGCTTAACCTCCAATTAACGGATTATCTACTCACCAGGCGCGTTTATAATGTCTGCTATTTTCTCTTGATCTTCAAATTTTAAATAGGGGTGCATGGGAAGACTAAAGATACGATTGGCAATGGCCTCACTAATCGGGAAATCGCCTTTTTTATATCCTAGATAGGAAAAGGCTTCCTGCCTATGCAATGGCTTGGGGTAATAAATGGCAGTTGGAATATTTGACTGTTTCAATCTTTCCATCAGGATATCCCGCTGTTTTTCGTTCACGGCCAGCAGTGAATACTGCGCCCATGCGCTTTTATAACCGTCTGGTACTTCGGGGGTTTTGATCGCATGAATGGGGGAAAGAAGATCTGCGTAATTTTTTGCTGCCTTTTGACGGAGTTCAATTTCTTCAGGGAAGATGTCGAATTTAGCCAGAAGGATTGCTGCTTGCAGTGTGTCAAGACGTCCGTTGATGCCTATGCGAATGTTGTCGTATTTATGACCTCCCTGACCATGAACACGAATGGATCGCAAAATTTCAGCCAAACGATCGTCCCCGGTAAAGCACATACCACCATCGCCGTAACACCCCAGCGGTTTGGCTGGGAAAAAGGACGTGCAGGCAATGCCCCCGAAGAAGCAAGCTTTTTTACCTTTGTATTCGCCGCCGAAAGATTGAGCCGCATCTTCAATGATCAAAAGATTATTTTCTCGCGCGATGGTATTGATGGCGTTATAATCTGCTAATAGTCCGAAGAGATCAATAGGAATAACGGCCTTGGGCATTATCATAGGGCGGTCACCAACTGGCTTTTTCACTGCTGTGATAGCCTGCTCCAGTTTTTTTGGATCAATGTTGAATGTGTTGGGATCAATGTCCACAAATACCGGTGTAGCGCCGAGGAGAGTGATGACTTCCGCGGTAGCTATAAAGGTGAAAGGGGACGTAAAGACTGCATCACCGGGACCGATATTGTAAGCCATTAGCGCCATCAAGAGTGCATCAGTACCCGAGGCGCAGCTTATCGCATGTTTCACACCGACATAATTGGCCAGGGTTCCCTCTAACTTTCCAACCTCTGGTCCCATGATGTATTTACCATGATTCAAAACAGTTTTAATATTTTTCTCTAACTTCTCAATAATTCGTTGCTGCTGGAATGCCAGATCAATGAAATCCATTTTTTCCTCCTCGGATATTTACTTTGTTAATTTATTTATTATTTCTAAATAATTACTCATCTGTACTTCGGAATTATTTTTCTGAATAAACGCCAACCCTCTTTCCATTAATTCATTTCTCTTGTCCTGATCACAATATAGCTCTCTTATACATCTTGCGACATCTTCAGGATCATTCGGATTGGAAAGCATGACAGTCCCCTCATCCAAGTAATATTCGATTGAGTTTGTTCGTGTGGCAATTGATGGCAAACCCATTGATAAAAACTCAAATAATTTAACATTTAATGCCTGACGAGAATACTCGTCAAAGCCCGATAGTAATGCTATACCGATATCTGCTTCGCTCATAATATCAGGGATGAATTGTAATGATATGGGGTTTTCAAAATAAACGGTATCATTCAAACCAAGATCATCTACCAATTGCTGGAGATTATTGATTTCACGGCCACTTCCATATATCATAAATTTTAACGAAGGAATTTCATTCTTGACAAGGCTGACGGCTTTAATCGCAATATCGATACCACAATGCTTATTGAGCGTTCCGGGATATAATAAAACAAAGTCATTTTTCGATTTTGTTATTCTTGTATAATTCTTGTAATTGAATATCCTTACATCAGGTAAATTTAAGATTACAGAGATTTTTCCATCCTCAATTTGTGCACGTTCGGTAATTCGATCCCGCCAAAAGTCTGTCACAGTTATGACATGATCAGCAAATTTTGTGGATATATATTCTATAAATGACAATATTTTGAAATATTTATTCTTGGCATCCGTGCCGAATTTCGCCGCGAAAAAGTCTGGCACAGGATCGTGAATGTCAAGAATGATCCTGGTACCCGATAGTTTGGTCAATAGCGCTGCAAAAACCTCAAAATCCGGTACGGAATGCACATGTACAATATCATAGGGGGCTATAACGTGCTTCTTCGTCAGATGGTAAGTTGACTTGACGAGAAATTTGATTAGTTTGTATAAATAGTCTAATTTCCCTGTCTCATTCAATAATCTCTCTTGAATGCGATATATATGTACACCATCCAAGACTTCGTGATCTTCTTGCCCTTCTTTCTTCAAAGCGATTACATCAACATGGTCCCCACGACGCACAAGGGTTTCGGCGTATCTTCTGACGCGTGCATCGTTATCATAAAAAGAATATGCCAACATGCAGACCCTGATCTTTGGCCTAACTGTTTTTGTTTCATTAGTGTAATGAACCTTCCAAAAACGGGCTGCTTCTTTCGGGAGGGCATGCCAGTACTGATCCTCGTATTTGGATTTGATGTATTCAAGGAATTTCTCGTAATATTTTGCCGGATACTCGTCATAGCTCGGGGTACTATTAAACTTCATATAGTTCGGGTGGGTGATGACTAGAGCCATGCCGCCCTGAGCGGCGATCCATTCCAGTTTCTTTTTCCAGATGTCGATGTTTTCCTGCTGCATGAGGACAAACAGCAAGAAATCCTGCGGAAGCGTATATGGAAGTTCGATATATCCTTTTTGATTATCATGGCTGCTTGGAACCCAAAAAGGAAAGATGGTGCCCATACCGTCCGGCTGGGGTTCAAAGGGGTCTGTATCAAAGGTGGAGGCGTCGTATTCGATATCGAGATGATGGAGCAATTCGAGATCGTGGTACATGCTGGGGCTGCGGAAACCTACGGAACCCCATTCTTTCAGGTAGTGGTTGATTTCAATGGCTTGCTTTTTGAAAATGGATGCAGACCGGAATGGGTTCTGATCGTGATGCAGGCCATGGATGCCGATTTCAAATCCTCGGTCCGTCAGGTGTTGGCGCAATGAGGCTGGAACGGGATAATCCCCCGCCACGAAATTGAAGGAGGAGCGGAAACCGAGACGTTCTTCGATTTCCGCAAGTTGCATACATTTTTTGAGGCCGGCCGCAGTTTCGACGTCGTGGGTGAGGACGAGGGCGAATTTCTTGCCATCTGGCCAGGCGGGAATCTGGGGATACGACGTCGGATCATACAGGCGGGGCTTGCCGGCATTTTTATCGATTGGCCAGACATCTGCATATTTCATCTTTTTTCTGTAAACAAGGTATCTCCGCAACTGAATCTGCAGCCGCCTGGGGACGAGAACTTTGAAGGTATAGTAGGCTTTGTTTAGGAGCATGCTTGGTTCTTAGATTTCAATCGCTCGATGGTATGTCGCTGCGGCGACATAGGTAAACTATCCGATAATATTAACAATACGAGACCTTTGCACAACTCGTCAACTTTTTCATCCTTGGATCACCAATTTGTCGCCGAAAAGGTGGCTATGCAAAGCTAAGGTGATGTTATTACTTGACATTTAATCTATTATAT
>Ga0194039_1001558_pt1 | contig 12181 bp, 11 predicted proteins | sample JunL228m_MetaG_FD_148679 | JGI IMG/M metagenome (GOLD analysis project Ga0194039, IMG submission 148679) | Anoxic zone freshwater microbial communities from boreal shield lake in IISD Experimental Lakes Area, Ontario, Canada - Jun2016-L227-8m | ecosystem: Environmental > Aquatic > Freshwater >...
TTGATGTTGTAGTTCAGGACGACCGGCATGGTTGCGTCAGTACCGACAAACCTCTCGTTTGCAGCGGTTGTAACAGAGCCGAATGTCAGGTCGTATGCACTGCCTGCCTGGATGATGTTGCAGTATGCCGGAATCAGGTTTGCACCTGCGGATGAGAACGGACAGAGCATCACGTCAGATGCGGTCTTGCCGGTTGCTGCGCCGTCAAGCATCAGGTTCTCGCTGCCGACGACGTTACCGCCATCATCGGTTGCGGCGAAGGTAAGTGCGGTCTTGGCATCGAGGTTCGACTGACCGATAACCTTGTTGCCGGTGTTGAGGTTCTGGCTTGCTACGAGTGAGGTCAGCCCTGTCTGTGCGACGATGTTCTTGTCGTACGAGGTGGTGTACTGGACCTGTCCTGTGTTCAGAATCCCTGTGTGAATGCCGGAGTCGAGAGTCGTTGCGATTATATTATGAGCGGCTGCATTAGCATCAAGCTCAGCCTTAAACATGCCCCATGTTACCGCTTCATCCAATCCATCATCACCATCTGCTCCATCCTTTAGATGTACCCCGATCATTTGCACATTCAATAATGAATCGGGGATGGTTATCTGGGTAACGAGACCGCCATTAACCTTATAAGAACCTCCAGCGGCGACCAACTGAGCCGCAGTTTCAGGGGGTAATAAAGGACCCATTCCTGCCGCTCCACTGTACTGATAAAATTTAGCTGGATTATCAGTCAGAGTCATTACACCTGTGTCAGTTTCCATGACGAGTCCATCGATATTTGCAACGGTTGTGGTAACAATACCCTGTGTTTCAGGCACTGCCGGAACGACACGATCTGCATATACGCTACATGTGCATACAAAAAGTATTACAAAAGCCAAAAGAGCCAATGCTCCCAAATTAAGAGTCTTGATTTTAACACCCACCATCGTCTCCAGATCGAGGAATATGAAGCAGTATTCATTCTAGTAACTCTGCTCACCTATTAAACCCATCCAGATAGGAGAAATTTTGGTTGTGAGGTTGATAAATTTGTGGTATTCGATTTCCGATATAAGAATAGGATTGTTGCCCGGATTGTTATAGCAGCGATATAAGAAAAATATTGACTAATCTGTTCAAATCCTTTACGGAGATCTTTAATATTCCAACAGGCGGAGATCAAGGAGAGTATTTTGGTAAAACCTTGTTGAATTAACCTTATTTTCTAAAACTACAATATGTCAAACTTAAGATAAGAGAATGATAGGAATATGAAACAAATAGGGCAAACCAAGATAGGAAAACAAACCGCACGAGCAGGTATCTCATACCCTCTTGTGAGACTTCCAAAGGGCAATAGCGACCTAGTGGGGTCCTCGGTGATACTATATGATAGCTCAAGTGATGGTCGTAAGTCTATCACCATTGTTTTCGAGGAAATTGTTGCACAACATGACATGCAGGATGTGAAATTTACGAGAAACGAATCAATAATCAACCTTGAAAACAGAATTGAATACATTGAACAATCTATAAATCAGTAATCTACTGCTGAATAGCCAGATTCGGCAATTGAAAATGGGCTCGAGGAGATTCGAACTCCTGACCTCCGCCATGTCAAGGCGACGTCATAGCCAGCTAGACCACGAGCCCTCAAAAATGGGCAAATGCTTCTTTAATTTGGATCATCCTAATATTAAAAAATTGGCTTTTATCGTGCGGTCAATCCTTTTTCCGGTAGAACCGAAGTATCCCGGAGACGACGTAATTTGCTGAAAAATTCGTGTATTATTGGTTGTTTATGAAAAATAATATTAGATCCAGTTATCTGACAATTTCGCAAAGCGGGCAGTAAAAATCCCGACCTTCGCACGGAACTCATCCATGATCTCAGGAGGTACCTCGCTGTCCACGTTCAACACCATGATCGCCTCCTGGCCCGGGTTGATACGCCCCACCTGCATACCGGCAATATTGATATTCGCCTGACCAAGTATCGTTGAGGCCCTTCCAATGACACCGGGCTTGTCAAGGTGACGCGATACGATAACATATCCTTCCGGGATCATATCCATGGTATAGCCCCCAATCGCCACGATCCTGCTCCGGCCCTTGAAGAAGACGGTCCCGCTGACCGATTCCTCGCCCTTATCGGTATGGACCCTGATAGTAATCAGGTTTTTAAAACCCTGTGCATCCGCGGTGATAGTCTCGCTTACCTTGATACCACGTTCGCTTGCAATATACTCGGCATTGACCATGTTGACCGGTACCTGGAGGATCGGGTCAAGCAGTCCCTTAAGGGCCACCCTCGTGATGAATTTTGTATTATAGGTACATTGCGAGAGCTCTCCACCGTAGATGATCTCCACCTTTTCGAGTCTTCCTTCAACAAGCTGGATTAAGAACCTGCCAATTTTCTCGGCTAGGCGGGCAAACGGTTCAACAACATCCTGCTGGTCTGCAGGTACAAGAGGGGCATTGACCACGTACTTTGCAGAGCCTCCTTCAAGGACTGAAATGCATTGCTTTGCAATTGAGACTGCAACGTTTGTTTGTGCTTCAACCGTGCTCGCCCCAAGGTGTGGCGTCACAATTACCTGTTCGAGTTCAAGGAGGGGTGATTGAAGGGGGGGCTCCTCTTCAAACACATCAAGCGCTGCACCTGCGACCTTCCCGGACTTGATCGCGTCATACAGTGCTTTTTCATCGATAATGCCACCACGGGCACAATTGATGATCCGGACTCCGTTCTTCATGGTGGCGATGCTCTTCGCATTGATCAGGTGTTTTGTCTCTTTTATCAGGGGGGTATGGACGGTGATCACATCGGATACTTTGAACAGTTCTTCAACCGACATCGAGTCTACACCAAACTGGGCAGCTTTCTCCTTGCCGATGAAGGGGTCATACCCTACAATATGCATGCCAAGCGCCGTTGCCCTTTTTGAGACTTCACGCCCGATCCTTCCCAGGCCCAGGATCCCAAGGGTTTTTTCATTCAGTTCGACCCCCATGAACCTGGATCGCTTCCATTCCTTCCTTTTCAGCGACGCGGTCGCCTGGGGAATATTCCTCGCGAGTGAAAGCATCATGGCCATGGTGTGTTCGGTTGCTGCCAGCGTATTGCCTTCAGGGGCATTTGCAACGATAATTCCCTTCCGGGTAGCAGCATCCATATCGATATTGTCGACCCCGGCTCCTGCACGCCCGATAAACCGTAAGTTTTTCCCGGCTTCGATGACCTTAGCGGTGACCTCAGTCCCGCTTCGCACGAGAAGGGCATCGTAATTCCCGATAATTGAAATCAGCTGATCTTCTTTCAGATCGGTCTTTTCATCCACCTCAAATTGTGTTCTGAGTATGGCGAGACCTTCTTCTGCAAGTGGATCGCTGACAAGTACTTTATAGCTCAATTTTTAAAACCCATAACATATCAGCACCGTACTATTCAATGGTTTTCAAAATAGGAGCGCCGCAACACAAATATAATTCAAAAAATCCCGGTAATTCAGGATGCACAATTATTTACTGGAGAAACAACGAGACTATAGTGGTGCGTGCATGAAGGAATTGCCGGATATTCTATGGCTTGAAGAGATCAGGAAGGAGGATATTGCCGCTGTGGGCGGTAAGGGGGCCTCACTCGGAGAGATGGCAGTAATCGGGCTGCCGGTCCCGCGGGCATTCGTGGTAACGAGCCATGCCTTCCGCAGGTTCCTGGTCGAGACAGGTCTTGAAAATACAATTTTTAAAAATTTCGAGAACCTGGATGTCGAAAATAACGCAGCTCTTGAAAAGGCTGCAGAAAAAGCGAAAGAAGAGGTACTCAGGGCACCGATGCCCCAGTCGATGATCCAGCATATCATGGAGGCCTACCAGAAGATGGACTCCGGCGAGATGATCGTTGCGGTCCGCTCAAGTGCCACGGCAGAAGACCTGCCTGATGCCAGTTTCGCCGGGCAACAGGAGACCTACCTGAATATCAAAGGTAACACAAACCTCCTCAAGGCAGTGCAGATGTGCTGGGCTTCGCTCTACGGTGCAAGGGCAATTTATTACCGTGCCAAGCAGGGGTTCGACGATAATTCTGTAAATATTGCAGTCGTCGTGCAGCAGCTCATCAATTCGGAGAAGGCCGGCGTAATGTTCACAACCCACCCGGTGACAGGTGAACCGCTGAGCATCATTGAAGGTTCCTGGGGGCTTGGAGAGTCTGTCGTTTCAGGATCAGTTTCCCCGGACAAGTACATATTCGACCAGCGCTCAGAGAAAGTCGTTGACCGCCTGATTGCGAATAAAAAGATCGAGATCATTGCCGAGGGGACACATGGCACGAAAGTGGTGCCCGTATCTCCGGACAGGCAGGACAAGCAGGTGCTGTCCGACGAGGAAGTTGCGCGGCTTGCCACATTTGGAAAAATTGCCGAAAACCATTACGGTATCCCGCAGGACATTGAATGGGCAATTGTCAGGAGCACCTTCTACATCCTCCAGTCCCGCCCGATTACCACGATAAAACCAAAGGGTACTCCTGCCGCATCCGGCAGGACCGAGTCCGGGAGCACAATAATTCTGAAGGGCCAGGGGGCCTCCCCTGGAATCGCCTCCGGGAAAGTGGTTATCGTACGCGATGCTAAAGATACCAGCGCCGTCAGGGAAGGAGACATCATGGTCACGAAGATGACCAATCCTGACATGGTACCCGCAATGAAGAAAGTGGCTGCCATCGTCACCGATGAAGGTGGCATGACCTGTCATGCGGCAATCGTAAGCCGGGAACTTGGTACACCGGCAATTGTCGGTACTAAAAACGGGACACATACACTGAAACCCGGACAGATGGTCACCGTGGACGGGGAGAAAGGGTTTGTGTACGAAGGCGCTGTCGAAGTCCGGCAGCCGCAGGCACCGGTACAGATTGCTGCGGCCCAGGCACCGATTATCACGGCAACATCAGTAAAGGTAAATGTCTCTATTCCGGAAGCGGCGGCCCGTGCGGCGGCCACCGGGGCTGACGGGGTAGGACTACTCAGGATCGAGCACCTCATCCTTGGCCTGAACAAGACCCCCGGGTGGTTCATCACCAACCATAAGGAAGAAGAATTTGTCAGGGAACTTTACAACGGCATAAAAATTGTCCTTGATGCATTTTACGGGAAACCGGTCTGGGTAAGGACACTGGATGCCCCGACCGATGAGTTCCGGAACATGGCCGGTGGTGAGAATGAGCCGATCGAGCACAACCCGATGCTCGGCTGGAGAGGTATCAGGCGCGACCTCCAGAGTAAAGACCAGTTCCGGTTACAGGTCGAGGCATTTAAACGGCTCTGGGAACAGGGATATAGTAACCTGGGTGTCATGTTCCCGATGGTCTCGCACCCTGACCAGTTTACCGCAGCAAAATCAATGATGAAAGAATGGGGGGTCGATGTTGACCATGTCACCCTCGGGATCATGATCGAGATCCCGGGCAGTGCAATCCTCATTGAAGAGTTCATCGAGGCGGGGATTAACTTTGCATCCTTCGGGACAAATGACCTTGTCCAGTATACGCTTGCGATTGATCGGAATAACGAGAACGTCGCCTGGATGTATGACCCGAAACATCCGGCAGTACTCCGGCTCATCCACGACGCAATTGAAGTCTGCCGTGAATATGACGTTGAATGTTCGATTTGCGGGCAGGCCGGATCCGAACCACCCATGGTTCAATGGCTCGTAGAGCATGGCATCAGCAGCGTATCCGCAAATATTGACGCGATTGCTAAAATCCGTGAGACGGTGGCACGTACAGAAAGAAAAATAATCCTCGAAAGTGCGAGAAGCCGGAATGCATAAAATCGGGCGGACTGAAGAGGAGATTTTTTCTTATCTTTCTTTAAAGCGGGGAGAGGACACAACGTACGCTCATATCCTGAGTTCCATGTGTACAGTCCCTCACCCGGTCGCGGTGAAGGCCCATAACCTTTTCATGGAGACGAATCTCGGAGACCCCGGTCTTTTCAAAGGTACCGCAGATATTGAACAGGCCCTGATCTCAAGACTGGGCGCATTATTTCATGCAGAGGAAGCCTGTGGCTATGCCACGTCGGGCGGGACTGAGTCCAATATCCAGGCGCTAAGGATGGCAAAGGCCTGTCATAAAAAGCACAGGCCTAATGTAGTCCTCCCGGAGTCGGTGCATTTCTCGTTTCGGAAGGCCTGTGACATGCTCGGTCTTGATATGCATACAGTCCCCCTTGATGCAGAGTACCGTATGGACGCGGGCGCTGCAGAGAAGGCAATCGATGATAATACCTGTTGCATCGTCGGGGTGGCAGGAACAACAGAATACGGCATGATTGACCCAATACCCGAACTCGGTGAGATTGCTGGGGATCATGACCTCTTTTTCCATGTCGACGCAGCATTCGGGGGCCTTGTTATTCCCTTTCTCGAACACCCCAAACCGTTTGATTTCCTTGTGCCCGGCGTCAGCAGCCTTGCAGTCGACCCGCACAAAATGGGAATGAGCACAATCCCCGCCGGCTGCCTTCTTGTACGCGAAAAGGAGATGCTCTGCGCATTATCGATCGATACCCCCTACCTGTCTGTTAAACAGGAGTTTACCCTCGGGGGTACACGCCCGGGCGGCCCGGTGGCTGGTGCACTGGCAGTGCTCGACTACCTTGGTATGGATGGTATGGAGGCAATTGTGCAGGGATGTATGAACAATACCTGGCGGTTAATTGAGGGAATGGAAACGTTCGGGTTTACCCGTGCCATTACCCCCGATGTCAATGTCGCTACATTTTACGCCCCAAAAAAAGTGCCGTACCCGTGGAGGGTATCCTGCACGCGGAAAGGACACCTCCGGATTGTGTGTATGCCACATGTCCACCGGGACATTATTGAAAAATTCATCAGAGATATCGGTGAACACCATGCTTGAACGTCTTGTAAAATCTTTGGAAACGTGCCCGATTGTTAAACGGGGAGAATATAATTATTTCATCCACCCTATAACGGATGGCGTGCCGATTGTAGATCCTGCCCTTCTGAGGGAAGTTGGTGCTGCGATGCTGAAAGCACTGGACCTGAACGGCGTGACGAAAATTGTCGTTGCCGAGGCGATGGGAATCCATATCGGAACGGTCCTCTCCCTTATGACGGATATCCCCCTGAATATTGTCAGGAAGCGAGAATATAAGCTGCCGGGTGAAGTCGCTGTCCACCAGGCCACCGGTTATTCAAAAGGGGAGCTGTACCTGAATGGTATTAGTAAGGGGGACCGTGTTGTCATCATTGACGATGTCGTCAGCACAGGGGGGACCGTTAAAGCACTTTTAAAAGCACTTGAGATTGCAGGGGCCGAGGTCACGGACATCTGTTTTGCAATCCAGCGTGGGGAGCCTGAGCTCAACCGCCCATACAAGACACTTGTCCGGATTGAAGTGACAGACCGGGTGCGCGTGGTTGATCGATACTTCTGAACTCGTCCGGAAATTAAGCGTTTCGGGGGCAACAAGGATTGCCCTCCAGTTTCCTGAGGGGCTTAAACGGAATGCCCCGGGGGTTGCTTCAGCGTTAAGGGATGCCGGGTTTTTTGTTGTAATCAGCGGGGATCCATGTTACGGTGCCTGTGACCTGTCGACCGGGCTTCTCGGAATGGTGGACCTGGTTGTCCACTTTGGCCATTCACCACTGGATGATACCCCGTGTATTATCTATGACCCCTACCGGATGGACTTTGATACCGATGTGCTCTCACTCGCTATTCCGCATCTTCTTTCAACAGATATCGGGCTTGTCACCACGGTTCAGCATACCCATATGGTCCCGGCAATTCTGGAATACATGGCATCACGCGGGATTATCTGCCATTCGGAGGATGGGGGGGCCCGTGCGCCAAACCCGGGACAAGTCCTCGGTTGCTCTTACAACGCTGCCAGGAAATGTAATAGTGAGGAGATCCTGTTTGTCGGGACCGGGCAGTTTCACCCGCTTGGTGTCCAGCTTGCAACCGGGGCCCGGGTTGTGGCCCTCGACCCCTACTGCCGGACCGTTGAAGTTGTCAGTGCAGAGAGATTTCTCAGGCGCAGGTTTGGCCTGATAGAGATTGCAAAGAAAGCAGAAAATTTCGGCATCATAATGACACTGAAAAGTGGGCAGCAACGACGACAACTTGCTGAAAGCCTGGCACTAATGAGAAAAGATGCCTTTATCGTTGCGTTGCATGAAGTAACACCTGATGAACTCCTGAACCTCGGTTTTTCCTGTTACGTCAACACCGCCTGTCCACGCCTTGCCTACGATGACCAGGAACGGTTCCCGGTACCGGTCATCAGCCCCGAGGAATTTGAGATCGTCTGTGGTACCAGGACCTTTGAAGATTACCAGATCGACGAGATCACCTGATATGAAACTGCGCCAGCTTGAAATACTCCTCGAAAAAGTAGCCGGATTTTCATCACCCATGGCTCACCTGGAGCAGTATTCTACCCCTGCCCCGCTCGCGGCCAGGCTGTTGTTCCATGCGGCCCAGAACGGCGATATTACCGATAAAACCATTTGTGATCTCGGCTGCGGTACAGGCATTCTCACCATTGGTGCGGCCCTTCTTGGTGCGGAACAGGTAACCGGAATTGACATCGATGAAAAAGCCCTTAGAATTGCACGCTTAAATGCGGAAAAATTCGCAGTAACGGCCATTTTTAACCAGGCGGAAATTACATCTTCAACGAACCTTCCCGGCAAATGGGATACGATTATTATGAACCCGCCTTTCGGGGCCCAGGTAGTGCATGCAGACAGGGTATTCATTGATTGTGCAATTAATGCGGGAAATGAGATTTACATGATTGCAAACACCGGCTCAATACCCTTTGTCAGGTCCTATGTAAAAGGCCGGGCCAGCATCCGGGAAATAACCGGGGCAGAGCTCCCAATCAGGCATAGTTTCCATTTTCACAGGAAAGAGGTCAGGAATATCAGGGTCGAGATCATTCACATGAACAGGTGTTCATCACCACAATGACAGAAAATTCCGGGGATTCAATCCCGATTTTGTGGCTTTCCGGGGCGCATGTCATTACCGACCTCTACCTCCCGGTGGTAACCGCGATCATCCCCCTCCTGATCAGCACGTACGGGTTCTCATATTTTCTTGCAGGAATGCTCGTCACCATCTACAACGTGACCTCATCAATGATGCAACCGGTTTTCGGCTGGATGTCAGACCAGTATGGAATTGTTATCCATATCTCGGTCTGCCTGCTGATATCGTCGGTATTTATCTCGGCGATGGGTCTTTCAGGGGATATTTATCTCCTCCTGCTCTTTGCTGCGCTTGCAGCTCTCGGCCATGCGGCATTCCACCCGAATGCTTTTTCGATTGTCAACAGCCTGTGTACCCCGGAAAACCGCGGCAAAATTACTTCGTTGTTTGTTGTCGGTGGAAACATCGGGTACGCGGTCGGGCCACTCCTTGCCGCCGGAATAATCTTCTATTTTGGCCTTTCCGGGCTTCCATTGCTTGTAATACCTGCCCTGCTGATGGCGGTTGTTCTCTGGAGGTCGTTTCCGGCGAAGAATGGTATGACGGGCATACGCAGGAAAATTTCCGTTGATAAGGTCCCCCTGGCGACATATCGGCCAATTATTCCTTTATTTTCAGCCTCGGCCTTACGTGCCTGTGCCATTTTCTGCGCATTGGCTTTTTTCCCATCTTTTCTGATAAACCGCGGACTGGACCTGATATCCGCTGATATCCTGATATCCGTGATGCTTCTTGCAGGAGTTGCCGGTCAGCTCGCCGGGGGGCATCTTTCAGATATATTCGGACGGAAAGAATATGTCATTGCCGGGAGCATCCTGGCAATTCCCTCCTTTTACGGGTTTATCTTTACCAACGGGCTCATCTCAGTATGTTCACTTCTCGTATTCGGCTTTGCCTTATGGTCAGGGTTTGCCGTAACGGTGGCTATTGCGCATGAAATGATCCCGGGAAAGGTGGCATTCACGTCCGGTCTAATGCTTGGGCTCTCCCTCGGTATAGGGGGCCTCGGTGTCGCGTTTTTCGGTCTCCTTGCAGACCGGTATTCCCTGTCAGCTGCGCTCCAGTTGTTACCGTTCCTGATCATTATCGCTGGCGTGCTGATCTATCTCCTTCGATATCCCTGGAAATCCTGGCATGTTTCATAACAATATTCTATTACTACCGGTGCCTGATAATTTTCTGTTCATTTATTCCTTGAAAATCAGGGATTTCCCCAGGTAAGGCGATTTGGATTGATCAGTCTGAAATCTTTTCCCGGGCTTACATTTTTTTAAGATTAAAGACCATAGTGTATGGAGTTTGATACATAATGGATAAAATGGGTATTGCAGCATTACTATCCGGCCTGGTATTGATCGGGCTTGGTATCTACGGTATAGTCATATTCCTTCCGGAAGTCGTTTTCGTATTACAAGGTATTATAGGGATTATTGGTATCCTTATCGGTATTTTCCTCGCAATATTTGGTGTTTTACTGATTAAGGACTAATTTTTTTCTCATTAAAAATACCTGAAGTTTTTTTTGGCATCCTTTTATTTCTATGATGGTTCAGATGAACCAGGATAGTACCATAGCAATAATTACGACAATAATAATCCATTTAAGGATTGTCCATGCTATTTTACCAAGAAAACCAAGGATAACAAATATTACGGCAATAATGAGAAGAAGGATCAACAGGTTCATCATAATTTCCAACGCTCCTTTCAACTCATAGACGGCCTTCTATATAATTGATACACGTCAAACCAGAAAAATCTGGAAATGTGAATTGGGTTATTGGATACTATCAAAAACTATTGAAAAATTTCCGGATGTAAATCAGGATATCATACTCGTGAATGGTCTTGTTCCGGCAATAAAAAATGTATACCCGGTAAAAGTCTTATTCCCCTAGTTTCTGGTTTCCTGCTACAAATTTTGAGTTGAAAGTAAATGCATTAATCTTCCATCCGCCTTCCTGCTGCACAAGGCGGATATCATAGCTGCCTACGAATAATTTCGTGTTCCTGTTAGACCTGTTCGGGAGGTAGTGGTAGGCAATACCGTAACAGAACACATTTACTTCATTTTCATGAAACCTTACCAGGAAATTACCAACCTGGTGATGTATCGCTTCAAGACACTCAAGTGCATCCTTCCAGTCCTGGATAATATGGCCACATGACAGTATTTCCGGATTTCCTTCGGTCAGGGTGGTGTTAAAAAGTACCTTTTCAGTAAAACATGACCTGACCAAATCCCAGTCCCGGTTATCTATACTGACAAATAATGTTGTAACGGCCTCGATGACCCGTTCTCTTTCCGTACATGGTTGAGGTTCTCCGGTCATAGTATCTTCACTCGTTGTATAAGGAGGTGTAGAGTAAAAAAAGTAGTACTCGATTATGATACCAGCTCGCTATCCGTAGCCATGTAGTCATCCATACATTGCCGGGTTGAATACAAAAAATTCCACGTTATACCCACTTGAGTACAGATACATAAAAGTGCATGTAATAAAATCTATCAAAACGATAGAAATAACAAAATATCATTCAGATATGACTCTGGTGCATCCACTTCTGATGCAATGATACAGTAATTAATTTTATAAGGCTTACGCTCATTTTGAGCAGAATAATAAAATAACATCACTTCTTTTCGATGTAAGAAGGGTAATAGCAGCGAAGTAAAGTTCCCGAGGACTCGCGTACCTCAGTACCGTAGACTACGTGAGTTGGCTTAACTTCTGGGTTCGGAATGGGTCCAGGTGTTCCCCAACTGCTATGGCCGCTATTACCCAAAGCCAAGGTCCGGATTTGAACCGGAGTGTAGCTGATCTGCAGTCAGCCGCGTGGCCGCTCCGCCACCTTGGCAGCCGTGTAAGGCGCCAAATACATATGGTGTGTATTTGAATTATAGGTCTGCACTTCAGGATTTCGTCTGGGTTTGACGTGGTGAGCACTAGTTATTGGACGTTAGTACTTGCGGACTGAACACGTCGTTGCCTTCGTGCGTACATCCCAAGCCTATCAAACGGATCTTTTATCCATGTCCTCAACGGAGTCTCTTTTTAGGCCGGGTTTCAAGCTTAGATGCTTTCAGCTTTTATCCCTTATCGCGTAGCTGCTCGGCATTGCCCTGTCGGACAACCGATCGACCAGAGGCGACGAATGAAA
>Ga0194039_1001560_pt1 | contig 12175 bp, 12 predicted proteins | sample JunL228m_MetaG_FD_148679 | JGI IMG/M metagenome (GOLD analysis project Ga0194039, IMG submission 148679) | Anoxic zone freshwater microbial communities from boreal shield lake in IISD Experimental Lakes Area, Ontario, Canada - Jun2016-L227-8m | ecosystem: Environmental > Aquatic > Freshwater >...
CGCTCGTGATCCGGAGCATCACCGATGAGCATGGTGCGAATCTAGCCCCCAGTCTGAAACCCGGCCAGCGCCTATACACTCCTGTCGCATCTCTCGAGGATGCGATGCAGTTCGACGCGGAATACGATGCAAACGGCCTCACCGGCCAGTGAGGGAAAATATGGCGTCCATGATGAGTCTTTTAAAAAATATCGCCCCCCTGAGGCTGGCACCGGTTTCAGAGGATACCGATCGCGCCACAACGATTCTTTTAAAGGAATTGCCCTTTACCGTGCACGAGTACGTCTCCGGTACGGAATGCAATGGCTGGAACGTGCCGATGAAATGGAGACCGGTCCGGGCAGAGATCCGGAAAGACGGGGTCCTCGTGTATGACGGGATGAAGCATCCCCTTGGGGTGGTAGGTTATTCCACCTCATTTCATGGGATCGTCACACTCGATGAACTGAAAAAGCACCTCTTCTATCACCCTGGAATACAAGATTCCCTGGTATACCATTGTGATTATTTTTACAAGCAGTGGAAACGCGACTGGGGTTTCTCAGTAAGCCACACGCTTTTCGACCAGCTGGAAGAGGGTGATTATGAGATCCACCTCGAAACTGTCTTCGAACCGGGGACCATGAAAGTCCTGGATTTCTTCCTGCCGGGCGAGAAGTCAGACACGATCCTACTCAATGCACATAACTGCCACGCGGCTCAGGCGAATGATGGGATCTCCGGTGTCGTGGTCGGTGTCGAGGCGATGAAAAGGCTGCAAAAACAATCCCGCCGGCGGTACAGCTATCGCCTCATTGTTGCGCCGGAGCACCTGGGCACGGTGTTTTACCTGGCCGGTCTTCCGGAAAAATTCCACAGGACCTTCAAAGCAGGAATCTTCCTCGAGATGCTGGGAACCGGCGGTCGTTTCGCGCTCCAGGAGTCCTTCACCGGCAAGAGCAAGATCGACCGTGCGGCAGTAAACTTCCTCCGGCACCATTACCCGGATTATTTCCAGGCCCCATTCCGGCAGATTGTGGGGAACGATGAAACAGTATGGGAATCCCCCGGGTATGAGATTCCCTTCATATCGCTTTCCCGGTGGCCCTATAAAGAATACCATTCTGACCGGGATAACGAACTGATTATCTCTGAAGAGCGTTTGAAAGAAGCTGTTGATGTCGTTATGGGTATCACTAATATCTTCGAAACCGATTCCCAGATGAAACGTCACTTCAAGGGACTTGTCGCACTGAGTAATCCAAAATATGATCTATATATTTCAACAAATGATCCCAGTATCCGAACCGTTGTACCGGAAGAGCAACGGCGATGGAATTACCTCATGGATTGCATCATCAGGTATTTTGATGAAAATATGACGATACTAGATGTCGCTGAAAAACATGAGTTGGATCACGGTCAGGTGCATAACTACATCAAAAAATTTGAGGAAAACGGATTGATCTCCTTAACCGTAGCAGAATAAAAAAAATTGACCCTTTATGATCCAAAAAAATCTTATTATCCGTGCAGACGCAAGCCCGAAAATCGGAACCGGCCATGTCATGCGGTGCCTTGCTCTTGCAGAAGCATGGCAGGATACTGGTGGCGAGGTATTCTTTGTTTCTGCTTGTGAGGCTCCGACACTGGAAGTTCGTTTGAAAAAAGAAGGAGTACAGATCCTCCACATCAGCCAGGAGGCTGGAACACTTAGAGATGCAGATGAAACCACTCGAATAGCATATGCACATGGAGCTAATTGGATTGTTGTCGATGGGTACCATTTCGGAGGGGATTACCAAAAAACGATCAAGGACGCAGAATTATCTCTCCTTTTTATTGATGATTACGGGCATGCAGATCATTATTACGCTGATATCGTCCTTAACCAGAACATTTACGCTGCCATGTCATTTTATAAGAATTATGAACCATATACCCGGTACCTCCTGGGAACAAAATATGCACTTATAAGAAAGGAATTCCTGAAATGGTCTGGTTGGCATCGCGATATTCCGGAAGTTGCGCGAAAAATTCTGGTAACCCTCGGGGGAAGTGATCCTGATAATGTTACCCTTAATGTCATACAGGCAATGAGAACTGTTGATCTTGTTGGACTTGAAATGAAAGTTGTTGTTGGGGGTACGAATCCGCATTTTGATCTCATTAACGAAACGGTGAAGGATCTCTCCAACTGTATCCTTATAAAAAATGCAGAGAATATGCCAGAGTTGATGGCATGGGCGGATACAGCGATTTCTGCAGGTGGAAGCACGTGTTGGGAACTTCTTTTCATGGGAATACCCTCAATTGTGATACCCATTGCAGAAAATCAAGATCCTATTGCAAAGGAACTAAAATCCCAAAATTTTGCCAAAGTAATTGAAGTCGCAGATTTTAAAAATCAAAGAGAACTTGTTAAATTAATTTTTGAATTTCTACAATCCTATGAAATGCGATCCACATTTTCAAACAGAATGTCTCAAAATGTTGATGGAAAAGGATCATCTCGCATTATTAATGCGATTTGCAGTAATAAAATAAAATTAAGAAACGTTGAGTTATCCGATTTTAAAAAAATATGGTTATGGATCAATGACCCATTAGTACGTTCGGTTTCATTTAATTCCAAGCCAATTTCGCTTGAACGTCATATGGAGTGGTTTTCTTCCGCTCTTAATGATCCAAACATGGTTTATTATATTGCGGAAGATAAAAATGCAAAACATATCGGCCAAGCGCGGTTTCAGATTGAATCTACAGAAGCGGTAATATCTATATTGGTCGATCCAGAATACCGTGGGATGGCTATTGGTTCATTATTGATTCTGGATGCCACGGAAAAATTTTTTATTGAAACGAGTATCAAAAAAGTAAATGCTATCGTTAAAATTGGTAACGAAGCATCCAGAAAAGCATTCACCAAAGCAGGATATATTGAGCAAGGCTTAAGTAATTATAACGGAGAAATTGCGTATCATTTAATAAAAAGAAACGAGGATTAAAATGAGTTCGGTTATCCGATTTGGGCAAAAAAAGATAGGTAATCACTCTCCAGTGTATATTATTGCAGAATTATCCGCCAATCATAATCAAGAATTCTCTCAAGCTGTGGATTTGATACACGCGGCAAATGAAGCAGGTGCTGATGCAGTAAAAATTCAGACATATACACCCGATACATTGACTATTGATTGCGATAATGAATACTTCAAAATCGGTGAAGGGACAATCTGGGAAGGAAAAAATCTCTATTCCCTGTATAAAGAAGCATATACTCCATGGGAATGGCAATCTGACCTGAAAAAAATTGCCGGCAATCTCGGTCTGGATTTCTTCTCGACACCATTTGATTTCAGTTCAGTTGATTTTCTTGAATCGCTGGATGTCCCTGCCTACAAAGTTGCCTCATTCGAGATTATAGATATTCCGTTAATCCGCAAAATCGCACAAACAGGCAAACCTGTTATCCTGTCAACCGGTATGGCGTCACTTGCAGAAATTGAGGACGCGGTTCATGTCATTCGCAAGGAAGGAAATGATCAGATTGCGCTCCTTAAATGCACGAGTGCATATCCCGCTCTTCCGGAAGAGATGAATGTACGCACGATACCACATCTCGCCCAAATGTTTGATGTTCCTGTTGGGCTTTCGGATCACTCCTTGGGAATTTCAGTACCAGTTGCAGGGGTTGCACTTGGTGCATGTATTGTTGAGAAACATTTCACTCTTTCACGACAAATGCCAGGACCGGATAGCGCGTTTTCACTCGAACCGCCGGAGTTTAAAGCGATGGTTGAGGCGATTCGTGAGGTCGAGAAAGCACTTGGGCGGGTCTGCTATGAAGTGAGCGAGCATGAAAAAGCGAGCCGGGTTTTCCGGAGATCGTTGTTCGTTGTCAAGGATATTAAGAAGGGGGAATTTTTTAACGAGGAAAATGTTCGCTCTATTCGACCAGGGTTCGGGCTGGCACCAAAATATCTCTCTTGGGTCCTCACGAAACGGGCAAAACAAAACTTGGGACGTGGCACTCCATTAAGCAGGGATTTTGTTAAGTGACGCATCCAATTATCCCCCTCGCACTCTCTCATTTAAAACTGATGTCAACGGCAGGTTTGGTATCCTCACTCTTGGCGGAAAGAGTTCCGCCGATGACAACATTATTAAAGTGCATTCAATAAAACGTACTGACGCATAAATCAACCCCATAAAATCGACATCTCTGATGACAAAAAGAGTAGGATCGTCTGCCATCAGATGATTGACGACAAAAGATGAGATACACAATTGTTGGAGTAATTTATGACCGGTATAATTTTTAATCCAGATCCCGAAAAAACTGGGGATTTTATGTACTGCCTTATGAAAGAACTCTATCCAATTTGTCGCAGTATTACTGGTGATGGAGTCCGAAAAACCCTTACGATAATTAAAAAGCATGTCCCACTCAATATTGTAGAGGTTCATTCAGGAACACAAGTTTTTGATTGGAAAATTCCAAAAGAATGGAATATAAAAGATGCATACATAAAAAATCTATCCGGAGAAAGAATAGTCGATTTTAACAAATCAAATTTGCATGTTTTGAACTATAGTATCCCTGTAAATAAAAAAATATCTTTCGAAGAATTGAGATCACATCTGTATGCATTGCCAGATTATCCTGATTGGATACCATACCTTTCATCCTATTATCAAGAAAACTGGGGGTTCTGTATAACTCAAAACCAGTTACAAAATATGAATGATCAGTATTATGATGTTTGTATCGACTCGAACCTGAAAAGTGGTTTTTTGACCTATGGAGAATTCTTTATACAAGGGGAATTAAATGAGGAAATATTATTTTCCTGCTATCTTTGTCATCCATCGGTGTGCAATGATAGTTTAAGTGGTGTTGTTTTATTAACATATCTTGCACATGAACTGAACACAATTAAACCGAAATATTCGTACAGATTTTTATTTATCCCAGAAACAATAGGTGCAATATCGTGGTTATGCCTTAATGAAAATTGTCTCAAAAACATAAAATTTGGTCTTGTTGTAACATGCGTTGGAGATAATGGCATATCTACTTACCAAAAAACAAAACAAGGTGATAATTTAATTGATAAAATTGTTGAAAAAGTATTGATAGACTCTGGTAAAGATTTTAACTTGAGAAATTTCAATCCATCAGGTAGTGATGAAAGACAGTACTCATCTCCTGGGATTAATTTACAGATGGGCTCTTTAATGAGAACCCCCTATGGGGATTATCCTGAATACCATACTTCTGCGGATAATTTGGAATTAGTTGATTCCAACTCTCTTGCCGATTCTTTTAAAAAATATTTGGATGTGATATATATTGTTGAAAATAACGGGATCTATCTGAATTTAAATCCAAAATGTGAGCCTCAATTAGGAAGAAGGGGTCTCTATGATATGATAGGTGGTCGAAGAGAACTATTGTTTGATAAAGAAGGATTATTCTGGGTATTAAATTTTTCAGATGGAACCTATTCGTTATTGGATATTGCTATCCGTTCCGGCATGAAATTTTCAGACATCAAACTGACTGCAGACATATTATTAGAACATGGGTTGCTGCGCAAAGTCTTATAAAAAATTGAAAACCCTGAATAACCGATTCAGATTATGAAATTATACAAAGAAAATATCGGATTGTGACAATGGGAAAAAAAGAAAAAATCGGAATTGGAACTGACATAGAATCCATTGGACGATTTAACAAGATGCTAACAGACAATCCCTTATTTTTAAAAAAAGTTTTCACGGAAACAGAAATTGCATACTGCCGCTCAAAACATAATCCGTCACAACATTTTGCAGCCAGATTTGTCGGTAAGGAAGCAATAATCAAAGCGCTTGCAGATCTGGGGATCCCATCTGTGAATTTTACAATGATCGAAATAATCAATACCGCGACTGGTGTTCCCAAGGGTATTCTCACAAACCCAAAGTATTCAAATATTCAGGTTAACATTAGTCTATCTCATAACAGCACTATGGCGATTGCATTTGCTGTTGTCCGACAGGTGGAGCATGACGAATAAAATTAGTATTATGGACACCACATTAAGGGATGGCAGCTATGCTGTGGATTTTTCGTTTACCTGTTCTGACACATCGATCATCTGTAAGGAACTTGAAGACTCCGGTCTGAATTACATTGAAATCGGTCATGGTGTCGGCCTATCCGCCTCAAAAAAAGGATATGGGAAGTCCTTTCAGACCGATGAGCAGTACATGATTTCTGCTGAAACTACATTAAAACGAGCAAAATATGGAATGTTTTGTATCCCGGATATTGCTGAATTGAAGGATGTAGAACTCGCAGCGAAACACAATATGGGATTCATCCGCATCGGGACAAATGTCACTGATATCAGGAGCTCCAAAGAATTCATAAAAACCGCGAAAGACTGTGGAATGTTTGTGACCGCAAATTTCATGAAGTCCTATGTGTTATCCCCTGAACAATTTGCAAAAAAAGTAAGCCTGTCAGAAAAATTCGGTGCAGACCTAGTGTATTTGGTAGATTCTGCGGGAGGGTTATTTGCCGAAGATATCCACCGATATTATGCAGCAATCAGAAACATCACTGATATCCCGCTAGGATTTCATGGGCATGACAATCTTGGTATGGCAGTATCGAACAGTGTTGAAGCAGTCAGAGTGGGATTTGACTTTGTCGATACATCCCTTCAGGGTCTGGGCAGGAGTTCGGGGAATGCTGCAACGGAGATACTCGTTGCTGCTCTTTTGAAACTGGGATATGATTTGGACATTGATTTCCTGAAATTGCTCGATATCGGACAGAAATATATCCAACCACTGATTACTTCAAATGGTAAAATGCCTCTGGATATTGTCGCAGGTTTTGCAGACTTCCATTCGAGTTATATGCATTATATTCAAAAATACTCTGCAAAATATCGCGCAAATCCTGCACTTCTAATTATTGGCATATGCAAAGTGGATAAAGTGGATTTAAATGAGCAAACGCTTGATGCCCTTGCAAAATCCCTCCGGAATACTGAAGATATCTTCCTTGGTAAATATAATTTTAACAAATACATCGGCCGTGAGCAGGAGGTAGTGGATGGTAATAACAAGTAAACTTCTTAAGAATACATTTAAACAGAATTGGTCTGAAGTATTTATTTTTGATTCTATCCATGGAAAAAGAATAACTTATGCGGATTTTTTTAAAAACATCCTCATTTGCAAAGAAGTTCTGGAAAAAACAGGCATAAAAAAAGGCGATAAAATTTGCCTAATTGTAAACAATTCATCTGAACTTGCCACCCTTTATTTTACATCGCTGGTGATGGGAACCATCGTTGTCCCTATTGATCCTAATAAAGGACAGACAGAAATCGAAGATATTCTCTCCCAAGTTAAAACCAGTCATATTGTCACGGATTCTGCAATATTGGCAGAAAGATATTCCGGCCTTTTCCTGGGTACCATCGCTGGATCGTTCTGTGAAGGACGCTCTGTACAAAAACACGACCTCGACATTCTGAATACTCTCGAATACAATTCAGTATACCTGATCACTTTCACATCCGGCTCTACTGGAATTCCAAAGGGGGTTATGCATTCCTTCACTAATCTCGTTGAATCGGCATTAGCATTTAAGACCAGATTTGCGCTTAATAGTGCTAGTATTTTTTATCATAATCTTCCAATGACATACATGGCAGGGATTCTTAACCTATTGATATTGCCATTTGTATCAGGCTCAAAAGTTGTAATCGATGAACGTTTCACTGTCTCAAAAATCTTGAGATTTTGGGAAACCCCCCTGAAATATCAGGTCAATACATTCTGGTTTATCCCAACGATTCTCGTCCTACTTCTGGAAATGGATCGTAATACCAACGCTATTGCTTATTTCCGTAATACTAAAAGTATAGGTTTTGTCGGTACTGCTCCCTTAAACCCAGAAACGGGTAATAAATTTCAGGAAAAATACAGGATTAATCTTTTCCCCAGTTATGGTCTGAGCGAAACATTGTTTGTATCGACAACACATCCCCCACTTGAACATCTTGATGCTACAGTCGGTCAGGTTCTTGAGAAGGTTTCACTTTCATTTGCGGAAGACCACGAGATCCTGATCGAGGTTCCGTGGATGTTTCAAGGGTATTATAATAAAGACTGCAATCATTTTTTTCAAAATAAGACCTTCAGATCCGGTGATCTTGGTTTTTTTGATACAAACGGGATGCTAATAATTACCGGTCGAAAAAAGGATCTTATCATAAGGGGTGGTATCAATATCAGTCCAAAACGAATTGAAGATTTTATTAATAAAACAGGTGTTTTTAAGGAATGTGTGATTTTAGGGCTGAAAAATTATACCATGGGAGAGAAAACCGGATGTTTTTACGTTTCTGCATCTTCCCTATCCAATGAGAATAAAAATGAGATAAACCGCTCCATCGTAAAGGAATTGGGCGGGGATTATTGTATCGATGAATTTTTCCATCTCGACGAGATACCCAAGAACCTAAATGGTAAAATAGACAAACAAAAAATACTTCAATTCTTTCCGGGTAACTCTTCATGATAATTAAAATTGATCATATTGCGCTTTCTTCAGGAGATTTCGAAAAAACATTTAAAACATTGGATCTCTTGGGTTATGAAAGGGTTTTTTTCGAGCAAAATGTACCTAATTTACTCATTAAAAGGGAATTATTGGCAAAATTTTCTCCATCACATAGTATCTCCCTTTTAAAATGCGGGGAGAATCTCAATATTGAAATCCTTAATCATGGGAATATCAACTCGGGAAAGTCATTTATTATTCCCATTTTTGAAAATACTCCTGCATCATTTCTCAACAATCTGGTTCGCATCGAGGATCTGTATTCTACAAGTGAGAAAAACTACGGATTTAATGCCGATATTCAGGTTTTGAATAAACCGGATTGTTCAGGTTTTATCTTTACAAAAATCAAGATGCTTACGGAAAATATCCTCGATAGTGTTATTTTTTGGAAACACTTTGGTTTCAAGCTTACCACTTGTACCGATGAATCAGCAATACTGGAATTCTCGTCAATAATAAATCGAAACCCCTATCAGCTACATCTAAAAAGAGTAGAACATGTCAAAACGGAATCTTTTCTCGACGATGCCGGATTTAATTGTATTGCATTCGTATCTACGTCCCTAAAACGCGATATGACTTTTTTCAAGGACCAGAATATTCCCATTACAGATATCGGGACTTTAACACTGGACAACAAAAAAATAAACCTCTTTTTCTGTAAAGGCCTGTATGGTGAACCGATAGAGATTGTGGAGGTCCTTTTTTAAAATCATTTATTACACCAAAAACCAATCATTATAATGAAACTATATGACATATAATGCGAAAGAAGAATGGACAAATGGCATATTAAATATGCCAAATATGACATACACTTCTGAATATGTTATCCGAATTTTTAAAGGAAAATATCCTAGGTTGGACCTTAATAAAAATTTTAATAACCTGAAGATTTGTGATATCGGTTGTGGAGATGGGAGAAACATCCCATTACTGCACGAATGTGGATTTGATACCTATGGCATTGAGTTGACGGATAAAATTGTTGAACGGGTAAAACAAAATTTAAACAAAGTCAATCTGCCGGATGTTGTTGTTAAAGTAGGCTCAAATAACCATATTCCATTCGATGATGAATTCTTTGATTATCTTCTAGCATGGAATACCTGTTATTACATGGGGGATCTTCAGGATTTCAATGAATATATAAAAGAATATGCAAGAGTCCTGAAAAAACGTGGATACCTGGTATTGTCAATTCCAAAAAAGACATGTTTCATTTATCATGACAGTGAAAGGATTGATGGAGGACGTGCAATAATCCGGAGTGATCCCTTCAATATGCGAAACGGGGAAATTCTCAGAATCTTTGAAAATGAAGCAGAGATTGAAAAAGTATTCTCTTCATACTTTGATAATTTTATTTTTGCTTCTGTGCATGATGATTGTTTTGGATTTGATTACCATTGGCATCTGGTTGTCTGCCAGAAAAAATAAATTCGATTCCGGAGAGAAAATGGAAATAATTGACCTGACCTATAACATTGAAGAGAATATGTCAATCTTCGATGCCCCATGGCATTCAAAAATTTCAATAACACAAATGGGAAGGATCAGTTGTGAAGGAAGAGAAACACGCCGTATTTGTCTTGGAACACATTCTGGAACGCATATGGATGCCCCGTTGCACTTCATATCCCAGGGAAACACTATTGACGAAATTCCTCTATCCAGATTAATTGGGGGGGTTACCATTGTTGATTTTTCCAGATTGCAGGAGAATGAAGTGGTTACCCGAAAGATGCTTGAACGGATTTCGATCTCAAAAAGGATGATCTTTAATTTTGGTTGGGGAAAAAACTGGAAAAAAAGCAATTTTTTTATGGGTTATCCATTTTTGTCTTATGAAGCGGCAGAATATCTGATCTCCGAAAAAATCGAAGTTCTGGGGATGGATACCCCTTCTCCGGATGATTCGCGAGTAAATGTATGCGATCCAAATCTGGAGCGATGTAATGATTCTCCAATTCATAAATTGCTGTTAAAACATGGTATAATTATTATCGAGTATCTTGCAAACCTGAATGAAATAGAACAACCAGAGGGTTGGAATCTGTTGGCACTACCCTTAAAAATTAAAGGAGCCGATGGAGCCCCGATTCGGGTTTGTATCTATAGATAGGAGAAATAATGATCTCGCACGTTTTTAATTGGATTTCAGAGTGGTTTGAAAAGAACACTACTGTAGCCAAAGAAGAATTCATGAGTGGCATAGGGGATAGCTATTTTGAGAAGGGATGGATCGATTCGTTTAAATTTATTGAATTTATTTCTTCTTTAGAACAATATTTTGACATTTCATTTTCAAATGATGAATTCCAGGATAGGAATTTTTCTACGATTAATGGACTTACAAAAATCGTCCAGAGGAAACTTGATGAGAAAAAATAAAGGGTATGATTATACCAAAGAAGATATAATAAAAGCATTAATGAGAGTGGATTTAAAAAAAGGAGATAGTATTTTTATCCATAGTAATGTTGGTTTTTTTGGCAGACTGAAAGATGCCAATACTGCGGTTGATTTTTATGAAATTTTCAAAGATGCAATCTTTTCTGTGATTGGGAAAGAAGGTACATTAGTTGTACCCACATTCACTTACTCATATTGCTGGGGAAAAGACTTTGATAAAAAAAATACTCCAGGAGTGTGCGGGTTTTTATCAGAAATGGTAAGGAAGGATCCGGATTCATTACGTTCCGATGATGCAAATTTCTCAATTGCAGCAATAGGAAAAAAAGCTCAATATTTCACGGAGAATGCACCTGAACATTCGTTTGAGGGAAATTCATTCTGGGGACGTTTTTTAAAAGAAAACGGGATAATTTGTAATTTCAATTTTGATTCTGGATCGACTTTCCTTCATTTTGTGGAAAAAAGCCTACGGGTCAGCTACCGGTATGATAAAAAATTTACCGGAAAATCGATCTCCGGGGATACTGTCAGAGAAGGTTTTTTTTATCATTTTGTCTGCGACCACAGTAAGCGTGAGGATATGCCCAATTTCGAAAAGTTCGATCTTCTGGCAAAAAGCCTAGGCCTGTCAAAGACAGCAGACCTTGGCAAAGGGCAGATCGTTGCCATTTCTGCAAGAGATACATTTGACCTCGTGCAGGATCAGTTGAACACTAATTCCCGATTTTTGTTAGAGGGATAATACCAATATCATCATCGAAAATTTAACTCAATAAACGTGTTCAGTTTGACTGTGTGATTGATTCTCCTGTTTTTCGGGTTAACAGTAATAATAAATTGTATGATTTTATTAATCTATTTCCCATTCCTGACCCTTCTCGTAAATAAGTAATAATTATGGAATCAAACCCCCTCACACCCCAATGAAAATTAACCATTGCCCAAATTTCGTTACCGAATTTTCAAAATCATCATCACCGGTCGATTACACTCATACCCAATCCAACAGCCAGAGCTCATCAAAGCACTCATGGACCCTGACGAACAATCAGAGCGCGGCAGGATCAAAATTTACGAGATAGAAGATCTGCTCCAGTTGCGCACGTCTTTCCGGCATTTTACTCCGTATCGAAATAGCATCCC
>Ga0194039_1001561_pt1 | contig 12174 bp, 9 predicted proteins | sample JunL228m_MetaG_FD_148679 | JGI IMG/M metagenome (GOLD analysis project Ga0194039, IMG submission 148679) | Anoxic zone freshwater microbial communities from boreal shield lake in IISD Experimental Lakes Area, Ontario, Canada - Jun2016-L227-8m | ecosystem: Environmental > Aquatic > Freshwater >...
CGGCGGATCGCTTCGTTGGTGCCCTCGAACGCCTCGACCGCGAGGACGGTTCCGTTTTTTACGACGACCGTCTGCCCGATGTCGAGCCGGCTGGTTTCCTTCGCGATTCGGAATCCAAATTCCAGATCGGCGATGTGGCGCGGTTTGAGGAGCGGGCCGCAGAGGTGGCCTTTGGTGGCGAGGTGCTCGTCGAGAAACGTGGTGGCTGGCAGAAGTGTGACCCCCACCGACTCCAGCTCGGAGGCAACCGCTCCGAAAAGCGTCTCCGCATTCCGCTCTTTCAGCGTCGCGAGAAGGATCAGCGCCCGCAGGTCGGGACGCAGGTCGAACAGATTGCCCGGCGCAATCTGGCCGGCCATCAGGGCGGACTTAGCCCCAGATTTTTTCGCCGCATCCAAGAGCTTTCCGATCTGGCCGACTCTCATCCGGTGGATCTCGTCTGCCAGCGCTTCGACCTCCGCCTGGGTCTCGCCCTCCATAGCGGCAACGACGATCCGCCGCACGCCGGCCGCGCGCGCGGACTCGATCACCAGGCGCGGGTAGTCGCCGCTGCCGGCAATCAGGAAAAGCGATTCGGGTGGGTTCAAGGGTGGCTATCATTACCGGCTTGGGAATTCCCTGACAAGCGCCGGAATCAGCGCCCCCGAGAGTTGACGAAGTCTTTCATGGGGTTAAGTATCTCCCGACCATGCTGGAGATTGCTTTGAAGATGCTTTTTCGCGACCGGGCGAAATATGCGATGCTCGTCTGCGGCCTCGCTTTTTGCTCGCTGCTGATGTGCCAGCAGTCCTCGGTCTTTTGTGGGATCATGATGTGGACGACTGCGACCGTCCGGAATATCGGGGCCCCGGTTTGGGTCGTGGACGCAAAGGTCGAGCAGGCGAACGAGGTGATCCCGATGCGCCAGATCGAGGTTGATCGCGTGCGCAGCGTGCCCGGCGTGGCCTGGGCGGTGCCGCTCTACATCGGGATCGAGCAGGCGCGGCTTTCGGACGGATCGTTTCAAAACGTCCAGCTTACCGGGCTCGACACCGGGACGCTGACCGGGCGGCCGATGGACATGCACGCCGGGCGGATCGAGGATCTGCGGCTCCCGAACGCGGTCGTCGTGGATCAGGTCGCGGTCGAAAAGTTCCGCCGCAAAGGGATCACGATCCGGCTCGGGACGACCTTTGAGATCAACGACAAGGAGGCGCGGGTCGTCGGGCTCTGCCATGTGAGCCGCAGCTTTCTCGGCCAGCCGTATATCTACACGACGTTCGACCGGGCGATAGAATACGCGAAGCCGGCACGCAAGCAGCTCAGCTACGTGCTCGCCGCGCCGGTGCCCGGCGTGACAAACGAGGAGCTCGCCGCGCGGATCAACAAGCTGCCCGGCCTGCGGGCGATGACGAACGACAGCCTCTTCTGGATCACCGTCTGGTGGTATATCAAAAACACAGGCATCCCGATTTCTTTCGGGACGGTCGTCCTGCTCGGGATCATTGTCGGGATCGCGATCGCCGGGCAGACGTTCTACCTTTTTGTGCACGACAACCTGCGGTATCTCGCGGCGTTCAAGGCGATGGGCGCGCGGATGCCGACGCTCGCGGCGATGGTCCTCCTGCAGGCGTTCTCGGTCGGCTTCATCGGCTACGGCATCGGGGTCGGCCTCGCCTCGTGGTTCGGCAACGCCGTGCTCGCAAAAGAGACCCCGCCGTTTTTCATGCCCTGGCAGGTCCCCGCGTTCGTCGCCGCCGTCACGATTTTCATCTGCTCATTTTCGGCGCTGATCGGCCTCGTCAAGGTCGCGCGCCTCGAGCCGGCGATCGTCTTCCGATGAGCAACCTGGCGATCAGCGTGGAGAACGTGGTCAAGTCGTTCGCGGCGGGCGACACCCGCGCGTATGCGCTCAAGGGGGCGACGCTCGACGCGAAATTCGGCGAGCTTCTCATGATCGTCGGGCCGTCGGGCTGCGGGAAAACCACTTTACTCAGCGTGATCTGCGGGACCTTGAAATGCGAGGAGGGCCGGCTCGATGTCTTCGACCACGACCTCCGAAAAATGAAGGAGGGTCAGATCACGCAGTTCCGTTGTGAGAACGTGGGGTTCATCTTCCAGCAGTTCAATCTCATCCCGACGCTCACGGCGGTCGAGAACGCCTCGGTGCCGCTCATCCTGAACGGGATCTCCCCGCGCGAGGCGGAACGCCGCGCGGGCAGGGTCCTCGCCGATGTCGGCCTCGCCGACAAACTCCATTCCTATCCGTCCCAGCTCTCGGGCGGGCAGTTGCAGCGGGTCGCGATTTCTCGGGCGCTGGTCCACGAGCCCCGGCTCATCATCTGCGACGAACCCACGGCGTCCCTCGATGCCGCGACCGGACAGAAGACGATGGATCTCCTCAAATCCAGCGCGCTCCAGCCCGACCGGTGCGTTATCGTCGTCACCCACGACAACCGGATCTACCACTTCGCCGACCGCATCGCCGAGATGGAGGACGGCCGCGTGACCGCCATCATCAACGACCCGAAAGACTACCACCACCAGTAGCGGGCGTCCCGCCTGCGATTCCCATTATGCTTAAAAGACCCACCGTTTTCCTCGCCCTCATCGGCATCACCGCAGGGGTGCTTCTCGTGGCGCGCCTGCGCCAGAGCGGTCCCGCACCCGAGCCGCTCGTTCCGCCGCCGCAGTCGCCGTATGCGCAATCCATCGGCGGGCGCGGCCTCGTCGAGAGCACCAATGAAAACGTGCGCATCGCGCCCGCCGCGTCCGGTCTCGTGGGAAAAGTGGCCGTCCACGTCGGCGACAAGGTCCAGGCCGGGGACTTCCTCTTCGCGATGGACAGCCGCGATGCCGCCGCCACGGTCAAGACCGCCGAGGCCCAGCTCGCGGTCCAGCAGGCCCGGCTCGCCGAGGCGGGAACCCTCGTCGCCGACCGCAAGGATACGCTCGAACGCACCACCCAGCTCCGGGCAAAAAATGTCGCCAGCGTGGACGCGACCCGCCGCGACGAGTTCGCCATGCAAACCGCGCAGCGCCAGTATCAAAGGGCCTCCGCCGACCTCGAGCTCGCCCGCGCCCAGCTCAATGACGCGAACGTCCGACTCGACCTCCTCTCCGTCCGCGCCCCGCGCGACGGCTCGGTCCTGCAGGTCAACATCCGCGAGGGGGAATACGCTGCCGTTAGCGCCTCCGAGCCCGCGATCCTCCTCGGCGATGTCAGCAGGCTCCAGCTCCGGGCGGATGTGGATGAGTCGGATGCCCCGCGCGTCACGCCCGACTGCCAGGCCGTCGCCTTCCTCAAGGGCTCGCGCGAACACGCGATCCCGCTCGAATTCGTCCGCATCGAACCCTACATCCTCCCGAAAAAATCGCTCTCCGGCGAGTCCACCGAGCGCGTGGACACCCGCGTCCTTCAAATCATCTTCCGCTTCCCAAGCCCCTCCTTCCCGGTCTATGTCGGCCAGCAGATGGATGTCTTCATCAAGGAAAAATAACCGTGGCGGTTCTCGAGTTCCCAATAAAACACCTTCTCGATAACGACGTCTTTTCCGGTGCGATTTACGCCGGTCGCTCTACTGACATCCTATGATCCAAGGGACCCCTCGTGCGCTTAGCGAAGCCATGGGATGTGGTTTATCAAAACAAGCGGATTTTTAAAACCGCTTATACTGCACAGGAATGAAAATGTGCGGTCATGCGCTTTATTGAGAGTCAAAATAAACGGGCGTCAGAAAAGGGCGACGGATCTTCTTGAAAGGAGCGCGGGCGTCTCGCCCGCTTCGTCCACAAGCAGCCATGCCCGCTACATGCACCAGCTCGCGTCCGGCAACCTCATGGCCGTCACCAGCAACCGCCGCTTAGAATCCGCGCTCCTCGACGGCATTGAGCACTCGCGCGCCGCGCGCGAATTTCTCGACTCCCTGATCGAAATGGGAAAGGCGTTCGCGGAAAAGATCCGCATGGAGGAAGTCACTGCTCACGCAAAAACCCCGGAGACGATCGTCGTGCTCGAGGCGATGAAGAAGCGGTTTTACGATGACCTCCACCGCCGGATGGAAACCTTCTTCGGCGGAAGTAGCGCCACGACCTGAGGTGCCGGCATGAGACGCTCGTCTGAGGTCCTTTGGATTATAGGACGACAGTAATTTTCATCGTTGCTGAGGTTTTCTCTCCGATCGCAGTTGCTCCAGGCTTGGAACACGCCCCAGCGCCAGATAAGCCAATGAGCTGGCTGGTGAAAAACCGGAACGAACCGATATCATCTACCGGGCGACTGAAGACCGGCAGGTGCCCGTTGATGGAACTGAGATAATCGTTGACTCTTGAGCATTTTCGGGCGCTCCGCAGTGAACGTCCAAGGGTTCGCGAGCATCGATCACCCCCCTTCGTCGCAAACTCGGAAGGCTGCCAGAGGCTCAGCTTCAAATGGTGAAAACGGCCATTCGTGACTTGTTGGACTTGTAGCCTTCCATTGGCATCGTTGGGCAACGAATCGAACCGCAAGATTCCACAGCAAGAAATGACTGTCTTCCTATAATCCAAAAGGTTGACTCGAATGGCACTCTAATACTGGCCCGAGCCCGGTTTTCAGACAGCCGTCCTCCCACCAGCGGTCAAGGCAATTGGGAAAGAAGCGTCCGCAGCGGGACGATCACCGGCCGGCGATGCGCAAAACAATCGATCTCCTCGTGGGGCAGATCGAGCACGGCTTGAAAGGCGTGCGCCGCACCGGTCTGCTTTTGAAAATGGAAAAGGTGGGGAGAGAGCACGCAGCGCGCGGCTTTCACCTCGATGAGCACCCAGGGGGATCCATCGCGGACGATTAAAAAATCGACTTCGCGCTTTTGCTTGTCGCGGAGGTAGCGGAGTTCGAACGCCCCCAGCCCGAGATCGGTCCATGTCTCCACGGCTTTGAGAAAGTGGCACGCGGCGAACGTCTCGGCACGCGCGCCCGGATCTGCGACCGGCGACCAGTCGCGCAGATACCATTTCGGCTCCTTGCGGAGCGCCTTGGCGACATTTTTATACCAGGGTCTCAGCTCGAAGCCGATGTAAAGATTCGACAGGATCGTGATCCAGCGGCGGACCGTGTCCACGCTCACGGAAATCTCCCGCGCCAGATTGCTGAAAATGAGCTGGTGGCCGGATCGTGATGCAAGCAGATGGCCGAGGGTCTCGATGCCTCGCAACTCCTGGACGCGTGTGAGATCGCGCACGTCCTCGCGCAGCAGCAAATCCATGCGGTTCGCCTGCCACTTTTTGAGGAATGTCGCGCTTTGCCGCACCATGGGTTCGGGGAATCCTCCAAAATGCCAGAGCGCGTCCCAAGCGGCGGAATCCATCACGGCGGAATCCCGGACCGGCGCGGCGGGCGGCTCCGGGCGAAGAATTTCTCCGACGCTGAAGGGATGCTGGTGATAAAGAAAATACCGCCCGAGCAGACTGTCCCCACCCCTGCGAAAAATGTCCATCCGCGCACTGCCGGTCGCAAGAATCCGGCATCGCTCGCCATCCACATCAAAAAACCCTTTCAAAAAGGATTTCCACTTCAAAAATTTATGGATCTCATCGAAGGCGAGAAGCCGGGGAATCGCCTGCGGACGCTCCAACTCCGCGCGCCCTGCCACGGCCGCCGGGCCCCGCAAAATCACCGCGCGATCATCGAGGTTGTCAAAGTTCAGATAAACATCCGCCATCTGACGTGCCACGGCGGTCTTCCCCACCTGTCGCGGCCCCGCCAAAAATGCCATTTGCCGGGTCTCTTGAAAATGGGCTCTCAAGAGTCGCTCATACATCCTCGGAAGCATGGGGCCAGTTTCTGTATTATCGCAAAACAGTCAAGACTATTTTACGATACTGCTGATTCTGGACCGCTTATTTTCGTCGCCGATCTGCATCCATGGCAGGAAGACCTCGCTCTGAAAACTCTGGAACATCGGGCGGCATGCGGCCAGGATATGATTTGTTCTTGATCCCCGCAGGGAAGCCCGCCTGCATCTCCGGATCGGATCGGCTGATTTTCACGCCAACGAGATCGCCGCCTGCACGACGCTGGAGTGAGTCAGTGGCAGCCGCAGCCATCGCCGCAGCCGCAACCGTCGCCGGCGAGTTCCGCAGCCGTGGGGATGCGCCCGAACTCGATCGTCTTGGCCACGGCTTTTTTCACGGCCCTCTGCAGATTGTGCATCTCTTCCTGCGCGTCGAAGAAGTCCGAGGCGACGGGGTTTTTCAGCAGCGCGTCACGGTCGGATTCAAACGCGGAGACATCCGCCGGGTCGAGCGTTTCGCCGGCGTGCTGTTTTTCCTGAAGCGACCGGCCTTTGCTCATCAGGCTTTCATGCAGCTCCCGCGCGGTGGCGTCGGCCCGGAAGGCGTCGATGCGCCGGCTGATGCCGCCGGCTTCGCGGTGTTCGAGGAGGGCTTCGCAGAGTTCGCGCGTTTTGGCTTCAACTTTTTTTGACATATAATATTTTTCGGTCGCGCAATAAACTCCAGGACGCCGGGAAAAGCAATCCCAAGAAACAGAGGCGCCCGGAAAACTTCCGGCGCGGGAGAAAAATTGAGGCGCTGCCGCCGACAAGCTGATAGGACAGCACGATGAGCGATCCGTTCCAGAAGGCCCTCCACGCCACACTCCCGATGTTGAAGAAAATCCAGCACGGCATCAAACCCGCGCCGAAAGGCTCGACGGCCGCATTGAAAAGCCTCCGCGATGCCGCCTTGGCAAAACGGCGGATCACAAAGCCCGCGCCCCCGAGCACGCCCGGCACGGGCGTGGCTACAGAAAGTCGGCTGCCTGGCAAAACCGCGTCGAAAATTCTCCCGCCCGCAGCCCGTCTTCCGGCGCCTTCCGGCGGCGGCCGGTGGGAATCGCTCCGTGCGGAGGTGCTCGCCTGCGGGAAATGCCCTCACCTCGTCAGCTCGCGCACGCAGGTCGTCTTCGGCGTGGGAAATCCCGCGGCTGAGCTGCTTTTTGTCGGCGAGGCACCGGGGGCGGACGAGGACGAGCAGGGCGAGCCGTTTGTCGGGATGGCCGGACAGCTCCTGACAAAAATCATCCAGGCCATGGGGTTCGAGCGTTCCGACATTTTCATCGCCAACGTCCTCAAATGCCGTCCCGACATGCCGCCCGGAAAATCCGGAAACCGGAAACCGAAGCCGGCCGAGATGGCGACCTGCCTGCCGTGGCTCGGCGAGCAGATCGCGCTCATCAAGCCGCGCGTCATCGTCGCGCTCGGCGCCACCGCCACCGAAGGGCTCCTTGGCGAAACCTCCCCGCTGCGCGACCTGCGCGGGCGCTGGCTCGAATTCCAGGGAATCCCGGTCATGGTCACCTACCATCCCGCCTACCTCCTCCGCAATCAGTCCCTCTCGGAAAAACGCAAGGTCTGGGAGGACATGCTGCTCGTCCTCGAAAAACTCGAAAAAAAGATCACCGCCAAGCAGCGCGCGTTCTTCACCAAGCCGGCTTAATCAATGAATGGGCGCATGCCCGAAAGTTGTAGTGCACAGGGGGAACGGGGCGGCCCGCCCGTTACGTTTCTACGAGCCGGACAAAAAACAACTGCCGCAAGGCCATCCGCACGCTGTTCCGGTTCGGGAGGGAAAATAACTGACTGCCCAGAGAGGCGAAGACCGAAGCGGGATTTGCAGCTTGCAAATATGCAGATGAAATGCATTTTTACATAAACCATGATCCCGCGTCTTCTTTCTGCCGCGCTGAAAACCCAATCCCACGAATTTCCGGTGGTGACGCTCACGGGGCCACGCCAGTCCGGGAAAACGACTCTGGTTCGCACGGTTTTTCCGAAGCATGCCTATTGTACTCTGGAAGAGTTGGATGTGCGGCAGGCGGCGAAAGATGACCCGCGGGGATTTTTGAAATCTTTTCCCGGGCCGGTCATATTGGATGAGGTCCAGCACGCGCCGGGGTTGCTTTCCTACATTCAAAGCGAGGTGGACGCGCGGAGCGATCCGGGACGCTATATTTTGACGGGTTCGCAGCATCTGGCGCTGATGGAGGGAGTGAGCCAGACGCTGGCGGGCAGGGCGGCGGTGCTGCATCTGCTGCCGTGCTCGCTGCAGGAGACCGGGGTGACGGGGACGCTGGATGAGACGATGTTCCGTGGCGGCTTTCCGGCAGTGGTTGCCGGGGGGCGGAATGCGACGTCGTGGCAGAACGCCTATATCCAGACTTACATCGACCGCGACGTGCGAGCGGTGCGAGCGATCGGGGATCTCGCCGGTTTCCAGCGGTTTGTCCAATTGTGCGCCAGCCGGGTGGGTACGCTTCTGAACCTGGCCTCCATGGCCGCAGATTGCGGGGTGTCGCTCAATACCGCAAAGGCGTGGATTTCCGTTCTCGAGGCCGGGTTCGTCGTGACGCTTCTGCGCCCGTATCACCGCAACTTCGGCAAGCGGCTCACCAAGCACCCGAAACTGTATTTCACCGACACCGGCACCGTCTGCGCGCTCGTGGGAATCCGCGAGCCAGGCCACCTCGCAAACCATCCGCTCCGGGGGCCGATTTTCGAAAATCTCGTTGTCGGCGAGCATCTCAAGGCGATGACCAACCGGGCCCGCCGCCCGAACCTGTTTTTCTGGCGCGACCATACGGGAAACGAGGTGGATCTCCTCGCCGGCGACGACACGAACCTCACGGGCGTCGAAATCAAATCCGGCTCCACGGTCGCCTCCGACTGGGCGCGTGGGTTGGCCTTCTTCCAAAAGGTCTCCGGCACCGCGCTCGCCCATGCCGAAATCCTCCATGGCGGCGCCAATTCCCTCCCCTGCGGCATCGCCCGCGCCGTCCCATGGACCCGGCTTGCGGAAAAAAAGTTTTTCGCCAACCTGTGACCGGGTGCCTCGCCGGCCCGTCGGTGAAGTCGCGCAAAATGTCAATGCGCAAGGACCCCTTCGACGACAATCACACACCCAACGGAGTTCTTGGTTTCAGAACCAAATGGGACCGTCCAAGAGTCAGGCGAACGGCGGGCGGCCAGCGGAGAAAGGCAGGTTACTTTTCAAGAAGCACCGTCACCCACCCCGACGTATCCTTGGCGTTTTCGCCCTTGGGGCTGGATCCCCAGCCAAGCGATTTCGCGGACGCATCGCCATCCACATCGTTGACCTGCACCGCCAGTTTGACCGGACGGCCAGCCGTCCACTGTCCGGAGGGAAAATTCGCCGAGGTTAAGGGGATCATGATTTCGAGGACATATCCGGTTGGCGTGATGGATGAGGCCGCCTCGATCCCGGAAATCCCCTTCGCTTTCCAAGCGGGCCGAACCACGGCAGTTCCGTCAACCGTCGGACTGATGATCGCTTGGAAGCAACCTTGGGTGAGGTCACTCTGCCACTGCATGTCCGGGCTGCGTCCGTCCAAACACACATCGACGGAATCAAAAGTCCTCGGATCAGCTCCGGCCGGGGCGGCATGGACCTTGTCATCGGTGACCTCAATAGCGACATAGATCGCCTTGTCCGTCCAGGCACCGTAAGCCTTGGCACTCAGATCCTTTGGCCCCGTCCATGCGGCCTTGTCGGCGGTCACAAGCTGGCTGGAATCCCCGATCATGGCCAGCGGGACAGCCCGGGCAATCACGCCGCTCCAATCGTCAAGTTTGCCATCGATCGTCATCGGCTCCGCCACCGAAGGCAGCTTGTTTTCGCCCTCTCCCACGGTGAAGACGGCCACTCGGCGAATCGTTTCTCCCCCAAGCTCTGATTCCATGCGAAGGATGCCCGAGCCTTTCCGCATCGAACCGTCGGGTTTCAGGATCACCTTGGCTTCCCAAGTCTGCCCAGGCGCCAGTTGTTGAGTCATTTCCGGCGGCTCCGGAGCGAATCCGAGGCTTGTCTTGAATGTCACACGGAGTTTCGCCGGGACGTTGCTGTCGTTGACGAATTCCGCCGACGCCGGGATGTCCCGGTTCGCAAGATTAAACGAAGGCACGGTGAGAACTCCGGCGGACACTTCGGAGATATTCTCTCCCACGCCGCAAAGGTAAATCGGGTTGTACGTCACCTGTAAATCGATGGCACCATGGGAAAGCGAGACCTCGCTCTGTTTGAGATAACCATTTTCCAAGGTGATCTTGGGAACGCCGAGGTTCAGTCGCAGATACCGGTTCTCGGCCACCTGCGTCGTCCATAGTCCCAGAATCCGTTTCCCTTCCTCCTCGAAAAGGAACGCCTTGATGCGCTTGTCTTTCAGACTCACCGGCTTGACGAATGAAGACCGGAAGATGCGGCCGAGGGTGATTTGACTCATCGCGCTCTGGACGAGTCCGAGGTTCAGCTCGGTGACCTCCCGAACAGGCCTCATTTTCAAGTCCCATTCCTTGCGGCGCTCTTTCGCCCAATCGGGCAGCACTGTGGCAGGGTTGCGCGGATCGGCGAACTGCGAATGAAGGTCCCGGCCGGAGAGTTTTTGCCAGTCTGCCAGGCCCTCATAAGCCCGGTCATAACCAATGGTGAAAAGATCCTTCGGGTTTTTCGCCCAAAAAATATTGTGGTCGGAGAAGTTGTTGACGAACCCATCAATGTGCGAGGGCTTGTGATAATCCCGATTCTCCATCATGGCGATGGAGTTGTCGAAAATCAGATTATCCCAAACCACACAGTCGTTGAGAAGGCAGGCCTCGGGGGCGACAAAATACTTGAGGAAACCGACCTCCCACTGGGTCGCGCGCAGCGGGGAGATTCCCGGCACCAACCGGGCCTTTTTGGCAAACTCCGGATAGTCTTTTCCCTCATGGTCATTGCCCCGGGTATAAATCCCGGCGAGGGCGACACCGGTGCCGCAGTTAAAGATGGCATTGCGCCGGATGACCACCCCGGGACTGTGGCTGTCGAGAATGCCGTTTTCCAGCGTGTTATAGACGATGTTATCCTGAACGATGTCGTCCCAGGAAATTTCAAAGAAAATCGAGCGGACCGTGTTATCGTGGCAGCGGTTTTGCTCAACGAGGTTGCCCTCGTTGAATCCGTCGAACCAGATGCCGGGACCGAAATTGAAACAGAATTCGTTGTCGCGCAGAGTGCAGTCGATCGTCGAGACCCACTTGGACCCGCCGCCCTCGGTGCCCCAGTTGAACAAACGCCAGTTGTTGTAGCGAACGGTGTTGCCTTCGACGAGAAGGCGAAGGTTTCGCCCGCCCCCGATGCCCTGACAACCGCTCCATTCGATGAGATTGTTCCGCACCACACAGTCTCCGCTGTCGCGGGTCTGGAATCCGAAGTAGGAGGACCACAGGACATGGTTGTTTTCCACCAGCCAACGCCGGCCCATGACACGGACCGCCGGGATCCCCCGGAACCAATCGGCACTGTGCAGAAGCGTAAACCCGATCAAATGAATATCGTTGATGGTCTCGTCCTTGCTGTGGAAAAGCCCATCGCGGCAGGCATATTCCACCGTGGCGTTTTCGAGGGAATCCCCTTCGCGGGGCGACACATAAACGCGTGCGGCCGGCACGTCGTGGTAAAAGGTGCTTGGAATCAAACGGTCCCGTGTTTCGGCGCGCTCCAAGGGCAACCCGTTGAAATAGATCCACTGCGGATTTCCCCCCAAATGGTCCACCACATGGGTTTTTCCAACCGCTGCAGACCAAACCCCGGAACCTTCCGGTTGCCATTCGGAAAGGATGTCGGACCCGCATATCACAGCCTTGCCGGGTTCTTCACTGCGAAAGACGATGGGGTTGTCCTCCTCACCCGAAACCGCCACCGTCACGGCTTCGCGATAAATGCCGGGTCGAACCACCACCTCGTCGCCAGGCTGCACCTTTTTGGCCGCGGCCGAAATGGTCTTAAGCGGAGCATCTTTGCTTCCCGGGTTGGTGTCGGCCGCAACGGGATTGGCGTTGTCCACCACATAGGTCATCGCCTGAGCCGCCCCGGCAGACAGAAACACCGCAGCCAACAGATAGCCAAGTATTGTATTCTGCATTTTAGAATTATGTGCGCGTGAGCTTCCCTGTTGCGAGTTCGAGAGTCGCCTTTTCCGGCCGCCACTTCCATTCAAATTTCAACCGGATTCTTCCACACGTCGAAGGGGTGGGTGCACGACGCCAAAGTTACCAAGGGTCATGCGGCTATCTGGCCTCTGGCGAGCCAGAGGTCGTCAAATCGGTTACTGAGCAGGGCGGTTCGGAGGTCGAGGATGTTCTGAGCACCCTTGACAGA
>Ga0194039_1001568_pt1 | contig 12106 bp, 3 predicted proteins | sample JunL228m_MetaG_FD_148679 | JGI IMG/M metagenome (GOLD analysis project Ga0194039, IMG submission 148679) | Anoxic zone freshwater microbial communities from boreal shield lake in IISD Experimental Lakes Area, Ontario, Canada - Jun2016-L227-8m | ecosystem: Environmental > Aquatic > Freshwater >...
ACCTTGAACCTTGAACCTTGAACCTTGAAGTCCCTTTCCGCACTACTCGTTTGCGGGGTTCACTCCCAATCCGACGGGCGCAGGTCTGCCTTGGCTTCCTTTATCGCAGGGGCCATGTCTGACCGCCGCAATGACCTGGCGCGAGGAGATATTATGGAGTGCATCGGCAGAGCCTGCACCTTATACGTTTCTTGAGCGACGAAGATTTTCCCAGCTCTGTTAGGAGCGCCATGTTCATAGTAACGCCCACCCCGGATGCTCGGCCAAGCTCCTTTAGGAGTGGCATGAATGGCATTTTGCATCCCACAGTCCTTCAGTGAAAGATGCGTATAAGGAGCAGGGCAGAGCGCAGCGGCGACGGCGCTTTCCCCCTGGTGCGTTGGGCATGGAGATGAGCTAGAGGGTGAAAGACCCTTGTGGGGCCTTCTCGAAGGCAAAGCGCGCCCAGCGAGATCGTTGACAACGTGGACTAACAGGACTAAGGTAGCCGCAATGAAAACTGTAAATGTTCACGAGGCCAAGACCAATTTCTCCAGGTTGCTCGCCACGGTGGAGGATTCCAGTGAATCTTTTGTCATCTGCCGCAACGGCGAGCCGGTCGCCGACCTCGTGCCGCACCAGCGGGCCAGCCGGATTAAAGCGCATCCCGTGCTTGGCAAAATCAAAATCGGCTACGATCCGGTCGAACCGCTTGCCACTGATGAATGGCCGGAGGCGGCGCGATGATTCTGGACACTTGCGCCGTGCTCTGGCTGGCCAGCGGCGATAAAAGATTAAGCCATTCCGCCCTCAAGGAAATCAATGCCGCGGCGGTGGTTTATGTTTCTGCGATCAGCGGTTTTGAAATCGCCATCAAGGTCGCCAAAGGCAAATTGAAGCTGCCGCACCCGCCGCTGGAGTGGTTCGAAAAAGTGGTCGCGCATCATGGGTTGGTCATTCTCCCGCTTGAATTGAACGTCTGCATCGCCGCCGCCCAGCTTCCGGAGATTCATAACGACCCTTGCGACCGGTTCATCATCGCCGCCGCCAAACTGCATGACTTGACGGCGGTGACGACCGACGAACAGTTTGAGAAATATGGCGTGACGGTGATTTGTTGAACCGTCCGTGTCGTTCACGAGCGCAGGCATTCTTGTAGTCTTCCTTGATCGTGCGGCCAATGGGCATCCATTCGCCCACGCCTTTCATCTGCGTGGTGAGCGTGAGTGGTTGAGGAAGTTTGTTCTGACCCCGCTACGCCGTCAGTTTGTGTTTGGCATCGCGTGCGGTCTGGCATTAAATGCGGTGACCGAACCAAACCGATTATGAACCGTCGAAAGTCTCTCGCGCATGCCGCTGCGGCTACCGGTCACTCCCTATTTGGGGTTTTCGGCATCTAATACAAACAATCCAAACAACACCCCTTCATGCGAACTGATCACCGTAAACTGCTTTGGGAATTCACGCTCGCGTTGCGGGCTGCCGCGCTTTTTGTCGCGGGGATGACAACCTGCCCGATCTCCGCCTCAATTTCACCTCCGGTCCAACTGTCCCAGCGTCTTCTTGCTGATAAAGCCCCGGTCCGCCACCACGCACACTCGCCCAATCCCAAAACGCTCCCGCACATTCTGCAATACGGGAATCAGACCTTTGACATCGGTCGCATTGCCTGGCCACATCTCCCAGCACAGCGGCTCACCCTGCCCGTCTAATACCACTCCAACGATCAACTGCGGCAAGTCCGCACGCGACCACCCGGCGGGGGGTGACAGTGGCAGAGCCATAATGAAAATTCCCAGCCAACATGGGGATTATTTCTGCCCGTCCGGGCATGGCCGGACGTTGCGCGTGGTTCGTTCGTCACGTTTTATGGTCTTCTCGTCACATCTGGTTGATTCCTTCGTTCCATCCAAGTAATGTGCGCGCCTGTGAAAAATGTAATTAACATGAAAACAGTAGAAACAGTATCAAATCAGCATATCGCAAGTCTTTGTTCCGCCGCCGCGCGCTGCTGCGCCGGGTTGGCCCATGCCATCGCCCGCCGCCGCTTGGCCTGGCTCGTCCTGGCCGTCATCGGTTTGCTCCGGCCCGGCGCGGCGTCCGCATCCGACTTGACCACCAAAGATTCCACCAACGCGCCCATTGCCTGGGCGGAGCTTGGCGCCCGGGCCACCGCCCAATACTCGGGCGACGGCCTGGCCGTCACCCCGACGGCGGCGGGCACGGTGCGGCTGCGCTGCACGTTCCAGAAGCTCGAGGGCGAGGCGACGCGCGAAGGCTTGTGGCTGACCTCCACGGCCGACCCGGCGGCCGCCGACCGTTTCCGGCTGGTGGCGGCGGTGGTGGTGGCGGATGCGGGGGCGTCGTATCCCGTGCGGATTGACCCGACCTTCAGCGGCGCCCAATGGACGAGCATGGGGACGGTTGTGGGGGCAGACTCCATGGTTTATTGCTACACAGAGGACACGAACGGGAACCTCTACATGGGCGGCAGTTTCAGTGTCATTGGCACGAACATCGTGTTGAGCATTGCCAAATGGGACGGCACCCGCTGGTCCGCGCTGGGAACGGGACTTAGTGGCACCGTCTATGCCATGGCCTTTGTCGGCACCAACCTTTACGCCGGCGGCTCTTTCAATTGGTCGCCTTCGCCCTCCGGAGTTGGAAATGGCACTTTTTTGGGCCAGATCGGCAAGTGGAACGGCACCACCTGGTCAGCCCTCGGCGGCGGGTTGAACACCACGGTCCGTGCCCTCGCGGTCAGCGACACGAACCTGTATGTGGGAGGAGATTTTACCACGGCGGGGAGCTCCCCGAGCCCGACGATCACGGCCAACCGCATCGCTATGTGGAATGGGAGCGCCTGGTCCGCTTTGGGAACCGGGGCCGGTAATACCGTCAAGGCCCTCGCTGTGGTGGACACAACCCTTTACATGGGCGGGCAGTTTACCAGTGTCGATGGCGCAGCCAATACCGCCTATATTGCCCAATGGAACGGCAGCGCCTGGTCGTCCGTGGGCGGGGGCGTGAGCGGCAGCGTCTATGCCCTGGCCACCAATGGGGTGAACCTTTATGTCGGCGGCGGCTTCTCCCGGGCCACCAACTCGGGCGTCGCGGTACCCGCCGCGAACGTTGCCAAGTGGGATGGTTCCACCTGGTCGGCGCTCGGGACGGGGGTCGGCACGGCCGTCAATGCCCTGGCCGTTTCCGCCACCGATCTCTACGCGGGCGGAACTTTCTCGGCTGGCGCCAACAAGTACATCGCCAAATGGAACTTCAGCAGCAGTTCCTGGACATCCCTGGGCACGGGAATGAGCTCCGATGTCTATGCCCTCTGGCTGTCGGGGACCACACTCTACGCCGGCGGGAATTTCATGCAGGCGGGCCCGGTCCTGGCCAATTACTTTGCCAAGTGGGACAGCAGCAGCAGTGCCTGGTCGGCCTTCGGCTGGCCCGCCGCCGGCTCCGGTCCGAGCAGCACGGTCAATGCCTTGGCCCTGTCCGGGACTGACCTTTACGTGGGTCATTCCGGCGGCATGGCGGGCGGGCTCGCCAGCACCATGGGCATCGCCAAATGGAACGGCAGCGCCTGGTCGGCCCTGGGGGGCGGGTTGAACGGCTTGGTTAGAAGCCTGGCGCTGTCCGAGACGAATCTATATGTGGGTGGAGATTTCACCTTCGCCACCAACTCCGAGGTCGGCCTCCGGGTCAACTATATGGCCAAATGGAATGGCGCCACCTGGTCCGCCCTGGCGGGGGGTGCGGACGCGCTTGTTCAGTCGCTGGCCCTCTCCGGTACCAATCTTTACGCCGGGGGATCCTTCACTTACGTTACCAACGGGGTTGCCACTGCGCTGCGGGCCAACCGGATAGCCCGGTGGGATGGCACCAACTGGTTCGCGCTCGGCAAGGGTGTGCAGGCGTCGCAGGGGGTCGCCGTCAACTCCCTCGCCGTGTTGGGGACAAACGTCTATGCGGGGGGAGGCTTTACTTACGCCACCAACTCGGATTCCACCCCGATAAACGTGAATTACATCGCGAATTGGAACGGTGCGACCTGGTCCGCCTTGGGGACCGGGATGAGCGGCAGTGTGTATGCCCTGGCGGTGGACACCTCCGGGAGCAAGCTCTACGCGGGTGGGTCGTTCACGACGGCAGGTGGCGTCAGCGCGCCATACGCCGCGCAATGGGACTTGGCCGCCAGCACCTGGTCATCCATCGGATCTTTCAACACCTTTGTTTATTCTATGGCGGTGTCGGGCCCCGATCTTTACATCGGCGGATACTTCATGACTGCTGGCGGAGGGACGGCCAACCGTCTCGCCAAGTGGGACGGCACCACCTTGACGGGTTCCAAGGACGTGATGTTGAACAGCTCGATCATGGCGCTGGCGGCTTCCGGCACTAACCTCTATGCCGGCGGTTCCTTTTCCCTGGCCGGCACGAACCTCAATTCCACCGCCACCATCGCCGCCAATGTGGTGCATATCGGCCTGGCCCTGGGCACGCCCACCACCACCACGCTGGCCTCCTCGCTCAATCCCTCGGCCTACGGTTCGAGCGTCACGTTCACCTCCACCGTCACGCCCGTCACCGCCAGCGGCACAGTCGCGTTCAAAGACGGCGCGGCTACACTCGACACCGTCGCCTTGAGCGCGGGGAAGGCCCTCTTCACTACCAACGGCCTGGGCGTCGGCGCCCACACCCTCACCGCCGTCTATTCGGGCGACGCGACCAATGCCCCCAGCACCAGCGGTGCGCTGACGCAGACGGTGAACAAACTCGACCCCGGTGTGACCACCTGGCCGACGGCCACCGCCATCACCTACGGCCAGACACTGGCGGATTCATCCCTGAGCGGCGGGGCGGCCTCGGTGCCGGGAGACTTCGCCTTCACCACGCCCTCCACCGCGCCCGGCGCGGGAGTGGCTCTGCAAGGCGTGACGTTCACCCCCACGGACACCGCCAACTACAACACCGCCAGCGGCTCCGCCAGCGTGACGGTGTACCAGGCCGCGACGACGGTCACCAACTGGCCGACGGCCAGCACTATCGCCTTGGGCCAGGCGCTCTCGGCTTCCACCCTCACTGGCGGCAGCGCCTCGGTGCCTGGCAGTTTCGTTTTCGATTCCCCGGCCACCGTCCCTCCGGCGGGCACCAACTCCGCCACCGTGGTGTTCGTGCCTGGCGATGCGGCTAACTACCTTTCCGTCACCGGTGCGGTGAATGTCATTGTGCTGGCCCCTCCGGCGGCCACCACGCTGGCGGCGACGGCCATCCTCAGCGCTTCGGCGACCCTCAACGGCAGCATCAATCCCGGCGGTTTGGCCGACGCGTTCATCCAATACGGCACCACCACCAGCTTCGGCTCGAGGGTCAGGGTTCTCACTGGTGCCACCGGCAACAACGTGGTGCCGTGCAGCCTGCCGCTCACCGGCCTGGCCGCGGGCACGACCTACTATTTCCAGGCGCTGGCGACCAATATCGCCGGCACGGTCAGCGGTGACATCCTGAACTTCACCACACCCAGCACCAACGCCGCCCTGGCGAGCCTGGCCGTCAGTGTCGGCACGTTGGCACCGGTCTTTGCCCCCGGCACGCTGATCTACACCGTCGCAGCGCCCAGCGCCCCCAGCCTCACCGTCACCCCGACGGCGGCGCAGGCCAATGCGGCCATCACCGTCAACGGCACCCCCGTCCCCTCCGGCACCGCCTCCGACCCGATCAGCCTGGTGCCCGGCCCGAACTCCATCGCCATCGCCGTCACCGCCCAGGACGGCATCACGGTGCTAACCTACACGGTGATCGTCAACCCGGCGGCCTCGTCCGCCACCACGGTGGCGGCCAGCGCCACCAACAGCGTCGGGGCGACCATCAACGGCAACGTCAACCCCGGCGGCCTGGCCGACGCCTACTTCCAACTGGGCAAGAACCCGAACTTCTTCGGCGGGGTGACCACCGTGGCCGGGAACGGCACACGGGGCTTCGCCGACGGTCCCGTGGCCACGGCGCAGTTCAACAACCCGCAAGGCGTGGTTATGGACGCCGCCGGCAACATCTTTGTGGCGGACAGCGGCAACCAACGCATTCGTCGGATCACGCCCGCCGGCGTGGTCTCCACGGTGGCCGGGGCGGGCGTGTCGGGCTTCGCCAACGGCCCCGGCGCCACCGCGCTCTTTGACACCCCCTACGGCGTGACCGTGGATGCCGCCGGCAACCTGTATGTCAGCGATGAGTTGAACGACTGCATCCGCAAGGTTGCCTGGGACGGAACAACGTGGCAGGTGACGACGTTCGCCGGCTCCGGCACGCGCGGTTACCAGGATGGCGATCCTGCCTCGGCGCAGTTTGACCGCCCCCAATTCCTGACGGTCGATGCCGCCGGCAATGTGTATGTGGCAGACAAATACAACAACTGCATCCGCAAGATCACCGTGGCCGGCGGAGTGGCGACTGACGTGACCACCCTGCCGGGCAAAGGCAGCTTCACCAACCCGCGCGGCGTGGCTGTGGACAGCTCCGGCAATGTTTATGTGGGCGCCACCGACAACCAGACGCTGGTCAAAATCACCCCGGGCGGTGTAGTCAGCACGCTGGCGGGCAGCGGTGTGGCGGGCTTCGCGGACGGCCTCGGCGTTGCGGCGCAGTTCAACCAGCCGCGCGGCGTGGCGGTGGATGGGGCCGGCAACCTCTACGTGGGCGACACCGCCAACAACCGCATCCGCAAGGTCACACCGGCCGGGTACGCGCTGAGCATGGCCGGCAGCAGCGTCGGCTTTGCCGACTCCCCGGACAGCGACACGGCCGAGTTCGACGCCCCCTACGGTGTGGCGGTGGATGCCGCCGGCAACGTCTATGTGGCCGACAAGAACAACCAGCGCATCCGCAAGGTCAGCGGGACCCTGGCGGCCGTGCTGGCCCGGAAAAGCGACTCGACTGCCGCCACGAACCTCACCGGCACCGTCGATGTCCCGGTGAACCTGCCGGTCACCGGCCTGGAGCATGAGACCACCTATTACTACCGGGTCATCGGGAGCAACAGCCTGGGGATCGTCTATGGCACCGGCCTGAGCTTCACCACCTACAGCACCAATGCCCTCCTCCAATACCTGGCGGTCAACAACGAGGCGGTCCCGCTCGCGCCGAACTTCGACCCCTACGTGACCAATTACACGGTCACCGTGCCCACCTCCGCCGTCTCGGTCACCATCGACGCCGTAGGCCACCAGGATGACCTCACCAACAATCTCTACACCGCGGTGCTCCAGGTCACGAACGTGACCGTCGCCAACCCCGTCCCGCTCGCGGTCTCGGGCGCCACGACCATCACCATCGTGGTCACCGCCCAGGACGGCGTGACCACCTGCACCTATTCCGTGCTGGTCACCCGGGCCGCCTCCGTCCCGGTGACGGTCACCCTGGCGGCCGACCTCATCGGCGCCACGAACGCCACCCTGCGCGCCAACGTCAACCCCAACAGCCTCAGCGTCGCCGCCGGAGCCGCCTTCCAATACTCCACCCAGCCGGTCTTTGGCAGCGGCTCCTGGAGTGTCCTCGTCTCGGGCAGGAACCCGGGGAATGTCGCTTACGTTAATGGGACTTATCCGGGCGTGGCGATGGCGGTGGACGACACGGGCAGCATTTACCTCGCAGGTGAGGGTGTCAACGAATCGAACGTCAAGAAATTCACCTTTAACAGCAACGGCAGCTTTAATCAGAAGAGCACGGTTGTCACTTTGAGCCAGAATCTTTACAACACTTACGACTATTCTTACGCCGTGTTGGGCATGGCGATGAACCATGCCGGCCGCGAGTTGCATTTGACCCTCGCCTCTTCGTATCGCCCTCCAAGGCCGTATTACTATACGTATAATTACGCCTCCAAATACACATGGACCGGGAATGCCTCGGATTCGTGGACCCGGGTGAGGACCTTGTGGTCAAAGACCACGACCTCGCTTCAAGGCCTGGGAGGGCCACTGGCATTGGATGAGTCCACCGGCAACGTGTATTTGTCGCGGCCAGACGGCATTGATTCTAATACCGGCGACCCGCTCAGCAATCAAATGGTCAAGATCGCCGCCGACGGCACGGTTACCAGCGGGCCGGCTCCCATAGGGTCGAGGATGAATTTCATGGCCAACGCCACCGACAGCGCTGGCAATCTCTACATCATATCTAATGTTCATGACGCCAGCTACAACTACTGGTATGAACTATGGAAGACCCCCGTGTCCGGAAGCTCCACCCTTATTGGGACAAACTCCTACATGGTAACCCTGGCGGTGGATAGCAAGGGTGCCGTTTATACGGCCGGGTCAAAAATCTATAAGTGGGTGTCGAGTGGGGGAACCTGGAGTTCGACCGAGTTGGTCCCGGGCAACGGGATCTCGATTCCCATTCCGAGCCTTCTGGCGGTGGACAGCAGCGACAATCTATACGTCACACAGAGCACGTCTGACAGTAGTCCTGGCCGGCTCATCAAGTACACCGCCGGTCCGCCGATGCTCACGGCCAGGTTGGCCGGAGGCGCCGACGCCACCGGCCTCACGGGGACCAGCGATGTGGCGGTGAACCTGCCGCTCACCAACCTGACCGCCGGCACGAAGTATTATTTCCGCGCGGTGGCCACCAATAGCGGCGGCACCGCCAATGGTGAGGTTCTGAGTTTCACCACCGTCAGCGGCGATGCCACGCTGAAGAGCCTCGCCCTGAGCGCAGGCACCCTGACGCCTGCGTTCGCCTCCGCCACAACGACCTACACCGCCACGGTGCCGATTGGCACCACCACTCTCACCGTGACGCCCACGGTGAACCAGACCAATGCGACGCTGACCGTCAATGGCCACGCGGCGGTGTCCGGCGCCGCCTACGGTCCGATCAGCCTGGCGATCGACGACAACATCATCACCATCGTGGTTACCGCGTCGGACAGTACCACGGACACCTACAAAGTCACCGTCACCCGCCCGGTGGGCGCCCCGGTGGCGGTCTCCGTCGCGGTGGATCCCACCACCACCCGGAGCACGGAAGCCACCCTGCTGGGCACCCTGGACGCGAATGGCGCCCCGAGCGTCGCCGGCTTCTTCCAATTCGGCACCAACGCGAGCATCAGCACCGGGGCTGACTTCCTGCCTGCCAAGGAGGGTTCCGCCGAGGATCCCACCAGCCCGCTGCCCGTCAAACTGCGCGTCACGAACCTGGTGTCGGAAACCACGTATTACTACCGCGTGGTGGGCACCAATGACTACGGCACCAACTACGGCGCCACGCTGAGTTTCATCACCCTCAGTACCAACGCCAACCTCGCGGGCCTGGCGGCCAGCGTCGGTTCCCTCACTCCGGCCTTCGCCTCGGGCACCACGGACTATACCGTCACCGTCTCGAACGCGCCGGCCAGCACGACAATCACCCCCACGGTGAGCCAGCCCAACGCGACCGTCATCGTCAACGGCACGACCGTGGTCTCCGGCACCGCCTCGGCGCCGATTAGCCTGGTGGTGGGCGACAACCCGATCACCGTGGTGGTGACCGCGCAGGACGGCTTCACGACCCGGACTTATAACGTGACGGTTACCAAGCTGCGGGTGCCGGTGACCTTCACCGCGCAGCCCGCCGGTGTGACCCTGTTCAGCGAAGCCAACACCACCAACTACATTACCGTGGCCGCCTCGGCGAGCAGTTGGACCAACGTTGCCCGGGTGGCCGGCGCTCCGTCGCCCGTGTCGTTCCAGGCCACCGCCTGGGGCAGCGACACGCCGTTCACCTACCAGTGGTATCAGAACGGCGCCCCGCTGGCCGGCCAGACCAGCAACGTCCTGACCGTGGCGGTGGATGGTTCCACTGCCGGTGCGGCCTTCCAGATTGTGGCCACGGATAGCAGCAGCGTCTCGGCCACCAGCACCGTGGCCACGCTGACGGTGGAGCAGGCCAGCACGAGCATGGCCTACGCCTTCGACCAGGCGGCCACGGGCTACATCAGCACCAACTGGCAGCAAACAGGCAACGCCAGTTGGGCGAATGACACCGGTGGTTATGCCGCCATGCCCAAACGGATGCGCCTGACCGGGGCCAGTTCCAGCCAGAACAGCTCGTTCTGGTACAATCCCACCGCGCTGAACGCCGGCCGGAGTTGGCGGTTCAATTGGACCTTCCAGGGGGGGTACAGCGGCAATCCGGCGGACGTGTGCAGCTTTGTGCTCCAGGCCGACGGCACCAACGCCGTGGTGATCGGTCCGGGCGGAACGACTCTTTCCGGGCTCACGAACCGGTTCCTGAGCATCGCCATTGATGATTACAAGAGTGGGGCAGACCCATCGGCTTCGACCTTGAAAGTCACTTATGGCACCAACACCAGCCAGAGCCAGTTCCCCGTTGTCAATCTCGCCACGGCCTTCACCAATTCCAACCAGGCTCCCGGCCTGAGCACGACGGCCGCCAGCCCCGGCCCGCCTTACAATCTCACGGCCAGCTATTTTGCCCTGAGCAACCAGTTGACCATCACCCTGGCCAACACCATCATCCCCGGCGGAGCCCCCGGCGGCACCAATAACCCGCTCACCTACACCTACACCCTCAATCTGAGCGGTCTCTTTGGGACCAACAAGGCCTGGGCTGGCTTTGCCGGCAGCACCGGCGGCTTCTCCCAGAACCACGATGTGCTCAACGCCAACGGCCTGTTCAGTTCCGAGAACAACCAGGCCCCGATCGTGGTGACACCGATCACCACCCAATCGGCGCTCTACAACGCCGCGTTTAGCTTTACCTTCCCGGAAGGCACCTTCGTTGACCCTGACGGCAACCCACTTTCCTACACGGCCACCGGCCTGCCGCCGGGCATCCTGTTCGACGGCCCCTCACGGACCTTCGCCGGCACGCCGACCGCCGCCGGGAGCAACTCGGTCTCGCTCGTCGCCAGCGATGGCCAGTCGCCGCCGCTCTCGGCCACGAACATCTTCTCGATCGTTGTCGCCAAGGCCGCGGCCACCGTGTCGCTGGGTAGCTTGAGCTTGAGCCAGATCTACGACGCCATCGCCAAGCCGGTCTCCGTCACCACCGACCCGGTCGGCCTGGCGGTGAGCGTTACCTACGACGGCAGTGGTGTGGTCCCCACCACCGTGGGCAGCCGCACCGCCGTCGCCATCGTCACCGACCCCAACTACCGGGGCACCAATTCCGCTACCGCCCAAATCACGCGCAAAGCGCTGACTGTGCAGGGCATTACGGCGGCGTCCACGATCTATGACGGGACGACGACGGCGAAGCTGGGCGGGACGGCGGCGTTGCTGACGCCGGAAACGCCCGGGGCGGGAAACACCAGCGACGGCAAGCCATACACCGGCGACACGGTCAACTTGGGTGGCACCGCGGTGGGCATCCTGGCCTTGAAGGATGTCGGCACGCGGGCCGTGACGATCACCGGCAACACAATCAGCGGTGCGCAGGTGGGCAACTACACGCTGACGCAGCAAACGAGTTTGACGCAGGCGGTCACCGCCAAAGCGCTGACGGTGCAGGGCATTACGGCGGCGTCCACGATATACGACGGGACGAACACGGCGAAGCTGGGCGGGACGGCGGCATTGCTGACGGCGGAAGCGCCGGGGCCGGGGACAACCGGCGACGGCGCGCCATACACTGGCGACGATGTCACCTTGGGCGGCGCGCCTGCCGGCATATTGGCCTCGAAGGATGTTGGCACACGAGCCGTGACGATCACCGGCAACACGATCAGCGGCGCGCAGGTGGACAATTACACGCTGACGCAGCAAACGGGTTTGACGCAGGCGGTTACCGCCAAGGCGCTGACGGTGCAGGGCATTACGGCGGCATCGACCATTTATGACGGGACGACGGTAGCGAAGCTGGGCGGGTCGGCGCAGTTTCCGCCGGCGGAAGGGCCGGGGACTGGAACCACCGGCGACGGCAAGCCTTACACTGTGGATTCAGTTTCAGCGGACGGGACGCCTGCGGGCGCGCTCGGCTCGAAGGACGTCGGGACGAACAATGTCACGATCATCGGCGTGACGGTGATGGGGACCGGCAATGGCAATTACACGGCCACACAGCAAACGGGTTTGACTCAGGAGGTCACGCCCAAGGCGCTGACGGCTCAAGGGACACTCTC
>Ga0194039_1001570_pt1 | contig 12099 bp, 11 predicted proteins | sample JunL228m_MetaG_FD_148679 | JGI IMG/M metagenome (GOLD analysis project Ga0194039, IMG submission 148679) | Anoxic zone freshwater microbial communities from boreal shield lake in IISD Experimental Lakes Area, Ontario, Canada - Jun2016-L227-8m | ecosystem: Environmental > Aquatic > Freshwater >...
CCTTTACTGGTATTGTTTGGTCTACCTCAATTCCAAATATACCATGTTTTGGGGGAGGCCTTGAATAGTATCAAATCTTCACATAGGCTGATTATGCCATGGCATTGAATACGGAGAGAAAGGTGCGATTTTTTAAGCGTGATTTTTTACGAGTAATCCTTTCTTATATGAAGGTCTGGTGGAAAGATAATAGGTAGATATGCTGATTATAATTGTTGACTAAATGTTAAATTCAATATATTGAATTCAAAGTTAGTGATTTCCAAAGAATAGGGAGAAAACTATAATTACGATGAAGGTTAAATTAATAAAAAAACAAGTGGAATCGACATATTTTGGGGAAAGATTAAAATATTTTAGGCTCTCCAAGGGCATTACAATCAAAGACTTAGCAAAAGCAACCAATCTCTCATCTTCTTTTATCAGCTTGATTGAGAATGATAAGACCGATGTCAGTTTTTCAAATATGCAGAAGATCTTGAAGTATTTCGATCTGACAATCGCTGATTTAACAAAACATCAACCCAGCGGTGGCAAAATGGTCAGGTTGAATGACGCAAGAAATATTACCAAGGTCAGACTTGCTGATGCAGGGTATATTGGTCCCGATGAACACGGTACGGTCATTCTCGAACTGGTAAGCACCAAGAAGAAAAAGAAAATATGGCCAGGTTATTTTATCATGAAACCTGGAGCAGTTCTCGGTCCTATGCAACATAAAGGAGAAGAATTTTCACATATTATCCAAGGCATCTTTGAAGTGAAACTGACCGATCCCAAGTCTGGTAAAGAAGAAATTCACCTATTACACAAAGGGGATACAATTTATCATCCAAGCACTTATTTGCATACCTATAGAAATTTGAGTAAAAAGGATGGTATATTTTTGGCTGCCGTAACCCCCCCTACATTTTAACAGGATTATTCCATCCATTTTGGTGTATTTCTTAAAGATCTTCCCTGTTGCGGAGGTTTTGGCCGCGTGTCAAAAAGAAAAGAAGACCGATGTTTGCCACAATCAATAACAGCAATCCACTGGAATAAAGATAAACGATACCCAATGACCAGTGTGCAGATACCCATCCAACCAGGTAGACTGCCAGTGCCCCTACGCCGAAGATAAGGATTGCTGCCAGTCCGTAACCAGTGCTTCGCCATCTGGGTGGTGTAAATTTGGCAATAAGACTATTTTCAATAGGTTGGATCCCCAAGGCAAAAAAAACATAAATCGCTGCCGCAGCAACAAGATACTGATCACTGAGATAAGCCAAAACTAATGCAAGTGGCATGATCATGGTGTTAAAAAAGAGCCAGAGCCTCTTCAATTCATAACGGTCGGCGATTTTTCCACCCCAGATTTGACCGAATATCCCCGCAACATAAATAAGGGATGTAAGGGTTGCTGCTGCCATTGTTGTCGTAGCCGCTATGGTCGGTATGCTCAGGATAGCATGAAATGATCGCGCAAGAAAGCCCGCCTTTAATTCCAGATATGCAGGCAGCGCAACGATGTTGATACGATATACCAACCCGCCCAAGGTAACGATCCAGAAGAAAAGAATCACGGTTCCCAGCACAAACCCTGCTTTATCTCCCCCCTCGTTCAGATCCAAAGTCTTTTTGATGATATGTGATTCATCGATCTGAACAAACAGCATAGCCACCCCCCAGAGCAAGCTGACAATGCCCATCGCCACATAGGCCAATTTCCATCCGGCAAGCCAGTTCAGGATTCCCACCAAAAAAGGTCCTATGATCAGTCCAACCGTGCCTGCAACACTGAAGATTCCCAGCGCCGATCCGCGGTTTCTGGCACCGTGGGAAATCAATCCCATACCTGCAGGATGACAGATACAGCAAAATATCCCGATAACGGCAAGCGACCACATGATACCTCTGGGTGTTGATGAGAGTGCAGTTAGGAAAGATCCAGCGGCGCAACCAAAAAAACCGATCATGAGGGTGAGACGATTGTTGAAATGGTCGGCAAATAGCCCCCATGGCAGGGCAAATATCCCGAACATGACGTACATGGGAAACCCCAAAGCAAGGACATCCTTGAGACTCATTCCCAGGGATAACGTCAATGGGATGGCCAGTGCCGGGAAAGCAATTTCATAGAAGTGAAAAAGAAAATGTGATGCGATTGGAAACAGCATGACCTTCTTTTCGTTTGTCATGTTCCACACCCAAGACCAGCTCCGGCCGGAGTTAATTTGCTGTAACTGGAGCTCCTCTTGACATATATCATGTAAAATGCCGAGAGGATTCTACACAATCCAATCCTTCGTCTTTGCTTGATCATGGCCTATTTGTTCCCATAATGTTGACTGCAAATTATTGCACCAGGCAGGTTATGATCGCCTTTGAGACGTCAAGCATATCATCCAGAGGAATGAAGTGTCCCCTTCCGGATTTAGCGATACTTTTTGAAAGTTCCACATTTCCACCTGGCAGGTTTATAACATGGAGCTGTGGAAATCTTAGAGCCATTTTAATCGGATTCTGACCAACATTTTGACATCCATCAGTTAATAATATCCCCATTTTTTGCTGAACATTTGATCTGCCCAGTTCCTGCAATCCTACCGATAGACCGACTCCTATATTTGTGCGACCCTCCGGCAATATATCCAGTATGCCTCGGATGACTTCGTCTAAATGTCTTGGTTGATCAATTTTCTTGAATATATTGTACTTCTCGGAAAACAAAACGATACCATATTCATCCCTAAAATTAAGATTCATAGCGAGGGATGATGCGGCAATAGCGGCAATAGATAGGTTGGATCCGTGCATCGAACCGGAAGCATCGATCATGATTACCGCAGCTTTTTTATGTTTTTTCCGATCAATGACATAGATGTTTTCGTATGATAAAAAGCGACTCTCCGTCAGACCTTCCACCGTTCGGTCAAGATCAATTTCATCACTCTGAAAATTAAAATGCTTAACGACCGGCTCTCCTGTCGGGGTTCCGCTCTGCCATATTATGCTCTTGGAGACGCGATAAACCATCCCTGTCATCATATGGACAAACCTGTGACGGGTTTCGTCGTCCAGACGGTCCCAAGTCATTGTCAATAGTTTTCTCAGTAAATCAGGACTGCTTTCCTCCCACTGTGCAAGGACTAGGCGGTAGTTTCCAAGCATATCCCCGATACGCAAGGCATGGTCTTTGCCAAAATCGATTAGTTGCTCTAACTGATTGTCCTCGATCATGGATTCAATCTGAAGGTCCATCCGGGTATAATCAGATTTATCACGAGGACTTCGCCCTGTAGCCGTGCCAGAGAATAAGTCAATATCCCTGTTCGGTGGCGTTAGTTTTTTTTTTGAAGTTTGTTAAATATCTCGCGGATGACCTCTTCCGGTGTCTTTTCCGATGTCTCGTAAATCCATATCTTGCTTCTAAAAGACATCATCGCAGAATGGAGAAGAAGGTTATCGTCAAGTTGATATCTGCTGACACTGGGTCCCAAGCCATTCATGGTTTTCGCATAGATGTCGATCATATCGATGCTCCCACGCACGGACGATCCCAATTTGACATCCGGATGCTTGCGTGTGCCTCTGGCAATGGCTACGGCAAGTTCGATGATCTCGCTTTTATCAAGAGTTGTCCTTCTCCTAACGATTTCAACTTCTTCTTCTTCAGATTGATAATCCATCCGTATAGAGGAAAAGCGATCTTTTAAGGCTCTGGATATCCGGCTGATGCCGATGTCATCGAGAGGATTCAAGGCAGCTATAATACGAAAATCCTAGTGTGATTCAATAACGCCCAGCCTTGGAACAGTCAATTTCTTTTCCGACATAACAGTGACAAACACATTGGTTGTCTCATCCGGCAGTCTGTTAAACTCCTCGATGTAAAGATAGATTCCCTTTTGCATGGCTTCGAGAAGAGGGCCCGGTGTAAAATATTCGGGTTTATAACCTTTCGACAAGGTTTCCGCCGGATCAAAATAGCCGATCAGTTTGGAGGTGGTGAGATCACTGTTTCCGGTAACCAAACAGCATTGCGTTCCCATATGATCGGAGATAGCCTTGAGAACGGTTGATTTGGAAGTTCCCGGAGGGCCTTCTAAGAATATGTGCTTTCCTGCCTGAAGGGCAGACACGATCATCAGAATTTCCCTTCGTCTACCCACAACCTCATTATAAACTTCTTCGATATTGTTAATCATCATTACACCCTTCTACAATCTGGGATTTTCATCTACACAAGAAGCGCACAAAAATCAACTTCCTTAAAAGAACGATCATTTAATAATTGGACAAGCACTTCTATTTTTCTTGAGATAATTGCATTCCCAAATTGAATCAGTTTCCCCGAGAGAACGACATTTGTAAAGGCAAGGAAGGGAGGATTGTATCCTCCCTTCCTCAGTTTTGCATTTTTCCAATACAAAATAATCATGTAGTTTATAATTATATCACAGGAAATGGAACTTTTTATAGAACCGTATAACCACTATCGATTTGGACCAGATTCCCCGTCATATAATCAGCATCTTCTGAATCAAGATAGACAGCTAGTTTAGCAATCTCTTCTGCGGTTACCGGCAGATGTTACTTGGATTTCAACTTTCCACCCGGTTTTTTCATTTTCATCATCTTACGGAATTCATTGGGGTCGATGATTTCACGCCCCAGCAGCTCGCATATTTGCCTCGTTGCATGCCAGGTTTCGAGATTGGTCTTGATCTTAGTATCGTGATGTGGCCATCTCCAAACGGAATCTTCCATGCCGACCCTAATATTGAGACCAAGAAGAAGGGCAAAAGTAGTGAGGAATGTCGAAGCCCTGCCCGATGCGCAGACAACAATCTGAGTACCGTCATCACCATGTTCTGCTGAAATCTCATTTATTCTGTTGACATAGTGCATCAACACCTCAACCATGGCCTTGGGATTCTGCATGGGGGAGCCACCGGGAAGAGTCGGCAGGATGATCCAGTAGTAGGGTTTTTCCAGCAGGCCGGTTTTAATCAGATAGCGGTCAGCATTGTCAATGTCACCATCACTGTATACTGCAATCTGGGGTTTGACACCGAGTTCCTGACATATCCTTGTCTTCTCAATCATTACATGAGGGGGCTTCACGAAAAGAGTGTCGCCGCAGTATGCAGCCACTGTATTAATGGGTGTCTGATCAAAGAGACCATCCTGCAGACACTCGATCATTTTCGGCCACTCGCCCTTCTGGAAAGGAACCATACATCCGCAAATGAGACGCTCAGGATATTGCTTCCTTATGGGGTCAATGACATGGTGAAAGAGTTCCGGATCCAAAACATTGTACCCATCCTTATCTCGAACGTGTATGTGAACGTTCGGAGCTCCGGCTTCACAGCACGCCAAGGCCTGATCCCTGATCTCATCCGGGTCGATCGGGTGATTCGGGTTACCCTTCTTGCTATAAAAAGCACCAACGATGGTTTGTGACACAAATACTTTCTTAGGCACCTTCCACTGCGGCTGAACATCAACCCCGATGGCATATTTAGTGTTAATGGGGTCAACAACCTCCGGAAGGCCATAGGGAATCCATATACATTGGAATTCATCATTGCCCCCCAGAGGATTCGGATCTTTTTTCCACGCATTTACGTAATCCCAGTTCACTTTGTCTTTACTCATTTTCCAAACCTCCTTTTGTCATTCTTATAGTCAAATATGATGCTTACACTTTTAAAAACTCGATACGTCTTTTCACAGCACCTCCTTTCCTGTGCTTTTTGAGCATCCAAACTGTGATTGCCGAATATTGAATTATGCTTAATAATATATTGAATTTATGCAGACAATAAATTCTATATTAATTTAATAGCAAAATACAATATATATTAAACTTTTGTCAATAAGTTTTATAAAATAAATTTTAATTATTTTTTCATGTAGAGTCGAGATGTGGCACTGTTGCTGTAGGTATTGGCTTGTCTGTTTCCGTCCCTTTCGTCTGAAGGTGCCCGTTTAGCCTTGCCATAGTTCCGTTTCCACACCCCGCTCATCGAACCGGACGGGCGAATTTCTCGCATCCAGTTCTCTGACAAGATGTCATGCTGTCGTCCACGGAAGGTCACGGGTTCTCCTCGGCAGATTGATCAATCCCAGCTCATCATATAGGTATTGATAGGAGTGGCGCTTTCCCCCCTTGCCTTGAACCTTGTGTTTCTTGCATATCTCAGCCCGTGGTAGATGACATCGTTTACCACTGACATCAATTACAAATCGTTAGTAGCAGGTATTAGCTCAGTATGTTTAATTGCGGTCGAAACATGCATATTATGGAAATTGATTTTCCCGAAGATCATGGGCATTTGTGACTTCCTGAAGTCCACAAATATTCACTCTCGACGAAAATGATTGAATTCAATAGGACATCAATGACGATTACCTCTGGCAAGTTTTATCAACAAGACAGCAGGCAAGATACATCTTTCTCACTTTCGTCCGCAACGCCCGCAATGTTTTGTGGCTAATATTACATTGACATACAATATCCTTACTTATATGTATTTCTGCTATAAAAGGAAGTTCTGTACGGAGGATAGAAATGTCAGCAGTGAGTTTGCATGTGGCGGAGACGGTGATCGCATTTACCCTGATAGTCATGGTGGCGTACTTCATGAAAATAAAAGGGATTCTGAAGCAAGAAGACAGTGCCCTTTTTGCGAGGCTGCTCACCCAGGCGATATTACCTGCCACGATCTTTTATCAACTCTGGACACACCCTCTCTCAGGCGAAAGTCTGGCTCCCGTTCTGATCATGTTCTTATCGGGAACTGTCTCTCTGGCAATCAGTTGGCTAATCGGAGTCCTTTTGAAATTCGATCGCCAGAGCATCGGTGCGCTAATGATTGTCTCATCCTTCGGGTCTTCCGCACTCATAGGATATCCAATCATCCAGTACGCCTTTGCAAACAACCCCCAGGCTCTTGCCAAGGGGATTATCATCAGTGAACTTGGAGTCGGCCTGCCGATCTTCATACTATGTCCTGCCGTAGCGATGTATTTCGGGGGGACGTTTAAGGGAAATGAAGATATGCGAAAACTGGTGAAAGACTATTTCCTGTCGCCCATCTTTCTGTCAGTTGTCTTGGGACTTGTTTTGTCACACCTCGATGTTCCGGCGGGAACGCCGTTTGTCGATACGATCAGGGAGGCCTTGAATATGATGCAGGGATCCCTGGTGGTCATCTCGGCTGTCATTCTCGGGCTTCAGCTTTCCTTTCAGCCGATGGGCGGATTCTGGAAATTGATAGCGGTTTCCATCCTGGTCCAGATGTTGTTTCAGCCGTGGTTCAACGATTTCGTTTCAGTCCTGTTAAGCGTCGGCACTGAAAACAGACAGATTCTGGTTCTAATCAGCGCTATGCCCGCTGCGATACTGGGCCCAGTCTTTGCCGCCCGATACGACTGCGCGGCGAAAACCGCCACTCTGCTTACTTTTACTCATATCGTTATCAGCCCGGTGGTGGTTCCGGCTGTCTTCGCCATATTTACATAAGGCCGAGGGTTAGTGAATTCGCCTCATCCTCTGTCCAGACAATGAGTCCCAGTTGGACGCCGTGGACTTGTATGTTGACATTTAAGCAAAGTTCTACATGGTGGCAGCATCAGATTCACGAAAGAGAGAAATCGGTTTGCTATCTGCTGCTGACTGGTGCCGCCGAAATCCACAATCACAAGGTTATTAACTTTCCATGAAGGACTTTCTTGAAACCGTTTGTGCAGATCTACAACGATTAATTCTCACGCCAGTATGGATAATGATGGCTATATATCGAGCAGATAGTCTACCGTTATCTCGATTATGGCGACCTGCACAACGGATTTTCCACTTCAAAAAAGCCATTTACAAGCGGCAATGCTCACCGTTCATTATAGAACAGAAGTTGAGGATAAGTAGATGGCATCGAGGTCTTGTACTTGATATTTTTTCATGAACTGCACAAAATCAGTTCAAAACGAGTAAGTAGGCTTCCTGAGAGTTTATTGAATTGCGTTTGAAACGTGGCAAAGCTTCGGACTTGTCTTCTACGGAAAAGGTCGACAGTGCAAATAATTGTTGCCATTTTGGCACCACTATGATATATTGTTTTAAACGAGGAGGACATTATTATGAGAACCGCGCAGACAAAAAAAAATGGGTTGGCCGATGATCGGATCACGGCCAGAGTACCTCACTCCACAAGGACAATCATAGAACGCGCAGCGGCGATATATGGAGCTACGATCAATCAGTTTATCGTTCAGGCTGCCGTGGAGCGGGCAAATGAAGTCTTGCACAGCATGGAAATTGTTAAACTCTCGTCACAGGATGCACAGGTTTTCATTGAAGCATTGACAAAGCCACCTGCACCGAACAAGAAGTTGCAGGAAGCTGTTCGCGCCCACAAACGACTTGTTGAATCTCGAGATTGAGATGAACAGGGATTTAATCATCTGCCTACTGGACACCGATCGCCATGACCGCGATGCCTTTGACTGTGGAGTACCGGCCCTCAACGAGTATTTACAAAAGACGGCAGGCCAGCATTTGAAAAAGGGAATCGCCAACACGTATATACTAGTAAACTCGGCGGAGTCCAAGAGAACTCTTGGGTTTTTTACACTATCGTTTTTAGAGGTGGATTTGTCAGAAGTACCGGCTAAATATGGGAAGAAGCTTCCCAAATCACATCTCCCTGCCGTCAAACTGGCTAGGCTGGCCATTGACAAAAGCTGCCAGGGTAAGAATTACGGCCGACTTCTTCTGGTCGATGCCATGCATCGGGTGGCTGCCGCCATCAGGAACACCGCAGGCGTTGTTGGCTTGTTCGTAGATGCGAAGAACCAGAATGTTGCAGCTTTCTACGAGAAATTTGGTTTCATCCCGCTAAGGGACAATCCCCTTTACCTGATGATTCCCCATCAAACAATTCTCGGATTATTTCCTGATAAGAAAACCTATATATAAAAATTACTATGTTGGCTAATTGCGATAAATGGCAGGATGTTGTGAAGGGAATTATTTTCACTTAGCCTTCTGATGGATTTACTTTTCGTCCTCGGAGAGATCAACGCTGTCAAATACAAAGCGAGAATAGTCTGGTCTGACCAAAGCCTTGAATACAGAAGGAAAGCGCGTATATGCCAAAAAGCCAATGTTTATTTCCTGAAAAGAGCAGTATCCTTCTTGAACTGCTGCATCCCACGGTTTTAACGAATATTCAAGATTTCAAACGATACTCCTCAGACTGAATCAGGAAATTCCTTAATCAAAAAATCAGTATTTCCCGATTGTTTTGGTTTTTTAGGCGTGATAAGGAGCGCTTACAGCAATACAGTTATAAGCACTGTCACCCATTATTAATTCGATCAATTATGCAGGGAATATCGAAAGAACATAGGGGGTAATTATGAAAGTGTTTCAGGTTGAGGAAAACTGGACAATGGACAATATGCGTCTGAGTTCAAGGCCAGATCCGGAGCCTGGAGACGGAGAGGTGCGGATCTGGATGCGGGCGTCAGCCCTCAATTATCGTGATCTTGTTGTGCCCCTGAGGGGTTATGGATCGCGGATGAAGGCATTGCCGTTAATAATGCTTTGTGATGGCTGCGGCATCATTGATACTGTCGGTAAAAATGTAAAACGCTTGAAAACCGGTGACCGGGTTTGCCCTCTTTTCTTCCAAACTTGGCTCGGCGGAGAGCCAAACCAGGAGAGACTTGCTCGGAGTCTTGGCTGTGAGATGGACGGAACGATGGCTGAATTTATGGTACTGCCGGAGGATGGCGTAGCTCTTGCGCCTGGGCATCTTGATGATATAGAAGTTGCCACGCTGCCTACTGCGGGAGTGACTGCCTGGCATGCACTGATTACAGAAGGTCATATTAAACCCGGTGATAAAGTTCTGGTGCAAGGCACCGGCGGTGTGTCACTTTTTGCCCTGCAATTTGCCAAGATGATCGGCGCATCCGTAATTGTTACATCATCCAGTGATGACAAATTGAAACGTGTAAAGAAAATAGGTGCTGACGAGACGATCAATTACCGCACATATCCGGAGTGGGGCAAGCGAGCCCGGGAAATTGCTGATAATGAAGGAGTCGATCATATCGTGGAGGTTGGTGGACAGGAAACATTGCCACAGTCATTACGCGCAATAAGGACTGGCGGTGTTATCAGCATGATAGGTGTGCTTAGCGGAGGAACCATGAGTGCATCCTTGGGCATGATCGTTACACGACATGTCCGCATGCAAGGTATTACCGTGGGCAGTGGCGATGATCTCAAAGCAATGCTGACAGCAATCAACCATCATAAACTTCGACCAGTCGTTGACTGCGTGTTTGCCTTCGATGAACTGCGTCAGGCACTTGATTACCTGTCAAGCGGGAAACATTTTGGCAAGATCGGCATTAAGCACTAAATTTGGTTAACTAAAAAATGAGATGGGGGCAGGTCTTGTATGATGAAGGATTTATCGAAAAGCATGTTTGAAAAATTCTGGTTTGTTTTGGCGGCAATGATTCTTTTAATTTCTCCATCAACGGCATGGTCCGTCGAGCAAATCAACATCCGTTATCTTGTCCAGGGTAAGAAGGTGATTCCCGTTACCTGCCGCATCGGAAACTGGGAGATCACCGATATCAAGCTGCCCGATTTGGTCGTGACGAATAAACAGAAAACGCCTGTCACTGTCGATCAGGTGGCTATAATCGGTAAAGCCTCAGGTATTGAAACGGTGCGCCTTCAGATATCCGGTAAGCCGTTATCGGAAGCAATTGCCGGGACTGCCGATATGCTGAATAAAGAGAAGCCGCCACTGCCCACCGTGCAGCTGTCTTCAGGCAACGTGGTGCTTCCCGAAGGCACGCTGTCGGAGAATGGCACAGCAGCCAAGGGACAGAGCATCCTGCTCCCCCTCTCAAAAATTACGTATCTCCATCATATCGGTCACATGAAAATCGATGGCCTGGAGATTAAGTTGACCATGAAGTCGGGCAGGAAAAAGACGGTCGCCTCCTTCCCCGTGCAGCTCACGCCCTATGAGGTGAAGGGGAAATATGTCTTCCCGGTAAAAGGCAACGTACAAATGGCCTTTCTTCCCTTAAGCTACATCCACCACCGGGGATCTGCGTCCCAGGAATTTGCCATGGACCTGGTGGGGGCCAACCAGAAAGACGCGGCATCCTTCACTGAAATTTCCCGTCCCAACCCCAAGACGCTTTCCGATTACAGCATCTGGGGCCGGGAGGTTCTGGCCATAGGCAATGGTGTGGTGGTGGAAATGGGGGAGAAGTTTCCGGAGGAACGTATGAGCGATCCGACCCAATTCAATAAACCCGGATATGCCCTTAGCCTCATCAAGGAATTGATACCGAAAATCGGCTGGACCAATGCCGTGGCCGGGAATTACGTGGTCATCGATCACGGGAACGGTGAGTTCAGTGCTTATTGCCATCTTCAGGAAGGGTCTATCCGCGTGAAAACCGGAGACAAGGTGAATCAGGGTATGGCGATCGCCAAGGTCGGAAACACGGGAAATTCTGGTGCGCCCCATCTCCATTTTCAACTGATGGATTCCCATAATTTCTTCATTGCCAACGGCCTTCCTGTGATGTTTGAAAATGTGCCGGCGCAAGTGATGATTGCTGAATTCCCTGTCAAGGCCAACAGCCTGAGCTTCAGTGACAGTATCTTCTCTGCGGTGCCATAATCCATTAAAATGCTCTTGGGCTAGACTCAGGAGCGCATGAGAGGGTCAGATGGTGACAGGGAGCAGAAAAAGTAACATAAACCCAGATTCCGCAATAGGGGGTGATTGCATTGATCGGCCTGATAAAGCCATTTGACCGTGAATAATAGCAGGATGTTGTGACGCGGGTTTTTTTCACTTACATCTTGATGGTTTTGATTTTTAACCGTCACAGAACGCCACGGCTCCAAATACACTTATAAGGCCTCCTGCTGTCAATAGATAAAATTATCCAACAATGAACTATTTTTTCGCTCCTTCAAATAACGAATCATCTGGCTATTGGCAGCAATTCTGACTTTGTTTCAACATGGGCGTCGGGAGAAAGATCCCGCACCATACACTT
>Ga0194039_1001572_pt1 | contig 12092 bp, 5 predicted proteins | sample JunL228m_MetaG_FD_148679 | JGI IMG/M metagenome (GOLD analysis project Ga0194039, IMG submission 148679) | Anoxic zone freshwater microbial communities from boreal shield lake in IISD Experimental Lakes Area, Ontario, Canada - Jun2016-L227-8m | ecosystem: Environmental > Aquatic > Freshwater >...
GGCCTGGAAAGAGGGAATCGACCCCATGGAAATCGGTTTTGTCAACGATCCGGTTCCGGAAGCCTGCCCGCCTAAGCCGATCCTGACGCTTGAGCCGCGGGTGTTTCGCGGCGCACGTTGCTTCTACCGCTACTTCGATCGCGAGCCGGCCTGGATCGGACAGATGCAAGAAATCTCCGCAAACTTTTCACTGAAGAATCCCAGCAGCAATTACTCCTTGGTTTTGTCGATCATGCTGGGGCCGCCCTATGCCAAGCCGGATGCCCGGCGTGGGCGTTGCTGCCGGAACATGCGGTATGAAGTTCTCATCAACGGGCATTCTTTGGGCGTCAAGGATCGATACTTCTCGTTTTTTCGATCCGATCAGAAGGTGGAAGACATTGCGATCGAAGTGCCATCGAGCCAGTTGAAGAGCGGCAAGAACTGTTTAACCATCCGCAACCACGACCATTGTTTTCATCTTCTGCTGATCAAGGCGGAATGGCATGCGGAGGCGCTCCATGACGCAACCTTCGGCGTTGATCTGCCTAAAAATGTTTTGCCGGGCGGATACTACACCGGCTTCGACACCAATGTGGTGGCGCCGGAAAATCCGGAAGAATTTAAGCGCCTGCTTGCCGACATCAGCGACGGCCAGAGCTGCAACTACGTTCTGCTCCGCCCGGAGGGAAGTCTGATTCATGCCACGGATCTGGACGAATGGGTCCGGATCTTCAAGCAGAAGGGAATCTCTTTCGGCTATCTCTTCGACGAAATGGAGGGAACCCGGCGCCTGCAGGAGAATGCTGGCTCGCTTTTCCTCGGCCACTTTTCCCATGAGATTTCCCATTGTCCTCATCAGTATGCCTCAGGCCAGATCCGGGCTGAAAAGCAGCCGACCATGCGAACTGCCCATGAAAACTATATGCGGTATGCGCGTTGGCTGGTTCGCTCCATTAAGGAAGCGAGTCCCCGGACTCAGGTGACCGTCGGCGAGCCCCAGTTATTAGCCGCTTTAAATTACCAGGCCGGAGTGGATCGTGTGCTCCCTGAAGTGAATTGGGGGGTACACAATGGAATCCTGCTGGCCGAGGCACGAGGGGCGAATCGCACGTTCAAAAAAGATTGTTTCGGAGTTCATTTTGCAGGCGGGTGCATCAGCTTCCCTCCGTCGCTGGCGACAGAACGGCTTTATCAGGTATCGCTCCATACCTGTTACCTGCACGGAGTCAGGCACCTCTACGACGAGGAAAGCGCTCTTGCGATGATTCATGGGATCAGGCCATATTCGTACAATAGCCGGTTTTGCCGCGGACGCCGCGCCATGTTGGCGCGCTACAACCGCTTCTTGTCACAGCATGGAGATCCGGGAACGCCGGAGGTTCCATTGGCCTTGATGATCGGACGATATGAATTCCCTTTCCCTACCTCGTTCCCGAAGATCGACGAACAAAAGGTCTGGCCGATTTTCGGCGGTGTTGACGAGGCTTGGGCTCCTTCCGATCCGGAGGCCGGGTGGAAGTTGCTCCAGAACTTTCTGCCGGGTGCCTTGATTCCAAACTTTCCAACGGAGAGCCAGGATGTCCGCCTCTGGCACTCTGGAACGCCGCTGGGCCAGTTTGATATTATTTCCAGCGCGTCCCCGGCGGAGTCCTGGCGGAAATACCGGACGATTCTTTTCCCTGGCTGGAACTCGATGGATGCACCGCTTTATCGGAAGTTGCTGGCTTTTGTCAAAAGTGGAGGAAACCTCCTGATGACCGCTTCGCAACTCTCAACGCGTGTGGATCGTGAATACCTGCGCGAGATGGATCATCCGGAATGGATTTTCGAGGGTGAGGTGCAGGAACTTTTCGGCGTAACACTGCTCAAACAGGAAGGCCTTGCCAAGGAAGTGCATGGCGATGAGGAAATTGCCCAGCTGCCGAAATTGATCCGGCTGAACGCGAAAATTGAAAATACCAGCCTAAAACTAACGGGGGCAAAGGTGCTTGCGAAGGACCAACGGGGGCAACCGGTTCTCGTAGAAAATCGTGTAGGAAAAGGAGTCGCCCGTTTGCTGACGTTGCAGGCGTTCCCAGGGACGACCAGCTTGCAGCCATTAATGGCAGAGTTATGCAAATCTCTTGCGGCGGAGGCTCGCGGGAAGATCTGGGTAGAGGATCCCTCGACCGACGTCGCTTGGTATCTTTTCCAGAAAGATGGTCGCCAGCATTTATGGCTCTTGAATACGGACTGGACCACCGCGGCAAATGTCAAGAAGGTCCAGATTCATGCAGGATCCCAGATCTGGCCCGCTGACGTTCCACAGGGCGAACCGGTATGCGTTCAAATCGATCTTGAAAACTCCAAATATCAGGAAATAAAGGCCCTTCCGATCAACTGGCCTGATCACGAGCAACTACCGCAGAAAATAAATAGGAAGCAATTAAAATGAAACGGCAGGATATGATGACCGATCGCGCAGGCAAGAGAGGCTTCGATAATGGGCAACGCGATCTGAAACCCGCGACATTCACTCGGTTGCTAGTCGCTCTTCTCTCTCTAGCCTGTTTATTTCCATGTTCGCTGCTTGCAGGTGATGGGAACAAAGCTGAGGTGTTGGGAACGGATAAGCAAGTGACGCCCTTAGGCACTCCGCCGCCTGCGACACTCTCCTCCCTTCCGCAAGGGGGCCGCATTGCAATCCTGGGAGACTCGATCACATACGGGCATCTCTACAGCCGGGTGATAGAGGCCTATCTTGTGGCATGCGCCGGGCGTAAGGATCTCAGTTTTTACACGTACGGATGGTCCGGCGCCACATTGAATACGGGACTGGGGATGATCAGCGACATTTCTTGCTTCAAGCCCACTGTGGTAACGCTGGCTTACGGGATGAATGACGGGGGATACCGGCCGATTAATGACTACTACCGGACCAAATATGACGAGAATCTGCGGCAGTCGGTCAAGAGCCTTAGGAACCTGGGGGTGCAGACCATTATTGTCGCTTCTCCAGGGGCTGTGGATACGAAATATTTTGTGCCGCCGCATCCGAAGGAGGAAATCCCGACATATCTCGGCTCAACCGACTATGGCACGATCTATAATTCTACTTTGGGCACGCTCGCGGAACTCGGACGTTCCATAGCGGCAGAGGTCCGGTGTCCGTTTGTTGATTTGCACACACCTATGATGGAAACCATGAAGAAAGCGAAAGCCGCCCTCGGCGACGACTACGATGTCTGTGGGCGCGATGGCTACCATCCACGGGCTAACGGAGGTCTCGTCATGGCCTATGCGTTCCTCAAGGCTCTGGGGTGTGACGGGAAAATCGGTGAGATCACCATTGATTTCGATGGAAAATCAGAGGCAACCGAAGGTCATGTCATCAGCCAAAGCACGCCGGGAAAAGTAGAAATAGCGAGCTCGCGATATCCCTTTTGTTTTGACCCGGATCCGAAATTGCCGACCAGCACGCGCAGCATCCTTGAAGTTCTACCGTTCAACCAGGATCTGAACCGCCTGATCCTCCGGGTAAAGCATCTCACAACTCAGCGGGCGAAGGTTATCTGGGGAGGCGAGGAGAAGGAATTCGACAGGACCAAACTCGAGGAGGGAATCAATCTTGTGGAGGAATTTCCCAAGACCCCCTTCGACGCAGAGTTCCTGCGGTTCCTCTCAGCGATAGCGGCCAAACAGGAAACTGAAAACGGCACGATTCAAAAGTACGTCTCGGGCTGTTTGCTCAATCCAGCGGATTGTAAAAAGCTGGAAAAGGACGCAGAGGTGAATCAATCGCTCGCGCAATTCAAGACCTCGCTCATGAATTATCATGATCGCACGGAACGGGAGATCTATGGGGCACTGCCGATCATCAAGCATGCCATCGAAGTCCAACCCATTCGTTGAATGCGAGATAAAGCAACCAGCGGCGACCTGCGGCTGAAAAGCAACTCAGTTCTCCTGACGGTTGGCTTAATGCGGAAAAAGAATTAGCGGATCAACTCTAATAGAAACCAAAACAACATGAACATCACATTTATTGGCGGCGGATCGTATCGCACGCTTCCGATTGTCAGGGCGGCAATGCAGGAAAAACAGATCTTTGAAGGCGGAGAGATTCGTCTGGTGGATTTCAATCTGGAACGTGTGGAAACCGTTGCCAGGATGATCAAAAAGACTCCTGAATACAAAGAGGTGAACTGCAAAGTCACCTTCACAGACAAGTTGGAAGAGGCCCTCCCTGGCGCGGATATGGTCAGCGTCAGCTTTCCTGTCGGCTCCTATAAAACCTGCGAGCTCAGCAATGAAGCGTCGCTAAAGCACGGCATATTTGGCGGCGACCAGCTTTCTTTAAGCGGGGCGTTCCGCTCTCTGACTGGAGGCGCAGTCCTCCTGGACATAGCCAGGAAAATGGAAAAACATTGTCCGGATGCCTGGCTTGTCGATTTCGCCAATCCGGTTGCAGTCTACAGCGGGCTGGTAAACAACCATACAAAGATAAAAGCGCTTGGCATCTGCGCAGGGTTTGTGAATCATCGCTGGGACCTGAACCGCCTCATATTCGACAAGGATGAGATCAACAATGATTTCCAAGTGTCCTCTGCCGGGGTCAACCATCTGAGCTTTATTTTAAGAGGCACATGCCGGGGCCGGGATCTTTATGAAATGATCGGGGAGCGCCTCGCGCAGAAAAACTGGGAGCCCTGCAAAATAACAGCCTACCCGAAAGCGCAAGATCACATTCACTATGCGCTACGGATCGCCGCAGAAATGTATCAGCGCTTCGGGAAAATCATATTCTCCACAGAGTGGGATGGGATGTGCAACCTCTATTTCGAGAAGTCCATGGACCACTTCTGCAAGAATCCGATCCCCAAAACAGCCGCCATGATTGACGAGGATTACAATAATGCCGGGATCTCAAGGCGCGAGCATGATGCGAAGTTTCAATCTTACCTTGACAAGGATCTTGATCAGAAATTCTGGGATATGAACTTTATTGAGAACCCTGACTTTGCGGCGAATCCGAATGACGTGACGGTGAGCATATTGAAGGCGCTCTCAGGAGTCTCAAAGGAGTGGCTTGCCGCAAGCTTTCCAAATCGTGGGGCCGTCAAAGGATTCAAAGATAGAACGGTTCTCGAATACTCCATGTTTCTCGATAAGGATGGCATAACGCCGGAGGCAGACCTCGAAGTGCCAGACTGTTTTCATGGCCTGGTCACCTCTCTTGCGACCCACCAGACCCTCCTTGGTGATGCCATCGCCTCGAAGGATCCTTCCATTCTTTCCCAGGCCTTGTTTGCCTATCCGATTCAGCAGAACAGCAAAAATGTCAAATCACTATGTGAGGAGCTTTTGAAAATCCATGAGAAAGAGATCGCTCCGGAATTCCAGGGCGCAAAGGACTACCTATGAAGCTGCAATCCTTCGAACAGAAAAATAAGAAGATCCATGAATCATTTCTGGAGCTCAGTGCAGATCCGCAACGGCTCTGCCGCCGCCTGACCCTTTCGTGGAGCAACTGGGGATTTGGAATGGAACCGCTTGGAACGGGCGCTGAACGCCTTGAAAAAGCGGGCGTAGAATATATCGAGCTTCACGGCAACCACTGCGGCAAGGATCTGGGATACAAAGCGAACGAGACGCTCAAAACCATTCATGATCATGGGCTCCAGGTTTCCGGCATCTGCGGGATCTTTTCGCCGGACAATGATCTGTCGAGCAATCGTGGCATTCAACGGCAGTCGGCGATTGACTATCTGAGGCGTGAGCTGGATTTTGCTGAAGAAGTGGGTGCCTCCTATATCCTTGTCGTGCCCGCAGCCGTTGGCAGGCCCGCGCCATATGACGACATGGAGTTTGCACGAAGCGCGGAGGCCCTCAGGGTCGTCGCGGACGAGTTTCTGAAAAAGAAAATCAAAATTGCCATTGAGCCGATTCGTGCCGACGAGGTCAGCATCGTGCATACTGTTTCCGAGGCTATCCGATACATTCAAGCCGTAGATCATCCCGGAGTCCGCCATATTAATGCGGATGTCTATCATATGCAGTCCGGTGAGGTTCATTCTGGGGAAGCCATTCTTGAAGCTGGCGAGAGGCTTGTTAACCTTCATTTGGCTGACAGCAATCGCGCAGCCTTAGGTGAGGGTTCCCTTGACTTGGACGGTATTATTAAAGCACTTTACGTGGCTGGACATAACACGGAGGATCGTTTTGTCACGCCAGAGCCTTTAGGGGCTGGCGCCAATTCGTACCATGCTTTGTTCAGCATCCGAGATCCCAAAGAGCTCGACCGTCTTGTGCTGGATACGGTCAAATGCTTCAAAGAAAGAGAGGAAGAGGTTGTCAGCATGTGCCTGACCCACGCCTCATGAAGCGGCCCGCATAGAATCAAGCCACTCCCCTCGCGAACATTAATACCCAGCCTAGCATGAACACTCCCAGAATATTTTTTGCCCTTTTCATTTCGCTTATTTCTTTTTTCCTTCCCTGCCGCGCAGTGGATGTCCAAAAACTTAAGCCGTCCGTCCTTTTCTGCGCCCCGAATGGGACCAGAGGAGGAATGCTCAACATGACCTATGTCAAGGAGCTTCACTCAAAGGGATTTGAGGTTGACTACACTGAAGATTTGGAGGAATTCTTCGCGCTCAGCCCGGAACGGATTCGCAAATATAATGTCCTGGTCATCTACATTACGCCGGATGCGTACAAGGTGTTTCATCAGAACCGGCACAGCTCGCCTGAGCTGGCCGCAAGTTTCCAGAAGATGATCGATGACTATGTCGCCAGCGGCGGCGGAGTGTTGCTGATTCCCGACGAAGCCAACACCAGGAGACAGTCGGTCGGCGATCTGACTTCGCTTTGGGGCGCTCAGATCGCAAGCGAGCGCATCGAAGAGGCAAACAAGGAATTCTCAGGCAAGCTGACGCAGGCCTCTTATGATATCCCGCTCCAATACACGGATAACGTCCTCCTCACTCCCGTCAGCACAGGCCTTACGGGCATCTGGTATCCCTCTGGAGCGCATTATAACGGTTCCTGCACCAATCCTCTGGTTGTCGACAAGGACTGGCAGGTTGTCGTTAAGGGATCAAAAACATCACGGGCACGAGCCTTCGGCAGTGTCAAAGAGGATTATGATTTCGGCGAGCCGATCGCCGGCGTTCCTTGCCGCAAGGAAGGCGCTGACGAGCCCGATCTTTTCGCCATCCGCGATTATAAGAAAGGGAGGCTCGCGCTGGTCTCTATGATGCCCCAGTATTCAATGGGTTCTGGCACACAGTTTATTTTCAACCGTGAAGTGCTGAGTAAGGGGATTAAGGATTTAAAAAGCGATTTCGGGCAACTGCTTGAGAATACTTACCGCTGGCTGGCCGAGCCCTCCCTCCAGAGCGGGGCTGTGGGCGGCTATTCCATCCGTGAGAGCGCGCTGGTTCCGGTCAACAATAGAAAGCTGGTCCGCGAATTTAACGATTACACCTACTGGTTCTGGGAATACGACGTGATGCAATGGCATCTTCCTCCGAAGAATGCGACTCTCTTCAAGGGCCTCATCGGCGCTCGCTCGGCCTTGAGCGACGGCAAGGGGACGGTGAAGGAATACAAGGATGCTGCGGAGAAAGCGGGACTTGATTTCGTGGTGTTCATGGAAAACTTCGAAGCCCTGACCAAAGAGAAATACGACCAGCTGGTCTCGGAATGCAAGGAGCTCTCGGACAGCAAGGTGAAGCTTATTCCCGGTTTCACAATCCGCAACAACATCGGAAATCATACCCTCTGCATTGCCGAGGATGGCTATTGGCCCAGCGAGGCGGGATATCTCACCGGCCTGAATAAGAATGTTTTGAATATTCAGCCCGAGGTTACCCCGGGCGTTTACAGCGGCTACAACAAAGATTCCTCGTTTAATTTCCACCTTAACCATATCAGCCAGTATCGCAATATCGGTTACTATAACTGGGCGGGCAGCGGCAAGGGGATGCGAATGCCGTTTCAGCGTAACTGCGCGTTAGCCGCCATCAAATATTATAAGGATGGGAAGCTGGTGGAAGATATGACGGACGATTATCTGACGACGCTACAAAGCACCATGCCCCCGACGCCGGTGTCGGTGAATGAAGTGAGTTCGCCTGAGGCCCTGATCAAGGAAGTGAAAAGCGGCCATGCCCTGACTTATGCGCAGGCCAGAAATCTGCAATCCTTGATGCAGGACGCGCTTCGCTGGAGCGGGACCTACGACGGCATGAACGTATTCCTGTCGGATGGCCCGCTCATCCAGGCGTGGCCGGCCTGCTACCGCCCCATGACCTTCGGGGAGGAGGAGTTCGTCACCATCCCCTCGATCATGGAGTCGCCGCTCCACGTCACCTCACAGGTAGGCCTGAAAGAAATCGTCATCTACGACGGCCGCGAGGTGTTCCGGCGCTTCCAGCTGAACGGGGAAAAGGACTTCAACCAGAAGCTGGTCCTGGACGGCACGATTATGAAGAACCTTGTCGTCATCGCCGAGGATGTCAAGGGAGGCAAGGCCATCAGTTTTGCCCGACGCTCCTTCAAATACGGGATCGACAGCCTCACCTACTGCGCCGATCATTTCAACGACTACGGCGGCGGCATGTTAAAATCCTTTCACGGGCCTGGACCATTGCCGGTGGCTGCAGCTCCGGAATTGCCAACTGACGTTGCCGGGGCCACCTGGGATGGCGGCCCGCCAGCACGCATGCACTTGATTGAGTTCGGGGAATCGCGGCCGAGCTTGGTCACAGACATGGGCAAAGAATCGGGGACGCGATTTAATCAATATCCCATTACCGAAACCACCGACGAGGGGGTGGTGGCGGTGGCATCGCGCCAGGACGAAACCTTTCCCGACACCGTCAAAGCAGTCCTCAACTGCTGGCATACCTTCGGCCCGCATGGGGATAAATCGAAGCTCATGGATTACACCCTGCGCTTCAAGAACTACTTTCCTCCGACGGACGGCCCCGGCGAGAGCGATCTCGCCATCAGGGGGATGCGCTATGGCATGCGCCCGTGCGTCTTTCGTAACGAGATCACATTCAAGGAGGATTGCACGGTGAAGGAACTGACCCTGCTTCGCACCAACAACGTCCCCCTAGCGACTCCCACGTTCCTCGTAATCGGCCGTAAGCCGGATGTGGTGGAAAAGGTAATAAACGGAGAGACCCTGGAAAAACCGGAAACCTTCCGGCTGGCGGATGGCGACTGGTTTGCCGCCTACAGTCCGGGAACGGCCTGCACGCACCTGATGGTCGTCAAAGGATCGCCCGTGGTGCTGGAAGTTCAGCGGTATGTGAAGAATCCCCAATGGCTAACCGTCCGTGCCGACATTGCGGGCAAGCAGGTCAAGAAAGGGGAGACCTTTACGTTCGAGCTGGTGTCGCTCAACACTTCGGTGAATGTCGAGATTCACACCACCGAGGCCGTGCAGCGGCTCCGCGCCTATCTTGCCTCCCCGGAGAAGATGCAGGTCCTGAGGGGCACCAAGTCCGATGTGGCAGGCTTCGTGGATATCGAGCCGAAGGATTATGCGGTCGAAATCGCCATTCCCAAGCCGTCTACCAACCTGAATATGACCCTGCCCGTGCGGGTTCCACACCTCAACAGGAACTGGACGGCCGCGCTCTTTCAGAAAAAGGGGTATGTCAAAGGGATCTACGGAACAGGCGAAAACCGTTACCGGGGTTTGGGGCTGGATTTTTGAGGGCAGCGCCCATATCCCGCTCTACGTGGACAAGGCCGACACGACTCATATTCTCGCTGGTCACCCGGTGGTCGCGGATGAGCGCGGGAAAAAAGTGGCCATCAATGTGATGCATCTCTTCGACAAGCCGCACCAGTGGCAGGTGTCGGTGAATAACCTGACCAAGAAGCCGGTCACCACCCAGTTGAAGCAGGCGATGGATCTGCCGAGCCTCGATTTCGAGGAACGCGAAATAACGCTCGCTCCCGGCGAATTTAGGATCCTCAACGCGAAAAACTAAAGTCATTATATAGATGAAAACCTCACACGGGCAAAACGCATTACATGGAATCACGCGTCTAAAAACCGAGCATGCGGGCAATCCGTTGGGACTCGATGTCGCGCCACGTTTTTCTTGGGCGCATGACGGATTAGGGGGCCAGCATGCATATCGCATTCTTGCTGCAAGTGACGCGGATCTGCTTTCTCGGGGGGAGGCCGATGTCTGGGACAGCGGACGGGTGGAGAGCGCGGATTCGTGCTTTGTTCCCTTCGGCGGGAAAACGCTGAAATCCGGACAACGGGTATACTGGCAGGTCCAGACATGGAACGAGCTGGGGATCCATCGTGGCAGCGAAATTGCCTGGTTCGAGATGGGACTGCTGTCTGCTTCGGACTGGGAGGGCGTATTTATGGCGCCCAAATACTGTGGTGAGGGAGGACGCGGGTATCACAGTGCGGTGCTGAAGGAAGATCAGGCCGGCGAGCTCTGGGTGCAGATTGATCTGGGGCGGGTTGAATCGTTTGATCGTATCGTCCTATTTCCCTGTTTTTACCGGGAGCAGGGCGAGACGGCAGGGCCCGGATTTGGTTTCCCGGTCTCGTTCCGCATCGACACTTCTGATCAAATGGACGGATCGGCTGCACGACTTGTTTATTCGACCGCCGAGGATATCGCCAATCCAGGGTTGAACCCGGTGGAAGTTAGCCCATTGATGTCGACCAGGGGGCGCTTCGTCCGGTTGACGGTGAACAAGCCGTTTCCTGCCGGGAAGGGGGCCCGATTACTGGCCCTGGATGAGTTCCAGATTTTCAAGGGGATCGTTAACCTGGCGCTCGGCAAGCCGGTGTCTGTATCCAATCAGCTGGTCTCCAACGTTCGCGCCGGAACCTATGACTGGCATTCCGATTGCCTGACGGATGGGATTATTCATGTCGATGAGCCGCGGCATAGCCAGGGGGAGGGGAATCTCCTGCACCGCAGCTTTGAAATTGAAAAACCAATCACTCGTGCTCGGGCGTATATCGGAAGCCGGGGATGGTATGAATTGCGAATTAATGGAGAGAAGGCTGGAGATGCGGTTCTTGATTCGGCGTGGACGTCATTTGATAAGCGCATCCTCTATTCGGTGTGGGATCTGGGCGAGCTCTTGAAACAAGGCGAAAATGTCGCGACCATTCTGCTTGGCAGCGGTTGGAGCTGGCAACCGGCGGTGATACTGCAACTGCAGGTCGACCACCCGGACGGGTCGCAAACGGTTCTCTGCAGTGACGACCAGTGGAGGGTTCTTGAAAGTCCCATCATTGAAAGTCAAGTATTCCACGGCGAAACCTATGATGCCCGGCTTGAAAATCGGGAGATTTTCGATCCGGAATTCAATGCTTCTGGTCGGCCCCAGGCGTTGACCTTTCCGGACTATCGTCCTGCGCTTTCCGCCCGGATGCACCCGCCCATTCGCGTCACCGAATCCGTGGTGCCGGTCGCCCTGAGCGAACCAAAAAAAGGGGTGTGGGTATTTGATCTGGGACAGAACATTGCCGGCTGGGTGCGCTTACGGGTGAAGGGAGCGGCCGGACAGGAGATCAAGCTCCGTTTTGCGGAGTGCATTTTTGATGATGGCACGGTCTGGACGGATGAAGAGCAGACGAAGGCGCGGAAGGAAGGCCGCCTGCTGGCTGTGGACGGCATGATCAATACGGCCAATAACCGCTCGGCCCGGGTAACGGATCGCTATATTTGCGCTGGCGGATCAAGGGAGGAAATCTGGGAGCCTCATTTTACCTATCACGGGTTTCGCTTTATTGAGATGACAGGCTATGCCGGGCGTGCAGACCTGAGCATGGTTGAAGGGAGGGTTGTACATACCGATGTCCCATCAATCGGGCAGTTCGAGTGCTCCAATGAAGTTCTCAACTGGGCGCAACAGGCCAGCCGGCGAACGCTGCTCAACAACCTGCACAGTATCCCGACGGACTGCTGCCAGCGGGATGAACGACAGGGCTGGATGGCGGATGCGCATATCGTTTGCGAGGCGATGTTGTGTAATTTCGATGCCGCCTCCACCTATATCAAATGGCTCCAGGACATCCGGGACGACCAGCGGGGGGATGGGGCGGTGGGCGACACTACCCCTTATAC
>Ga0194039_1001574_pt1 | contig 12088 bp, 10 predicted proteins | sample JunL228m_MetaG_FD_148679 | JGI IMG/M metagenome (GOLD analysis project Ga0194039, IMG submission 148679) | Anoxic zone freshwater microbial communities from boreal shield lake in IISD Experimental Lakes Area, Ontario, Canada - Jun2016-L227-8m | ecosystem: Environmental > Aquatic > Freshwater >...
GGTTCTGAGAGGGGTTAGTGACAACTGATGTATGGTTGAGATAATGTGGCACCGCCGGGAAACCAGGCGGAAACAGAGAACACAAACTTTGACCTGCAGCATCGGGAGAAGCTGATCTACTCGACAAGCCACTTGGGGGATGCTTTCAAGAGCAGCTTCTCTTCCTTCTGAGTTAACCATCGTTCGATGCTGTTGTTCACGGTTTCCTTCGTGACCTTATTGAGAGGATTAACCTCTATCCATCCCCAATCAAAAATGGCCAGATTGAATGCATGACTCATGAGAGTTAATTCATACTGGATGGTTCTGGGGGATGCTCCCTCCTTTCTTCTTTGCGTCTTATAATCCGAAACCATAGGCGGATTTATGTCGGTGATATAATTATCCCCAAAGACCTTGTTCAAATGGGCAGATAAGCTTTTATCCCGCTTGTGGGATGAAGCGGCTTTGTTTACAGCGGAATGATCCGCCATATACTTGACCATCAGGTCCTTGAAAGTATAATCCTTGCCAGGCAACCTCTCGAACCATTTTCCCTCTGCAATTTCCCCTTTTATTTTGTCAAAGATCCTTTTGGCCAGCGTCCTGTTGTCTGTCTCTGTTGACCTTCTGAGCTGTTCGCCATTATGTGTAAATCTCATCCACCAGACCGAGCCTCTTTTATATAGACCCATGTTCGACCTCCTTCCTGAGGTCCTCGATCTGGTCTGATCTCCCGTGTGTCACAGTATAGCTGGTGCTCTTCACCTCGTCAATGATCTTTGCAATCATTTTGTCGGTATGATCAGCGCTCCCGCCAGATGTCTTCCTCCTTTTAGTCTTGGTCTTCGGCTGCCCTACCTCTGTTTTTTTGTCCTGCCTGCAGCCGTCTAACCATGCGTCAATCTCATCGAGACGGAATCTGATGAGGTAATTAATCTTGTAATGGGGAATCTCCCCTGCTGCCGCTTTGGCATATAAGGTTTTCTCTTTGATACTCAGATATGCCGCTACGTCTGAAATTGTTAATAGTCTTCTTTCCTCCTGTTCTTGCACTTCTCTTTACCTTCCCGGATTTCTGAAAGGTAATTGTGTCGCGGACCTCATTGGCTGCCTGCCATAGGTCCCAAAAAGTAAAATAATCGGTTTTGTGAAATCCCTGCTAAAAAATTTGTTTCCGCATGTTCCCACGTGGTCAATGCTTCGAACCTCGTGCCTGCCGCTGTTTACTCCCCATCCGGAGACAGGATAAAGAAGGGCTTCGGCGGTAATTGTTTCGAGTGTTGCCGAAGCCCCTCTTTCAACTCAACTGCCGTGAATACCGCAGTTCTCATTAAACCTACTTAACTCAATTTCCCAAACATTAGAGCGTGTTAACTCCGCTATCCGATCCCGCACCTGCCGGGTCCATCGCCCGTTTTCTGAACGGGTGATAAAACCTTGACGGGCCAGGGCATTTGTCAGTGCTTTTTTTGAAAAAGGGATTTTGTGAAAATGTCCCTTGAGCACCTCCATAACGAGGTCAGGATGCAGATGGACAACCTTCTGTTCCTCTTGCGCCGTTCCCACAACTCGACCTCTGCCGGATGGAGTGCCCTTCAGATTCAAAACTGAAACTTGTCCGGCCTGGAGCTTTTGCTGGAGAATGCGAAACATCATGCTGACGGGATCATCATCTGTCAGCCCCTCCTTTTGATGCTGGATATGCCGTATGGCTATTTCCGCATATTCAGTCAGCAGAGCGGTGGTCTTAAAATTATCAATAATTCCTATTTTTCTTATGAAATCGACAAATAAGCAGAAACCCAATGAATTCAGCGCCCAATTTGAGGAAATCCGCAGTCCGTTTGGCAAATCCATCGTAAGCGCATGAAATTCCATAATCATTGCATTGATCAACGCTTGGGAATTAGTCTTCCACGCAGGATCTGAGATAACAGACTGAATCAGTCCCGGCATGAAACTTCGGTAAAAATGGCGATTCTCTAAACAACGCCTTCCTGCCTCCGTATTTTTCTCCGGCTCAACATTGATCACGATCGTTCGACCGTTGATCGACTCAATATTGTCAACAAAATCCTCGCCGGTCGAAAGCAGCAAGCCACGAATATAAAATTGCTTTTGTAAGTCGGCATTTGATTTCATGCGTGCCCTACCGTGGCCGTCGACGTAATTTTGCAGGGTCCTGACAACTGTCTCCGGGGCTATAAGGGAAGCCTTCAGATCATCAATTAGGAATAGGCTATCACGAAAATAGTAACCTTCCCGTTCAATGGCATTAGCGGTCGATGTCCAGGCTGTGAAATGATCCTGAAAATCGCCAAAAAAAGACATGGCCAATGATGCGAGCATTGTCTTTCCGCCACCCGATGGTCCCTCCAAATGCATGGCTGGTTTTTTCCTACCCATATCCCCGCAAATAAGGGATGCGAAGGGCGCAAGACACATATGGCCAATTAAGGGGAATGTGACTTCATGCCCCTTAAGGTTGAGGAAGTCCGCAAAAAGGTGATTAGCCATATCTTTGACGTCATTAACATCGGCATGAGAGAAGCCGATACGCCGTGAGAAGTTTCCGCCCGATAGATCAACTTCGATGTTATCAAGTGGTAAAATACCTTCCGGCGTAACCTTCATGCCGGGAGAAAGGTAAAACCCGTCAGCGGTGAAACCGTTGCTTGTCAGCACCTGTCTTACCGGAACTTCATTTCCGGAAAGTTCTTGGGTCGCAATAACAAGGTCTTTCTTTTTACCATATAGAATGGCGCCCGGACCGACCTCTGACCATATTTTTGTCATGAAATTGCCGGACTGGAATTCCTTCGCCGTAACCCTAACTGCCTTGATATCCTCCTTGAAATGAATTTCAAGGTCGAGCAGCTGATCGGTAACGACGTCTTCGTCTATTAGAACACTGCGCGAAATAATTTTTAAGTGAAAATTTGCAATCAAAACCAGCTCTTCACCTAGCACCTTGAATAACTTGCAGCCTACGACTTTGTAGGAATCTTCCTCCCCTACTGCTGACGCTGCATTTTCCTCATCTGGCTGGTCTTCCTCAGCCTGGCCTTCACCTTCTTCAACCTGATCTAGGATTGCTTCTTTAACCATAACTTCGAGATTTTCTTCCATATTTTTCACCTCCCTTCATGCAGGCATCTGCCCTTATTTCCTTCCACCAACTCATTGTCAGCGGTGTCAGCACTGAAAACCGTAGACAATATGTAATTGATGTTAACGGTGCTTTCACAGGCGCCAATATATACACCATTGCGGGGAATGTCAAGGCCTATAAATCAAGAATATCAGCTATTTATCTAATTTTTGATTTTGATATATTTTGACATGCTATCGTAAATTAAATTATTGCCGATCGGAATGGGCCGAAATTCTGCCCGGTCAACACGCTTTTTTGTTACAGCCCTTTCGGTAGATTTGCCCTTGACATTCTTTAATTGATGCACTATATTATATTCACGCTTTCTAAGACATTAATGCTAAATTATAAAATCGGGAGGCAAAAGGCTTTTATGAAAAGAAAGACGTTGAAAAAAGATAGAAATTCGATAAAAGAAAAGACGAAGCGCCTCGCCATAATGATCCATGAGTTTCTGGAACGGGAGATTACAGAGGATTATCTGAAGGAACACCCAGAGGAGATCTATAAAATAAAGGACATGCTGGAAAAGAACTTGTGGCTTGGCAACATTGGTCCCCATGATCCCGACTGGCAGTTTGAAAGCGATGAATGCCTTATGGATGTTCCTGAGCTGGATGTAGATGCCATTCATCAGGATGAAATTGATACGGGAGCCAAAATCATCGTTTCCTTCCATGAATTCTTGAAAAAGGGCTTCTGGGAAAAATTCAAGGCGGGCGTGCTCGCGTATAATGATAGATACGGCGATGATCCCTTATTAAGCGAAAATTTTATTAAGATCGATCTGGGGCAATATGCCAATATCCACATAAGCTTTGGGGATGGAATTCATTTTTTCAGCAGCAGCCTGGAAGCCATTCGCCTCCTGATGGATCTAATACAGGGATTGAATCCGGAGCAGTTTAAAAAATGTGCCGACAAGGATTGCGGGAAATTTATTTTTCTAACCACGAAACGCCGGAAGGAATATTGCAGTGTCAATTGCGCCGCAAGAACCGGAGAGCGGAAGAAGAGAGAAGCAGACAGGGCGGCATTCAATAAATATCACAGAGATTATTATAAACCGAAACGGAAAGGAGGCGAAATAAAGAAATCATAGGGATCTCCAAAAGATGAATTACGAAAAACATTACTTACTGAATATATTATCAAATTAGCTTTACCTTTGAACTCACCGAATTAATTACCTGGGCGGTCCCGCCTAAACAATCACGTTGTACCAGTTTGTAAAAAAAATCTATTGATTGAGCAGAAACACTCTCTGCTTCATCGCAAGCGACGGGGAATTTGACCCAGGAAGATTAATGAACAAAGGAGAATGAAAATGAACGATTCAGAAGAAAATGTAATAAAAAATCTACAAGACGATCCCACGGCTAATGTAGCCCCGCTGACGGAGACATATGATCTTTCGATGATCTCCGACTCAACCAGCGTCATGGAAGTAATTCAGTTCGTGGGGAAGCATGATCTCGTTGATGATTCGGATATTCTTGCTCACATCGAGAATTTCGTCGGTATGCCCGTACCGCGAGAGGAATCTGAGAAAGGTGATCTGATCCAGGCCGGCCTGGCCCTTTTAAACGAATACAATAGTGAAATAAACAGGGCCGAAAACGGAGTTGACGCCGTCTTATCAAAACACGTCATCAGGAGGGGACAGATCCTTCTGAAGTTGAAACAGCTCGTAAAGAAGGCTGGGCAATCATGGGACGTGTGGGCAACTAATCATATCCCCTATATTTCCCAGCGGACTCGTATCGACAATATGCGGCTTGCCTCCCGAACCGATTGTCACGGCTATTACTTCCTTGGTAGCGAGCGCCAATTGATGCTGGTTCGCGCAACAGAGGGTCATAAGGGAGCCGATCCGATCGGGGAATTTCTAAAAAAGCATGGGATAACCTTTGATCACCAGTATAGCAAAATCAAGGAATTCAAACTGGCCGTGGATGCTGCCCTCAATACAGATCGTCTTGAAAAGATCGGCGTCACAGCTGATGTTCAGACCATAAAAACTCTGACGCAATACATACCATGCATGGACAATCATTTGATTCTCACCGCGAAGGCAATTGCCGACGCCAATGGCGATGTCAACCAACATTTTGAAAAGCTTATTTTAAACAAGGGCAAGGAAAAGAACCCTTTTGAAGTTCGCAAGGCTGTAAAGGATTTCAACACATCGGGGAAAATGATGATTCAGATCATAAACTACATGATCAGTAATGAAGATACCATTGAAACGCTCGATTCCGAAATCATTACAGAGCTTGAGGAAAGACTGACGGAACTCAAGAAACTGGCCAATATTCAATAACGCAAGATATCCCGTCATAGACAGGTATCTTTTGCCCCTTCCATGGCGGGAAGCTTTTTTTAAACATCATTCAGGAGGAACAAAAAATGCTTATTTATCAGTCAAGTTTGGATTCAGGAATATTAAATTGTTATTTTCGGATAATAGGGCAGCGGGTCAGCGCCCTTCTGTCCTATGCCATTCTCGGGAACGATACGTTTGATATGGCGCATACACACAGGGACAAATTGATTAGCCTCGTTCTCGATTCCGGCTCATGGACGGATCAGAGAAGCCCATTTCCAACAGATATTGACGAGTATATCGAATACCTCGGGACTGCCGCGAAGTATTTTGATTTTTACATTAACCTGGACCAGGATTTTTCAGAGGATGTCTTTTCGGACGTCAACCTGGCAAATCTGCTAAAAATGGAAAAAAAAGGATTGAAGCCAGTCCCGGTCATTCACAGCCTCTATACCGGAGAAATCGAATATTATCTCGACCGGGATTACCCCATCGTTGCCCTCGGCTCCTCTTATGCAACAAGGTTGGATGCTTTAAAATTCGTTTTCGAGAAATTCGAAAAGAAGCCGGACGTTAAGATACACATCTTCGGAACAACGAATTACGATAACCTGATTGAAATTCCCGCCTATTCAGTTGACTCATCGAGTTGGGGAACTCAAGGGAAGTTCGGGAAGATCGCCTATTGGAACCCGGAAAGTGAGGAAACGGATAAAACAGAATATATCTACGTTCGCGGCTATTATCATCTCGATAAACCGCCAAAGCACCATTTTGTAGCCTACTGGTGCAAGAGGCAGCTTGAGGAATATTTGGAAAAGACATTCAACTTCACATACCATGATCTGCTGCTCGAAAAAACCGGATATTATAATATCCAGATCGTCAACATGCATCATTATGTCGAATTGGAAAAGCGGATAACAGCCGAACACAGGAAAAGGGGTTTTATTTCCTAAGGGCTGGAAAATCGCAGGAAACCGCGAATTTTAAGCAGGGCCATTCTCTTCACTGAGGGGAATGGACCCTTTTAACAATAGAAAGGAACATAATCATGACCAATACAAATCACTGGAAACCTGCCGAGATCATCATCAACAAGGAAGTCCAGTATGATCCGGCCACTATCAATTTTCTAAATCATTGCCCGAATGTGCCGGTGAGACTTATACAAAGTTCAGCAGCTAAGGAAATCGTTCAGGCATCGGAGATTCTGCAAAACACCGATTCAGGGATGCTGAACAGTATCATGGCAGGGAAAAGGGTCGTTTTCATTGCCCCTGCCGCACAGGCTGTCGATGAGTTTTCTATCTCAGATGACCGCTTTATCTGCCCTCATTTTGAGAGGCTGAAGCTCGCTTCGAACGGCTGTTTTTATATGTGCGACTGGTGTTATCTGAAGCTGACATATCGGGCGCAGCGGCCATTTATAACGATTCGGGTCCAATATGACAAGATCAAAGCACAGATAAAAAAACGGCTCGATAGATCCAGCACACCGGTTATATTCAACAGCGGTGAAATGGCCGATTCTTTGTCTATGGAACATCTGACCGGCGCCATGCGGGAGTTCATCCCCTGGTTTGGCCAGAGCAATAACGGCTATCTCTACCTGCTCACGAAAAGCGATAATGTGGATGGGATTCTCGACCTTCCCCATAATGGCCATGCGGTAATCGCCTGGAGCATGAATAATGAGGCCGTATCCAGGCGTTTTGAAATAGGAGCGCCCGGTTTTGACCAGAGGCTGGAAGCGGCATACAAGGTCCAGCAGGCGGGTTATCCCTTGCGGATCAGACTCGATCCTATAGTCCCTTTCACAGGATGGGAGGCCGCCTATGCAGATACAGTGGCCATGATTTTTAAAAAACTGTCACCGGAGAGAATAACCCTTGGTACGCTAAGGTTTGAAAAGGGGTTCTACACGATGCGGAAATCCATCTTCAGGACGGGAACTGAATTGCCGGCAATGATGGAAGACATGATACCCATGTTCGAACCGAAGGTGTTTGAGGGATCTGAGAAACCGAAGGTCGGGAAATACAGTTATCCCGAAGAAAAGCGTATCGAGATATTTGATTTCATCATCCGCGAGATAAGGAAGTACTCCGACTGTCCAGTTGCCCTCTGTAAAGAATCTGCCTTCGTCTGGGATCAGGTAGATCTGGATCTGTCACGATGTCAGTGTGTATGTCAGCTGGATTATGCCGATATGGCTAACATGATCTAAGTCGAGCGAAAATAGCTGTTCAGAATTGCGAAGGGGTTTGCCTCAATTGAGGGGGTAAGCCCCTTTTTTTATCTTCACGATAGCCATCTATACATCTTTGCCAGAAACAGCCTTGTCACTCATCCGTCTTGGTTTTTCTGTCCAGTTACATCGGTAGCAAACTCACCAAATATCCAACTAACATCCATCCGTTTCGAGAACAAATGATCGGTGAAGATAATTCTCATCAAATTCAATGTTCATGAAAGGAGACAAATCAATGAGAGAAGCAAGTTTCACCAGACCACTGACCGTAGCCCTGCCCGAAGAGGTTTTCAGGCAGATCAAGGAAATCACCGATGAGAAGCGGATCTCCATGGCGCAATGGGTCAGAGCAGTTGCCGAAAAGGCATTAGCAGAAGAAAAAAATAACGAAAATTCAAAAGGAGAAAAGTAATCATGACAACACGTGAAATCGCATTATCATATCTGGCAAAGGGGCTTTCGGTTATCCCGATGAAGAGTCCAGCGACTGTGAAAAGATCAACGAAATTTAAAGAAAAGGTTCTGAAGGAAATTGAGAAGAATGCCGCCCTGCCGGAACCACGGTCAGAAAAAGCAATTGCTAAAGAGATGTTCATCAGGGAGTGCAAAATGCCTCTACTCGCATGGACAGAATATCAGACTCGTCTGCCATCTGTAGAAGAAGTCAATTACTGGTTCAATATGAATCCTGATGCCAACATTGGAATTGTCACCGGCGCTGTATCCAATCTGGTCGTTTTTGACCTGGACTCGGAACATGCCGTTGAATATGCCGATGAACAGGGAGGATTCCCTGAAGATACCGTGAAGGTCAAAACTGGGAAGGGTTATCACGTCTATATGCGGCATCCTGGCTTTTATGTGAATAATAAAGTTAATCTCGCTTTGACCATAGATATTCGAGCGGATGGTGGATTAATCGTTGCTCCCCCTTCTATGCATGGTTCTGGGCACCAATATCAATGGATCGAAGGGCATTCTATTCTGGATATCGATCCCGCGCCTTGCACTGACTGGATGATTGACTATCTTCAAGCCGTAAACAAAGGCGAAGGAAAACCTAAGTCCGACATCAAACCTAAATCAGAAGTCAAGAAAGATGTCCCAGCTACCATTGCCTCTGCGCCTAAAGAACCTGCCGGCAAAATAACAACCGAGCCAGGGAAAAAGAGTTTTACGGACATTATTGCCAATGGCTGTGCTGCCGGCGAACGTAACCATACAGCGACAAGCCTGATTGGGCACTTGATTAAAATTATGCCCCAAGAAGAGGCATGGCAGTTCGTCACATTATGGAATGACAATAAAAATAAGCCTCCCATGTCCGGTGATGAACTGAAATCAACCTTTCAATCAGTTCTAAAACAGGAGCAGAAAGGAAAGGTTGATGTCAATACCTTCCTTGATCATGCCAATACCGCCATTGCCGAGTATAAACAGAATTATGTGAGGGTTCCATTTGCAGGCAAAGGATCGCTGCAGAATCTCCAAAAGCACATGAATGGAGGTCTTGCAGGTGGCCGATTCTATATCCTGGGAGGTATTCCCTCTTCCGGTAAAACTGTCTTGGCGAATAATGTGGCGGACAATATCTGTCTCAATGGGTTTCCGGTTTTGTTTTTCAGCTATGACGATGGCAAGGATGAATTACGATACCGAACATGCGCCCGGTTCAGTGATCACAAGATTGAAGAGTATAATAACAACAGGGTTGCAGACATTAAAAAGGTCTTTGCCGATCCAGCCATAAAACAGATTCTTTCCATGAAATACATCATCAAGGACATGATCGCCGTTGAAAAATGGCCTGACCTGATTGAGCAGATTAAGAAGAAGCACGGGAATGGGCCGGTGATCATCGTTGACTATCTGCGGAAGCTCAAAACTGAAAAGAAGATTTCAGATGAACGGCTCCGGGTCGATGACATCATAACTAAACTGACCAAGCTTGCCAAGGATCAAAATATCCCGGTCGTAGCCATTTCAGAATTGGCCAGGGATTCCTACAAATCCGGCCAGAGGTTGAGTATGGCGTCTTTCAAGGAATCAGGAACCATTGAATATGAAGCATCCTGGTTGGGAATCCTTGCTGCTGTTGAGGAAGGAAAGAACGGAGGGTATATTCTGAAAGAAAACTGGGAAGACATCATCAAGCATGACGGCAATATCGACTTGATTGTCTTCAAAGCGAAACGTGGCACTGGTGATACTGGAAAGGTGCCGCTGAAGGTGGATAGAAGCAAGATGACTGTAGTGGACAGGATCGTCACCGAATCCATACAAGCTGCAAAACCAAATACCAAGAAATCAAAGTTCGACTGATCCTGCTCCATCAAATTATCCAATTCCCTCCTGATCTCCCCTTAAAGAGAGAGGGAGGGGTTGGAGACGGGCAAAAAATATCATCTGCCGAAGTGGCATAGAAAGGAAACGATAATATGACAGAACAAGAAGCATTAGGGATATTTGAAATCATCAAGACTCAATATGATGCCATGAAAGAACCCAAGTATAAATTCATCGACAATGAAATCTTCAGACAGCAGTATGAGCAGGTTTTGTCTGTCAGTGATTATTTGAAGGATAATCAAGATTACAAAAATCTGATCAATGGAATGGCCCAGATTATCAAAAAAATAAGCAGAGCCGTTATAAAAAATAAGAAAAATGATTGGCGTAATGTCTCTGAGAGGGGCATGAATAAGGTGATCATGCCGGTAACCAAAAAAAGGGATCAGCCTGTTTCCTTCCCCCTTCAATGGGTCGATGAAAAGTCACAGGAAACCTGCTTCATAAATAACGGCTACTGGGGAGTGAAGAACTTCATGGTTATGGATGTCCTTGGATATTTCCTGCTTCTCAAGAAAGGCAATAATCTCCTTCCCAAGGAACCTCTACCCATCTTTTCTGATTTGGACAGCATCACCAGAAGAGAAAAGGAACTGGATAAACCCAATTACGTTGTCAAATATCCACCAACAATGAATGAGCAGGACGTTGACGTTTTTAAGAGCATGAAATATTATGCTCATTTCACCGATGATCATTTTCGAAAATCCACATCCACAAACATGAATTCCAATGACATATTGAATCTCCTGCTGGACACATCACGAGTGGAATTCAAGATTGTCTATCCAGTGCGCCTCAAGACTGGGAAAGACCAAAAAAATAAATATTACTACATGAACCTCTTCAGCAGATTCTTTGAACTTGGCTACATCGACAAGAAAAGCAGAATTGACGGTATCATCCCAAGCCGGGAATATTACGTTGGCTTCAACACAATTCTGGGAGAAATCTTCGCTCATAACCTCTTGTCTAAAAATTATGATTGGGTGGAGCCCCGTTTCTATACCCTTCCATATTCAGCGCAGATCTTATACCGGCGGTTTCTGATCCATAACAATTATCGCAGAATCCCGTTGAATTTGGAAACGATAGCGGAAAAGCTCAATCTAAAGGACAAGAATACCTCTAATCTGGTCAAGACAATCGAACAAAGCGCCTTATTGCCTCTCATTGAACAGGGACTGATCCATTCCTATGAGAAAGAGGAAGGCTTGCAAGGGCTGAAATTCATCATCAAGCGTTTGAAAAGAAGCCAGCCCGAAGTGGAAATTCTCATTTGAATGCTTCTGAAAATCGAGAGGGATGGAGGGTCAGTAAAGTTTTGATGGAGGGTCAGTAAATGAATGATGCAGGGTCAGTAAAGTTTTGATACAGGGTCAGTAAATGAAAAAGCGAATCAAATGATTGGAAATGGTGATGATCTCAAAAGTGCATGGAAATAATAAGATATCATAAGATATCTTATACGAGAAAGGCCTTCCCCTTCGGGTCGGCCTTCTCTGGGGACCGTTAGTAATTAATTTTTTTAGTTTTTAGTTTCAACAGGAGAAAAGGGTTTCCCCAGATAGTAATACTTGCTTGGAGATTCGGATGAGATTTGGATCAAGGTAAGGAAGAAACTTCAACCTTAACTTTTTAGAATTCTCGGAATTAGAGGTCTTGAAGTTCAGGACGTAGTCTTCAAGCAGGTATTACATTTGTTTGAACAAACAAAACTAAAAACTTTTATATGGTGAGAGAGTAATGAATCGGCTGCTCCTTTTTTCATTACCTCTGAAGGACAGCTACTCAAAACCTCCTCAGTCCTCTCAGGCAAAAGATCTCTGGAAAGATATACATTGGGTCATGGAAGAAAGAAATGGCTCTACAGTCGCTCCTTGCTCTTTACTCAGCGGATCATGGCTTTTCATTCCGGCATGTATGATGTATGAATCGCAGCAGGAGAAAGGCAAATGACATGATGAATAAACTTGGCAAGAAAAACAAGGGCCAGTCTGAGGAATCAATTGGCCAGATC
>Ga0194039_1001575_pt1 | contig 12087 bp, 13 predicted proteins | sample JunL228m_MetaG_FD_148679 | JGI IMG/M metagenome (GOLD analysis project Ga0194039, IMG submission 148679) | Anoxic zone freshwater microbial communities from boreal shield lake in IISD Experimental Lakes Area, Ontario, Canada - Jun2016-L227-8m | ecosystem: Environmental > Aquatic > Freshwater >...
ATATTCGATGTAATGGGTAAGATATGACTTACACCCATAAGTTTGGTAGCTGCCAAGCGCCCTTCGGTAACCGATTTGTTACGGGTAATTGAGGTTACGACTTCCGTCAGGGATATAATCGAGGTGTAATTCATTTCCTTACCATTGATGATATCAACGACTTCTTTTGACGGACGACTGAAATATTCCACCCACACCCATGAGTCAATAAGGTACACGATTCAAATCCTCTTCTTCCCGTTCAAATGGACCTACCCCCGGGAACATTCCAGCTGCGGACGGGATAGTACTTTTCCACACTCCGTATAAGTGATCGATAACGGCGTTATACGAATCGAGGTTTTCCGCTATCTTCACATGGTCCAATTTATCTTTCGCAAGTCTCGAGAACTGGACCGGGGCCCGGGTTTCCCCGGTGCGGGCGGGTTTGTGTAGATCGATTGATCTCCCCTTATGTTTCTTTTTGGTCTTTGCATCCTGCATAATAATCTGTATACAGTATACATCAATAAATATTTTGCCTATTCATGCATTCATGTTGGAGAATTAGGGGTTTGAGAGATTTTTGGGATTGATTTTATTTTTTGAGGAAATGAGCGACTGGATTTTTCTTTATGATAAACATTCCGGGAAATTTTTACAAGCAGTAATTTTGTTCACTTGTCGATGACTGATGCATTATGCTCTTAAACTACGCCTTCGTTCAAAGAGTGTATTTCGGCCCCGACAGGTTCCCGTGTCCTGCGGTTGCCCGGGATTCATAGCCAATGACTGATGTAAACCCAATCATCCTTCAATCCAGATCACCTCACTCTCCACGGTGGACCGGATATATCGATCGATCCCTTTGACCGTCAGCAGGTCAATTTTTCTGGAAAACATATCTTCGAGGTAAAACGCGAGCCTCATGAAATTATCAAAGGTTGCCTGCCCTGGTGCGAATTCGACGAGCACGTCAATGTCACTTGTCCGTTTTTCTTCACCGCGGGCAAACGAACCAAAGATACCGATCCGTTTCACTCCAAAGTCTGCACATAGACCTGGCTGCGCCTTTTCAAGCTGGGAAAAAATCGGGCTTCGCTTTCGTTGCAGTTGAATGACCGGTGATGACAAAGATATTCTCACTAATCATGTGTGAGGTACTGGAATACTAAATGCTTGTGGATTATCTGCCATGCCATCACCGTGAGATGGCCAATAAATCTGCACCCATCGTTCCCCGTCCTTCATGGGTTCGCCATGCAATGCGACCCCCTATAGGAATGACCAGAGGTCCCCCAACGGGAAAATCTCTTGGTATTCCATCAACGGTATCAAAATCACGGTCAGTCGATAGATATTGTAAAGTTTCATGATGTGGACTGATACCACATCAGGTACCTAAAGACCCCCTCAAATCTCACAAAAATGGATATTTCTAATTTTTGCGGTAAATCTAATCAATTCACGTCAAATGGCAGTTCCGCTACCAGGAAATTGCTGTTCATATCAACAATCTGCAATTTCCATGTGCCTTTTCCCGCAGCCGTACCAACAAGACTGTGCCAGTCATCCGTATAATGACGGGGATATTGCGAAAGGTCAAGGAACGGAGGCTCCTGACCCTTCCGCGTGGAGATATCATTCGTAAGCCAGAACCCCGTGGTGTTGCTGCCTCCGATTTCTGCGTCCGGGGCGACATGCCCGTCATAGAAAACGAGAAGCCGATCCCCCGGTGCCAACCCGAAGTCCGGCCTCATACTGTTCGAGGTAATGACTTCATGTTGTGTCCCATCCGGTGGTACTACAATAAATTTTACCTCTTTTATCTTCTCATGCGGCCCCATGGTGTTCTTTGTGAAGGTGAGGGTATCCCCGACAATGCTTATCACCGATATCAACCTCGCATTCCCAAACGGTGTAGTGACCACTTCTGTACTAGCACCTGTACCGGCCAGTGGAGGTTTCCACAAGAGGTTCGGGATCAGCCCACTTACTAATCCAAGTACAATTGAGGCAAGCGCAATCACAAGGATGACCAACAGAATATAATTTCAGATACCCCGTGATCTTTACGGAACAGGGGTGCGGGTTGTTTCATATTTCCTGACAGTACTAATACGGATGGCTATATAAGACATATGAAACATTGCCTCTTTTGTTCCAACATTTTGAACGCAGTTGGAAATTTTGAGTTAACTTTTCGGAGGTGCCTGGCATACCAGGGCATAACATTTCGGTCACACAGATAAGTCGCTACCATTGTGTTAGAACTTCCCACAACAGGATTAGTCAAATCGGAAGGATAATTGAGCTTCTTTTACCTAAAATGCAGGGACTTTAAAGAAAAAGACGTATGAATGTCCCAACCGCTTTTCTCCGGGCGGGAATATCCCTATAAATCGGTCGGATTTAAGCCAGATTCACGTAATTCCGTTAAATTAACCACAATATTCAAAGTGACAGGATATTCGTGCAATCGTGATAAACGTAGCCTGAATTGGGGGAATTACACATATGACCCCATTCATCCCGGAAGACGTGATCAGTTCATTTCCGCTCGGTTTCATAATTCATCGTTCCAGGTATCCGATCAGTGTAAAACGGGGGATATATCTTTCAAAAATCATCCGGTTTCATCGTATCGAGGAGGGCACTGATCTGCGGTTTTAGTTCCGGTAATTTGTGTTGGATAACATCCCAGACAATATCATAATTTATGGCAAAGTACCCATGGATGATTTTATCTCGAAGTCCAGCCATGAATCTCCAGGGAATGTGGGGGTACTCATCTTTAACTTTTTCCGGAACATTTTTTGAAGCTTCGCCGATAATCTCCAATGAACGGGTTACTGCATGTTCCGTTGTCCTGTCTGTAGTAAGGTCTTCAAACGTAATGGTACAACGAAGGGATCCGAGATACTCAATCTCATCGAGGATGTGTTGGATGTAAACCCAATCATCCTTCAATCCAGATCACCTCACTCTCCACGCGGGACCGGATATATCGATCGATCCCTTTGACCGTCAGCAGGTCAATTTTTCTGGAAAACAGGTCTTCGAGGTAAAACGCGAGCCTCATGAAATTATCAAAGGTTGCCTGCCCTGGTGCGAATTCGACGAGCACGTCAATGTCACTTGTCCGTTTTTCTTCACCGCGGGCAAACGAACCAAAGATACCGATCCGTTTCACGCCAAAATTTGCACATAGACCTGGCTGCGCCTTTTCAAGCTGGGAAAAAATCGGGCTTCGCTTTCGTTGCAGTTGAATGACCGGTGATGACAAAGATATTCTCACTTATCATGTGTGAGGTACTGGCATACTAAATGTTTGTGGATTATCTGCCATGCCATCAACGTGAGAGGGTCAATAATTCTGCAAACCGTAACTTCCAGTCTTCATGGGTTCGCCCTGCAATGCGGCCTTCGCAATTTTCCCAGACAAGGCCGGCAATTGGGTGACAATTATCGTCCGCCTGCGTGGGTGCTCCCCATCATTAACATTTGGTGAATACTGTCCTTCGGCACTCACCTCTGGCCAGTCATCTCTATCCGGGTGAAACAGTCGCCTCGTACACCACCCTAGGTCATAAAACGTCGGTTTTTTCCAGGCAATCTAAAACCCAGATTCAACTGGTTTATTCCTGTACGACCCTGACTCCAACCTGGTCAAAGTGCCGGTCAAAGGTGTATATCTCATCGATCTTTTTCTGTTCCATGATGATAAGTGCAAGAGCATCATTGATGCTGATGGTAGAGTTTTGTGCACGAAATATACTTTTATGGTACATGCTCGCCGTTACCTGTTCAACGACAATAGTATTCTTTCTAAAAAACTGCGGAGATGAAATCTACGGCAAACCCGATCCTGGCGATATCTTCGAGCACATTTGCTACTTCATTTAAATGGACCGTGGATGTGGTGACTATCTCCCCGTTATTAATCCGAAGGAATATCTGCCTGACAGCTTCTTTTTTCTTTTTTATCTGTTCCGAAATGGAAGTTTTTGGAGATAATACTGTATAGATAAAGACATTGGCATTAACGAACCGCATTCGTTCTCAATTTCCCGCGAAAGTCATGGTAGTCATCGAAATCCACAGCATCAACGGGTATGGCATCCACAAATCGTGACAGATCTGCATCAATAGACCGGATCTCGATGTGGTCATCTTCATCAAAGATTACCACGGACCGGGTTTTTTGTCTCTCTCCATGACTTTGGTAGGATGATCCTCCCCAGGGCATCTATTGGTCGAATATCGACTTTTGACATGATCCCCCAACATCCATAGTTATCTCCATCTTTAATTTTTTAAATCATCGGGTTTCCCGGTTCACCACTGTTGACATAAATTAATTGCTTGCTCTCGCGTATGGCATATTATTTAAGAAATATGGATTTTTTATTACCATGTATATGTATACGTACCTGTAGCGGTGCCGCCCCCGGGTGTGGTGATAACAACGTTTACAGTTGTCGCAAATAGTATAAAGCGGAAGGGTGCGGTCGTGGTGATCTGACCCGCACTGTCAACAGTATATGCAACATTTGTGCCATCAAAGGTTACTGATGTCGCGCCTATAAAGCCAGTCCCGGTAATGATTACAGTTCTATCGAACTGATACCAAGGACGACTATTAGGATTGATGTTGGTGATAGTTGGGTTGAGGGCAAACGTAGCCGATATCGTCTTGTCCGCAGTTACGCTCGGGAAGTTATAACTCGTGACTGCTCCCACCGAGGTTCCATTAACCAAGACATTCACTACATGATACCCGGGGTTCGGCGTTATGGCGTAGGTCGGCGTAGCTCCATAGTTGACGGGCGTTACTCCAGCAGGTGTTACCGCTCCGTTCGCACCCGCACTCGCCGTAATAGTATACGTGTTGATAGCAAATGTAGCCGATATCGTCTTGTCTGCAGTTACGCTCGGGAAGTTATAACTCGTGACTGCTCCCACCGAGGTTCCATTAACCAAGACATTCACTACATGATACCCGGGGTTCGGCGTTATGGCGTAGGTCGGCGTAGCTCCATAGTTGACGGGCGATACTCCAGCAGGTGTTACCGCTCCGTTTGCACCCGCACTCGCCGTAATAGTATACGTGTTGACCGCAAATGTAGCCGATATCGTTTTGTCAGCGGTGACGCTCGGGAAACTGTAACTTGTTACTACTCCCACCGAGGTTCCATTAACCAAGACATTCACTACATGATACCCGGAGTTCGGCGTTATTGCGTAAGTTGGCGTAGATCCGTAATTGACGGTCGTTACTCCAGCAGGTGTTACATTACCGTTCGTCCCTGCACTCGCTGTGATCGTATATTGTATCAACACCCCCACCCCCAGCTTAGTGGTATAGATAAGTACATCGTCGATCTTGGAAACGACATCGAACTTCCATTCACCCTGTGGGAGACTTAACCCATCCTGGGCAACACGTGTTTCATTTTTCGTGACCCATACTCCATTTGTCTTATTAACATACACAAACAGGGTATCACCAGGTGACCAGGTCTCCGGACCATCAGACGGGTCAGGGAGGGGTCTGACAGTGCCCCCTGAGGGAGTGGTGAATTGGAAATAAACGGGCATTCCTTCATTTTTCCCGCTCAGGTTCAGGTAGGCGGCATCGCCGTTCCTATGGAAAACTGAGATGTAAGAAAAGCCTGATGTAGTATTTTTAACCTGGGTCTCGACAGGAATATAGGCAGATTTCGGAAAAAGGTTCACATGGCCAAACACGATGCTGCCAATAATCGCAGCAAGCGCAATGACCAGGATCACCATCATCAGCACACCTACCGGCGAAGATATTCCGGAATCATTACGAAAAAGTTGTGAAAGCCGCCCCATAGCTAATCATAAACAGTTCCATGAATGGATTAATAAATCCTCTCTAAGAAATAAGTGGATTCCGCTGTACTATCGGACAAGAAAATACGTATTCGGTAACCCGGATTGGATATCACCACAAGTAGTCATGGATTTGCGGGTTTTAGGCTATGCACGACCATTTGGCTTACTACAACCTGCCTGCCGAATCGGAGGATAATCCGGCGAATATATCCGCAAATGCAGGGACTTTTAATAAAAATCCGTATCAGCGTCAGGGCTGAAATTTCCATGGCTTTAATATCTCGATAAATCGGGCGTAAATCGGGCTAATTCACATAATTCCGTTAAATTAGTCACTATACTAAAACTTACCAAATATTCGCTCAATCGGGAGGAATGCTCGATGAATTGGCCTTATTTTCCTGAAATAATAGATCCCCCAAACCGTGGAAAGGGAGAACTTAAAATCGCTTCGAAGACCTGGATCCGGAGATAAAAAATCTATTATTATGGGTAATCTACCGCTGATTATTCACTCTTTCTTGTCTGGTGCGACATATTTTGGATGTAAATACCGCCAGACCAGGCCTGCAATAGCAATAATAATCAGGATGATACCGAGGATCAGCCATATGGGGACGATGCCTATGTTCTGTGGAATATCGATAGTTGGAGGGACAAATGTTGGAGGTGCGGTTGGCTCATAGGTGGGAAACGAAGTCTGAATGGCACCCGCAGGTTGAACGCCGGTAACGTTACCCGGGACCAACGCTACTACCGGCAAAACAATAAATGTGGTCATGCACAGGAAAATGAGAAAATAACATAATTTTGTTTTCATCAATTTTATGTAGGAAGGTAACGCGTATATTCCTATCTCTTTTCAGGGATTCAGCAGATCTCCATCTTATATAAAAATTAAGTCGGCCGTAAGAATTATACATTACGCGGTTATTATTTAACATAGAATTAAAAATGAAACCGGAAAAGGAAAATTCAACTGGGGGGGTTTCTGATCTCATCGGGACCATCCTCATTATTATCTTGGTGATTGGTCTTGCAGCGGTGATCGCGGCATTCCTGATGCCAAATTTCATAACGAAGTCTGTGTTCATAGCGAGCGAAGTTAAGGCATTACCCATAATAAATCCGAATAGTTTACGATCGGTTGAGGTGTTAGGGCTCTTGTCCAAGGCGGGTGAACCATTCTATATAATCGGCCAGGGTTCGTCATACAAGAACGGGGCTCCGGTATCGGTGCGGGCAATTGGCCCGGACGGGGTGAATCGCACCTGGTCCAAAATTGACCTGAAAGCCGGGAACCTCTATGGAAGACAAATCTACATATTCCCGCCTAATTACACGGATCCATCGGACTGTGACCTTTGCATGAGCGATGATCCTCCGCCCGCCTCACAGAAACTTGTAACCATGGACCAGGGCAGGTGGACAATCCAGTTCGTTGATGAGAACGCCCACATACTCGTCATGTCGAACTCAGACGGCGTGATAACGAACGGGTCACTCACCTCCAGGGCACAGGCGGGCAACTGGCCTGGAAATTTGTTCAATAGTCATTGCCAACCCATCGCCAATAGATCTTCAAATTTAGGTCCGGTCCTGGTAAATTCAAGTATGAACAATATGAAGTACCAGCATTTCAGTGGGAGCCAGTTTATATCATACCCGTCCACCCCTGACCTGAATTTTAATCATGATATGTCAATATCCATGTGGTTCAATCCCAGCGATACTTCATCTACGTATCAGCTCATTGGGAAAGGGAACACACTGAGTGCTGGAAGCCCTGCCACTGCAGCAAATGAGGACGACAATTACCAGGTTATCCAGCTTGGAAACCAGCTATTGTTTGAATGGAACAATGCAGCATCACCCTACAATCACTACCAGGCGGTCACACCTCCAACCGTTCAGGCAAACCAATGGAATTATCTGACTGTAAATGTGGAGGGTGGGACGGTGAAAATTTATAATAATGGTGTCGCAATCCTGCCACTTACCTATTATAACAATAATTACCATGGTTCACCCGCAATGACGACGACCCCAACGGTGGACCTAAGGCCCAACAATTACAACTTCTATATTGGGAATCAATTCCAAAGTGCGTGGCCTTATTCTTATCAGGGAGACATTGGTAGTATGGGACTTTACAACAGGGCACTCACGAATAATGAAATTTTAGAAAATTATCAGACATATAATGCCTGAACCATCCTTTTTTTAAGCCAGCAAAACAATACTCTGGTTGATTAGGGCCATTCCAACAACAAAATAATATTTAAAATTGCCAGGTCTAAAAAAAATACCGCACAATATTATACGATAGGTTTCTCTTTTATCCCGGGCTCTTCTTCAAGGTGGTCATCGTAGAGGAAATAACGAAAGAATACAATACCTCCGACAACAAGAACGGGGAATATGTTGATCCGAAGCAACACCTCCTGGTTTGTAGGAAGACGGCCCATAGAATGGCAACAAAGCAGATCAGGTAGAACATGATCCAGGTCCGCTGATGTGGTACTCCAGCTGAAAAATTCTTACCTCTCAATAGCGGAACCTCCTACGTATAGGTGTGTTCCCTGGCATCGACGAATCGTGATGGTGTACATCCCGGTGGGAGGATACGGAAAAATTGGAATTCAATACATTTGCTGAATTCAGATAGTAATATCCCGTTATTATTCCGCTGGGATCGGCATCCGAAGGTGTACGATAATGTATCATTGGGCAACAGTAAACCCAATCGTTGATGAAGGACCATTGGCGAAAACGATAACGATGGTATAGACGAAACCTTTCCCGAAAATCTGGCGTGGAAAGCTCATCCCGGGATCAGAGAGGGTAATGAAAACTCGTGTCCCGAGGTGCCCATGTACCGTGCAGTACACTCAATCGTGCAGGTTGCCATCCCGAAGAATTATCCACTCCAATAATTTAGCGTACGGCAGGGACTCGATCATGAAGTGCCCGTACTTTTCATAACATATTAATGCGGGTCAGGTCATCGAGCTTATTGATATTCACAAATGTACGGAGGTCAGGGTCAATTCCCCTGAACTCATCCACATCGATATAACAGGCATGAAGGTTCCGGATCATCGCACGGAGGGACAACGACTCATGCGATTCAAGATATGCCAATAATGCCCTCCTTTTATACACGGCATGCAGGGGTTCAAATTTTTCAGCATCCCACGCAGGAATTACCGCATCATACGTATTGATAACGGAAAACAGGTGGGACACTATCTCCCCGCAGACGAAAGGCATATCGCAGCCGGCTATGAACAGGTCCTCACCTGATGCTGCAAGAACACCCGCGTGGATACCCCCAATGGGGCCAATACCTGCCCGCTTATCTGTTACGCAAAGAATATTCGGATAATCCTTGAACCGCATACATTGCTCAGGGTCCCGAGCGACAAGGATTACCTCGTCAACGATTGGGACAAGGGTGTCGAGCAACCGTGCCAGGAACGTCTTCCCTTCATGGAGGAAAAAGTATTTCTCCCGTCCTTCAGCCCGTTTCGCTTCGCCCCCGACGAGTATGATTGCGGTTCTCAAATAAAAAAACTCCACAATATGGAATTGTTGCAGTACCTTTTGATATCCCGGGTCATCGGTTACATTTCTCCCGTTTTATGATGCCCAGGTTCATTGAAACACACGGAAAAAGGTCAGCCAAATTCACCTGTAACCCCATGTACATGGTTCGTAAACAGGATTAATAGGATTTTCTTCCGGTATGTAACAAGGAAAAAAAACATCACCCAAAAATTATTCCGCTTGTTTTCTTTTTCGGGTCTTTTTTTCCATCACAATCAGTGCTTCCTTTATTTCAGGAGATGGAGTGAACCCGCCAATATGATGTTTCCCAACGATCCGGTGGCATGGAACTACCAGCGGCGTAGGGTTCCTCCGCATCGCCTGGCCAACGACCCTCGCAGACGTGGAAACCTTCCCGGCAATCTCACCATAGGTCTCGGTTTCTCCGTATGGTACGTTCCTGACGGCTTGGTAAATTTGCCCGTAAATGGTCGGATAACTGGTGGCAACGCTCTCGTATGACAGGAAACTTTCTTCTTTCCCTGCACAATACCGGGTAAAGGACGGGGGCACCGCTCCCGGCAGCGGGGATTTCGAAAACAACACGTGGTGAATCATCGTTCCCGACCACCAGACATGCACAAACCAGAGCCCGAACCGGCACGAACCGTTCATCACTTCCATTGAGACATCATATCCCGGAATTCAGGAAGATCACATTCCCGTAATTCCTCCCTGATCCACGCCGGGAGTCCACGGATTACTTTTGCCTCAAGGAACCGTTTCTCACCAAAGACCAGTACACCGCGGTCTTCCGGTGTCCGGATGACCCGCCCGAGTGCCTGCTGCGCACGGTTGATGGCCGGGAGCGTGTAGCAGATAAATTCACCTTCTTCCCCGAATTTATGGCGGAAGTAATCAATAATCATTCTCCTCGGACGGTTAAACGGTGCAAGGGGTAATCCAATCACCAGAGCTCCCGAGAGCATATCACCCCGGTAATCCAGGCCTTCGCTCCATTTCCCACCGCAGACGGCAAAGATGACCCCTGATTTTTTCATGGACGGGAGCGCCATGAACTCATTCAATGCAATATTTGCATCTTTTGCATCTTTTGGTTCGATAAAAACTTTCTTTTTCGATATCCCGGACACTACCCGGGCCGCATATTGGTCCAGGATCTGGTAGGACGGGAAATATACGGCAAGGTTCCCGGGAAGCGTTGTAAATACCTTGATATAATCCACGATATTCTGGGTATTTCCTTTATGCTGCCGCTGGGAAAAAGACGTGGTGATATCACGTGCACAAATAATCCTCCGGTTCTTCTTCGGGAAAGAATTGGGAAGGGAACAGAGTGTCACATCCGTATCCCCAAAATAATACTTTTTGTAGCTGGTGACGGGCGAAAGTGTTCCCGAGATCATCGTGCAGCTGTAATGCGAACCGGCAAGGTCCCGCATTTTTGTCCCGGGATCGATATTCCGGACTTCGAGATAAATTTCATCTTCCTCTTTTTTGTAGACCGTGAGATATGACGTATCTGATGCGGACTGTTCCAGGCGGAACATAAACGCATTGAGGCGTTCAATGGCGGTTTCCTTAAACTCACCCGCCCGGATATTGCTCTCTCTAATCCGTTCACTGATCGTCATCAGTTCTTCGACAATTTCTGATAAAGACCCGTATAATGAACCTTTAAGGATAATCCGTTCGAATATAACCGGATCAAACCAGTCCTCGTTTTCAAGGGAACTCTTCAGCCCCTGCATGTAGTCCTTGATCCGGGGTATCAGGTGGTGGACTGCCTCAACACCTTTGACGGTCTTTTTCAGGTGCAGGAGTTCGTGGGACGCCTGTTCAAGGAACTGTTCTTCGATGCGTACGGACTGAACATCCTGCAGTACCTCGCCGCAGTTATGCGCCTCATCGATGAGCAGGAGTACATCCGATGGTTCAACCCCTATCAACTGGTAGAGCTGTTCCCTGACCATATCGTCAAACAGGTGGTAATAGTTAAGGACAATGACATCCGATTTCTGCGCTGCGTAGAGCATCGTCTCGTACGGGCATATTTCCCCACATAACTCGGTGACCTGCTGGGGCTGGACACCCGGGAGCTGAACCCGGTCTGCCTTCAATCGCAGGTTGGGGGACGGGACCATCTTTAAGGCACCCCCGTCTGCCCTCATGTAAATCCTGCTGTTAATGAAGTACGGGCAGATCATCGGGTGGTCGCGGTCGATCTGCGCGATCTGCTTTTTTATGACAGGGTCAGTGGCCGGAACCAGGGACCCCTGTTCAGCGCGCTCGCGCATCAGCGAGGTCGTAAGACCTTTTACCCCTTCGCACCGACGATAGACATCCCCTTCCCCACCGAGGGGGCACAGGTTGGATTTACCCACAAGAAATGAAAACTTCAGGAGTGGTTTTTTCTTCTTAATCAGGGATAATTCGCGAATAAAGGTCGTCAGCTGGCTGATAGTCCTGACGGCGATGATCACCTTGCGGCTCCCCCGTTCTGACAGTAATGCCGCGACAGCGCTCGACTTCCCACTGCCGGTCGGGGCATCAATCATGACAATTCCGCCCTGTTTTGCACTTGCCGCTACCACTTCAAGCATCTGGCGTTGATTTGGCCGGTAGTCGTCGTAGGGGAACCATTCGTCGAGGTGATCCATTAACATATAATAA
>Ga0194039_1001577_pt1 | contig 12073 bp, 9 predicted proteins | sample JunL228m_MetaG_FD_148679 | JGI IMG/M metagenome (GOLD analysis project Ga0194039, IMG submission 148679) | Anoxic zone freshwater microbial communities from boreal shield lake in IISD Experimental Lakes Area, Ontario, Canada - Jun2016-L227-8m | ecosystem: Environmental > Aquatic > Freshwater >...
CCCTTATCCCCGTCCCTTCCTACGCCGATTATGTGACTGCATCGGAACTGGCGGGCCTGGCGGTAGAAAAGGTTTTTCTCGGAGAAGATAATGGATTCTCACTGGAAATCGCCGCCCTCGAAAAACTTCTCCGTGGCGATGAAATCGTTTTCCTCGGCCAGCCGAATAACCCCACCGGTCTTATCTGCGATGCTGAGGCGATCCGGGCAACAGCCCGGAGACACCCGGCGAGTCTTTTCGTCGTTGATGAGGCCTTTGCCGATTTTGTCGCCGACATGGACCGTCTCCTTGTGCAGCGCCCCGCAAATGTCATCGTTCTTTGTTCCTTGACCAAGTTTTTCGCCGTTCCCGGTCTCCGCCTCGGCTTTGCTGCGGGCTCCGCAGATGTTGTTGGTAAAATAAAGAAGTTGATTCCCCCATGGTCCGTAAATGTCTTCGCCCAGGCCGTGGGCGAGGCGGCTTTGCCGGATGAAGGCTACCGGATACGGACCATCGGGCTTGTCAATGAACAGCGGCGATATCTCCTTGAGGAACTGGGGGTGATATCCGGGTTTTATGTCTATCCGGGACAGGCCAACTTTCTTCTGGTACGGCTGGATCGTCGGGATATGGATGTCCCTGGCCTAGCCCGGCGATTACTCAAGAAAGGGATCGCCGTGAGGATCTGTGACAATTTCCTCGGCCTCGACAAGCGCTTTTTCCGGATTGCCGTGCGGAACCGGGAAGAGAACGAACTGCTGCTTGATGCACTACGGGAAGTCCTGTCCATGCCTGCAAAGACAGTGTGTAAAGCCCGCAAGCCGGCCATCATGTTCCAGGGGACAAGTTCCAATGCCGGCAAGAGCATCCTTTCCGCCGCCCTCTGCCGGATTCTTCTCCAAGACGGCTACCGGGTGGCGCCGTTCAAGTCCCAGAACATGTCCCTGAATTCCTATGTGACCCGCGATGGCGGGGAGATGGGACGGGCCCAGGTGGTGCAAGCCCAGGCCAGCCGCCTCGATCCTGATGTCCGGATGAATCCTGTCCTTCTCAAGCCAAGTAGCGACACGGGAGCCCAGGTGATAGTCATGGGGAAGCCCGTGGGGAATATGAATGTGAACGCCTATATCGACTATAAGCCGGAGGCCTTTGCCGCGGCGCAGGCTGCTTTTGACTCTCTGGCGGAGGAATACGACGCTATTGTACTGGAAGGGGCCGGGAGCCCCGCCGAGGTGAATCTCAAGCATCACGATATCGTAAATATGGCCATGGCCCGTTATGCCCGGGCGCCCGTCCTCCTGGTAGGCGACATCGACCGGGGCGGCGTTTTTGCCTCCTTTGTGGGGACAATGGAAGTGCTGGCGGAGTGGGAACGACGGTTGATCGCCGGATTTGTGATCAACCGTTTCCGTGGTCAGGAAGCCCTCCTCAAAGATGCCATCGACTTTACGCAATGCCACACGGGAAAGCCAACCTTCGGTGTGGTTCCCTATATCCACCGCCTCGGGCTGCCGGAGGAAGACTCGGTGACCTTCAAAAGCAGCATGCTGGACGCGGCGCCGCGCCAGGATGAAGCAGTTGAGATTGCCATTGTTGATCTGCCCCATATTTCGAATTTTACCGATTTCGATCCTTTCCGAATTGAGCCGGATGTTTCTTTGCGCATTGTCAGGTCAGCCCAGGAAATCGGGAATCCCGACGCCCTGATCCTGCCGGGAAGCAAGAACGTCATCGCCGATATGGCCTATTTGGAAAACAATGGTCTGTCCCGGGAAATCAAACGCCTTGCGGGAGAGGGAAAAACGGAATTAGTGGGGATTTGCGGTGGGTTTCAGATCCTCGGCAGGGAAATCGCCGATCCTCACGGTCTTGAATCGAGGGGAGAGACCGTCGCCGGGGACTCAATGTCCTCCGGGTCGCTGAATTTCCCATTACCCACTTTAACATCTGTCGGGAAAAAATCGGCAGGGAAAACCCCGATTGGCTTGGGTCTCCTCCCCGTAACGACGACCCTGGCCTGGGAAAAAACCCTGAAATGCGTAAAAGGAAGGCATGTGGAATCGGGGATGCCCGTAAAAGGATATGAGATTCACCACGGCCAGACGGCGGGAGCGGGAAACCACCCGGCCTTTTTCCGGGAAGATGGGGAAATAATCGGAGTTCAATCACCCGACGGCCGCATCTGGGGGACCTACCTTCACGGGGTCTTCGACGACGACGCCTTCCGTCGCTGGTTTATCGACCGGCTTCGCCGCCGCCGCTCCTTGGCGCCCCTAGGAAAGATTCTCGCCGTCTATGACCTGGAACCGGCCTTCGATCGTTTGGCCGAGATCGTCCGGTGCAGCCTCGACATGGAAAAGATCTATCGCATCATGGGATTGAAATAGTGAAGCCAAATGCTCCCCGCATAGTCTTGTTTACCGGTGACGGCAAGGGCAAAACAACCGCGGCCCTGGGGATGGTCGTGCGGGCCAGCGGTCATAATCTGAAGTCCTTTATCGTTCAGTTTATCAAGGCCGCTGGGGAAACGGGGGAACTCAACGCCTGCCGTCATCTGCCCGGTGTGGAGATCGTTCAAGCCGGTCTGGGATTTATCCCCGATAAAGCAAACCCTGCATTCGCGGCGCATCAACAGGCGGCCCGGGAGGGTCTCAAAAAGGCTGCGGCGACCATTGCTGACCGCAACTATGACCTGGTAGTAATGGATGAAATCTGCCTGGCCGTCACAAAAGATCTTTTAACTGAGGAGGCAGTCATAGAGGCAATACATAAGGCCGGGTCGGAAGTGGTTATCATCATGACCGGTCGCCAGGCCCCGGCAGGTCTGATTAACTTAGCCGATACAGTGACAGAAATGACCATGATCAAGCATGGATATGTTGCCGGCTGGCCATCTCAGGAAGGTGTCGAGTTTTAGGCAATTAAAAAATGATGTTAAAGATTACATAAAAACTACGGAGAAGATAGGATAGGGTCGCGAAGAGCGATGAAAACAAGAGAGGAAACTTGAAAAAGCTGTTCATATTATCAAATTTGTTGATTATGGCTTTTATCCTGGCCTCCCCAGTTTACGGAGGTAATGCCCCCAGGAATGTCTCCGGGGATTTCGATTTCTACGTCCTCGCCATGTCCTGGTCCCCTGATTTCTGTGCCGGGCAGATTGGCAAAGATTCCGAGCAGTGTAGCCCGGAAAGAAATCCTGGTTTTGTTCTCCACGGGCTTTGGCCCCAGTATCAAAAGGGATTTCCGAAAAGTTGTTCCTCCGTCCCGTTCCCGTCCTCTCTCAAGCGGGAATTTCCCGGCCTGTTCCCGAATGACCGCCTCTATGCCCATGAATGGCACCGTCATGGAACCTGTTCCGGTCTTTTGCCCCGGGAATATCTTGCCTTGGCGCAGAAACTCAAGCAAGCCGTCCCTATCCCCACGCGATACCTACATTTGCGTGAACCACTCCGTACGACCACGACTGCGCTTAAGAAAGAATTCAAGGTTGTGGATGCCAGCCAGCCGGATAACGGTATGGCCGTGTTCTGTTCCGGATCGGGCCGTTTTTTGAAGGAGGTCTTTCTCTGTTATAACCGCCACGGGAAACCGACGGCCTGTAGTTCCGAAATCATGTCCAAAAGCGCCCGGAGCTGCGGCCATAACGACTTCCTGATCCGCGCCGGCCGTTGACCCATTGAACTATTAAAGCTTATCTGGTTCTTTTGTAACTGATAAGCCATTTTCCTGAATGGTTGAATCCACCTTTATTGCCGGAGTGGGAAAATTCAAATACAAAGTAAGAGACTGGGTGATCGGGCAAGATTAATAAAAACGGGCTGAAACGTGCAGTTTTTGAGCGTGATTTTTTTGTCACGAGGTGGTATCTTTTTCTTCCTTGTATTCAAGCATCCAGAGATTTTGACAAGTATTCAACATTTCTTTTTGCATTCTTGTATTGTATTTCTTCAAATAAGGCGTATAAAAATCGATATATCGTAAAATAATAAAATTTACTTTGGGAAAGGAAAGGAGGCGGGCTTTCTCGTAAAATGAAAAAACTTATCTCAATATTATGTATATTGCTTATAGGGATTTCAGCATCTGTGTTCGCCCAAATTTCTGATATAATAAACACCAGGAATGAGTTTGGCGGGGAAACGATGATGACCCCTTTTTCTGCAGATGATGAAGAATATAAGGATGGTGTGGCCAAGACAATACAATACTTCAACGGCAACTACAAGATAGTGAAAAGGGAAGTCATCCGTACCGATGAGTACAATAAGAGCAGTGGGATAGTTAAGAGCATATCTTACTTTGACAACAACGAGAAGGTAATTAAAGATGAATATTTCTATAATGACAACTATGCCCTGAAGAAGGGGATAGCAAAGGATATATTTTACTTTGACAGCAACAAGAAGAAAGTGAAAGCGGAGGCCTACGACATGAACGGATCACTGGTAAAAAATAGCCAATAATATGGCGTTGCTCCAGTGGCCAAGATAACGAGGTTAAATCGCCTCCGTATAGGTAGATGGACACAATATCCAGTACAGGTCATTATTTTATGAATAGCGGTCAATCCCTTCAAATCAAGTCTTCACATAGGCTGATTGCGGCAGGGCATTGAATACGGAAAGAGTGTGCCAAGAAAAGCTAATATAGACAAGTCGGACAATCCGGCATGGGTAAGGGTTAACCACCTACAATATAGCAAGCTGTAGTCCATTGACAAGAAAAACAGTTCCCTATGGCGATGTCAGCGCTGGTTTTGGCAGAGACAACCTGAGACCATTATCTCATTACAATTTCCTTTCTTTCAGGACTTTTCCACCTCCTGTAGTGCCAGATCCTGATAGGCGTGGAAGAAATCGTGGCAAAAAACATCCCATCTCCGACAGATTTCCAGGGTCTTGTTATCCAGGTGGAACAGATCGCGGTGGGAGAGGAGCTCGGTCATCTCTTTCGCAAGCTCTCCGCTACGCGTCCCGTTGAGCCCGGCCAGATTATTCTCGACGAAGTCAGCCGGTTTGTACCAGTCGGCGACGCGCTGGATGTCGCGGTGCATCTGCGTAAGCAGCACGTTGCGCGGCCCTTCCCAGAGCTCGTTGATAGCTGCATCTCGGTAGAGTCGGGGCAGGGTGGAGAAATCCTCCATCACACCGTGACCACCGAATATAGACATAGCCATGCGAATGACGTCCGTGCAGTCCCAGGAAGCCGCAAGCTTTTGGAGCATGATGAGTTCCCGGATATCAAAGCGCTTCTTCCTGGCCGTTTCGGGCTCATCGCTTTTGAGTCCTCCCTTAAGACCCCCCTCAAGCGTGAGGAAGTCTCGGTAGAGCTTGAACGCCCCGGCCGTTGTCCGTTTGGCTGTATGGTCGATGGCGGCGAGCTGGCCCGCGACCATGGGGAACTGGCCGATAGTCATCCCGAAGGCCTGGCGGAATTCAGCGTATTTCTTTGCTTCCCGGACAGCCCGGGTCATGGAGGCAGCTGCGGACAGCCCAACGGTGAGCCGCGAATAGGTTAGAACGATGCCAACAACATTGGCCACGCCTTTGTCCAGCGGACCCACGGGGTAAGCCACGGCTCCGTTGAAGGTAAGCTCACCCGTAGTGAGCTCGCTTGTGCCGATTTTCCATTTAATTCGGTCGATGGTGTAGCCGTTGCGGATCTCTTTTTCCCTGTCGCCGGGCAGCCAGGAAGGCACGACGAAGAGGGCCACGTCTTCTGATCCTTGCGGCTTGGCAGTCACGACGGCATAGGCAGCATGGGTGGCTGAGCAGAAGAATTTCGAACCATAGAGCCGCCAGCCGTCTTCCGATGGGGCCGCTTCGAGTACGTTGGCCGGTACGTCAGAACCGCCCTGGATCTCCGACAGGTATTGGGCGCCAATGGCGTAGTCACCGTCGATGCCCTCCTTGCAGTGCTGCAGGATTTTCTTTGTTTCTGCAGTGTCGGCAAATTTCTCCAGCAACATGACCATCCCTTCCGTGCATGTGATTGGGCAGGCAATGCAGGCCTCGCCGTTCTGGTAGATTAGGTACATCTTAATGAGCTTGAGCCAGGGCGAGGTGGTTTCGGAAAAAAAGGCTTCCGAGAAGATTTCCCTCTCGAGGATTTCCGTTTCCAGGGGGCGGACAATTCGGTCGATGCGGTTGTGATGGCCATCATAGTGCATTATGGAGGGACGTTTCTCCGGCCAGGCACTTTGTTCGGATAAGTCCCGCCAGCGGAAAGATACTTTCTGCGAAACGGTGCGGGCCGCCGTATCGACGCTTTCCCATTCTTCTTTGGTGAAGCGGCGCACCACCTTCTGGATGAAGGGATCGTCAGCGTAATAATCCACGCTGCGTCTCCAAGCCAAGAATTCATCGAAATTGTAGGGGTTATTGCGATTTGATAAAGACATATTGACCTCCTAATTGATTTGCTTGCGCAGTTCTTTTTTCAACACCTTACCAACGGCATTTTTCGGAATGGCGTCGATGAAGCGGACCTCACGGACGCATTTGTAGCCCGCCAGGTTTTGGCGGCATAGCGCCACGATATCCTGTTCCGAGATCGTAGCATCGGCCTTTTTTACGATGAAAGCCAAGGGGATTTCTCCCCACTTGGCGTCGGGTTTGCCCACCACAGCAACTTCCGCAACTCCGGGATGGCCCTTGATGACCTGCTCCAGCTCGGCCGGATAGATATTTTCGCTTCCGCTGATGATCATGTCCTTCAGCCGGTCTACCACCGAGAGAAATCCCCTGTCATCGATTATGCCAAGATCACCAGACCGGTAATAACCGTTCCGGATCACAGCCGCCGTAGCCTCTTCGTTGTTCCAGTAACCCCTGAAGACCTGGGGGCCGAAACAACCGATTTCACCAACGTCGCCCATCGGCGCCTCTTCATCGCTCTCGGGCCGGAAGATCTTAATGTGGCCGTGGAAAACCGTTTTCCCCATGCTATGCGATTTATCCTTGCCCATATCGGTGATCCAGAAGGTCACGGCGCCGGAATACTCGGTTATTCCGTACACCTGGTTGATGGCGATGCCTAGTTTGTCGTAGGTCGTGATTAGCTCTTGGGGAACGGCTGAACCTCCGCAGATAAAAAATTTGAGAGAAGAGAGGTCCTTTTTATCGATGTCCGGCGCCATCAGCATGAATTGCAACATGGCGGGAACGGTCATAGTGAAGTTGATCCGCTCTCTAGTGATGACATCCCATATCTTTACGGGATCGAAATTGGGCATGGATACAGTCGTGCAGCCGGCGTGAATGTTACCAAAGATGGGGGCAAGGCCACCAATGTGAAACAGTGGGGCCACAGACAGGTAGCGGTAGTGAAAGGACCAGTCGATGGTATGGATCAGGCCTAGGGAGGCCCAAAAGAGATTGTTGTGTGTCAGTATGACCCCTTTGGGCCGCCCGGTTGTGCCCGAAGTGTACATTAGCACCGCCGGATCGTCGCCGTCGCCACAGAAAACCGGTTCGATCTCGGGCAGACCCGTCAGGGAGGCCGAAAATTCCTCATCAGGTCCTTCGCCGCCAACGCGTAGAAATGTTTTGGCGGCGACATGAACGCGCAGCTGATCAATCATACTGACAAACTCGGCGTCGTATATCACCAGCCGGGCGGTGCAGTCCGACAGGATATAAATCAGTTCGGGCGCCTGAAGCCGCCAGTTGAGCATCAGGGTGATCACGCCGATTTTGGCGGCGCCGAACATGACCGTGGTGGCGTGTTCATTGTTCTTGCAGAAAACTGCGATGCGGTCTCCCGGCTGGATCCCACTTTTTACAAGCAATGCGGCAAAACGGTTGGCCCGCTCGTTCACGTCGCGAAAGCTGTACCGATAGGTATCGCCCACGAAGGCCTCCATATCGGGGCTGAGATAAGCGCGGTTGGAAAGAAGTTGACCGATATTAATTTTCATAATATTCCCCCTCAGAAGTTTAGTTCTTGATTGTTGTAACCAGTGGTAATATTATAAACCAGCGGTTAGAATTGTCAATCATTTTTTAAGGGGATAAGGTACGGTGAGTATGGATAATTCAGAAAACAAGACAACAGTGGTAAAAGGAAAGACAGCTTTCTCTCGCCTCAAGGCTCAGGAGAAAAAGGCACGCCAGGATGTCATCGTCGATGCGGCCCAACGGGTTTTTGCGACCAAACCTTTCAACAAGGTCAGCATCCGCGATGTCGCACGGGAGGCGGGGATTTCCCATGCGTCCATCTATCGGTATTTCCCCGATCAGCAGTCACTGTTTGTCGAAGCTTTTGTGCGAGGTGCTAAAGAAATCGTACAGGTTCTTGACGGCATCGTTCGGAACAGCGAACAGGGTGAGATCGAGAGGGTGACTCAAGAGTTCATCACTTATCTAATTGAAAATGATCAGTATTTCCGGATGATGACACATTTCATGCTAGACGGTTCACTGAGTGTGGAGATGGTCGAGAAACTCAATGCCATGGAGCGCCTGCTTTTTGATGAGTTTGACAAGCTCTTCCGGAAAATGGCGGAGGTAAAGGAGGAGGATGTGCGGCTTCTGTCTCATGCCTTTTTCGCGGCCCTCAACGGAGTGCTCATTACTTTCCGGAACTATCCCGGACGCAACCGGGAAGAAGTGATCCGGCACATAGGACGTATCGCCGGAATTATAGCTAACAAATTCAAAACCTAATGCGCAGCCGATACGAATCTTATTGACATGTTTGTGTGTAATGACCATCTATGATCAGAATTTTTCAAAATATTACGGATTCTGGCGACCTTATGTCCAGCAGTTGATTTGTCGTTTCCTGGATTTTTGGCATCAATATGCCATAGACTGCTCCTTCAATCCAAATATTAAGCGAGAAACAAAATGCCCGGCCAGATTAATGAATGCCATTTGAAATCCTGCATCTTCATCGAGGTCGATGATTTGCCGGAGAAGTTTCCAATTCTTCAGTATGCTTGATCCGCTTATAGCTTCTTCAATAGTCCAGCGGACATGATTGGGTCCTTTCGCGGAGCTTTCAACCCAATGGCTCCTCAGCCCCGGATTTCTAACGCCTCGCGCTAAGCAATGTCCCGACGACCCTTTCCAGATGGACTAACGTATTGCATTCCTGCAATAGATGGCAATAAGGCGCGTAGATCTTGATTTCGGAATCGCCGGTGCCCCAAAAAGGTTTGGTCTCAGGGTTAAGCCAGATCAACCGTTTGCATCTTTCCCCAATGGCCTTGAGAACCTCGGCATGGGGGGGATTGAAATTGTTTCTGGCGTCTCCGAGGATAACTACGGTGGTATTTTTGGTTACCATATGAAGGTACTGATCCCGGAAGTTGGTGAACATGGTGTTGTAATCGCTTTTCCCCCTTATAATCGGAAGGCTCGGATCGGTCGTGATTTTTGACAAGGCTTCTTCGATGCTGTACCTGTCGAAGATATAACTTGCATCGATCATGTTCGAATAGAAGATGAAGGTGTGAATCTTGCCGATTCGTTTATTGAGGCCGTAAATAAAAAGCATCAAAAAACGCACCGTTCGCAACACCGAGCGGCTGATGTCACAGATCACGATTACATCGGGGCGGTTCTCCTTTTTCTTTTTCCACAGGGGGGCAAATAAAAATCCTCCGTAAGAAATGCTTTTCCGCAGAGTTTTTTTGTAATCCAGTTTGCCGCGGTTTGCAATCTTCAGTCTTCGGGAATGTCTGTCTTCAAGCTGTCTGATGAGTTTCTGAATCAGCCCGTCCATCCTGTGAAAATGGCGCAATTCGATTTGGGACAGGGGCGTAGTTTTCAGAAACTGGTCCTTGGAATCCACGCCGTCGGCGTTCAGTTGAAGCTGCTGCTCCACATAATCTTTTACTGTTTGCACCAGATCATCGCGGCCCTTCTCCAGCAACTCCGCCGTCTGCTGGGAAAGACCCGATCCGGTGGAGTTTTTTATCTGCCCAACCATCGCCTCCATGCCCGGCATCCCCATTTCATTAAGTATTTTCATGGTGAAGAGGCTTTTTTGCATTGGATTTTTAATGGAGGAGACATTTGCCATCCGGCCGGCCTCCGTCATCAACGCGGCAAGCTGCCCCTTATCATCCTTTAAGACAAGGGCGGAAAGCTGGTCTTTCAGAGCTTCCGGGTGAGCCTCCAGATAGTGGGTGTTTGCCTTTTTCGAGTACTGGAAAAAGTTGAAAGAAAAAAAACTGTCGAAACAGGAATCGAAAATGTTCTTTTCGGCATGGCTCTTGGCAAGCGATGCCGACAAGGCTTCTTTAAACAGGCGGCGATTATCATAGCCCATTATCTGTGCGGCTTTCACCGCATCTAGACTTTCGGATATCGACACCCTCACGCCCGCCTTGCGCAAGACGGTTATGAAATCTCCCAAAACGCCTTCCAAATCATTCCCCTGTCATGCCGTCATCTGCCTTTAGGGCCTCTGCGGTGAGGCTGACAAGCTTCTCCTCGGCCACCCTTATATCTTCCTCGTGCTTTAAGATGACATTCAGAGTTTTGCCGACAAGCTCTCTGTTCAGGCTCTTCGCATGCAAAAGCAACAATACTCTCGCCCAGTCGATGGTTTCACTGATGGAGGGGGGTTTTCTGATATCGAGTGTGCGGACAGCCTGAATAAAAGCTACCAGCTGTTTTCTCAACTTTTCTCCGATCTGCGGGAGGCGGGTCTTTATAACCTCCCTTTCCAGCGCGGCGCTCGGGTACGGGATATAGAGATGAAGGCAGCGTCTTTTCAGCGCCTCGCTCAGTTCCCTGGCGTTGTTGCTGGTGAGAAAAACCATCGGTTTGCGCACGGCTTTAATTGTGCCGATTTCCGGAATCGAGACCTGAAAATCAGACAGCACCTCCAGCAGGAAAGCCTCAAACTCCTCATCGGCCTTGTCTATCTCGTCTATGAGAAGCACCACCCCATCAGGCTGTTCCAGTGCCTTGAGAAGGGGACGGGGTTCGAGAAAATGGGGGGAGAAGAAGATGTCGTCGTATTGATGGAGCTTTTCGATTGAATCGGCAAGCTTGTCCTGCGTGTTCATGATCGTGTCGAGCTTGTCTTTCAGAAGCTGGGTGTAAAGGAGCTGCTTTCCGTATTTCCATTCGTATAACGCCTTTGATTCATCGAGCCCTTCATAGCACTGGATTCTGATCAGCGGCACTTCGAGATACTCGGCAATGACCTTTGCCAGTTCGGTCTTCCCAACACCCGCCGGACCTTCAACCAGGACCGGCTTTTCTATATTACCGGCAAGATATATTGTAGTTGCGACCTGGGAGTCGCAAATATAGTGGGCGGCCTTCATGCCGTCCATAACCTGTTCTACGCTGGAGAACTTATCGGCTTTCCAATCCATGCTCATAACCTTTCACGAGGAGATCATCTCCAATTTTTTCTGTTTAATAAAAGACACCTGCTTCCCCAGATCGATCAGTCTGCTGATGTCGCTTTCAAATTCATCGGGCGGCAAACTGCCCGCTACTGTCTTCGGAATAGACAAAGGCTCCCGTGCGATATTCCGGAACTCAAATGCAAGGCTTTCAATAACCCGCTTCCCGCTTGCGGGGATGCTACCGGCATCAAGCAATTGAGAAGCACGCAGAGAGACGGCCTCTATTGCCGCCAGCATCCCGAACAAACGCCCAATTTTATCCGGGAGGTGTCAATATTTTTTGCCATTTCGAGCAAGCGCGCGAACATACGCTCAAGCCCGCCTAAAAGCAACCCAAAAGAAGAACATTTTCAATAACCATGAAGGGCAAAACTATATCCTCATAAGCCATGCCTGCCCAAGATTGACATATCGAAAACACTGCAATTCTGAATGATTTCAACGGCCGGTTTTGTATCTTTTGCGATCTCTTTTAACGAGATACGGTGGCTATATCCTTAATATAAACCAGCTGTATAACTTTTTTCCCCTCTCGAAATTTGATCTTGGCGACTCTTGTACCACATTTAAAAGTCAGGAATTTGCATATTTGAGAGCACATTAATTGATCGCCAATAAAACAAAGTATTCGGCGAGCAAGATTGCAAATACACTTATAAGGCCTCCTGCTGTCAATAGATAAAATTATCCAACAACGAACTATTTTTTCGCTCCTTC
>Ga0194039_1001579_pt1 | contig 12067 bp, 11 predicted proteins | sample JunL228m_MetaG_FD_148679 | JGI IMG/M metagenome (GOLD analysis project Ga0194039, IMG submission 148679) | Anoxic zone freshwater microbial communities from boreal shield lake in IISD Experimental Lakes Area, Ontario, Canada - Jun2016-L227-8m | ecosystem: Environmental > Aquatic > Freshwater >...
ATAACTAACAATATTGCAATAATAATCAAGATAGGGAATAAATAATTTGTTTTTACTTTAACATTAAAGCTTTCAGCAGGGCCAAGTTTTTTGCTCCAAACGTAAGTTACATATGCTCCATTTCTGCTTGCAGAATCTGGTTCAACGCTAAATGAAGTAAATAATCTACTGATTATGTCTTTCTTAACATCAACGACAATATTTTCATTTACATTTCCATAGTTTATTTTAGAAATATCATTTGTTCTGATTAACCATCCATCAACAACATTCTTTGATTCAACTCCAACCTTTTCACCCAAATATATTCTTCCTTCTAAATTTCTTACTCCTCTGTCTGTTTGAACTTCAGCTTTTAATAAATAAGAACCTGCTTCAATTTTTTCCATTTTACTTTTTGGAACATCAATACTTATCTCAGTTTTACTATTTCCTTTTACACTGAATGTTTCATCAACGTTAAAGAATACAGAGCTAAACTTAGCATGAACATTATTCAAATCAATTCCTTCTTTATTTTGGATATAAAATGAAATCTTATTTGAATCAGGACTATTGGATTCAGAAGAAATTGTCAAAGCATCTTCAATTCTAACTACTCTAACGGACATTGTTCCTTTGTAAATTTGATTATTACCTGTGTTTCTTAATTCAACTGCAAATGCATAAGCAGCTGGACCCTGTGCAATTAATTCATTAGTTGGATAAACATCGAAAACCATGGGGTTCTTTCCGCCATTCAAATAAAAAGAAGTAGAAGGGAATACCTTTACAGCAGTTAATGTATATAACATATAGTTTCCAGGTTCAGCACCATTAATTGTTACTGGAACTTTTGCAGCTTGTGTTAATTCTGGAATAACTGCGACATCTACCGTATCCTGTGTTAACTCAAATGCAGATACGAAAGATACTAGTAAAAACAATACTGTTAATGTTAAAATACTCTTTTGCATGTTAATTTTCATTTTCCCTATTTTATAAATCTTTTTATACTTACCTTTTACCTTCTAAATTCAAAAAGGCCTTGGTATCTTCGACAAAACTTTGCGCTTTAGCCGTTAATGTGTCTTCATACTCGTCGTTTGTTGTTCTCATAATATATTTATCATAAATTCCTCTCAAAAATTTGTAAAATGGTTGTTTATCCCAAGTTTCCTCCCAATCTCTTTTAACAACTGCTTTTACAGTTAACTTTACTTCACCCTTATTTGTCTTTATTTTTTTACCATTCTCTTCTACTTCAACTTCACTCATTCCTAAAATATGCCACTTAATTTCTATTATATACTGATAGTAATCCGTTATTTTCTTTTTTGCCTTCCATTTAATCTGGACTTCCTTAGCACCACTAACCTTCTCAGTATATTCATCTTCAGAGACATTATATCCTTCATTTTTTAACCAATTAAAACAAAAATTATACAATTCTGAATAATTAAAAAATCCTTTTTGTTTTAGGTTCTGCTCAAAAACTGTTTTTTCTTCACCCATTTTTTATTCCTATATAATACCATAATTAAGGGATATATAAATGTTTTTGATGTTTTATTTATACTGCTCAATATCTTAGAAAAGTTCCATTAGCAACATTCACAATGTGTATGCAAATATGTTTCTGGTTTGGGATTAAGATATTCTTTTCGAAGCGAAGGGAGTAAGTCTCTGGGCAAATATGCACTCATAAAAGACTCGGGACTGTCTCCATGGTCAAACGGGATTTGATCAATTTCTTTATCTGAAAAAACGCCAAAGGCTAAAGCGTACGCTAAAGATTCTCTATTGCTATTCGGAAGACTATCTGCATAAGGGAATAATTCACTAGTTTGAGAAGCTAAATCATTAAAATCTTGCCTAGCTTGTTTTAGCACAGCGCTTCTCAGAGCGTTTTCAATCGCACTATCATCTATAATTCTAGCATCATAAAGAACTTTTACTATCTCTCGATTCTCCCAAGCGTATTTATTTAGCTCGGAAACATCTATCTGACTTAAATCTTGCAAAACAACATCCCTTATTTTATCTGTTAATGCCATAATCAAATCGGTCTTGGAGGATATATAAATATTTATGAGATATAGTTTATCATAATACATTCATCTTCTATAGTAGATAAATACTTATAAATAGAAAAGAGATCAAACTAATATGGCATACATACAAAGATCAAGACCTCTAAAACCGGTAGAGCCAAAAAAAGAACCTGGTTATGATTCGGTTAGTCCTGCTGAAGTTGCCCGAGATTATAATAGCTTTTATTCATATCTAGACGTAGCAAGAGGGCTCGGAGAGTTTGGTGAGAGGGATAGTCCTGCCCTAAGGAGGGATTTGAAAACAACTGCTTACCAAAGAATGGAAGGGATTGCAGAAAAATATCCTGTAGATTCTGTTTTACAAAATAAATTAGATGAGGCTGAAAGAGTTATTTGGCCGCACGGAAGAAGATAATGGCTAAACCTAAAAAACAGACCGAAGACATGCGCAGGGGAATGGCATATCAGAAAGGAATGGATACTGCCGTGAAATACTGTTCTGGAGAATTACCTCTTCTTTTAACAGATGAGGAACTGGGATGTCTTGAAATTACGTTAACAGAAATGGAAGATCAAGGAACAGCTGAAGTGACTTACTTCGGTACTGCGGATGTTTCTGGTTCGGATATTACCGATGTTCGTGTTTATGATTATATAAAAAAACTCATAACTGTTTATTCGCACCCTCGAGTTATAACACACGGAATTAAAACTATGGAACAAATGGGATTATTGGATTTTTCAAAAGCAGGAGATCAGTACGTTTCTCCCTACGAAGGACAAATGAGAAAAGTAAACTATCGGCCTAAGAGGAAAAGATGAGTAACCAAATTTCACCAGACAACACTGAAAGAGTAATGGGTAGAGATGCTCAAAGAAATAATATTTTAGCTGCTAGAGTTCTAGCTGAAACTGTAAAAACAACTTTAGGTCCTAAAGGAATGGACAAAATGTTAGTAGACAACGCAGGAAATATTACTGTTACAAACGATGGAGTTACTATTCTTTCTGAAATGGAAATTGAACATCCTGCTGCAAAGATGCTTGTTGAAATTGCAAAAACTCAAGAGTCTGAAGTTGGCGACGGAACAACGACAGCCGTCATGCTTGCAGGAAAGCTTCTAGAAAATGCTGAGAAATTATTAGATCAAAAAATTCATCCAACTACAATAACTAGGGGCTATAGACTCGCTGCAGAAAAAGCACAATTAATATTGCATGAATTAGCTGCTGAAGTTTCTAGCGAAGAAGAATTGGTTAAAATTGCTCAAACTGCTATGACTGGAAAAGGTGCAGAGCACGCAAAAGATAAACTTTCTGAATTAATCGTTAAAGCAATTAAAACAATTGTAGACAACGGAAAAGTAAATCTTGACGATATTAAAATTGAAAAGAGAAAAGGACGTTCAATTGAAGATTCAGAATTAATAGAAGGAATAGTTTTAGACAAAGAAAGAGTTTCTCAGGAAATGCCCTCTAAGATTATGAATGCAAAGATTGCTTTATTGGACTGTGCTTTAGAAATAAAAACACCAGAAAGAGAAACTAGAATTTCAATCTCTTCTCCAGAACAACTTCAGAGTTTCCTAAATCAAGAAGAAGAATTACTTTTATCGATGGTTACAAAAATAATTTCTGCAGGAGCAAATGTTGTTATCTGTCAAAAAGGAATTGATGACGTTGCGCAATTTTATTTAGCTAAAAAAGGAATTTATGCAGTAAGAAGAGTTGCAAGAACAGACATGCAAAAACTAGCAAAAGCAACTGGCGGAAAAATAATTTCTAATCTTAAAGAATTAACTGCAACTGAACTCGGTTATGCTTTAAACGTTGAAGAATACAAAGAATCAGACGATGGAATGACCTACATTACTGGTTGTAAAAATCCAAAAGCAATTACTCTTTTAATCCGTGGCGGAACAGATCATGTAATTGATGAAGTAGAAAGAGCAATTCGAGATGGCCTTGGCGATTTATCTGCAATTATTAAAGATCCAAAAGTTGTAGCTGGCGGTGGAGCAATAGAAATGGAATTATCCAAGAGATTAAAAGAATTTGCTAAAACTATCAAAGGAAGAGAACAATTTGCCGTCGAACAATTTGCCTTAGCAATGGAATTTATTCCAACAACACTAGCAGAAAATGCAGGCATGGATCCTTTAGACGTTTTAACTGAATTAAAAGTCACGCATGAATCTGGAAATAAAAATCACGGACTAAATTTGTTCAGTGGTAAAATAGAAGATACCATGTCCAGAGGAATTATCGAACCTCTTAGAGTAAAAACTCAAGCAATTTCTTCTGCAAGTGAAGTAGCAATCATGATTTTAAGAATTGACGACGTAATCGCAGCAGGAAAACCAAAACAGAAGTCTGCAAATATGAATTCTATGATGGATTACGAATAATTAAAAGTTATCAACTTCGGATAATTTTAGTCGTACTGGATTTAGGTCCTTTAATCTATCATGCAGATTATCATAATCTCCAAAAAAATGTGCAGCGCCGCCAATATAAACTAAGGTATGGTCTGCTTGGGATACCGCTTCTCGAATTTTCTGCTCGGCTCTTTCATCTCTATCGGGATGTAATGCTTTGAACACTGCCGGGTCTTTTTGTAATTCTCGAATAGAACTATTTTGATAGGCCTCATCAATTGTCCTTTGAAGTTCTGCAAAATCTGATTTTGCAATTTCCTCAATGTAATCCATTGTAATCTCTTGTGCGTCATTTATTCTGTCTCCGAAAACTTCTTGGGACATGGCCCCCATATCTTCTTTTTGATATTCATCGCAATGAGTCAAAGTAACTCTTCCGTTATTTACAGAAAATTTTGACGGAACCCATAATTCATAACCTAACATATCAAAATATTTTATCACATTTTCAGCTGCTTTTGGGCCATATTTTTCTCCAAGTGCTAATTTTAAAAATAATTTTTGACCTCTTAATTGTTCATGATCCTTTATTCTTCTCTCAAAATTCTCAACTGTCGATTCTAATCCAATCGTGTCAGGTCTAACAAATCCTAAAAACTTTTCAAGTCTTTCTGGACCCTTCAAGTCTAGGTGATGTGTACCAACTAAATATAATTTTGCCATACTAATGTTATATTTTTATTCATTTTTAAATCTTTCTAATTTGTTACTACAATAAAGATACAACAAAACGAAACATTTATAAGTTCTTTTTTCTAAAATAAATTATGGCAAATAACTATGACGTAAAAAATCTGGTGAAAGGTTATTCTACATTCGATGCTTATTTAGCTTCTGGCCAATTTGCAACTCTTTCTCCAACTCAAATGGTCGATGTCTATCAACATTTTGAAAAACTGGGTAAACTCGAGGCCGGAGTACAAAGAAGAGAGCTTGTTTTAGATCCGAGAAGATCCGTAGATGGTGAACCTATAGAAGACTTGAGTATTATTCAACCAGATGGTTCAAGAGCGTGTGCGAACTGGGAACTAGACGCAAGAGGGTTTCAGTTAGTAAGTAATTAGAGTCTATTAAATATTAGAAAATTAAATTAATTATTTTTTCTTCCGTTTCTTATCTTTCGATAAGCGAGTGCTCCGGCTCCTGCTAAAATCCAAGGCAATGGTCCAACGTAGATTTTCTGTCTAAGTTCAGAATTTCTTTGTGGGAATTTTCCTTCAAACTCTGATTCAATATTATATTTTTTAGCTAGGTCTTGAGCATAAGGTCTTTTTGTTGCGTTAAGTAATTTGATAATATCATGCTTTGCAACTAAAGTAGATTCTTGAGTCAAAGCTCTACTAAAATTTCCAACATTCAAATCATTGTATAACATTATATCACTTCTTTGATCATTGACAAGTCCCAAAACTGAATGTTGGCCAAATCCCCTATGAATCTGATCCGGTATCATTGTTTCCATATAAGCTCCATACTTAAAATACTCTTCAGCATTTTTCATATCTGCTCTTGGAGATGCCATATAAGAGTAGTTAGACGAAAAAGTAAGGTCACTTTCAGGATTGATTCCTTTTGCAATGTTCTCTAATTCAACTATTTCATCGTGAGTAGGTTTACACAAAACACTTCCAATAAGTTCATCATAAGTTATTTTAGGTTTTCCTAATAGAGTCCTAACTGCGTTTAGCAGTTTATTAGGTCTATCGATTTTACCATTTCCATTTAAGTCAAGATAATAGTGATAAACAACATCATTTCCATAACTTAAAAAGAAGTCCTGAATATCTATTCTTGCTATGTCTCCAAATTTATCTTTCAAAGTATAACCGCCGTTATTGTACTTGTCAAATAAATAGTTTCTATTCTTACCTTCGCCAAGTTTAACAGTTTTAAGTCCCATCCATGAACCTGGGAAAAGATCCCAGTGATTCTCAACTCTTAAAATATTTGATTTACCCCTATTAATTCCTAGCCATTGAGTAAATCTTTGCAGCGTTCCTGGATTTTCTCCAAGATACATTGTACTTTCTTGAGGTAAAAGTTTCAAATAACCATCTTCAAAAGTAGAATAAATTGGTTGCTTCTCCATTCTCTCAGTTATCGCGACCATTTCATCAGCTAGCTTTTCTCTTACTTTTGGATTAATTGATTCTGTTCCATCAATTCCTCTAACAGCTTTAAAAAATTGAGTAGCTAAAGCCTGATTTTCTGGACTTGCTACAAAGTCTTCAAGAATAGTTCCAGTTCTGTAAAAATCTCCAAAAAAGAATCCGAGAAGATTTCTTTTTTCAACTAATCGATTAACCATAACTCGTTTATCTTGTTCGCCATTAGCTTTTGTTTCAACAATTCCGAGTTCATTTTTACCAAGGCCGCCATCCACAGGATATTCAACGACATCAACATCAAATTGTTTTCTTCCTCTTTCAGGATCATATTTGTATACCATATACTTACTTGCGCCTTTTATTTTCGAGTTTTCTTTATCCGAATCTAACTTTGCAAATTGTTCTTTAAAATTTATACTTCCTCGCAGTCTCCAACCTGCTTGAAATCTTTCTGGTTTTTGATCTGTGGAGGCTATTCTTTTTTGTTGAGTGTTAAACATTTTATAATACTCAATATCTCCTCTTACTTCTCTATGAATCTCAGCTAAATATGAACCGACCTTACTTTCAACTCCTCCCCCTTCCTGAACTTGAGTTATCGATTCTCTGTCAGCTTTTTCTGCAGCTTTTTTTTCTTTGTTTCCTGCAATGTAAAGTGTGTGAGAAGTTCTATAAGTAACATTTCTTTCAGCAACATGTTGTCTCTTAGAAAGATGGTCGTAGGTAAGCCATCCAACTGCTAAACTTCCTACTACTGCACCAAGTGCTACGTAGGGCATTGCATGTTCCTTAAATTCTTTCTTTAATTTTCCGCCAACTGCTTTTAGTTTTCCAACTAAAGTTTTATTTGCAGGATCCTCTACGGAAACTCCGTTTACGAGCACGGGGGGTGCATTCATTCTTGACATTCTATTCTTTAGTTCTGCGATTCTATTTGCGTTTTGTTCGTCTACCATTTTGTTGTTATATTACTGGCCTCGAAGATTTCTTTCAAAGTCTCTTAGTTTTTGTTTTCTTTCTTCTTCAGCTCTTGATATTTCTAAAGTTCTAGCTTCTTCTTCAGCTCTTCGTTTAGCAGTAATTCTTTGTTTGATAGTACTTATTCCACTTCCAATAGCTGTACCTAGTTCTCCAGCAGCATGAACAACTTGTTCGCCGACTCTTGAACCAATTTCCTTAGCTGATAAACCAACTTTCTGTTCAGTTTGTTCAGCAGCTTGCGGAGCGTTTTGTACTTCTGGTACTTCAACGTTAGCAGTTGGAGAATAGTTTCTAACAATTTGTAAAAGTTTATCATCCTTTGTCATTCCACGTAGAATGCCATCGATTTCAACTTCATCTTTAGATCTTGTGAAATAATCTTTAGCATATAGTACTCCTTTTCCAGCTTGCAATCCCATAAACAATCCTACAACTTGTGCTGGTGTGTATGTAATCGCTTTAACCGGGTCACCAAGTCCTGTTGTAGCCACGACCGCATCTCCTGCAAGTTCTATAGCAACAGCAGCTCCAAGTTGAGCAGTAGCATATAAGTTATTGATTCTTTCATATGGCCCAAATCTTCCAATTCTTTCTAAAAGCTTTTCAGATCTAGTTGTATTTGGTGTTGATGTATCCTTGCCGCAACTTCTAAAGTATTCTTTTGCAGTCATTACATGTTTCAAGTAATCTTGAGAACTTGCGTCTGCAGAATGCTGTACTAAATATTCTAATGCTTCAGCTTGTACAATTTTTTTTGCAACACGCTCATCAGTATTTCGTTTAGCATTTAAAGAAAAACGTCTGTCAGTCAAAGAAAGAGATACTCCGCCTATGAAGTGTCCAGTAAAAACCAATCCTTGTTCTAATAATGTCATTTTTTTCCTCCTGTTTGATTTAATTGAGTGTTAAGTAAAACATTAGCGACATGTCTTTGTCTATTCAATGGCATTTTTGGAAATTCTCTTCTTAATTTGCTGACATTAAACTGATACATTCTAAGCGTATCTGTAGGATCTAATTCCGCAAGCATATGATTCAGTACTTCTGGTTTAGAAACTGGTTCGGAAAGTTTTAATCTAGTTTCATAACATAGGTCATCTTCTAAATCTTTAATCTTTGCGCTAGTATTTGACAAAATTTTTCTTACTTCGCTAAGTTCTTTCCAAGCCAGAGGATACTTCAAAGTTCTACCAGTGACTTCTCTTTTTCTAGCAGTAGCATCTAAATCTGCGACATCAATACCTGCAGCTAAAAGAGTATCGTCTTCGATTTCTTGTAATCTTTGGCAAACTAGTTCTGGATTGTATTGTAAAAATTTGTATTTATGTAATGTAGCAATAACATCGTCATCGTGTAAATCTAGAGATACTATTTCTGAACCTAGATCTCTAGGTCTTCCCTGGTGATGAGAAATAAAAATACCTGCAATTCCATCTTTATTTTTAAAGTTCCTTAAGCAATGCACTCCGTTAAAAAATTCAGCATAGAAGCAATGAACTTCTCTAGTTATTGGAAACACTTTGGAGATAGCTCTACCTGCAGAACTTCCTACATTCTTAGCCAGCTCTTGGAGACGAGCAACGTATGCATCATCTAATGCATTCTGAACATCAAACTTTCCAAGCATTTTATCTAATTCTAAACAATCCCTAACAGTTCCCTTTCTAGTATCTAAACTTGTTTCAACTGTTTTCAATTGCAATAAGTCATCGGCTGTTCTAAAAATATCAATCCCATTTTCTAATTCACCAAATAAAGCTTCTGTGTGTGTAACATCTTCAATAGTATGTCTTGCCTGTCTGTAAACTTCATCAAATAAACCATCCTCATAAGAAGTTTGTGGGAATACTAGCGGAGCTCCTTTCTGATCTGGAGAAACTACAATCATATATCTATTCGCTGAACCAATATTGAGATAATTTTCTGCAAATTCTAAAAGTCTGTGGTCTGGATTTCTCGTCATTAAATAATCTGCAACTTCTGGGCTTATTCCTCTTTTGTCTACTCTAAAAGAGTCTAAGTCGCAATCCCAATCGAAAACCTGTTTTAATACAGAATTATATCTTTTTGCAAGTTCTCCGTCTACTGTGAAGAGTCCTTGATTAATTAAACCAAGCTGTTCTAAATCTACATTTCTCTTTGGAATTTTTATTTCTGCCATTTTATTTTTTTTGTTCTCCGAATTGTCTCATTGCTTCCATTCTTACTTTATTATAGTTTAGTTCTTTTGCAACATCTGTCCTAAACTTTTCGGTAGCATATATCTCTTGGTTTCTTGCATATCTTATAATTTCTCTAGCAATATCTTCTGCAGATACTTTTTTTGAACATTCTCTTAAAATTCCTACTCTCTCTTCAAATGGTTTAAAGAAAAATTCATCAGGGTTTTCAAACCAAGATTCTCGAACATCATAGTCATTAATTCTTTTCTTTATTGCGTCTGAAACAGAATCTATTGGTCTACCCGTAAAACGAGGATTTCTCTGTTTGTAATATACACACAGTTCTCCAATCTCTTTGAACGTCTTAATTCCACCTTTAAATCTTGATAAAGATTCATCAATAAATTGTTCATCTTCCTTTGATACATTTTCAAAACCCGTTTGGCCTTTTCTCATCTCGAATGGTTTGTATCCATCGCCTAAAGGAACATCTATAATTTTCATTCCAGGTTTAAGCCATCCACCAAGTTTATTTTGTAAGATATCTGCATAGTCATACCATTCTTGAGGACCATCAACTTGATATTGCGCGCCGTATCTCTGAAGTAATGCAGGGTCAATACTTGTAGGTGCATTTGTTGCACTCCACCACTGAGTACATCCTCTCTTTCTTTTACTTAAATCTGTTCCGCCCATTATTTGCATTAAACCATTTAAGATATCTTTATCTGCGCCACCATTGCCTCCATCTCTATCTCCTTCCATTAATAAGTCAATATCATCAATAACTCCAATGTTAATTCTTGTAGGGTCGCCAGTTTCTTCATCTGCCGCAGCCATTTTTGCAGCTGTTCCGCCATACATCTTGTCCTTTACTTTTGGATCAATCATGACTCTGTGCAGGTATAATGGTTTTGCATTTTTGCTTTTCCAGAATTCTGCAGTTTGCTCGCATCTTAACTTAGCTCTTGTCCAACCAGCAAGGAATAAAGTAGACTTACCTGTTCCGGGAAGGCCGACATAAATAACACTCCAGGATAATCCTCCAACTTCGCTAATAGGGTTCTTCTTTAAAATAGGATCGTAAAGAGCTAGTCGATCCATATCTCTAAACATTTCTTTTTTCGCAAGAACATTTCCTACGACCTCGTGTGGTTGTACGAGAGTAAATTCTGATTTGGAAGCAGCCTTTTCCTCAACCCTACTTTCAAAACCGGAAAGAGTAAACTCATCCATAATTCTAAAATCAGCACTACTTACTAAGTCGACTAACCTTTTATTTAACGTTGGTTTTAGATCAAGTGCCTTTTCCCTTAAAACTTTAAAATAGCCCATACTGGACTGTGCAAGATCTTGGCCATTTGTTACAATTCCTTTTGTTTTTCTAATATTGGTAACTCCATAATATGTGGCAAGTGTAGTACTAAGAACATCATTTTGTGGTTGGCTAAAATCAATACCCAAACTTTCTTTTTTCCATGGGGCTTCCATCGGTTCGCCTTGTATAATCTTTCCAAGTCTGTTTTCAATAAAAGAAGTTGCTCCGAAGGTAGCATACGCACCCATAAAATTTCTTTTATCAGCATCGGGGACTTCATCTCCAATCTTTTCTTGGACTATTCTTCTTTGGAGTTGATCATATAATTCATAGTATAAAGCAAATCCCTTTCTTAATGCATCATCTGTTTCTGTCCAGTCCTTATCAATCTTTAAACCTTTAAGTAAATCAGGTAAACTTGATCTTGTCTGTCTATCTACTCTGATTGAATTCATTTTAGAATCTACATCAGCATCATATTTTTCTAGTGCTTCTTTTGTAATTGGAAATAATGAGCCGCTCATTTTACATCTCCATTTGTTAAACCATAAACTCTACATGGATTTCCATATTCGTTATAATCGCCCATTAAATTTTGTTTGATTCTTGTTGGAACTATTAATCCCTCGTGCATTACTTGTGCTTCTGAATAAACTTCATACTCGCGCGGTCTCTGCATTGCGATTGCTCTAAACTGTTCCCAAGCATTCTTAAAAAGTTTCTGTCTAATATCTACACTTAAAACTAATTCTACTTTAAACTTTAAAGCGGAAGGATCTTTGCATCCATCAAAAGCGTTAATCATTTCTTCAGAATTAGAAGTAACTGAATCAGAAAATGGCCCTACAGTATATTTTCTAAGTTCTTTTGGATGTATTTCTTCAATAGACTGATTAAGTCTAGTAGCAAAATTTCTCATTCCATCAATTCCGCTCTTTGTCTGTTGAACAAAATCTTCAAGACGAGGATTTACTGCTGCAGGAGTTTCTCCAGAGGCATGTAGCTGTGGATAACCAGCATCTTGTGT
>Ga0194039_1001583_pt1 | contig 12041 bp, 15 predicted proteins | sample JunL228m_MetaG_FD_148679 | JGI IMG/M metagenome (GOLD analysis project Ga0194039, IMG submission 148679) | Anoxic zone freshwater microbial communities from boreal shield lake in IISD Experimental Lakes Area, Ontario, Canada - Jun2016-L227-8m | ecosystem: Environmental > Aquatic > Freshwater >...
TCCTGGATATCCCCCAATATTTTTTAATTTCAAAAAATGCGACATCTTCGATAAAAAAATCAGGAATAACTCCCATGTATCCATACTTATAAGGACTAAAACCTAAATTTATAAGAAAGTTTTTCATTATTCTATCCTCCTATATTCTATTGCCCAAACAAATGGGTTAGTATTCCATGATTCTTCTCCATTAATCATCTCCCACAAACTCTGGAATGATCCTATGGCGGTTGATATTCTTACTGGAGGTTCATTTTTAGAATGATAATTGCGATACCAAAATCCCGGTTTTCCATTAAAAACACCATTCATACATTCAACACCCTCATGAATCGCATCTTCCTCTGAAATATCCTGAACCCTTTGAACCTTGATTTTTGTAATTTCAAGAAATATCCTGCAAGCAACTTTAGGCATATAGATTGATGGAATCCATCTGGAATCCTCGTAATTATTCTTCAGATCTTCATCAATATTATCAGCCTTATACCAAAAGGTATGTTTTTCATTCCCATGCCCGTCATAATCCTCTATCACAACTGGAAAAACGGTTTCCCTAACCCAAAGGCGGTCCCCAATATTTCCGTAGGGGCATCGTTTTGATACAGATTCACCTTCTTCAGTATCCCATTTCCATGGATTCCATTCTCCTTGCCAAGGAATTGGTTCATTTGGCATATACGATATCTCGGTATCCATTGCGGGTTGTGGTTTAACAATCCTGCGAGTCATTGTTTTATTCCCATTCAGTATGGCCTGTACCATAGGCGTACTGAAAATAATTGGACGCATTGTAGCTTTCTGCTGTGCATCGATGCTTTCTCTTGTTTTGTGCATTTTTTTCATTTTTAAACAATTTCCATTTCCCCAATTAAATTCCTGATCTCTGACAACTTTCTTCTGACAATCATCACTCATACAGGCATGATATATACAACTCCAATCACTTATTTTGCATTTCATAAAAACCCTCTCGATATTTCCGGCCGGCGAATGTGAAAAACTTTTAAAGATTTTGTTTCCTTACGGATCCTCTCAAGTTTGGCATGAAACTCATCATCGGTTAACCTCCGAATGGTCAATTCGATTCCGGATTCTGAGGTTCCTGTTTTGTCTGAATTTTTTTTTTGGCTCGTTCTTTATCATTACTGGCTTTCTTCCTGCATTTTGGACATAATACGGTCTTTGCTAAACCTGCATGAAATTTAACGCCACATTTACAGATCTTACTCTTGGGATCTGTATTTGCCAATTTTTTTTCAGATTTATTAGCAAACTTCAAATGACCTTTTGTAGTTATATGAGTAATAACACTTTTCATTGCCATTTTAGCATCATCACGATCCGCGACAGCTATTCCTGTTAATTCCGCAAGAGCACGTTTGGCCTTCATAATTCTAGTCTCGCATTCATCAATGAATGAATTCAGATCTTCAACTATTTCAAGTTCAGTTTTCATTGGTTTAGAATTTTAATCTTCTTTAATAATATTTTCATTTTTAGCAATAATAGCATCAATAACAGAATCGCATACTTCTTTACTATCAAAATAACAACCACATGGTGTTGCCTTAATCCAGCCACCGTTTTCCGAATACTGATATATCTCCCATTTCGTTTTGCCATCAAATTTTGAACGAAAAATAGTTTTTCCTTGTTTAAACAGTTTTGCACGATCATTCTTTGTCAACATAATTGTCCCTCCTGATTGATTTAATTTATGCGCTGTAATTATTATTCGCAATTGTGAAATATTCAATCCCTCCCCGCTTGTCATCACCGCCCGATTTGCCAAATTTATCCCTGATCTGAGGATTAAACTGGGCTTTGTGATATTCGCACCATGCGATCATCTTCTTTTTGAACTTGTATGGATTCACATACTTGCGCTCATTCGGGTTTTTGTCCAGGAAAGAATCGTACATATCCTTGCGAATGATATCCTTGTTCATATTATGAACATCAAAAGAATTGATGCTCTCCGGATCCGATACGTTGAAATATTCCCCGGCCCAGGTCAGGAATGATTCACCCATGAACTGGCGCAACCGGCGCTGATCAAGGCGCTCGGTTGGCGGTGAAATCAGTCCGGAGTGATTGTAACCCCAACCTAGATCTGCTGCCTGAAAATACAGCCTCAGGCAGTCGGCCATGAAGTTGTAGAACAGGTTCCACTGGCGCTCGTCCCAATCGTCGAAAAAGTTCATTCCGAAATCATCCAGCGGCTTAAAGTCTTCATTGTAATAATCGCTGAAGGCGATTAACGCCTGTCGGTCCTTAAACGAAGAACTACTCCCATTGATGGCATGGTTGGTTGTAAGGTAGATCTTAGGAGTATCTCGTTCGGGAAGCGTAAACTTTTTCAAACCCTTGGTGTTGATGGTGATCTTACCGGTGATCACTGGAAAAAAGAACTCAAAGTCAATGTTGGCGCGAACGTCATCAAGAAAGATGTTATCAGTTTTCTCGGTGACTTCCTCAAAAAGGAAGGGATCCATATCCAGGTCCTTTGATTTGGCGCCGATATAACATTGCGGTAAAACATTCCCGATCGCAAACCCAACAAGCGACTTTCCGGTGCGGCCATTGCTCTCTCCTACTTCGCTCAGCTTGCCATCCATGGCAATCACGGCCTTCTCGCAACTCTTATCGCGGTATTTATGAAGCAGATAACCAATAGCAGTCATCTTGGATACCATATGCAGATCGGTTTCAAATCGTTCCTCGATGGATCTCAGATCATGAGGCAGTTTCTTGCGGGTTTTCTGATGCTGTGTTTTGTTCCAGAAGAATTCACCGGTATTATAGAGAAATTGCGCGAAATGGCAATCCCTGGCTTCCTGTGTGAAGGTAATTTTGAACTGGTTAAATACTGGCTCGTATTCGATCGGATCCAGTTTATGCTTTAGAACATAATCAAGATCAAACTTTTCAACCTTGACCATCTCCCGGCCTATCAGTGTGGCATCGAAATCGTTGACCCGGTCATCCCAAACATAATTCTGCAGGTCGTTCATAGGCTTGGATTCAATGCCCCCGGCAGTGATCTTCCAGTAATTATTCTTAAAAAATAAAAATTGGTGATGCTTTTCAGCATATTCGAATTGAGGATGAAAATATTTCATGCTACTGAGATTGTCGGGACCGAAATACATTTTGCCGCCACGTAGAAGCATATTGATCACCTTTATAAAATCTTCTTTGTTATTTGTTGATAAAAGATCCTCTGTAAATTGCATTACAAAATCCTTGATGTAATATGAATCAACAATTTTTACAATTTTTCCGGTGATATGGCAAAATTCGAACTTTCCTCTTGCCATAGAAATTCTTCCGAAGCCGCGTCGTTGAAAAAAATTATTTGCATAAAAATTATTAAAATGAAATTGCACATATTCATCGCCACTGCGGGTAGTTTTGACCTCTTTATCCCAGTACAATTCATCCTCCTGCAGTGGTTGCGCTGGCTGAAGCTTCCCTGCTTCGTCAAATTTCCATTTGTGATTTCCGATGAAGAACTCCGGGATATCGATAAGGAATTCTTTATACTTGGTCGCAAATGCATTCGCATCCTGAAGACACCAGAATTCGCGTAATTTTAAATCCGAAACACTTGATATTTTATTAATCTGAATATATTTGCCTACGCCCATCTTATTGATGGCTGATTTGATATCGTCGAATAGGTCGTTTTCTTTATCCATTAATGGACCGGCCAGGAAATCATCAATTCCCTTGGCATTTTGCCATTCATTATCCTTCCAATCTTTATCACGCTTCATGTAGGCAAAGTAGATCTCCAGGTAGATGCCCATGTTCACGAACGTCTTAAAATATTCGCGGTAGTTGCAAACTGCCCAATAGAACGATTGTGCACGCTGATCAACACGTGATCCTGGTTTTAGATCATGACTCAGGGCATCCCAATCGGCATCGAGCACGAATATCACCTCTTCAACCTTGCATGCCTGCACGAGTAGCTGCATCTCGTAGGGCAATTTCTTGTTTTGGCCGATGTTTTGTATACCCATGACACCAACACTTTGGATTCCATGCTTGGTGGCCTTGAGGGCCTTCTTCTCACCCTCCTGGATGAACAGTCGCTTGATCACCCTGCGATTTCGATAAGCTTCACGAATCTCCTCCGGGAAGAACAGGTGCGATCCTGACCCGGCCGGCGATGAATATTTCATTTCGTTGCCATACTTATCTAGATGCAGAGATGGGTTCTGCCAGCGGATTCGGAACAGATGCTCCAGCCTGTTCCCCTTTGGCCTGGTGAACATCACCGGCTTGCCATCCAGGTCATAGTACCAAATGAGCATGTCATCACCTGGAGCGATCTTGCCATACTGGTCCCTGGTACCTGACTCAAAAACATTGACAACCTTTTTAGTGGCATCATCGACGCTGATGGTCGCCTGCTGATCTACATCGGTGAGGCCGCTGGAGGCCAGCTGCCGGTCACGGTAGGATAATTCCTTCTTACCGTTTTTCTTCTGAGGACCCTTGGGAGCCTTCTCATATTCCAGGGTAACGTTATATTTCTCTGCCAGGATTGCTATGGCTTCAGGATAGGAAACATTCTTGCGCTCCATGATGAAATTAACAGGCGATTTACCACCATACTCACAGTTAAAACATTTGTAAATCCCTCTGCTCGGTGTGACTTTCAGCCCTTTCCCCTTGCCGAATGCCCCGCATTCAGGGCATTTGGTAACATAACCTGCACCTGCTTTGTCGAGCTTGCAAAAGTCGCCGATGACATCTTCAATTTTTGCGAACGATAAAATATTCTGGATACAATCCTGGGTGATCTTCATTTTAGGGCAAGAATAGAGATGAATTAATGTTTAGGCTTTTCAACAATCACTTTTTTTGATTGGATCAGATCAATCAGGTAAGATGCTCTTGCCTCGCATTCGCTTGTGTATGTTTTCCATTTTCCATCACTCAACTTTACTTTAAAATATCCGTTAAGATACTTATGCAGCTTCATTTCATTGAAGAAACCGAATGGTATCAGATGCCCTAATTCTGTAACATTGTAGGCTGCATAACCAACCATGAAACGTGCAATTTTTTCAACTAAAACATATTTCTTTTCTCCTGGGATAAATCTCCAGTATGAAGATGCTTTCCAACGGATTCCGAGTTTATACAGAGCTTCTGAAGCTTCGGGAGAAGTATAATTAAGTTCTTTTTTCATATCAGACTTCTAATTGCATTTGTTTTTTGGTTTGCGGATAATTCTTTAATTCATTTTTGCAGAAAACGATCATATCCATGAGTTTACTCTCAGAAGAATAGTGAGATGCGTTTCCCGGTGTTGGAAGAATCCTTCGCATATCCTCTTCCAGTACGAGGATCACTTTGCAAATCGCTTCCAATTTTTTATCAATCAGCCATTCTTTATACCGGTTGCAACGATCAAGGGCTACAACTTTATCTTCTTTGCGATAAAAATCACGGTGACCGGTTTCAAACAATACGTTTGCATGATTGACATATCTTTCAAACATGATTAGAATGAAGCTGTGTTTGCTTGAATACACATATTTTTCAGCATCGCGGCGATCGGTAAAACTTCCTCGGTCAACTTTAATCCCATGACCGAGATCCCATCGCATTTCAAAATCGACGATACCGGTAACCGGGGATTCTTCGAATTGTTTCAATTCAAACATTTGCATAGTATTATCCATTTAAACGTTTATTATTTTCTTCAAGAATAGCCTTGATCAATTCATCAATGCGTGCATTTTTTGCACAGAGTTTCGAACGTTCAGTGGCATGTTCTTCTCCTTCCAGAATTTCCATCATGCGATCATTAATTTTTAACTTCATGTAATTATAGGCCTGAAGTGTAAATAACAAATCAGGATTACTCATGTTCCCAAAGGTTGTTGTACTCATAGATTTTTGTTTTTACCTGGCGAGGTCATTCTTCATTTAGAATTTCAATGGATTTCTTAACAAGCTCCCTGCTCTTGCGGTGCAGGGAACTTGCCAGAACCTTTTGGTTAAAGTTCAAATTTTTCCCGTTTTTCGGTTCAACCGGTTGCTCACAAGTAGGTGAGCGGATCATAACGTCGATTGTCTGGCTGCATACTTCTGATAACATCGAGCGGTCCGGTTCAGATTTATCAGTACAGAAATCAAACAGATTTATCTGGCAAGGATCCGGTACTTCCGGCTTGTCTCCAAGAATGGTTTTCATATTCAGATAAGATTGTTCTGGCCGGCAAAAAATGAAATTCCTGCCTTTGTGAAACATCCCAGTTTTTGTGTAATCTTCCGAATTTGGGTATCAACTGTAAATTTTGAACGATGAAATTTAGCGGCAATCATTTTATTGCTCTTGTCTGAAGCAACCTCCCTGATCAATTCGGTTTCATGAATTGTCAGATACCCATTGATTCCATGAGGATGTTTGCAAAGTAATCCGTCTGCCATGCATGGACGATTTCCGCAATTCCAGTATTCAAAATTCATCTGACCATCAGGTGTGATATCAGCCTTTTTATCAAATTCGCCAAACCGGCAAAATATAAATTGCTTGATTTGTTCGATCGGATCTTTAATACCAAGTATTTTCAATCCTTTCAACGCCTTCGGATCACTGTCAATTTCATTACGAATCATTGCGGCCAAGGCTATATCGAGTTCACAAAATTCGCGTGAAATACCACCCTCAATAAAATGAATCTCACCTTTTATCAGGAAGAATTCAATGCCTGCAATCATGGCTTCAGGAATTGTTGTTGTTTTCATGTGTGTTTTTTTGGTGATTTATTTCAGGATATTATATATTCTTCTTTCCATATCCGCTTTAACGGCATTCAATTCATCGCGATAATTTATTGCTTCATCAAGAATGATGGTATTTTTCCTGGAATCATCAGGATCAAGTACTTTACGGATATAATCGCATGAGAAGGGCGGTAATTCGGGATATTTTTTAATAATACGTTCTCTGATTTTACTGGCACATCCATACGGAAGATCCCTACTCAGTTTTTTTAATGCTCTTTTATCAATCATGGTAAAATGGTATTTACTTTATATTAACAATGTATTATATTTGTCTGTTATGCGTCCACAAATATATAATAGATTTTGCTTTTTGATATTATATATTTTGCTTTTACGTGTAATTTATTCACGTTCTAAATAAATGTCAATGGATTTCAGTAAGATAGATGAAGCCATTAAGGCTAAAAATTTTACGATAAAATATATTTTGGATCGAACTACCAAAATGAGTCCAAATGGATTCAGGATTGCCCTGTTAAAAAAAACTTTAAAGGTTGATCACCTTGAGAAAATTACAGCAGCACTGGGCCTTCCAATGAAATACTGGTGGGAAAAAAACGATAATTTATTACAATTTTCAGGAGAAAATCCTGATAAGACTTTATTGGAAGAAAATGAAAATTTAAAAAAACGAATTGAGCGTCAGGAAATTACAATCGACAATTTAAACGCACTGGTACATGATCTGAGAGAAAAACTTGGTATTCGTAAAGTTGGAACCTAAGGATCATTAGGTAGTCCCCTGACCCCCATAACAAAGGATTGATTGTTATACTTATAACACTCGATTTAGTTGCATAAAAGAAAAAAATAATTGAAACAACAATTGAAACAAAACGGCAGAAAATGATAATAAATATGACATGAATTTATTGGTAACACACTGATATATAATAGTGGGGTTTTTGGCAATTTGTCCTCTCCCCGCTACCAATTTCAGCGTTCTCAATAATAGCAAGGGTTTCAGCGATTCAGTTACAGAAATTGAAACAAATGAAACAAAATATTGCGGTCATTTCATGACATATTTTTACCTGGCGAGGTCGAAATATTAAAAAGAAATGGAAAGATTTAAATCCGCAAAACTTTTTGATGCCGGCGGCGATTTATCCAAGCGCTGGTATGTTTACTACTCTTTTAGATCTCCTGAAACCGGAAAATACCGCAGGATTCAACATTGGGTCTCAGAGAAAATTCTTACCTGCTCAGGAAGACGAGACAAAGGGCATGAAATAATCAAATCAATCAATAAGAAGTTGCGAAACGGTTATAATCCTTTTGCGCTGCTTGAAAAAAAGTACACAGGAATAACTGTGGCAATGACTTATATTCTATCTATCAAAGAGGATTCATGCCGCAAACGTACCTCCAATACTTATAAAAGCATGATAAAAATCTTTACGGAATGGCTAAAAGCCATGAAAATACAGGATATCCCGGTTGATGATTTCAATTACTATCGTGCACAGGAATTCATGGATTTCACAAAATCAAAATTGAAAAACGGTAACAGAACGTATAATAACAGGGTTACCGCCATGAAAACAATATTCAAAATGCTGGTAAAACGTGAATGGATTCAAGTGAATCCTTTTGAAAATATTGAGCGGTTCCCAAAAGAGGATGCCGAAATATCAGCTTTTAGCATGGATGATCTTATGATCATGCAGAAACATCTCCCGACATGGAATTATGATTTATACGCATGCGCATGCCTGATTTTTTACTGTTTTATCCGGCCTCAGGAACTGGTTCGGCTCAGGATATCAAACTTTCAACTTGACAGAAGATCAATAATCATTCCGGGCAATGTAGCAAAAAATAAAAAACAGCAAGTCGTTAATATTCCTGATGCATTATTTCCGATTCTTCTTAAAATGGACTGGAAATTCCCAGGAAATTTTTATGTTTTTGCAAAGCATCAAGCCCGGGGCCCCAAGGAATATGCACCAACGAGGATCGCCGAAGCCTGGCGGAAATTTGCAGATCACCACGGAATAGAAAAAAACATTTATTCCCTCAAGCATACTGGCGTAGGCATGGCAATTGAAGCAGGAATAAACGTAAGGGATCTGCAGCTGCAGCTTCGGCACTCATCGCTGGATGAAACCCAAATATACCTAGACAAATTCAATCAACGTCCATCAAACGTATTGAACACTAACTTTCCGGATCTTGCACGATTAGCGAGAAAAATCGGAAACGTTAATTTATCCCTGCCGGGACATATTTACAATCCGGGGCTATCATAAATCGAAAAAAAAACCCGCCTGGATGGGCGGGTTTTTCAAAAATTATTCTTGCCCAATTAACCAAAAATACCGGACACGACCATTAACTTCTATCGCTTCATACGAATAACCTCTTTTGATCAGGAATTCGATAAGATCACCAGATGACAACTCCATATCCGGCCAAAAATCGGTGATCATTTCATCGATTTCAGTGGTTGACAACTTTAGCGAAGCCTCCGATACAGAATGAACTGGAGGAAACTTAGCGCGAAAAGATGAGAAGATCTGTTCAAGCAAAACTTCTTGTTTCAAAATATAACTCCTTTCTTCATTAAGCGCTTCACCGGTATCCAGTTTAGTTTCCTTCATTCTCACCTCCTTCCCCGTCGTCTTTTAACGCTTTCAGAACATTGAACATGTTCAGAAGAATCATGAATAATTTCCTTTCGATGCCATAATTGTCGATATCGATGCTCGCGAGAATCATAACCGACTCGGCAAAGAAATGGATCTCTTCAGCATCCTGCTGAAGCACATTCAATTCTCTAATTAAACTGTTTGTAATCTTTACTCCGCCGATGGTTACCGGTGGAAGGCAATCTTGTTTTGTTGCCATGGTTGGTACCTCCAAATAGAAAAACCCGTGTAGCTTTGCTCGGTTACGAGAACCGCCGGTACATCGCTGCATCCGGAGCTACACGGGTTTCCCCTATTTAGGAAATGAAAATTCATTGGACTCGTATTTAAGCACTACAAAGATACATGTCCAAATGAGAAAATCAATAGGTTTTTGAGATTATTTTGATTTCAATGTTTTTAATTCAGATAATACTCTTTGATAATTATCCGAATTTTCAAATTCAAATTTATATGAAGAACTACTATATTCCGACATTTCAATAATCGAAAAATGAATTTTGCCTGGATGCGATAAAACTTTACTTAACTTTTTGGAATTTGGTCCACTCAGAGATAATCTATCTGAATAATTATTCGCTTCTAATGTAACGATTTCAGAACTATCTGATTTCACCTTTATTCTATAACCATTTTCAGTACAATGTTTTACTGGATTAGTTCCTGCATATTCATATAATTGTATATTTATATTTGTTTCATCATTAATAAGAAAAACGACCTTTAGTTCTGAATTTTCAGTTGCGCTATTGCTGAATGTTCCTTGAATGATATTTGTATTTGACAGAAAACCATCCTTTGTTTGATCACCAAAATCGTCATAATAATATTTTATTTTCCAAAACACTTTTGATTTCATAACTTTTTGGATAGAATCATCTTTATACCTCTGAATAATATTAGCCCTCATAGTTGAATCAGAAATTCGTTGTGCTTCTTTTTCATAAACTGAAAGACCACAAGAGGATAATAAACCTAAAATACTAAACATCCAAAATAGCGAGAACAAAATTTTATTTTTCATCTTGTTTGATTTGAGTTAAACGCTGCAAATTATAAAAAAACCGGCCACTATGTACCGGTTCAATTAAAAAATAACGAAATATTGTTACGGGCAGGGATAACACTCGAGCAGGGCGGGCATGATCCTGTCTTTCTTAAGTGTTACCTGCAGACTTTTTACCAGGTACTTTGTGCCGAAAATCATTATCTTCTTTTCAAAATTGAAATCTCTCAATTCCTGAAATAACATTTGACGAGTAATCTTTACAAGCTTGACGTTCATTCGCCAGGCAAGCCACTGCCGAAAATGCTGTTGAAACAAACCATTAGTCCCATTGTAAAACAGAGATCCATAATCACTATCAAAATTCTCACCAGCCACATAAAGGAAATCGCCAAAATAATTATACTCGGCGAAGAACACCCTTGGCGTTATCTGAGTATAATTTATCTGCTTATTCTTGCAATTACAAAAAAAATCTGATCCTCCCATTAGTAAAGTCGAGAAAATCGTCGAAATTTCAGTTGAAAAATCAGCATACAAATATTGAGTTAACAAATGTGAATTTGGTTCACTAATCTGCGACCAGGTTTTATTGATCATCTTGTAATATAACTCCGTTTCAATTACATAACGAATCTCCAATTGATCAACATTTGGCCATGGAGGCAATTCCGATAATTTTTCAACGGATCCCTTGAATGTTTTAAGGAACTGTTCTTCATCAGCATTCTGTGTTTCAAATGCATCATCGTCTCCATCAAGTTCCATCATTAATTTAAAACCTGAAATTTTATCCTCTAAATCAGTTGAAATAGAAATGACATTACCAGAATAATCAATATAATCTGATGCAAGTAAAATGTTTTTTAAAGGAACAATACGAATTGTCCTGGTAGTTTGGTTTACAAAAAACCGGACATTGAACATGTTTTCAATACCAGTGAAAAATTCAGAAAGTTTAATCCTGGGGATATGATAATTGTAATAAAGATGAGTTATAAAATATGGGAAAAATCCTTCTGTTTCATTGTTACATGTAACAGAATTGTACATTACAAGTTTATTGAAACAAGGATACGTTGAAAAAAACGAATCATCAAGAATATAACCCATTCCTAAAAAAAGCTTTTCGAGCACATAACGGAAATAGAGCATTGGCACAATGAGCGTACGCTGCCCTGATCCCGCGTGCATAAGGATATAATTATTGAGTCGTGAATAATAATTGTATCGAAGCATACCGGGATCCTCATTACCACCTTCAAAATACAGGTCATTAAATACTTCCGGAAATGCACATGGCCTATCCGGATATACATGGGATCTGCAATCGTTGATCCAGAGCATTGCTGCTGTTTCCGTAGCAAAAATCTGTTCGCCAAAATCGTATTGCTGTAGAGAATTATTCTTTATTTGAAAATTAAAATCGCCATTTCCGTCAAAAATAGCTCCTTCATACGTTTTCGAATTCAGCACCTTCAGCTTCACGGTACCTGAAAACAAGCTCAGGCCATTCCAAAAGAATTCTCCCTGGCGTTCCAGGTAAGGATTTGTAGTGCTTTCAACCA
>Ga0194039_1001584_pt1 | contig 12040 bp, 13 predicted proteins | sample JunL228m_MetaG_FD_148679 | JGI IMG/M metagenome (GOLD analysis project Ga0194039, IMG submission 148679) | Anoxic zone freshwater microbial communities from boreal shield lake in IISD Experimental Lakes Area, Ontario, Canada - Jun2016-L227-8m | ecosystem: Environmental > Aquatic > Freshwater >...
CTTTGGAACCGGAATTAGGGCTTCCAAATTCCAGATGTACAATACTCCCTGCCAGGGAACGGGAGCGGATCTCATCAAGCTGGTGATGTGCGAGGTCTACGATAAAATATCCTCAGAAGAGGCAAGGATAATCGGCTCCATTCACGATGAAATTCTGCTGGAGGTCCCGGCAGAGCGGGCGGAGGAATATGCCCGAATGCTGCAAGAGATCATGGAAAGGATCGGCTCAGAGCTATTGTATCCCGTGCCGGTAAAGGTGGAGGTGAAAATCCTATCGTCCCTTGGCGAGTAATCATGTTTTTACAAGCATGTACAGAAGAGGCAGCATAAAGGCAATGACGAGAGATCTATTATTACTATTTTAAGAATCTATTACTCCTTAATGAGAGGGTGCAGTTATGCGGACCTTCAGCCCTCTGTTCGCTTCACCATTTTCTCGACTTCCTCGAAGTATCCGGGCTGGCGCATTTCTTCAAGCTCCTCTGGAGTGAAGAACTCCTGCCAGGGCCTGGGGCGAACTACAAGCTTTGTCCTCCCACCTTGCACAATACGCTCCACAGATACGAGCCCTTTTTTCTCCAATCGCAATATTGATGAGTGCGTGCGGCCTGCAGTCCAGCCATTCAGCTTAGAGAGCTCATAAGCGCCCTGTCCAGAGTGTTCGCTAATCAGTTCATATAGCTCATAATCGGTATCGCCGCCCCTCTCCAGCCGTGCGTCCCTTGCTCTCTCTATTGCAGGACGTCTTGCTTTTGACTGCATGCTTATTAATAGCGTTCTGTAAGTATATCAATATATTGGAATATCTTATCCGTATTTTCAAGTTCCTTTTCTCTGTATTAGAAACTATTAAATAGATTTAGAATATTCTGTTAAGTGTGCTGATGGAATTTGATAGAGCAGTTTTGCTCAGCATCTGCAGGGCATGCAAGATGAGCAAGTCTGCTCACGTCCCAGAGAAGGCCTTCGCCCGCAGACAGACAGAGGCAGGACGAGAGGTTAAAAAAGCATTGCGTAAGCTCATAAGCTTGGGATATGTCATAATGCATCCAACCCGAGGAGAGATGACTTATGCGTTGAGCAAGGACGGAGTAGCATTATGTCGTAAAATGCAAGAAGGCGATTGAGAGACCGCACTTTATCCAGCAAAGGAAATCGAACATACTCATTTTCCGAAAGTTTCCCATGGAAAACTGAATTCATAATGTCGATAGATCTTGTTTCCCATCCGCCACGTGTGAGCCCCCGACGGGGCGCATGGGCGTTTCAATTGAGCCACGACTTTTCAGTCATGGAAATCTGTTCTATGATGACGACGTACTAGGTGTAGTAAATTAGTTTCAATTGAGCCACGACTTTTCAGTCATGGAAATAAGGACTACAGCTAAGTGAGGCAATTGAGTCCGGAGGAAGTTTCAATTGAGCCACGACTTTTCAGTCATGGAAATGGACTAGGTTCAGCAGTTCTTCCAGGGTCTTCTTCCAGTAGGTTTCAATTGAGCCACGACTTTTCAGTCATGGAAATAGATCATTGATAAGCCCAACTTTGCAGACAGCCCACTTGGTGTTTCAATTGAGCCACGACTTTTCAGTCATGGAAATTACGTGACTCTGGAACTCAGATTATGGAATATTTCCGCGTTTCAATTGAGCCACGACTTTTCAGTCATGGAAATCAGTTCCAGGTTGACGCCAGTAGCCCTCTAATAACTCGTTTCAATTGAGCCACGACTTTTCAGTCATGGAAATGCGGCATTGGGTAAAAAGCACATTCCCTGGGTTTTATAGGGTTTCAATTGAGCCACGACTTTTCAGTCATGGAAATCAACTTATGAAGTTTTCGACGCATCTTCCCTTGACGGGTTTCAATTGAGCCACGACTTTTCAGTCATGGAAATCGGATCGATCAAACGGCGCGGTGGCGAGAGCTGCTACGTTTCAATTGAGCCACGACTTTTCAGTCATGGAAATAGCAGGAGGTGGTCACGGCATAGACTACAAATACTCCCGTTTCAATTGAGCCACGACTTTTCAGTCATGGAAATGCAAACGCTGCCCAGCCAACCTACAAACAGGTTGTACAAGTTTCAATTGAGCCACGACTTTTCAGTCATGGAAATGACAGGACTACGTATCAATAGAAGAATTCAACAACTTGTTTCAATTGAGCCACGATTTTTCGTCATGGAAATTTTGCGTACACGGATGAAACGTACTTTAATCGCCTTGGGTTTCAATTGAGCCACGACTTTTCAGTCATGGAAATACAGGCGTCCGAGTAGGATTGCACGAAAGTGTTGGGGTTTCAATTGAGCCACGACTTTTCAGTCATGGAAATTCCCAAAAAGCCGCTGCCGCGAATTCTGCAGTATGTCGAGTTTCAATTGAGCCACGACTTTTCAGTCATGGAAATATTCGTTACAGGTGAGCCAAATGTTAACCCAAGTTAATTGTTTCAATTGAGCCACGACTTTTCAGTCATGGAAATTAAAACCGTAAAACTGGCAAGAGAAAACGGAAACCAAAGTTTCAATTGAGCCACGACTTTTCAGTCATGGAAATGAAAGCATTTTGACTGGGGCAATAGTACTTTGCCTGGTTTCAATTGAGCCACGACTTTTCAGTCATGGAAATCCAGCTATCAGTAGATGCCCGGCGCCATTTTCCTTTTGCGTTTCAATTGAGCCACGACTTTTCAGTCATGGAAATCTTGGTCGTGATAGCCGCAGTGCTTTCAGTATTCGGGTTTCAATTGAGCCACGACTTTTCAGTCATGGAAATGATTTGGGAATTGGGAGATAAATAATATCAATCCCGAAAGTTTCAATTGAGCCACGACTTTTCAGTCATGGAAATAGCCACAATATCAAAACATTTGACCAAGGATTACAATTGGGTTTCAATTGAGCCACGACTTTTCAGTCATGGAAATTTTCGAGGTTCTTGCGAATAAGCTTGAAACAACTCCCGGGTTTCAATTGAGCCACGACTTTTCAGTCATGGAAATACAGCAGAAACAATTGCGAAAATCAACATTGGATATTGGGTTTCAATTGAGCCACGACTTTTCAGTCATGGAAATAAAAATGAGCCCTAGAGATTTAATTGCCTACATGTGGAGTTTCAATTGAGCCACGACTTTTCAGTCATGGAAATACGCTAATAGAAAAGAGGTAAAAGACATGAAGACAGCAGTGTTTCAATTGAGCCACGACTTTTCAGTCATGGAAATCCAAAAAGTTGGACAGACTTGAAGTATATAATATTGGTGTTTCAATTGAGCCACGACTTTTCAGTCATGGAAATGATTATGTGGGCATTTAGGAGGTCATCCCATGTTAAAGTTTCAATTGAGCCACGACTTTTCAGTCATGGAAATTATATGAATGAGAGAGCTAAGAACATTACAAATTATTCGTTTCAATTGAGCCACGACTTTTCAGTCATGGAAATCTTGAAGGTGATTACGATGAATTCCGCAAAAACATTAATATCGTTTCAATTGAGCCACGACTTTTCAGTCATGGAAATTCAATGGATGAATACAACACCAATTTCGACACCTTCAGTTTCAATTGAGCCACGACTTTTCAGTCATGGAAATATGATTTTAAATGACTTGGATAGAATATCTAATGGCGTGTAGTTTCAATTGAGCCACGACTTTTCAGTCATGGAAATGGAATAGAATCCGTTGGCTCATTCAGCCAGGAAAAAAGTTTCAATTGAGCCACGACTTTTCAGTCATGGAAATAGAGAGGTGTATAAAGATGGTACTTAATAAGAAGGTAGGTTTCAATTGAGCCACGACTTTTCAGTCATGGAAATCGGTGTTCATGGCATATATCGGTGTTTTCATGCTATTACAGTTTCAATTGAGCCACGACTTTTCAGTCATGGAAATGTAGGCGGTGGCCTACTTTGCGACCTAGATCCAACCTTCGTTTCAATTGAGCCACGACTTTTCAGTCATGGAAATGGCGATATACCGTTGCCAACAAAACTAAGCGGTTCAATGTTTCAATTGAGCCACGACTTTTCAGTCATGGAAATGACATTGACGAGACACAGGCCACTTACGATGACGCGGTGTTTCAATTGAGCCACGACTTTTCAGTCATGGAAATATTTAGTGTCACTAGCACGTATCAACGTAACAATGCTAGAGTTTCAATTGAGCCACGACTTTTCAGTCATGGAAATGATGGCGTTTCTAAAAGAGTTTATTAATCCATCTAAGGGTTTCAATTGAGCCACGACTTTTCAGTCATGGAAATCGATCAGGACTCTCTGAATGGGTTCTTCGGATCATATACGTTTCAATTGAGCCACGACTTTTCAGTCATGGAAATCAAAATACCGCTTCCAAATATGCCAGCTTTACCAAATGGTTTCAATTGAGCCACGACTTTTCAGTCATGGAAATACAAGGCAATCGTGATCTCCTACGGTAACAAGGAGGGTTTCAATTGAGCCACGACTTTTCAGTCATGGAAATAAGACAATATACATTAACCCTGTAACGGGAGCAGTTCGTTTCAATTGAGCCACGACTTTTCAGTCATGGAAATAGTACCGAATAACTCGGAACTTGATAACGACTTATACCTGGTTTCAATTGAGCCACGACTTTTCAGTCATGGAAATAGGGGTTTTGATGAGACTCAACGGACTAGCAAAAGTGGTTTCAATTGAGCCACGACTTTTCAGTCATGGAAATAAAAGTTGGGAACTCCGACAGAAATAGTTTCAGCTGTGTTTCAATTGAGCCACGACTTTTCAGTCATGGAAATGAAGGCCGCTGAACTCGCCGCAGCAAAAGCAAAAGCTTGTTTCAATTGAGCCACGACTTTTCAGTCATGGAAATATTACACCGACAGAGGAAGGAAAAACGACAATGTTGGGTTTCAATTGAGCCACGACTTTTCAGTCATGGAAATCTGTTTGCTCGGGATTTTCATTTTAGCTCTTGGATTCCTGGTTTCAATTGAGCCACGACTTTTCAGTCATGGAAATGAAATATCTCCAGACCATCCCTGATCGGGACGGTAACCTCGTTTCAATTGAGCCACGACTTTTCAGTCATGGAAATGCCGAGAAAGGCCTAAAGAGAGCTGTAAAAGCAATTCAGGTTTCAATTGAGCCACGACTTTTCAGTCATGGAAATAGCTGCCGTTTTTCGGCCTTTACTGCTATCGGAAAAAAGCCGATTTACGAGCATTCTGTTAACTATACAATAATTTTGCAAGTGTTTATGCATTCAAAGATAGGAATTCGATATGCTCTTGCTTCGCGAGCATACCGTCAACTATACGTAATTATCTTAGAAGTGCGTATGTCGTCTCGGGAGTTTTCGTAATACTGGACCACTTGATAGCCCATTTACCTCCCGGACCCACTGGCGCGTTTGTACAACTTCATACTATAATAAACTTCTCTTCTTTATCCTCATGGTGCACTCCCAGAAACTCAATCCTACCATCTACTCCACCTTCCGTCGGACCCATGTCGATTATCATTATGCGATCCTCGTCGATCTTGATCAGCTCGGTAAGAACAGCCACCATTTCCACCCGGCCTTTTGGAATGAGATCGCAGCGAAAAACAGAATAGTGGACCGGCTGCCCGAATCCTAACATGGCTTTATGAACTTTACAAAGCCTCTTTCTGTCCATGATATCATAGCTCACTACAAAGCAATTCAGTCCGCTCATAAATACTCACCTGGTTACGAAAGCCGGATACTCCTTGATCTCGCCGGAAAGAACCCTGGCCAAAAGCCGGGACTGTACTTCCAGCACTCTTCGATTGCTCACCTTATAGCCAAAGATGGGATGGATTACCTCTATCTGCATCCGGCGCTCATAGCCTGCAACAACCTTTTTTCGAGCTTCAGGAGTTAGCGATATGCCGATACCAGTCTTTATGAAATCACTCTCTGTCAGCTCATCTTTATTAAAGAGAGTCAGCGCCGTGGAATCCGCTATTATTGGCCGGAACTCCTCCATCATATCCAGAGCCAATGCCGGTCGACCGTACCTGGGCTGGTGGTAAAATCCAAGGTAAGGATCAAAGCCCGCAGCCAGAACTGTTGAGAAGAGCTCCTTGGCCAGGATGCCGTAAAGGTAGGAGAGGACGGTATTCACCGGATCTCTGGGCGGCCTCTTATTCCTGTTTTGGAAAGAGAAGCCCGAAGAGCTCTTGAGCATGCTGCCCAGGCGCCCAAAGTATTCCTCCGCCGCCGCTCCCTCGAATCCCAGCAAACTCTGCATGCTGGGTGCGCCTTCCGCCCGGCCGACGAGCCGCCCCATGGATTCCAGAACCCCGGCAGGAACCTCGGGGTCATTTCTGCGCAGGAGAATCCTGCAGTTCTCTATTTTTCCGGATACGATTTTCCGGGCAATGGAAAGCGACTTCTCCTCATCACCGGCCCACTGGAATTGCTTGATGCGCAAAAGCACATTCTTGTGGCTCATGCCCTGACAGATGCCAAGAAACCAGCCGCCATGGGAGAAGTGCAGCACCGGCACATTCCTCTGCATCAGCTCCACCATGGCCGGAGTTGTGATCTCCGCACCCCCGTAAAGGCAAACCTTGGATATCTCCCGGATCCGGGCTTCGCTCACCTTGCCTTCTTCATAAGACCAGACCTCCAGACGCTCTCCACGCTTACGCACCGTCTTGCCCTGGCCTACCACGTAAACCGGCACTTGATCGTCCCGGCAGGCAAGCAGCATTCTGATCTTCTCTTCCTCAGGCTTGCCCACCAGCGCTTTTTCCGCCTCCATCTCCCGCAGCAGGTTCACCTCGTCGGGCAAGCAAATTCCGGCCAGCGAGCAGCGGTCGCAACGCACGCTTCCACGCAGGGGCGGGGGAATCTCGCCCCGCTCCACAGTGCTTCGTAGTTCCGTTAGCATTGACTTTGCTCGATCAATCAATGCGGCGTCGAACTTCACCGGGACCCTTTCTTTGGAGCGGATGAAGTAGACCATTCCTTCTTCACAGGAAAAATCGTTCTCCCGCAGGGCCAGACACTGGGCGGCCAGTTGCATCAGATGTGGCTCGTACAGGCCCGCGGGCGCGCGGGGAGACTCGCCCCGCTTGTACTCCACCGGCGTGACGACCTGGCCGTCGCCCTCCAAAAGATCGATCTTGCAGCACACGCCCGCCTGCGGGGCGGAGAGCGAGACGGATCTCGCGTGGAAAGGCACAAAGTCCTCAGGCACGGCGTCCTGCTCCGCATCTATCCAACGGTGCTGGAATCTGCCGTCGGCCAGCTCGGCGCTGTCCAAAAACTCGCCCTGCACAAACTGCAGGTAGCAGAGCCGAGGACAATAGGCGAAAGCGGCCAGCATGCTGGCTGGGATGAGGTCATTTCCATCTTCAATGGAACTCTTATTCTCCGACATTTTTGCACCTCTAAGATATTTAGAAAATGTATAAGTATGTACCTGTTAATAATTGAGTTAGTTTGGATTTGATTTGCTGGTTGCAGTAGTTCGATATTTTTTAGTTTCCTCGCCTTATCGGATTATTAACCGCAGAGACTTGAAATTTACCCTAAATTTCTTTGGTGCGCGCTTGCCCCGTGGTGGCCGTCCGTAGACCGAGGTTATAACCATCATATCTATAATTCCAACCTAAAAAATAGAATGCGTGAGATCCCAATCCATAATTTTCGTTTTTTTTCTCTGTGCGTCCTCCGTGCGCTCTGTGTCTCTGTGGTGGATCGTTAGTAAACCACTGGTTATAATTAGCTGGGAAGCTTCCTTCTTTTCTAAATCATCGCACGATTATTATATATACTACTAACGAACTCCCACCACAAAGACACAGAGTTCACAGAGAACGCACAGAGCGACTAACTAACAATTGGAAAACTATAGTAACCAGAGTTTAGACACGGGAAATAGCGAAGACCCATAGTCGTCTCCGTGCGTTCGTCCTCTGCGCCTCTGCGGTTTTTTCTCCGTAACGCATCACTTTCCCAAATCCCGCTCCGGAAATTCTCGCCCTCATCCAACACCTTTATTTCCTGAATTTCGCATCAGCATAGAATTGAGGCTCAAAAATGCTGGAAAGGCTCACGAAATCATTACTGGAGGCTCCCGTATTCAAGAGGGGCGAATACAACTACTTCATACATCCCATCACCGACGGCGTGCCCGAGGTCAGGCCGGAGCTGATCCGGGAGGTTACCGGCCATATCATGCGCATTGCCGATCTGGAGGTAGACAAAATTGTGACGGTGGAGGCCATGGGAATTCCCATAGGCATAGGCCTTTCCATCATCTGTGACATCCCTCTAGTGATAATAAGAAAGCGCAAATACGGCCTGCCCGGCGAGATCGAGGTCTCCCAGGTCACAGGCTACTCCAAGTCGCAGCTCTTCTTAAACGGCATAAATAAGGGCGATCGGGTCATTGTGGTGGACGATGTCATCAGCACGGGCGGAACGCTTCTGGCCACGCTTCAGTCCCTGAAGGTTGCGGGCGCAATTGTCAAGGATGTAGTAGTCGTAATAAGGCGAGGCGAGGGCGTGGAGCGACTGAGGGCGGAGGGCTACGCTGTCAAGACCATGGTCGATGTAGAGGTCGATGAGAGCCATGTAACCAGCGTCACAAAGTCCGAAAATGACCCGAGTAACCATGGGAAATGAATACGCAAAAAGGATGCCCGGGAAGAAATATTGAAGAGGCAAATAAGCCATCTCCCGCCTGTGGCTCCCGGAGAAGCACGGAGGGAAAACTGGAAGAAGACCTGCGTGCTGAGACCGTGAAATGGCAAAAAAAGGCCGAGGACCTCTACGAGAAAGTATCCGGGGATGGAGAGTTCCTGGAGAATGTCTCCGCCTACATTCGCGACTGCCAGTATTTTCTGGAGAAGGGGGACCTTATCAGGGCTTTTGAGGCCGTGATCTGGGCCTGGGCCTGGATGGAGATTGGTCTAGAGAAAGGGCTTTTGCAGCAGAGAGAATGAGTTATTATTAATATCATGAGGTGGCTCCAACCGTCAGTAACTTTAAGTTAGTATTATATACTTAGACTGGCCTATATGCATTTCAAATGAGCACTGATTACCGCACTCGACTGGATGAGGCAAAGTCCCTGCCTGATATATTCGAACTGGTCAAATCATTGGTATTAAAGAGCATGGGCAAGAGCCGGGGTGGTCTGATGCTGGGCATGGCCAACCTGGGAAACCATCCGCAGGGCTTTTTCGGAGGCTTCTTCACCACCGGCACCAATGTCATCGTCCTTAATAAGATCCCGCTGCAAAGGATCAAAGAGACGCGTCCTGAGCTTTACAAGCCCTACGTCTTTCATGTCCTGCTGCATGAATACATCCATTCCCTGGGCTACCTGGATGAGGCAGATGTGAAGTCAAAGGTCTTTACCATCACGAGAGAGGCTCTGGGAGAAGAGCACCTGGCCGCGCAGATGGCATTGAACAGCAGCGAGTTCATCAAGCATCTGGCCTACCCCGATATATCCTGGAAGCCGGAAGATGAGGGACTGGAACTGGTGCAGGGCTTTGACAGATCCAGCGTCTCCTACATTGCTTAGGAGATAAAAAATAATATGGCCGTTATGGGAATTAAGAGATTGTCGTCCACCGGTGTGTCCAGGCTTTCCACTACTGCCGCCAAAGCCGCCAGCTCTACCCCCATCCAGCCCACGAACAGACAAGCCGGCAGAGTGAAGACAAAAAATGCAACCGATCCTTCCATCGTTTTGTGCCGGTTGTAGGGAAGAGGGTGGCGACCTCGTATGCCGAAAATCGTGGCGGCCGAGTCTCCTGCAGCCAGAGCCACAATTGCGGCAGCAATCTCATCGGTATTGCCCAGAAAAAGAGCCAAAAGCAGCGCACCCACAACATACCAGAAAGCTCCATAGCCGGGAAACCTGACATTCTCCCTTTCAAATGTCTCTTCAAGCCAACCAGCAATAGGAATTTTCCAGCCTTTTTGCATCAAGACGATCATTATGCTGCCAAAGATGAGAACGAAGCTCTGAAAAATTATTAGATTCCTCCTGCAGGAATAAATTAGAATGAATATCAGAAAAAGGCCGAAAAAAAAGTGGAATAGCTTCCTTCTCAATTCGAAGTTAAAATTACCTACCTTAATCAGAAAGCTCATAATTAATACCTCATTTCATCCGATTATAGTAGTAAGAGTATAAAAGCTGTAGGAAGGTGTTTAAGGTAGAAGAACTCCAGAATAATGTAACATAGTAATAGAAGGCAAAAAGAATGAGGAGATGGACTTTATTATTCGTGGCGCTGGTGCTTTTATTGCCACTTGTGCCGGCCCTTTCTGACGAAGCCAGAGGCAAAGTCACTTATGTAACTGATGGAGACACCATAACTGTAGAGGGCCTGGGAGTTGTCCGGCTGGCTGACGTCGACAGTCCTGAGCTTGCGACAACAGGCGGACCGGAAGCGAAAGAATACACCAGAAAGCAGCTTTTGGGAAAGCTGGTTTTCCTTGATCTGGACAATAAAACCGGACTGGATCGATATGGACGTAAGGTCTGTGTTGTCTTTCTGGCCAATGCCAACGGCACCGTGGGAGATCTCTTTAACCGCATGCTTGTGGACGCAGGACATGCCAGGGTAGAAGATGTCAAGGACAACGAATTTGACCCAGGAGAATGGTGGGTAAAAGCAGATGTGAATTCGGGTCCCCCTGCCGGTAAGAAATTTGTAGGCTCAACAGAATCTGACAAATACCATTATCCGGAATGCCGCTGGGCCAAGAAAATCAGCCCCGGTAACGAAATATGGTTCTCCAGTTTTATTGATGCTAAAATGAAGGGCTATGTGCCCTGCGGTGTTTGCCATCCGATGTGATCAGTTATGAAAATCCTATTTTTCGAGCCAATGGCAAATCCTTAATTATCAGGCCGATAAGAAATTGGCGGTGAAAAACATGTCAAGAAGCCACAAGCTTGTGCTCTTATTCCTGTGCGTATCGATTCTCTCGATCTCGGCTCTGGCGGAGAGCAATTACACTGTGAACCTCACGGCGAATAAATTTCAGGGCAATTATCTGGTAAATCAGAGCGGCTTTGCTCTTTATTACTTCTCAAATGACGGCAGTGCCAGTGGCGTGAGCACCTGTTATGACGATTGCGCCTCCAAGTGGCCGCCCTTCTATGCCCAAACGATAACCGTGCCGGACAGTCTGAATACCGCTGACTTTGCCAGCATAACCAGAACCGATGGCTCAAAGCAGACTACATTCAAGGGCTGGCCGCTCTACTTCTCTTCCAGGGACCAAGCCGCAGGAGATATCTTCGGAAACGGACGGGAAGATAACCTCTGGCGTATAGTTGACCCTCAGGAGCAGCCTCAGCTTTTCTGAGATTCTCAATCAATTCCTTTTTTGGCTTTGCTCCTCAGTGTGGAGAGTTTTTGCAGGGCATCCTCTAAAGTCTCTATTTTCTTGGCGAAGTGGAAGCGTATCAAATGTCTTACATCCTCCCGGAAAAAGCTAGAGCCCGGAACGGCTAGCCACGCCCACCTTCTTTGCCATCCATTCACAGAACGCGGTATCATCAGGACATCCGAACTCGGATATATCCATCATCACATAATAGGCTCCCTGGGGATAGGTGTAAGTGAATCCTTCCTCATCCAGTCCTTTGATGAAGAAGTCTCTCTTCTCCGTATACATCTCGCACAGCCCCTCATAATACTCATCAGGAAAGCCAAGTGCAGTGATTGCCGCTTCTTGCAAGGGTGCCGGCGCGCCTACGGTCAGAAAATCATGCACCTTTCTTGCGCCGTCGATTATTGCCGGCGGAGCTATCAGATATCCCAGCCTCCAGCCGGTGATGGAATATGTCTTGGATAGAGAGCTGCAGGAAATGGTCCTCTCGAACATGCCCGGCAAAGATGCGAAATAAATATGCTTGTACGGCTTGTAGACAATATGCTCGTAGACCTCATCGGTTATTACGAATACATCGTACCGATCAGCCAGATTTGCGATGAACTGCAGCTCTTCTATTGTGAAAACCTTTCCAAAGTGATG
>Ga0194039_1001587_pt1 | contig 12019 bp, 11 predicted proteins | sample JunL228m_MetaG_FD_148679 | JGI IMG/M metagenome (GOLD analysis project Ga0194039, IMG submission 148679) | Anoxic zone freshwater microbial communities from boreal shield lake in IISD Experimental Lakes Area, Ontario, Canada - Jun2016-L227-8m | ecosystem: Environmental > Aquatic > Freshwater >...
GTATTAATACTATCCAAAGTATTGTAATGGTACAATAATCAGTGGAGGTGAAATCAACGATGCGTGTACCTGTTCAGAATCAATCATGTGATTGTACCAGCAGGTGCGGCTGTATGAACACCCCCACTATTGAGGATGAACTAAAATTGCTGGACGCCAGCAGACAGAAGGATGCAGGCCAAGTTAGCAATGACAGAACGAAGACTTGAGGGATTGAAGAAAAAAATCTAAAACCTCTTCTTATTTATGTTCAGAATTTTTATTCAACTACAATTCACGAAACGATTTCCATGACCACGAAATATAGTAACATAATACCCGCCGGTTTACCGTGCCAGGAGGATATCCATGGATGCAATCAGGGCTGACCATCTGAAAAAGACCTTTGGGCCGGTAACCGCTGTGAATGAGGTCAGCATTACGGTACGTGAAGGGGAAATATTCGGATTCCTTGGCCCGAACGGTGCCGGTAAAACCACAACGATCCGCTTGCTCACCGGGGTCCTCACACCAGATGCGGGAACCGTCACTATCAACGGTATTGACATCCACCGCCATCCGTTAGAAGCCAAAATGCAGATGGGAGTCATCCCCGAAAGCAGCACCGTCTATGGCGATATGACTGCTGAACAGAACCTGCAGTTGAGCGGAAAAATGTATGGCATGCCCCGGGCATTACGGGAAGAGCGGATTAATGAGCTCCTGTCGAAGATGGGTCTTTCTGAAAAAAGACACATCCCTGTCAGGACATTTTCGAAAGGGATGAAACAACGGGTGAGTATCGCATGTGCCATTATCCATCGCCCGAAAGTTTTGTTTCTCGATGAACCGACCAGCGGGCTTGACGTACAAAGCCGCAGGCTCGTGATCGAGACTATCCGCGATATGAACGGGCAGGGCAGCACGATCTTTCTTACCACGCACAACATCGAAGAGGCAAACACCCTCTGCCAGACGGTCTGTATTATCAATAAAGGGAAGATCGTAGCACAGGAAAGTCCCGAACGACTCAAAAAAATGTTCGATACTACCCAATCGGTAGAAGTCTCCTTTGACCGGCCTGTAACCCAGGATTTGTTTAAGGGGGGAGGAATTATCCGGGCAGAGCCGTGCGGTGACAAGTGGCGGCTGTATACAGACAACCCAGATCTGGTGTTAAAATACCTGGTTGGGCGTGCTGAACGCGAATCGATTGGAATTACTTCCCTAACGACATCCGGACCGAGCCTTGAAGAAGCATTTGTCCAGATTACGGAGTGTGCATGATGGAGGTCCCACTGTTTCTCCGTGGCATCATTGTCATCACCGGAAAAAACATGAGGCTGTATTATACAAAACCCCCTGTCCTGATGTTCGGACTCCTGTTTCCGCTCTTCATGTTCTTCGCATTCTTTGTGGGCCGTCATCTCGATCTGGTTACATTCTTCCCGGCATTTCTTGCGATGATGTTGTTTTTCACCGCTTCTTCCGTAGCACCCTTGATCACACCATGGGAGAAAAGAGAAAAAACGTATGAACGGCTCCTTTCGTACCCGGTGACGCAGGACAGTATTATCATGGGCGATGTACTGGCAGGTGCAATATTCGGGATCGGTATCTCATTCCTGGTTTGGATCGCCAGTACTGCGTTCGTCCCGGTATCGATTACAAATCTATGGTTATTTATCCTTGCTTTCATCCTTGGCACTCTGTCCTGTGCAGCGCTCGGTACTCTCCTTTCGTCACCTGCATCCGACAGCCCGCCGAACGTGATGATTTTCTCCAATCTCATACGTTTTCCGCTTATCTTTATATCCGGCGTATTTGTCCCGCTTCAGCAGATGGAAGGCCTGGGGCTTGCCCTTGCGTATTGTTCGCCGCTCACGTACATGGTTGATCTGTTCAATGCGGCCATTACAGGCATATCTGTATTTTCTCCACTTATTGACTGCAGTGTACTCGCCGGGGTCTCCTTCGTGTTTATTTTAGTGGGACGGCTCATCCAGAAAAGGAATATGATGAAAGGGATGTAGAGAAAAACAATATCCCTGGTTATTTGTCCGGGGCTACATTTCCATCCCTCCTTTTTATATTTCCCTTCTTACCCTGTTTTCCGTCCCAGGATGGCTACATATTGACAGGTCCTCCCCAGTATGAGAGCTCGCAGGTGCTGAACAATTCCGATATCGTTCGTTTCGACACGGTAAATCAGTTACAAACCACCGGACCCGGCATCTACGAAGAGAGCATGATGCTCCACTCTGCCGGGGCTGCTGCGTCGGGGGTAACGTGTGGGGTTGATTCTCTCGATGCAGAGGGGGCGAACTTTACTGCGACGCCGTACTGTGAGACGGTTATTACGAGATCGCTGTTTATGGCTGATGACCTGGCGTATCGCTCGGTTGGGTCTGTTGATCAGGCGGATTTGGAGATGCCGGATGCGTTTGCGTTTACGGCTCTTGGCTCAGGTTCGGGATTGGGATCGATAAGCGTCGGTCCTTCCAGCTTGGCGAGGATTGGTACGACTACGGAGCTCGGTTATGTGAACACGTACGGTAAGGACCTGGTGGCCAACGGCCGGTTCAACATCGGCGAGGACGTATGGTGGACGTCGTTTGCGAAGACGTTTGATGTGGTGAGGTAGGGTGAATTGATACCCCTTCTCCGGGTGAGACGAGCACATGCACTAGGAACACGATCAAGAGGCTTGGTCTCATGCCCGGCATGATGATTATGCTATATTTGTTGGGGAAGTCGGCACCAGTGAGTGGGTATATAAATAACCTTCAATGATTGGGAATGAGAAACGAAATGGGTAACCCATAATGAGAAATGGTTGCCTGTCACAATTCTTAACCGGCGATGGTTAGGTCTTACTCAGTAGTAAAAACTTTTCAGGAAATATGAAGTGTGGTGGTTTTCATGGATATTTCTCAATTCAAACGAGTTCGACCCCTTTTCATATTGTTAATCATTACCGGACTTATGATATTGACGGTCTGGATTCGCAGTTTTCCATTTCTTAATTCAATAGATTTACAACATTACCTGACGTTTTACTCTCCCGATATCTGGTATAATTTCCGGCAGATCGAACTTTTGGTCCACAACTACCCGGTTTACAACTGGTTTGATCCCATGACCAGCTATCCAACCGGGAAGTTGGTTGACTGGGGCCCGTTTCTTCCATTTGTTATTGCGTCACTCTCGATAGTTACCGGGATGACTTCGAGGCAGGACATAATGTACCTTGCCTCCTGGGTTATCCCCCTTTTTGCGGCTTTCATGATCCCGGTCACTTACTACATTGGAAAAACCTTGTGGGACTGGAAAACTGGGATTCTTGCCTGCAGTTTACTATCCATAACATCGGGGATCTATTTTGTTACTTCCGCATTCGGTTATGTTGACCATCACATTTTGGAAGCATTGTTTGGAGCCCTGTTCTGCCTGATGTACATGGTTACCCTGAAGTACGGCAAACAACATTCCCCTGCTTTTACGTTTCAACGGGCAACGCTCATATTTCTGGGATTGTCTTTGTCCACGTCCCTGGTCTATTTTGCCGGTTTCCTAACGATGCCAACCATGATCATTTTTGGGGTCGTTGTTGCACTCTATACTTTTTTTCAATTTATCAGTGACCGGTTTGCAAAAAAAACTGATACCAACCTGCTCTTCACCAACCTTGTGATCTTCTCTTTGCTTCTCGTTTTTATGGCTATTTTCGGAGTACACCAACCCGGGACCTCGTTACAGCAATATAGTGTAGCCCATATTTTTGCCATGGTACTCATCGTTGGTGAAACCCTGGTAATGTACGCACTGTCACGATGGCTGAACAAAAGTACAGGCCTGTATATTCTTGCTGCTTTCGGGTTCAATGCGGTCATTGTCCTATCAATTCTCACGACCGGCCATGGGGCATTTTACAGGCAGATTATGATATTTGGACGGATTACAGAGATCCGCACAATCGCAGAATCGCAACCCTGGAGCCTGGACCTGGCAGTTTCTTCATTCAATCTCATGGTGATACTCAGTACATTCGGGTTCGTGATCCTTCTCTACCACGTTTATACAAAGAAACAAGAGGAACAGCTTTTTTTTATGATCTGGTCTTTGATAATTTTCCTGTTAACCACACAGTATCTCCGGTTTGAATCCTATTTTGCGGTAAATGTAACCCTCCTCTCGTCGTTATGTATCGTGACGGGACTAACAACCGGGTTTGCAAAGGTGGGGTTTATTAATTACCGTTTCGGGTTGCCAAGGCAGGTTATTACCGAGATGCATAACGACAGACCCGCACCAAAGAAACCATTAAAGGACCGGGGAAAATCATCGAGACCGGTTAAAAAGTCCCCAGCTTCAAGAAAAGTGAAGAATTCAAAGATCCTCGGAGCGGTTATTATTGCAGTTATCCTTGGAACAACGATTATTTCTGTTGGGTTGTCTATCCAGGGGGACATCGACACCTCGTCGAGTCCGGGTAATATAATAAGTAACAGCTGGGTGGAGACGATGGAATGGCTCGGGGCCCATACTCCGGATCCCGGGATAAATTACTTAGGGGTGTATCAGAAAGAGAGTTTTGCCTATCCGAAAACGGCATATGGTATCTTATCCTGGTGGGATTATGGTCACTATATTACTTACATCGGAAAAAGAATTCCCGTAACAAATCCATTCCAGGACCATCTCTACTCAAGTAATACTGCAGGCTTTTACCTGTCAAGGTCTGAAGCGGATGCGACGAGAATTTTACAATTTAATGGTGTTCGATATGTGATTACTGATACACCAATTGCTACTGACAAATTCGGGGCCCTGGTAGCCATAAACCGGAGCAGCGCAGATCTCCCCGTATTTATGAAAACCTTCTACCGCCCGATCCTTGGAGAACCAGGCCAGTATATGCAATTTGAAGGGAAACTCCCGCCATATTTCCAGACAACGGTTGCCCGCCTTCATATTTTTGACGGGTCTATACAAATTCCGGGTACGATAACGTACCTGGAATACTATGATGAAAACCGGGATGGGTTGTCATATCATATGGGTACCTACGAAAAGGCCCTCCCCGTGGCAGATGCAACGAATGCGATAAGGAAGTTTGAACAAGAACCGCAGGGGAATTCCAAAGCTGTTCTCGTGGGACAGTACCTACAACCTCTTGAACGAGTACCAGCTCTCCAACACTTCCGGATGGTGCATGAATCGCTGGGGAATTCTTCGGATATCAGGTTTTACGACATTTCCGGCGCTGAAAATCTCAAACTTGTGAAGGTGTTCGAATTCGTTCCCGGGGCACACATCAGGGGGGATGGGACGATTGAACTCAACGTGGTGACGAATACCGGGAGAGAATTTACCTACCGGCAGGAGAGTGTAAATGGGGAGTTCGTTGTCCCCTATTCAACGGTGAATAATCTATATGATGTCCATGCCAATGGGACATATCACATTGTCGGGACAACCAGGGCAATTGACGTAACTGAAGAGGACGTGCTGAAGGGACTTTTCATTGTTGCCTGAGTAACGGGAAGGAGGGCATACAATTGTTGTGCATCACCCGGGCTGTGTAACGTCCAGTCTTTATCGGGACACGGTCACCCGGGACCCCCGGTTTATTGGGCCGACGGGATAGTCTCTGGCCGGGCCGGGAGAAACGCAGGCCTTTCCGGGGGTTCAACGGTAGGAAGGCGGCCCTTATCGACGACGCATTGGAAGGGGACCCTGATTGACCAGTACTTCTTCCGGGTATCATATTCTCCGGCGAGGTGATTTCCGATATACAACCGTAACACCCGGAAATGCCGTGTGCCAAATAGTATGATGCGGGGTTCCATACCAGGGGCGGCCCGGTTTATGATAGCCCGGCTCACAGAAAGAAGCGGTTGCGCCAGTTCCAGGAGGGTCCCTGCCGTGATAACCACCTTCTTTCTCATGCGGACGTACGTCCGTACCATTCGTCCATGGTTACCCCCGGGAATATTGCGATCCACCTTCCCCCGGGTGGCGGCAACAACCCTGCCGAGAATAGTATCCGGGTGCTGGATGTGTGGATCGGGAGTCGGGTTGTTATCCCCCTGTGTCCTGATCCCGTCACCCACAACCCCGATGACCCGGTGGACGACCAGCTGTTCCGGTGACGGGAAACAGATCACGTCACCGACACGGACCTTGCGGTCACCGTAGGGCTGCACGTCCAGCAGGTCCTGTTCATTGAGTACCGGGTTCATGCTCGGCCCGGTGTAAAGGATGGGGATATGCCCGAGAGAAAAAATATGGGACGACACCGGGCCCGGATGGTGTAATTTCTCAGCCCCGGGAAGTGCCGGGCCCTCGACTTGAAATCCACGTGTAATCATAGGAAGGGCACGCTCAACCTCTTCCCAGAACTTCCCGGTGAGGCTGATATGCAGGAGATGGACCGGAATGGCCCGAACCAGGTGTTCTGCAGCCCGGAGCTCGAGGTCATAGATCTCTTTTGCTTCAGGCAGGTCCTGCCGTAACCGCACCTGGGGACCCATCACCTGGTGCATGGACTCTACCAGCCATGCCGTGGACTGGGTCATACTCACCGGCCCGGCACGGTCTTCGGGTGACTGGTGCAGGAAAAAAAGTGCCTGTAAGGGTACTGCCGTTCCGACATCCCAGGTCCCGCCGGGACCGTTGTCAAAGAAGCGGCTCCATGTGGGCCAGGGGTGGACAAGGTACCCGCCCTGGCCGTCGGCGACAACGAGCGTTGCATCGTCGCTCAGTGCATGCCACGGTAAGGGAATCCGGCTGCAGGCCGTGGACTTTCCAACGGTCCCAGGGCCCGCAAGGATGATGCCGTACCCGTCTTTTTCAACCAGTCCGCCATGCACGAGAAAGCCGCCGTGTGGCAACAGCTGGAAGGCCAGCGTTGTCGCACAGTTGATCATCTGGATGACGTTCATCGCATTGCTGTCTCCCGGGGGCAGGATACAGACGACGGGAGCGGAGTCGCAGGTAAGGGGAGGGACATGCCGGGCCCCTTCCTGGACCCGGACCAGGACCTCCTGCCCCTGGCTGCACCGGGAAAGGGTCATCACACCGGCAAGACGCCGGACGACATCTATTGCCTCCTTACCTATGGGACGCAGCCGCCAGCTCTGGCCGTTGCCCAGTGTGAGGCAATACAAACCGGTGTCGACGGGTGAAGCGGGAGGCATATGCTCTTAAATAGTCATTTTTAGATTATTAAGAAACTCTGGTTATAGCCTGCATGCAGTCTGGCTTGTTAAGACATAACGTTGATTCCATGTGAACCGGGATGCCCGTTTGGAATTTCAGGGGACACACTTCCAAAGGAAAACACAATCCGGAAAAACTCTTTGAAATTACCTGCGGGACTATTAATCATGTAAAGGATGAAATTGCGGTATAAAAAGATTAGTGTGTTCTTGGGCTATTACCTGCCAGGCACCCAGTTCCGGAAGCTAGATTTCCAGTGTAACAACCATTTGCATCCCCCGATCCTGATGGATCACAATCTCCCGCACCCTGACCCTGCTTCAGGTCAGTCATCCTTACCACACACGGCGGTGTATATACCACACGTGGGTCACATATCCCAGTTTCTTCTGATGATTCAACCATTAATACCAGATTTCGTTTAACTCGTGGCACTATATAAATACTATTTATCCCTCTTCAGAATGAACAATGGCTAATCCCTGCACAGGAAACCGATATAGTTACAAATTCCGGAATCACTTGGACACAATCGACCAATGTTCCAGGATATGAAAAGCAGCTGCCGTAACCTGTTTGGCGGGAATTATAATTAAAAATGATCTGTTTACTATAGGATATTCTTCTGCAGGAAAACGCTATCAGGAATTTTTTTAAATGATAGATGAGGTAAAAAAAGCTGATTGAAAATATATATATATACTTGAGAAAATTAAGGTTATCTCGCCGTGTTTCCATTTATGACGCAATCAGCCGCTTGATGTCCAGTATTACATTCCCCACTGTCCCCCGAACCTGTAGGGATGCACTCCCCTGCACCCTCTTTCAGGTCAGTCATCCTTACTATACAGGGGGGAGTGTATACTGAACGCTGTTCTCTTATGCCAGTCTCTTCTGATGATTCAACCATTATATCCACTTTTTATTCTTCTCGTGATACTATATAAGCACTCCTTTTCTAGGTTCAAAATGAAAAATGGCATCCCTACACAGGAAACCGGGTGAATGGTAAATTCCGGAATACACCCCGGAATCCATCGACCTGTGTTTTCATGCTATGAAAGACGGTCACCGTAGCCTGCTTTGTGGAAATTCGTTCCGTTTATAGGCTTTCTCGCAGAGCCAGTGTGGGGCCACCAGGTTCCCGCAATAGGTGTAATTATGTGCAACACAGCCAGTCCGGCAGCCCCGTACATGAATGCAGTCACCGCAGATGCCAGGATAGTCAAGGTGATAGTCAAGGTAATGGTCAAGGTGATGGTCAAGATCGTGGCGGAGTTTCAGGATCACCGGGTTGTTAACCCAGATCTCGCGGATGCTGTCTTTCCCAAGCGTGCCAAGGACCTGAATCTCCGGAACCTTCAAATCGATACGGGCTGACCTCTTTTGTGATAGAATAGTGACAGTAACCCCGGAACCGCCACCAGTAACAACGCAACATATTCGTTCACCCCGACTAACTCAGGGGTGTTGTGATGAAATTGTTTCTGTTCGCGATCAAGCCCGGTGCTCCCTCCTTATCCCGCTCCAGCAGCAGGGCGCCGGGAGTACGGTAATTTTTTGCCCCTCGTCCCGGAATACGGCAATGTTCTTCCAGGACCTGGCCGCTCAGTTGGCCCCTGATATGCCGGTGTACTCATTCAACTGGCCGGAACCAACCATGGATAGTCCTCCGGCAGATACGCTTCCGACAATTGTTGAAGAATTTCTGCAAAACATGAAAACCCGGGTTCCACATGGCCCCTATATTGTCGGCGGCTTTTGTTTCGGTGCAGTTATCGCCATAGAAATGGCAAAAAACCTCGTGGCATCGGGGGAACAGGTTAAACTTCTCGTGCTAATCGACCCGGTAATGCCATCAACCGATAATCACTGGCAGCGTAGGAAGAGGAGATTGTTCAGTTTCATCCGGTATTACCGACAGCGTGGCATCCGGTTTTTCATGCGGTTGCAGTACAGGAAATGTATTGAAATGGTCCAGGACCTCCGTTCAGATACAAAAGAAAAATGGGAACGGCAGTTTCAGAAGGCACACACCCGGGCATTCAGATGCTACCAGGGTGAGCCATACCCCCATCGGACGTTGCTGGGATTGAGTAATGCGGAGCAAGTGGAAAGCGATACTGAACGGTCCCGCCACCAGGATGGCCGCTGGAAGAATATTATACCGTTTTACCGTGAAATTCTTGTCCTTCCGGATTGTTCTCATGATAACATACTTTCTCACGGGGCCGGTAAGATTGCCGAACGGATCAGGGAGATTGAAGGTGAGATCGAAAAGGCAGTATAGGGAATGCAGGGAAACCACCAAAAAGAAGCACTTGGGAATTTCCTGGTGGGTGAAAAAATAATTGAAAATTATGGCTCTAGAGGGATACCTATGCTTCCTGTACTACACTCTGCCCCTGCTGAAGTCCCTACACAACAACCATCTGGGTCTCCAGAACCTGATAGTTTACAATATCCTGCACCCTGCTTAAGATCGCTGATCCTTACGACGCACGGGGGAGTATATGCCACCAGTGAACCCTCCGATCCAGTCCCCTTTGCCATTTTATCCAAGGTACATGTTTATTTAATTTTACTATTATTTAGACGGTTCCCCCATCGGAATGAAGAATTAGGGGTGGCAGATGATAAAAACCGGGAGCATCGTACATTCAAAAATTTCTCCCCGGGCACGGTTACCGGTGTTATCATCCAGTTAAAAATTGTCCCCGGAGCCTGCTTTTCGGAAATTCATTCCGTTTATATGCTTCCTCGCAGAGCCAGTGGGGGGCGACCTGGTTCCCGCAATGGGTGTAATTGTGTGCAACACAGCCCGTCCGGCAGCCCCGTGCATGGATGCAGTCACCGCAGATGCCAGGGTAGCCATGGTTCAGTTTGAGGTTGTGGCGGAGGTTACGGATTACCGGGTGGTTGAACCAGATCTCGCGGATGCAGGCTTTCCCGGGAATGTCAGGGACCTGAATCTCCGGAACCTTCAAGTCAATGCAGGCTGACCCATCAGGTGAGAGGAACGTGACAACCCCACAAGATCTACCCTCATTATCAAAAGATAGCAATCATTCCCGTATGCAGGTGTACGGTTACGATAAGGAGGCCAATTCCGCTGACGATACAGCCGTTCACCGCTCCCACCTTGTCCCGCTCCAGTCACAGGGTACCGGGACCACGATAATTTTTTGCCCCTCGTTCCGGAAGACTGCCGTGTTCTACCATGACATCGCAGGGCAGTTGGCCCCCGATATGCCGGTGTACTCGTTTAACTGGCCGGTACCAACCACGGATAACCCGCCTGCAGAAACTCTCGAGACAATTGCAGAAGAGTTCATGCGGGACCTGGAGAGATGTATACCGCATGGCCCCTATGTCCTCGGTGGCTACTGTTTTGGAGCGGTGATCGCTATTGAGATGGCGAAGCGGCTTACCACCTCTGGAGAAAAAGTAGACCTGCTCGTGCTGGTCGACCCGGTACGGCCATCAACAGGTACCAAATGGCAGCGGTGGCAACGGAGACAACTCAATCTCCTCCGGTTTTACCGGCAGCGTGGCATCCGGTTTTTCATGTGGTCCCAGTACAGGAAAGGTATTGAAATGATTCGCGATCTCCGTTTTGATACAACAGAAAAATGGGAACGGCAGTTTCACCTGGCACACCACCGGGCATTCCACCGTTACCAGGGTAGGGTCTATCCACACCGGGCTTTGCTGGTATTCAGTCATGCAGAACGGCAGGAGGACCTGAGTGAAAGGTCACATCATGAAGAGGGCCGCTGGAAGGAGCTCCTGCCGCACCTCCGGGAAATCCTCATCCTTCCAGAATGTACTCATCACACGATCCTATCTGACGGTGCCGGTAAGATTGCTGCAAAGATCAGGGCAATCATTGAAGAGATTAATCAAGAGGGGTAAGAAATGTCTTCGGTTTGAGTATTTAGATTGAGAGGTCCTGTATTCCGATACATTTTCTATCAGGTGGGAACATCACCAGGAAAAGTCTTTTTAAATAATCAGCATAAAAAAAAGTTGATCCTGCTGATTCATATTGCAAACACTTCAATAAAAGATTTGGAGATTTTCATCCCCGATTAATTGACACTGCCACCTGTCGGGCTACACGTATATATAGCAGTACTCCCACTACAACATTCTGTATCCCCCGATCCAGGTACACATGATCCCGCACCCTGCTTCAGGTCAGTCATCCTTACCACGCACGGTGGTGTATATACCGCACGTGGGTCACCTATACCCGTTTCTTCTAATGATTCAACCATTGCAACCAAAATTTTGTCTACTCCTGCAAATATATAACCTTCGTTTCCCCCGTGGTTGAATAAATTGAATGATTGCGATGGTAACCCTGGAGAATGGCAAATTCCGGAATCCATCTACCTGTATTTTCATCCTTTGAAAGGCAGCTGCCGGAGTCGGCTTTGCGGGAATTCGTTCCGCTTACAGGAGTCCTCGCAAAGCCAATGGGGGGCGACCAGGTTCCCGCAATGGGTGTAATTATGTGCAACACAGCCCGTCCGGCAGCCCCGTGCATGGATGCAGTCACCGCAGATGCCAGGGTAGCCATGGTTCAGTTTGAGGTTGTGGCGGAGGTTACGGATTACCGGGTGGCTGAACCAGATCTCGCGGATGCTGTCTTTCCCGAGCGTGCCAAGGACCTGAATCTCCGGAACCTTCAAATCGATACGGATTGACCCCTCTTGTGATAGGATCGTGACTGAACTCCCCGAACCGCCATCAGTAACAAATGAAGGAATTCATCAACACGTGCAGGCGGGCCAAGACCGTGAAGAGTTAA
>Ga0194039_1001589_pt1 | contig 12016 bp, 12 predicted proteins | sample JunL228m_MetaG_FD_148679 | JGI IMG/M metagenome (GOLD analysis project Ga0194039, IMG submission 148679) | Anoxic zone freshwater microbial communities from boreal shield lake in IISD Experimental Lakes Area, Ontario, Canada - Jun2016-L227-8m | ecosystem: Environmental > Aquatic > Freshwater >...
GGCACGGGTCCTCTATATGCATACATCAAAAAGGTATGATGGATCACCCATAACCCATCTGTTTACTATTTCTCAATCATTCTCCGTTGCGTTGTAGGTTCGCAGTACCTTTTGCGCTCATTTGTTGAGCCTGCGGCTCGGATATCAAATGCACATAAGCCCGGGCGCTCAACCAATCTCCACGAGCCTGCTTCGGGTCCGTATGAGTGCAATAGCTGCAACCCGGATCATAATGAGTTACATGCCCGGAATCATTGTCCCATCCACAACCTTCATCCCTTCGCCGCTACGACACCATATTATGCCTGATGCCCGGGACCTCTCCAACAGGTCCGTTGAACTCGCTGAATCCGGTCAATACGACGAGGCACTCGATCTCGTGAACAGGGCAATCAAACTCGACTCCAACAATGCAAACTCGTGGTATAACAAAGGCATAATACTTTTCAAAATGGGCAGATACCAGGATGCTTTGAACTCATTTGCACAGGCAGCAGACATCGACCCGGAATTCACCGAGGCATGGTTCAACAAGGGCTTAGCACTCATGCATATGGGAAAATATCTTGAAGCGATTCGTGCGTTTAACAAAGTGTTGAAGATCCATCCGTTTGATGAGCGGGCACATGAACAAGTGGATCTGGCGCAGAGGAAGATTATGGAATCCTGTAGTCACGCTGCGCAGTCTACGGAGAAGCAAACGAAGTTGGGGTAGCGATGGTAGGATTATATGCGATTGATGGTCTACCCTACCCTATGTTTCCTGTTGGCAGATTGGAATGTCTCTAATATTTTTTTATAGATGTTGGGTCGCAAATGCCAAAAATTATGTTTTAAATGTTATCTGAACTAATCCATATGGAGCATCAGTAAAATCCGATTTCACTATATTTCCATTCTTCAAAATCTCAACGGAAAGACGTTGCGATGATACATCCAATTTCTGTCCATTTATAATAATTAAATATCCGGGGTCTTGAATATCATACGTCATTGAACCTGTTCCAGAAATTGATTTTATATCTCCATCATTGAGAATTGCACCTTGCCATTTCCCAGTATAAATCACTCGACCTTGGTAACGCGATGTCTTAACTAAACTTGGAGAGCTAGTGGTCATCGGTGCCGATGAAGAAGTCTCCACATCTCCCTGATATCGAATATATTGTATACTCTCATGTCCTGAAGAATAGATTACACCATGTGTCTTGTCATAAAAGAATGTTTTAGCTCCTTCAACCGAATTACGTAGAACGTATATGTTATGTGAAGGTGCAGTCCATGTCCCGTAAATTTCATCTGTCCCCGATTTATCTTTAGAATAACTCATTTTATACGTACCATCGGCATTAAAACGATATCGAAAATCAAAACCGAATGAAGAGTTATAATACCTCCAAACACCGATTATCGGATCCTGCGATTGGGTTACTGTTGGTATCGTTGATACCCCCGATGATCCTGCATTGTTTGTGCATGCACTAATCAATAAAAATCCAATAATCAGAATTGCAAGGAATCCCGAAATTTGCCAATTTTTCATACCCCCACTTTCATTTGAGTGATGATATATTTACCGAGCAAGGTTGTTGACTATCCAGCAATGATGGCAGAGCCTTGCCACTGCAGGAAACTCTCATCCGTGATTGACTTTTATTGTTCAAACCATTATATTGAAAACTGTTTATTTTTAATCGCTCTTTATAACATTAATTACACCTAAAATGAATCCAAATATTATTCCATAAAACGCATAGGGTGTTTTTATACCAAATACAGCATCTAAAACCCAACCAATAATGCAGACTATCACGGTTCCAAAGATCATTCCGCAACAAAAATGACCCCCCACTTTGTCAGCTTCAGGATCTGAATCAGATTCAGATTCAGAGGATTGTCGACCCCAAAGAAAATATCCTTCAGGGCGCATCTAATCCTCCAAAAAATAGCACAACCCCGCAACCAAATGAAAGACCCGTACAAAATCTAAGAAGATTATTACTTTCTCTAATCTCAAACATTTGAGTGACTCCATCAACGATTAGTGGAATTAATAAAATAATAGGGATATAATATGGAATGAAAAACTTAAAAAATCGGTTACTAAATCCAATAATATAGCCAATGAACACACCCAAACACCTGGAACAAAAATATTTTTCTAATCCAAAAAATGGGATGCTTCTTTCTTTCTTGCGATGACAAATACAGGCACAATATGTTTTATTTCTAAAATAAAAATAAAGAACCGGGCCGATATGTTTCTCCCAATCATATCTTATTTCCATTAATTGAGTTTAATGCATGCAGCAATAAAAAATCTTTTCATTAAAATTTACATTAATATTCGAGGCTGTTGGCATTTGCTTATTCCGATTAGTTAAAAAAAAATGGAATGATGACCGAAGAAAAAACGTGATTTCGGTCAGTTCGTCCCAGTTGGATTTGTGAAAGCGGGATGGTGGCTCGGACCCATGAGAGTCGATGGGCGTGTCTAGTAAGAAACAGTTACTAAATGTCAGGGATGTCAGTAGCATCGCTAGTTGTAGTTGTGGCAATGATCTGCAATGACGACAGAGCCACGTCACGGGGGTTTAAATCGCGAAAGTCCCTGCCAATGTGTGTGCGGTGCCGTTTTGATATGATCTTGTGAAGCGGGACTGTTTTCACTAGGCCCGGACCCGGGTTTTGCCTGCAAAGCACGGGCGGCGGGTCTACGTGGCCCAGCGGCCCGCATTCACTTCGGGCGAGTGCTTCAGCGCGAGGTCGGGGGGGGATGCGTCACCGAGCGTTGGTCATGAGCCCGATCAACAGCGACGAACACGATGCGAAGCATGGTGTGAGGAGTGTGCCGGAGCAGCCGACGGCGACAGGTCATTTCACCATAACCGCATTATACCCATCCCATTGCAGGACCACATTCGCGCTTCCCAGCATCCGGCCAGTAGCAGAATCTGTTGCTGTGACTGTAATTACCACCGGATCACGGGTTGATGCAGGTTTTTGTGTGAACGACCAGTAGAGTATCTCTCCGTGATTGGTGGTTGGGTTTCCGACTTCCTTTACCGTTGAATCTGCCGGGCCCCATGAGTAGAAATTCCCAAACGTAGCGTTCCATGCGAACTGGGATCTGACAGCATCAAAACCATTGGCATCCACCCAAATCCCAATTCCGGGTGTTGAAGACATCATAGGTGAGTACCGCTGGGGGTTTGCGGTCAGCGTTACCGAAGTTTTGGTTACAATCGATGTAGTCGGTGTAGTAGTTACAGGAGTTGGAGTTATAGTTCCCGTCACGTACTGTGGCGTAGGAGTGAGCGTAGGTGTGATAGTGATATAGATTATTTGGGGTGTAGGAGTTTGTGTCGGGGTCGGAGTCCGACTCTGAATGGTTGTTGGGGTAGGTGTACTTGTCCGGGTTGGAGAGGTCACCGGTATCGGGGTTGGTGTAACAATATTCCAACCAAAAATATTTCTTAAAAAGCTGGTAATCTTATCCAAAATATTCCCCTGTTCCTCTATTTTCTGGTTTTGTACTGCAAGTTGACTTTCGAGAGCTGCTATCTTTGCATCATAATTCGGGGTTGGTGTGGGGGTAGGAGTTTTTATTGTTGTTTGTGTTGTGGGTCCAGTTGTTATTGCCGTAGTCGGTAAAGTGGTTGTTACGGCCGTAGGACTGGAAGTTGGTCCGGTTGTTTGCACTGATGTAGGCGATGGTGTTGGGGCTGTCGTAAGACCGGTTGTTTGTGTTGTTGGCGCACCTACTTTGACAACAATCTTCCCTTTCATATTCGGGTGATCGGGGCATGCAAATTCAAACACACCTTCATTGGCAAAGGTGTTCCCTGATGAGGCTCCGGGAATAATGTCTCCGGAATTGAACATGCCAGCGTGAATGCCAGTTATTTTGACCGAGTGAATGATGGAATCTTCATTAACCCAGCTGACGCCGGTTCCAGGCAGGACGGTGAGTTCCTGAGGGACAAACAAGTTGTTTCGCATGTAGATGATCGTTTTGGTGGTCTGGGGGGGCAGAGTGATTGCGGCAGTAGGTTGAGTTGTGGGAATTGTCGTTGGAACAGTAGTGATTGTTGTCGGGGAGATTGTTGGTTCGGAGGTTCCATCTACTACAACAATCGTTCCTTGCATTGTGGGCTGGAAGGGACCTGTAGTGTAACTATATGAGCCTACTTTGTCAAAGATGACTGCGTAGGTTTTTCCGTACGGAATTTCAACTGTGCCGGCACCGCCAAAATACTTCATTGTCTCAACATCGGTTGACATAATGCTGTGGGGCTTGAACGGATCCGTGTTCGCCCAGATGACTTTTGTACCTACTGGTACTGACACCGTTGCGCCAGGGGAGATGGTCATGTCTTGCATAAATGTAATGGTGACTATGTTTTGTGATGTATCTGTAGCTGAAACGGTGTTACTGAATAGAAGCAAAGTAAATCCGAAAAATAACCCAATAATCAACATGAATTTAAAAATGTTCCAACGATTTTTTGGTTGAGAATAATCCATCATCATAACTCCCATGTACAAATCCTGTGACCAGCGCACGCACGAACTGAAAGACACGGCAGCGTCTCAAGTTATACCTTTGTTCGAAAATTGCTTTGTGATACGATATTACTATGGGTCAAAAAAGATCATCCTTTGCGTTTTTTTGGCAAAAGTCTTGGCAGATACCGAAGGCATAACCCACCCAAAAAAATACATTATACCGTGTCTGATTATTGCCCGCCATTTTTGTCAATAATATTTTATCTATCCTGCTTTGTCCTTTCCGTGGGTATGATCTTATACATCATACAATTCATATCGGTGGTCACAGGGATTTACCTCACATTGGTTTATGTTTTTATTTTAGTGTTCATTTTTGACGCTATAATGTCACTTTTAAACATTCAACAACTGCTATTCCCACGGGCACGGCGATCGCGTATCCAGCATTGATGGCAGACCCTTGCCAAGGCACTTTTTACAGCGGAACGCATGGGAGACGGGTGAACGGCCCGGATTAACCTTCTTTTTTTATTAATCCCCTCTCTTCAGCTTTTTTATAAATTTTAAGGGCAACGGAATCCGGGTTAATTTCCTCACCTTCAAGTTGCCAAACACGCGAATTGTTTATCGGTGGGAAAACGTCTTTTATAAGTATCAATTTACCTCCATATTCAAAGGTTGTATTTTGAATAACAGAAATGCTCCGTCGTATTCTATCCTCCGGAACGTTAAAACGAGTGAAAAACGCAACACGAAAACTACCTTCTGATTCGGGGTTCAACCGCTTCCCGGGATTTTTATGCCCACCACACGACTCATAGGGAATAATTTCCGGAAGCATAGATAACACGCTCACCAACAATCGAATATTTTTATCAATAGTTTTTCGGTATAGGCGCGGATCGTCGTCTCCCGTTGTTTCGTGATTTGTATCAATCCCGAGTGTGGTCTTCATTCATCACCGACTTTTTAACGCGGTTCTATTGAATCGAGAATATCCATAAGGAATCGGGCAAGCTGAGAGCAATTACCGATTTTCTTTCCCCGCTCGAAGTCGTTTAAATATGCAACACTAATATCCTCCATCATTTCACTGAGTTCCCCCGGGAGAATATCTGTGCATGCCCACATACGACCCGCAACCCGGCGGGTATGTGCCCGGTTCTTCTCTGATTCTAACCATTTCTTATCTTCATTAATGTTCTCAACAATACCGTAGAAGATCTCGCGGATATGGCCGGAGGCGTGAACGCCATTTGTGCCGATCCTGATCGTTCCGGTACCTCGTTCAACATCAATAAATTCGTAGAGATCTTCTTTCTTGATTCTCCAGAATCGTCCGACTTTCGAACCTTTCAGCGAACCATCCCGCAGGAATTTATCGATGCTTCGCCGCGAGACCTTCAGGATCTCCGCTGCATCGTCTGGACTCATTAGGCTGTCAATTTGTGCCATGGTACTCACTTGTCTTTAAAGATATTAAAACACATCTAAATGCACCCAAACGTAATGAAAGGAACCGAAAATGGTTACAACCTTCAATGGCAACGTTCAATCACCCCCCTTCCCCAGATCCACACCCCGTCCATCGCCCCCTCGAATCACACCGAACAGTCATTTGCCTATAGGGCGGTCTTATTCGTTTCTTGTGCATTGGGTTGAACGGTGCTACGGTTGCAATTGGGTCCGGATGCTCTGGGTCTGTGAGCTTTGGTTACTGCCCTTGGGCTAGAATATTACTCTATAGGAGGGGGACTTAGGTTTTTTTGAAGGAGGATTGCCCCTATTTTTGGGACGATTGGGGGAGTATCAGATCACTATATATATCGTGTTAAACTCGAATGAATTATCAATCATACTGAATGGTTTGAAAATCACCCTAATACCATCCACCATCAAACCCGGGAGACTGACCAATGGCAATCAAAAAATCCGAACTCTACAGCTCGCTCTGGAAGAGCTGCGATGAACTGCGTGGGGGCATGGATGCCTCCCAGTACAAGGACTACGTGCTGGTCCTGCTCTTCGTAAAATATGTCTCCGACAAATACGCCGGTCAGCCGAATGCAATAATGGACGTTCCTGTGGGTGGCGGTTTTGCTGATATGATCGCCATCAAAGGCAACGCAGCGATCGGCGAGAAGATGAACACAATCATTGGCAATCTTGCCGAGGCCAACAACCTCAAAGGAGTTATCGACCTCGCCGACTTTAACGATGATTCCAAGTTAGGGAAAGGCAAGGAGATGGTAGACCGGCTCACCAACCTCATCGGGATCTTCCAGAACCCAGGTCTTGACTTCAGCCGCAACCGCGCAGAGGGCGACGACATCCTCGGCGATGCCTACGAATACCTGATGCGGCATTTTGCCACCGAATCAGGGAAAAGCAAAGGTCAATTCTACACTCCCGCAGAAGTATCCAAGATCATTGCAAAAATTATAGGCATCGGACCATCCACAAAACAGGATCAGACGGTTTACGACCCTGCCGGTGGTTCGGGTTCGCTCCTGCTCAAAGCTGCTGATGAAGCTCCGAACGGAATAACCATCTATGGACAGGAAAAAGACAACGCAACCGCCGGTCTTGCCCGCATGAACATGATCCTGCATGACAGACCGGAAGCAGAGATCTGGAATGACAACACCCTGTCCAAACCGCACTACAAAAACAAGGACTCTGACAGAATACTCCGGACCTTCGACTTTGTTGTCGTAAATCCACCCTTCTCAGACAAGGCATGGAAGAACGGTGTTGATGCTGCCAACGATATGTACAACCGCTTTGAGGATGGCATCCCGCCCGCAAAGAACGGTGACTATGCCTACTTACTCCATGTGATCAAATCCATGAAAAGCACCGGCAAAGGTGCAATCATCCTGCCGCATGGTGTGCTCTTCCGTGGCAACACCGAGGCCGACATCCGCAAAAACCTGCTGAAACGTGGCGTTATCAAGGGTATCATCGGTCTGCCCCCAAACCTCTTCTACGGCACGGGCATCCCGGCCTGTATAGTCGTTCTCGACAAAGAACACGCAGCTACCCGCAAAGGCGTCTTCATGATCGATGCCAGCAAGGAATTTATGAAGGACGGCAACAAGAACCGCCTGCGTCACCAGGACATCCACAAGATCGTCGATACCTTCAACAAACAACTGGAAGTTGACAAGTATTCCCGCATGGTCCCACTATCAGAGATTGCCGATCCGAAGAACGATTACAACCTCAACATCCCGCGCTATATCGACAGCACCGAACCCGAGGATCTCCAGGACATTGAGGGACACCTTAAAGGCGGCATACCGAACCACGACATAGAAGCACTGTCACCGTATTGGAAGGTCTGCCCTGCCCTCAAGGACAAACTGTTCTGCCCGGGTGACCGTAAGGATTACAGTCTGGTCAAGGTGGAGACATCCCAGATCAAACCAACGATCTTCTCTCACCCGGAATTTGTGACCTTTACTAATCAGGTTCATACCCTGTTCGCAAAGTGGCAGACGCAGAACATTGAGCGCCTGAAAGCGATCAATAAGGGCGACCACCCCAAAGCACTGGTTGAGATAATATCAGAGGACCTGCTCGCAGTCTTTGCCACAGTGCCACTCATTGACAGGTACGATGTTTACCAGCACCTGATGACCTACTGGGCTGCAACAATGCAGGATGACGTGTATATGATAGTCAGCGATGGGTGGACTGCATTGGACAACGGTAAACCCAACACGGACCTCGTGCCACCTGCGCTCATCATCGCCCGGTACTTTGCCGCAGAAAAGTCGGCGATTGATAACCTCCAGTCTGCTGTTGATGCCCTCGCCAGCCAAAAAGAAGAACTCGAAGAAGAACATGGCGGCGAAGACGGCCTGCTGGCAGATGCACGTAATGACAAAGGCAAGATCACCAAGGCCAGCGTTAAGGCACGGTTGGCTGAGATCAAGACGGATGCGGATGCTGCCGACGAGCGCAAGGTCCTGAACGAATATCTCGCCCTCGTTGAGAAGGAGTCTGTCGCTGGGAAGATGGTAAAGGATGCACAGAAGGAACTTGACACCTGTGTTGTCGCACAATACAGCCGACTTACAGAGAAGGAGATCAAAACACTGGTGGTAGAGGACAAATGGCTCGCCACCCTTGCCACTGATGTGCAGAGCGAGCTGGACCGGGTATCGCAGGCACTCACCGGGCGGGTTAAACAGCTTGTTGAGCGGTATGCTACGCCGTTGCCGAAACTCAACAAGGAAGTTTTCGTTCTTTCCACCCGCGTGGATGAACACTTAAAGAAGATGGGGTTTGTACCATGACCAAAGAGAAGAAGACGACCATCGAGGTCCAGGGTACGGAGATCACGGTTCTCTCAAAACAGCAGGAGGACTACATCTCGATCACCGATATGGTGAAGCACTTCGATGGGGGCAGTGCGCTTATCGAGCAATGGCTGAAAAACAAGGACACGGTGCTGTTCCTTGGTGTGTGGGAGCAGATCAATAATCCCGGTTTTAATTCCCCCGGATTCGAGGGAATTAGAAATGAAGCCGGGCGGAACAGTTTCTTTTTGTCGGCCAAGAAGTGGATCGCGGCAACGGGTGCCCGGGGTCTTGTGGCTTCTGCCGGGCGCTACGGCGGTACCTATGCCCATAAGGATATCGCATTTGAGTTCGGTTCATGGCTCAGCCCGGAGTTCAAACTCTATCTCATCAAGGAGTTCCAGCGCCTCAAGGAAGATGAGAATCGCCGGCTCTCGCTCGCGTGGAACCTCAATCGCACGCTCTCGAAGCTGAACTACCGGATTCACACCGATGCCATCAAAGCCTGCATTATTCCCGCCGCCGTTACCCCGAAGCAGGCGGCTGAGGTCTATGCAAGCGAAGCGGACGTGCTGAACGTGGCACTCTTCGGCATGACTGCCCGGCAGTGGCGCGACGCCAATCCCAAACTCGAAGGCAACTTGCGTGAATACGCCGGCATCGAGCAGTTGCTGGTGCTCGCCAATATCGAGGGTATGAACGCCGAATTTATCCACATGGATCTGCCCCAGCACGAGCGCCTGAAGCGGCTCAACGGGATTGCCATACGTCAGATGCAGACCCTCACGTCGTCTCATGCAGTCCGTCAGTTGGAAAAACCGAAAAAAGGGAACGAATGAATGCCGGACGATGGGGTGCTGCCCGGAGGTACCGGGAACGTGTTGATCGCGTGAGGGGACGGGTATGGAAGTGAAGGCGGGGTACCGGCAGACTGATGTGGGGGTGATCCCAGAGAGTTGGAACCTACATTCACTGAGGGATCTTTCCAACAAAATTATGGTGGGTATTGCAAGTGCAGCTACCCATGCATATCGCAATCAAGGTGTAGTTTTACTTCGTAATCAGAATATCAAATCGGGTTATTTGGATGATGGGGATATACTTTACATCGATCCCGACTATGAGTCTGCTTTTAAAAATAAACGGCTAAAATCGGGAGATCTATTAACTGCAAGGACCGGCTATCCTGGAACAACGTGCGTTGTTCCATCCAAATATGAATCTGCACAGAGTTTCACTACTTTGATCACTCGCCCAGATAAGATGATTATTGATAGTACATATTTGTGTTACTACATCAATTCCGAAAAAGGACAATATTTTTTTGAACAAAATCAGATCGGTGGGGGTCAGAAGAACGTCAATGCGGGAGCACTCCAGACAATGCCTATCCCCGTGCCTTCATTGTCTGAACAACGCACCATCGCCACCACTCTCTCCGATGTAGATGCCCTCATAACCTCGTTGGACCAGCTCATCGCCAAGAAACGCGATATCAAGCAGGCCGCCATGCAGGATCTGCTTACTGGGAAGCGACGAATATTAGGGTTCGATACTGGTAAAGGATATAAACAGACTGATATTGGGGTGATTCCGGAGGATTGGGAAGAGAAGGGATTAGGGAGTATTTCAACAATTTTTGTTGGTAGAGACTTAAAGGAAAACAATTTTTCTACGTTTCAAGATGGGGAATATCAATATCCTATTTTTTCAAATACCGTTGAGAATGAAGGGTTATATGGATACTATAATATTTCAGAATACACGGGAGAAAGTTTAACGGTAGTTGGAAGAGGTGTCGGAGTTGGAACGGCATTTAAAAGAAGTGGGGGATTTGGTGCTATTGGCAGATTGAATGTAATTTTCCCAAAAATAAATGTTGATTCAAATTATCTTGTAAATCAAATTAATTATGGAGTAAAATTCCATGAAGAAAATACAGGTGTCCCTCAACTAACTGGTATTTCAGTAGCAAAATATTCCCTGCCAATTCCACCATTTCCCGAACAATGCGCCATCGCCACGGTGATCTCCGACATGGATGCCGAAATAACCGAACTAGAACAACAGCGAGACAAAACCAAAGCCATTAAGCAAGGCATGATGCAGGAACTGCTGACAGGTAGGATCAGGTTGACATAATGGGGCCGATATGGAAGTGAAGCCGGGATACAAGCAGACGGATGTTGGGGTTATTCCGGATGATTGGGAACAGGCATGTCTCGGTGATAACACAATAAAAGTGGGTAGTGGAATCACACCCACTGGTGGAGAGGCAGTTTATACAGAATCAGGGCGACCTTTTGTCAGAAGTCAGAACATTGGAAATGCATGTCTTTTACTGGATGATATCGCTTTTATCGATGATCAAACTCACCACACATTCATAACAACAGAAATTGAAACCGGGGACGTTTTTCTAAATATTACTGGAGCATCAATAGGTCGGAGTGCATTAGCTGATGATCGTGTAGCTGGGGGTAACGTGAATCAGCATGTTTGTATTATCCGGACAAAAGTTAACCGATTGGACCCTAAGTATCTGAATTATTTTTTATTATCGGATGCCGGGCAGAAACAAATCGATAGTTTTCAGGCTGGTGGCAATCGTCAAGGTCTAAATTTTGGGCAAATCCGTTCTTTTTTAATTCCGATTCCATCTCCAGTAGAACAATATGCCATCGCCACCGCCCTCTCCGATGTGGGCGCCCTCCTAACCTCACTGGACCAGATCATCGCCAAGAAGCGTGACATCAAGCAGGCCGCCATGCAGGCCCTGCTTACTGGGAAGCGACGGTTGCCGGGTTTCGATAATGGTATGAGGTATAAGGATACTGAAGTGGGCTCTATCCCAGAAGATTGGACATTATATACGATCGGTGATGTTGCCCAGTTCTCCGGGGGTGCCCAACCAGATCGATCACATTTTATTTTCACTCCCAAGAGCGGATATATCCGTTTGGTACAGATTAGAGATTTGCTCTGTAGAAAACCTCACCAATGAGAAATAGTAAGAACCTGTGAATGTTACAGACAATCATTTTGTTAGCGATTTCTTTCATCTGAATCCGGAATCTTCTCGCTTTGAGATCCCCGTTGAACTTTCTTTTCAGAACAGAGAATTTATTTTCCACGAGTTGTCGTCTTGGATAAATAATGTCATTGAACTGGCGAGCCATTTCCTGACGGTAAGTACC
>Ga0194039_1001591_pt1 | contig 12008 bp, 6 predicted proteins | sample JunL228m_MetaG_FD_148679 | JGI IMG/M metagenome (GOLD analysis project Ga0194039, IMG submission 148679) | Anoxic zone freshwater microbial communities from boreal shield lake in IISD Experimental Lakes Area, Ontario, Canada - Jun2016-L227-8m | ecosystem: Environmental > Aquatic > Freshwater >...
GTAATTTGCTATGGGAGTGAATGGTGGTTCAAGGCATACAGGAACGGCGTATATCTTGGGGTCGCACCCTTTTTTGCTTTCATCACGAAGTAGACCGTTAACCCTTGCCTGGAGCATTAAGGGCATGGCTCTGGTAATTATCGCCTTTTCTCCGCTCATGGAATCTCCTTTCTATTCCACAGAGCGGGAGAAAAACGGTTATCGTTTCAGAGGTCGGCTTTTCTTTGAAAAGTTAGACTTTGACGCGATGAATGATGACGTCCCAATTCTGTTCACCTCTTTTACTCATCAACAACGTTAATTAGGTTGGGATTTTGTTACGTATAATTTATTGAAGTCAACGAAGGAGGCTGATTTGTTTTTGTAGCAGAGTTCAAATTATAATGCTTTAGGACGGGGCATGATTTTATACTTTATTAATTTCAGAATTATCGCCAGTAACTCTTTCGCTATCATCCACAAGCAACATCACTGTCATTTCGGGTCGTTGCCGGGAACAGAAGAATGTGCTCTTCGGGCACTTCTATCTTAACCTCCGGGAGTATAATATTCATACGTACGCCTCTTACTCCCCATGATTAGAAGAGAAAATAGAGACTTCTATATCTGACCGTGATAGTATTAAGCAGTGCTGAGATACGAAACAAATGACAGACACACTGACACCCAAGAGACGAAGTTGGAACATGAGCCGTATCCGCTCTGCTGATACTAAGCCTGAAATGATACTTCGATCCGCTCTACACCGCCTGGGGCTGCGCTTTAGGATTCATAGCCGGGGTCTTCCCGGCCGTCCTGATATAGTCCTTCCAAAGTACCACACGGTCATTTTTGTTCATGGGTGCTTCTGGCATCAGCATCCAGGGTGCATTGAGGCTGTTAGTCCAAAAACTAACGAGAAGTACTGGACGAAAAAGCTTGAGGGCAATGTGAAGCGTGACAGAAAAAACTGCCAGGCCCTCGACCATGAAGGATGGCGTGTGTTTCGCTTCTGGGAATGCGAGATTGAGAAAGATCCGATTCGTATAGCAACCAGTGTAGCGGAGGTACTACAGGGATTTGTGCGGAAGTCAGCGAAAAACATCCTTCCATCACGGACTGAGTTACTTAAAGCAGCCGAGTCACGCGCTGCCTATAACACTAAGGCATAAAGTGGGGTACGTCCTTTGGAGTAATGGCGTACAAGGTGTTGTGTATCGCCTTACCCAAAGCAACACCAAGCTGGGGTGGTATGGCATCGGATACTTGCCGGATCTGGCTACTGAGAGTGCCCAGCAGTTCATAGTCTTCTGGAAAGCCTTGGAGAAGCATCGCTTCGTAGACACTAAGCCGCCTATTGGCATCCGGGTGAACGTGAATTTCACGGTTTCCATATGCAACTGCCAGGCTTGGCTTCTCCCATTCAAGAACACGAAATGATCGCCCCTTCTTATGGCTATCATTCAGAGAGCCATCGGTGAACTTCCTCGACCTTGGATACATAGTCCAGTGGTTCGGATGAAGCACGATTTCCTCTTTCTGTGTACCACGATTGAAGAACAGTGGCTGTGGGAGTCCTTTCAACTTACTCGCGACAGTCAAAGGAACACTTGTTTCTGGTGCCGGAAACTTGAATTTAAGGTTCGGGTATTTAATTTTGTTGAAACCCACGATGAAGATGCGGCGGCGGTGCTGTGCCACACCGAAATCGGCAGCATCCAGTTCTCCCTCGAAGAGCCTGAATCCAGCGCGGGAGAACAGCCTTTTGATGGTCGTGTATTCTTTCTTGTGCTTGGGTGATGTGATGCCCTTGACATTCTCGAATACGAAGAAATCTAGGTCATAATTATCATTGAGAACACGCAGTATGTATGCGTAGCGGCGTGGCAGCAGATGCCTCGAATCATTACCATTGAAATGGACGTTTCCTATAGAGAAGGTCTGGCAAGGTGCACCGCCAATCACGCCTCGTGGCCGCGCTGAACCGCAGTTCTCGCGATACATTTTGATTATGACCTCCGGGTCTGTTGCAGCGAGATCTGCAACGTGACAAACCTCCTTGTCACGATTGTGGTTGTAGCTCTCGACGGCCATCGCATCAACATCCAGGGCTAGCCCAATAGAGAACCCCGCTGATGCAAATCCGAGATCGAAACCTCCGCAGCCGGAGAAAAAGCTGATGACAGCCTCCGTTTTCGTTGGCTTTTCTTTGCTGTCCTGGCGTGTCTCGTCTCGCATGGTTTAGTCTGCCTCGTAAATGACTGTGTTCTGGGTTTCCGTATAGTCACCTGAACGAGATTGATACCGGAGCCCGTAGATTGCCACCCTACTTCCTATTACTGCAAGATGTAGGAGCGGATGCCGATCTATAGAGTCCGTCAAGTCGCGGACTGTAACACATGGAACCATGGATGAATCACCTTCTGCAATCCTCATGCAAACCTTTCCATTGCGCAGGCGTGTTGTCTCTCTGAGATATCCCTTCATATCGGAAGGCCACTTCTCTCGCGGTTCCAAACGCCTGGCATTCCAGTAGGCTTGGCATGCTGGTCTGAATAGGCAAAGCCTGCAATACACCGCCTGCGGTGATGCAAGGCTGGTGATCTCTGCTCTCCCATCCTCCACCTCCGTAATCCTTCTGTTGGCAGCGTAAAGAAACGTGCTTGCGTCCTCAATCAGCCTCTCTGATTCTTTTGGATCGGAAAATACCTCCATCGGCATGCCTTGAAGTGGCACTACCTCCAACCGGATAGGCCAAGCTCTGCATTTGAGATGATAGAGAGCCGCATAGAGTTTTATCTGCTCCTTGTATGCTCGTTTCAGCTCGCCGCAGCCTTCCTCTGTACCAAAGTCCAAGACAGCTCCGCTCTTGTAGTCGGACAAGACGACGCCCGCTTTTGTCATCGTTACACGGTCAATGTAACCTCCGACCAGCCCATCATGAGATTCAATCCATAGTTCGAAGCCGACGGGTTCCGAAGATTGCCTATGCGGACCATCTTGTAACAGAAGCACATCATGCGCGATCTCAGCGGCTCTGCGACATGCTCGGAGCTTTCGGACCTCAAAGTCCGGGATACTCCTGCACAGAGGTATCTGATGTCGTCGCAGCGGCGATAGCACCATCTTCTTCTCAACCTGTAAAACAAGTGCGTCCCAAACGTCGCTAATTTTCCGATTCTTTCCACCTTCAAGGTTCCCATGGCCCGCTGCCTCAAGAAGATTATGGATAACAGAGCCAAGTTCCGCCAATGGCGATTTCGGCAGAAGAGGCTCATTGCCGGAAGTGGTCAACACCTCACGCAAAAGGCATTCCTTCATTGCCGTGTATCGTGATGGCGATATTCGGTGAAACCGCCGCAAAACAATACTTTCTATGCCCATCTATAACTTTCTCCTCATCACGTTCCCAGGCGCCGATATACCCAGCTCATCCGGCGGTGCAGATTGAATGCATCCACAAGGCGAACCTCATCATCCTGACTGAGCGTGGCGAGCGCTTCCGCAAGGATTCCGCCTGGGTGAACGGTACTCCAAAGGGCATGTATGAGGATAATGTTGCGCCCCGCCACTCTCCAACCATGCAGAGGCCCGAACTCAGCAGGTTCACACGATTGGAATGATTGGCAGAAGGTAATGCGAAGCGCATGCGAAAACTCCATCCACCCATAGAGTTCCGGCGAAGTGAAATCGCCATCGATTCCGCACCGATACTCTGACTCAGACAGAACGCGAAGAACCGACATGCCCAGTCTCCAGTCCAATAGGCTGTGGAAGCTCATATTCCGATACAAACGGAGGCAGTCATAGCAGGATGAATCACAGCCCTGAGTATGTTCAGCGGAGAGGAGCTTGCCAATGAAAGTATCATTATCATGTTGAGGCCTTGTGATTGTATCGAGGATCCTGCGCCAGTTATCATCCCGTGATAGCCAGGCTGTGAAACCAGCTCCATTTTCCAGATGATCGTTGAGTATCATCTCACCGGTAAAGGTGCCATCATCTAGTTCGACAACTCGCACGTTGCTGATGTCTATCTCCTCTGGATCGATATCGAGCTCTTCGGCGACTACCGAACGCAGTATAAATGCGGCCGAGTAGTAAGCAGCTTTCACTGCCGCTCCTTGACCAAGTTGCGACATTCGTCCCAGGCTGTCACGAGCCAGCAAATCAAGGCAGAGGGTCTGCTGCACTGAATGCGGACGAATTCTTAGCACGTCCGTTACTTTCGGAGCCGCCAAAGCAATGTTGTCAACCGCTGGTATCTCCGCAGTGAACATCACGTTGTTATCACCCCTGACATTCTGAAATCGCTCATCAATCCACTGGTGGGGCAGAGTCACACCTCCACGGCTCCAACGGGCAGCGCCGAGACCTCCAGTGAACAGGCGTCCGGCACGATCATTGACTCGAAAGACGCGACCGCCAAAGGTCGGGACGAGTCCAGTGTTTGTACCTGGGACAACTATCGGTGCAGCGTCAGTGCTTTCAGCTATAGAACTCGTACCACGTGGCAGGAACTCGTCGTCTGCCTTCGCATCTACTCCATGACTGAAAGATGTCCGGAAGGCAGACGGAACGACGATCTCAAATATACGCAACGCATTCTCTCCCTCACGACTATTTCCGCAGTCCGGGCAACCAACCATGCCCGGCTCTACGTTGAAGGTGTCCACGAAATGGCATAGGTCACAGCGCGCCATCCACATTCGCCGGGGAAAAGGATTGTCCGATGCAGGGTGCCATGCAGGATCAGGAAGAAGTGGACAAGTGAAGCCAATCGCCGTGTAGACTCGTTTGTCCTTCGTCTTCTGCGATCCTGGGGCAAATTCCGTGATCGCAAGGTCGAGGTCACGGTCAATTGATAATGCCTCACGCCCTCGAAAGCCATGATACAGAAGTCTAACACGAGATGGCATGCCATACATGGGAAGGATTGCGCCTTCTGCGAGCCTTTCCGCTAAGCCGTCACCAGCGAGTTCTACGCTGTTTGCGCACTCCTCCAAATCTGCGAAAAGACGTTCGCGCACGTACATGACCATCTCATTCGCCGAAACGCCCTCTGTACCGGCGAGGATAGCATCTACAATTAATGGAACTTGCGGCGAAGCAGACAGCCATTCCTCAACAGCCAGCCGACGGTCTGCTGTGTTCAGCCAGTCAACAACCGTCCCGAATTCCCCGTGGCTGTCGGGAGGCGTTGGGCTATCCCACCAACGGACTCCTGCATCGCGGAATGCCCCTGAAAGGCACGCCTTCGCCACAAGGCGTCTTGTAATTTCTGCTCTCCTCATGGACAAGAAGGGGACTGGGGGTAAATCACCTGTGATACGGCGGGGTCGGCTGTAATAGAACTCGTCATGACTGCGCCCCCTGCAGAGTGTTAATACAGCTGCAAACGCCTGGCCACGCCTGCCAGCCCGGCCAACACGTTGCTGGTAGTTGAATCGCATAGGCGGCATATTTGCAAGTACGACAGCCTGCAAGCTGCCGATATCAACACCGACTTCCATTGTGGTCGTCACACTGAGTAGGTCGATGGAATCCACGAGGGGAATCGGGGGACGAGTTCCGTCCGCACCAGCTTGGACCACCACATCCCTGAAGCATCGCTGCCGATCGGGCTGATCGTCTGTCTGCGCCGTCAGCTCTTCGCAATGAAGTCTCAGTGGTGGCCGCCGTTCAATTGCTTCACTTGCGTAGTAATTTCTACTATGAAGTGCTTCGCACTGTTCATCCGAATCGGACCCCAATGGTACAAGACAACCTGTGCATATTCCGGCCGCACGATGCATGTGCACACGCTGGCAAGACGGACAGATCCAGAGTGGATCGTCTCTGAGACCGATTCTGACGAGCAACCGGTGAGCCTGGAGCTTCGCACTCTCATGTCCCCCCGTCCGACAGATGGCATCCCATGTAGATGCCAGTACAGCTGGTTCATCAATACGATGTAGTTGCGCACAAGCCCTGATGTAGTTCCGCAGCCGCGCGCGCGCCGGCGGCTGCAGCCAATCTGTCCAATCATCCAGTCGGTCGGGGATGGGTTGCCTTTCCTGGTGATAGCGATAGAGATCGCCCAGAATACGAACACATCCATGACAGATGTCGCGGAACGTGTCCACAGGCAACCCCGCGCGGGCCGATAGATGCTCCCAATCCCTATCGGAGAGATCGAGGCAAGCATAGCCGAGACCGGCTGACTCAAAGCCAAAGTATAGGCGGCTGAAAAGCACGTTCATGATTTCCGTTCGCACCTTGCCGCGGATACGGTCTCTCCGCTCGATAGCGCCTTCGGGAAGCCCTTCCCGCCAGCATGCAGTGTCGTCTGTGTAGTTGAAGAACTGAGTCCAGTCGTGGTCTTCTCCTTCATAGTTGAACTTCTGATACATCACGTCGTTGCCGGCAGGGTTGATTCCGAGTTGCTTGAGACGCTTGATCAAGAGCAATGAGCGCGTACCTGAATCGTCCCCGGTATCAGATTCATACAAGATGCGCAACGGGACCATTCGAGTTGCAGTCTGCTGCCTGATTGTCGACAATGCTGTTACTGCCCTCAGACGTTCCCGATCCAAGTTTTCATGCAAAATGTCAGGAAGGCCGTCCGGAATGGGTGTTCTTTCTGTTGTAATCTCTCGTAGAAGCTGCGCCGCGATTTCCGGGTTATTTGCGGCGCAGGCAACAGCCGCAGCACATTGTGGCTCACCATGCTCCTCCAAATCTGCGAGGAGCATGCCCTCACCCAGAGCAACACGGTGCAACTCGTCGTACATGGCTTCACGGACGAGATCAAGATAGTGCGTTCTCTCAATACCGTTGGAGATTGAAGCCGCGTCTTCCCTGCTGTCGGAGAACACCACGAGTTTACGGGTGTCACCTTCGGGAAGGCTATAAAACAGTTCCTTCGAGAGAAGCTGGCTGACTCGAGAGAAACCTGTTCTGAAACCACGTACGGGTGAAGTTCGATACATTCGCTGACTATAGTCAGCAGCGCAGCACGGGCAGCAGGCAGGGAGGGACGAAAAGTCCTGCTCGGCTTCTGTGCCATCAACGTTAGCAACCACATATAGGTACCCTGGGATAGCGAGACCTTCCGGTGGCTGCGCACCAATTGGGGTATCCGTGATACGTCCGCTGATAGCATCAAGATGTTTCAGAGCCCACCGTCCGCGTTCAGATCCATCACCAATGACTCGCGGTTGACGCCATCCTCGTGCATCGGTGTTCAGAGTACTTCTGCCGTTTGGCCAAAATATCGCAAAGTCGCCATAAGTCCTCCGGTCCACGAAGCGGGCCACCTGTTTGTCTGGCAGTCCCTCTATATCGGGATCCGTACTCAGGATTTCGATGCCGTCACCGTCCGGATTTCGCAGTCGGCTGCCTCCAAAGAAGATAGTGCCACACTGTTCACAATACAGGAGTTCCAGTACCCGGTGCTGTCTGCCTTGATTTCCGCAGAGGATCCGATTCTGTGAGAAGAGCCTACCCACCGGTCGTAGGTTATCCAAATGATCGCCATTGCATTGGCATCCGGGTAGAACGCATGCCCAAAGGCCTTCGATATTTCTGAAGAACCAGTGAAGCCTGAATGAAGGTAATGATGTTACTATTTGCCGAGAGGCAACAATTCCGCGGGCAATAAGGAGTCCCTTGACAGCATCCTCTGCAGCCTGTGCGTTGTCCTCGTCAGTGAACACGCGTGCCGCAAAATCAGAGAGTGAAACAGCCCTTGTGCGTGCACCATCAATGCATGCGCCCAGCATTCGTGCGGTGAGCCTCTCTTGTTGTGACGCAAGTGCAGCGCATAGTCTTTCGTACGGGTCATCGCCGCTTGCTTCTGGGTCGAGTGCCGCTACTAACCGGTCACACGACTCAAGTATGCTTTCAACGTTTCCGGTTTGATAGCTCTGCGCCAATGCCGCAAATATTGTGCCGGGGATCGGACCAGCTGTTTCAGGAATAGGCTGCTCAGAACCGGAAAGAATCTGGCCTGGCGTCCAGTTGCAGCCGAAGAAGTCCGATAGAAAAGTCAGACTATCAGCACTCGTGGGATCAAGAGAAGCACTGGAGGCAAGGATACGCAACCTTGGATCAGTAGGTGTAAGGCCGAGTCTGTGCAGCAGAAGTCGCAAGAGGTAAGCCACTTCAGTTCCCGAAGTACCCCGGTATAGGTGCAGTTCGTCGATAATTAGATGAAATACATTGCCAGGCTGGTCAAGCCACTGGCGGGTCTGCTCGAATATCGGCGAATCGGCTTCCCTCATCAGCATAATGCTGAGCATGCTATAGTTCGTGATGAGGATGTCAGGCGGGGACTGCTGCATGTCCCATCGAGAACGCATTTCAGCGCCATCAAGTTGCGGAAAGAAGTAGATTATTTCGCGTGCCGCTTCCCGTTCCTTTTCAGTTGTCGCCCTTGCTTCCTTCTGTACAGCGTGCTCGGCAGCCGCCGCGACACCTCGGGCCTGGGCCGCAAGCTTCCGAGCAAGGCTTTCAATCCGTTTTCGATCAGGGTTACCTTGTTGATTGTGTTCATGACCAGGGACGGGGGTATTGCCTGTGTATCGACCGAAGTAGATCCTATTCCCGTTCATGTGTTCAGCACACCACTGGCGGGCCTGGCTGGAATCAAGAGCGCGCCGGAGCCTGGTTAGTTGATCTTCAACAAGAGCGTTCATGGGATAGAGGATAAGAGCACGGACCGCTGCTGGTCTCGTTTCATGAGCCCTCTGCGGGACTCTGAAGGATCGTACGATTCGGCCCGCGTCGTTCTTGCACGCTGCTTGCCATCCCTCGTTTGACCACCAATCATCAACATGGGGGCGACGTGCGTTCGGGTGTCCCCAGCTGATGCTTTCGGAAGCCAGAGCTGCGAAGAGAGGAAGCAAAAAAGCTTCCGTTTTGCCCGAACCCGTGCCCGCGGTTACGACGGCATTCTGACCGGCTACAGCCCGCCGCAACATTAATACCTGGTGTGTGTACAGAGGATGGTTGCCAACCAAGCCGCAACGAGACAGATCCTTGAATCGCTGCAAAGCTTCAATTGTCATCTCTGGAAGATCATTAAACTCAAGATCATTAAGCAGCCTATCCGTCTGGTAGCGGGGCAAAGGCTCAATCCAAGGCTCCTGGTTCAGAATCCCTGGACGTCGGAGCATTGCCTCTCGCTCACGTTCCAGCCCTGGAAATTGTGTGCCAAATGCAGTTTTCAGATACAGGATGAAGTTGTTCCGGATCTTCTCAAAAGCACCGATCGGATCATTCATAATCATTTTCCTTTTATGTTAATAGCCAGGCTGGTGCTTCCTATTCCAACTTAATGCATGCCTCTTTACACTTCAACCCGCAGATCATTCTTATCACCACTCGTTATCGAATCTCAACGCGAGCCGGGGATTGTCCTACTTTTGATAGGGTGGTAATCGCAATTTGTGGTGGCACATCTTCATACATAAGCCAATCCCGGCACTCAAGGCCCCGTACCAGAGATTCATTGGTCCTGTGGATGGGAGGCTTGCCGGAACACAGGCATATGGTTCTTGCTACAACAGCCGGAAGGGGTGTCCTGACTGGGATACAGAGCCGGAAACGCCTCTCATCGTATGCCGCAACGGTAACGCTTTTTGAGTTCAGAAGCAGGTATCGCCCCCAGCTCAGATCTACCTCTGCCCCAAGCCTATCGCGAAAGAAGACATGTAAGGGAAGTCTGGTTGTGGGATTGAGGTAGCGGGAGTAGCGAGGGAGTGAGTCAGAGGTCGTACGAACAAAGCCTTGAAAGTTGACGTTGAAATCGTAACGTGTCCAATTCAACGTTTCAGGAATACGGTAGTCCAGCGTAGCTTCGTATTCCGATAGCGTTCCACACCAGTTTACGAGTGTCCATGCAGGAGGGACAGCGGCAAACCTGATCTGAAGGTCAGAGCAGAAACTAGCCATTGCAGTCTCTGATTCCGATTGAACCAGAATTGTATCAGGCAGTAAGTCGAGCGCCCCTGAGTGGCGCTCAAAATTGAGCTGAACTACTCCTTTGCGTGCCAGTGCCGCTTCGTTCATTTGGTTTTGTGTATTCAGACAACGAGCCCCGGTTAGAACGGCTATTGGCAACCCAGCTTGTGGAAGCCGACAAAGAGCAGGGGGAGAAACGATAATAGTGCTCTCACCTCTCTCGTAGTGCGCATCACAATGTCCCAACGCTTCCAGGCATTGCAGAAGGCCACTCCGCGTTGCCATACCGTCAGTCATCCCAATCCTCCCGGGATTAGATGCTGATAGGAAATCGACGGCCTCGCAATATTGGGACCATGTCATGCTACCGTGAGCCGACATGACAAATAACAGGCGGTTTGGGTCAGCGGACATAGTGAGCCACCTCCTTATATCTCTGCCACAGGGCACGAAGCGCCGGATGGGTCGGACATGCTATCCGCATTCGCCCATGCCACAGGATCTCCTTCCAAAGACCGCGGCGTTTCTGGCTGTTGCAAATAGTCTCTCCGGGCGCTTCAATCGCTGGATTTTTCCCACAATAGACAGCGGTACCCTTGCCCCGCCTATGCATCATAATGGCCCAGATCGGCTGCCAATCGTCCGGGATAGCCTCCTTCGGGCATTCGGCAATCTCGCCGGGATTGCGCCCAATGAAGTAGACACGATGCCCCGTAGTCGGCGGTAGGAAGATCTCAGAAGTGAAGTCCGGCGAAGTGACACCATCGACAATAGGGCCAACACATGTCTCCGCGGCCATGCCATCAGAACGGCGCCCAAACTTGTCAAAAGACGCTGTCGATACAGTATCTTGCCATGCCAGAGTATCCAGAGTGTAAAGTGATCTTCTGCGAAGGCACTCTCCGTTACGCCTGACTTCAACGATAAGTCTGTGCGCACACAGGGTGTCGGGGATAGTGTACGTCTCTTTTGCAGACTTGCTGCCCAACTGGAGGTCGTTGCAGAAGACATTTATATCACCGGCCACTCCCGTGATCTCAAGTTGGGGTAATGCAAAGGTGAAGTACTGATTACCTCTAATTTTGAGTCCGCCTCGAAGCTGAATTCGCAAGACGGTAGGGAAGGCTAGGCTTGGAAAGGCGTCGCGAATGAGAGTATCGGAGTTTGCACGGTCTACTGAATACAGACACCATGAACAAGGTAGGCCTGATATTAAGTGGACTTCATTGAAGCCCTCACAGGATTCACTTCCCCATGTCTGAAGCGTTCCGGCGTGATCATTGTGGGCAAGCAAGTAGAACGGCTTGCCCTGTGGTATCTGGCTGTCTTCCACGAAACCGTCAAAGCCGAACGGCGCCGCAGTTACCATAATTCTAACGGGGCGTGTGGCAAATGTTGTTTTCCATGAGTGTTCACGGTCAATCAGAGAGAGACCGTCAAGCCAATCCAGACAGGTAGCGTCAAAAAAACTCGTCCGTGTTTCAGTGTCGGAGAGAGGTGTTGACCATCCCTGCCAATCTTCATAGCAATACAACGGCTCCTTCATCTTTTCGCCGCCGAGTCTCAGGCCTTCATCAGGATACTCGCGATTTGATCTGCATCGCAGAGAGAAGCGAGCCGTTCGTGCCGTACGATCCAGAGTCATGGCCAGCCGCAGGTTGCCAAGAGAGCTGCTCGCCTTTTCGCCAGCTTCAGCCCTGGCAGGAATGGTCCCGTCCCAATGTTCGAGTTCGTCGAGCAGCACTTCGACTAAGGCGGCGCGAATTGTTGATTCGCCAGCTTTTGTTGATTTGAGTAGCTCTCTTGTATGTGGTTTCAGACGACGATGAAGGTCGTTGGCAAGCAGGTAGGCTATTTCTCTGTCTGATGGAGGTGAGCGGGGATCAAGGCCGTTATCTGCGAACAGAAGGGGCAAGTTGTTGCGTTCTTCGTCTGTGAGCATGGTTTGTGCCCTCGGCAGGCCCACATGCATCCATCCTCCGACGATGTCAGCATCGAAAATCCCCCAATCCCCGTGCCTGTCCTGGTTAGTCCAAAGCGCAAGATCATCCCAAAGATGATACATGTGATCAAATGAAGGGTAC
>Ga0194039_1001593_pt1 | contig 12004 bp, 14 predicted proteins | sample JunL228m_MetaG_FD_148679 | JGI IMG/M metagenome (GOLD analysis project Ga0194039, IMG submission 148679) | Anoxic zone freshwater microbial communities from boreal shield lake in IISD Experimental Lakes Area, Ontario, Canada - Jun2016-L227-8m | ecosystem: Environmental > Aquatic > Freshwater >...
ACCCCATGACCATCGGCTACTCTCATCTGCCTGACCTGATTTCGCGCCGAGACGCGACCCGAGTCGCCAAAATAGCAGCCCTGGACGACGCGATGATGTTCGAGCGGTGGCTCCGAATCGTCAGGTACACGGTCGTCTCGCTCGCGGTGATTGAGCCTTTTGTCCTGATGTGGACCTCGATGACTGTGCAAGACCTCGGCGTGGCTATCCTGTTTACCGTGGTCTTTTGGCTCATTATCCGTTTTTTGTGCTATCTAGCCGTGAGCGACATCACCAAAGCAATTGAGCGTCGTTACCCCTTACCCCCAATCGAGCCCGAGCGATGATCTCCGTTTTTGTCGTCACTTACAACGAAGAACGCGTTTTGCCGTATTTTGTCCGGTGGTATCGCGAGCGCTTTCCGGGGTGCACGACATGCGTTTGCGACAACGAATCAACGGATAGCACGCTAGCTATTGCGATGGACAAAGGCTGTCTTGTTCACACTTTTCGGACAAACAAGACATTCGATGACGCGTGGAATATCCACATAAAAAACACCATTTGGCGCGGGGCTTCGACCGATTGGGTGCTGTGCTGCGACGCAGACGAGTTTCTGGACATCGACGAAGAGGCGCTCACGCGCGAGGAAAAGGCCGGGACAACCGTCGTGAGGACCACCGGTTACGATATGGTCAACATGGTGGATGGGTTCGACTACACGAGTGTGCACAAGGGCGTGCGTGACGATAACTACGACAAATCGCTGCTTTTCGACCGGCGCCACGTGACGGCAATCAACCACGAGTACGGCGCGCATCAATCGCATCCGACGGGGCATGTGCGCTACAACGTAGCTGCGTATGTGCTTCGTCATTACCGATACATGGATGTTGAGTACGCTGTCGCGAGGACGAAAGAACTGGGGGCGCGACTGAGCAACAACAATCGAGCGTTGGGGCTCGGGCTGCATTACCTCGATAGCGAGGCGGCCGTGCGAGAGAAATTCGCGCAGATGCGGAAAGACGCGAGGTTGCTACCATGATTTCCGTTTTTGTGATGGTCTACAACGAAGAGCATATCATGCAGTGGTTTATCGACCATTATCGAACTCGATTCCCGGGTTGCCCTATCTTCGTTTACGACAACTTTTCAGTTGACTCGACGGCCGAAATTGCTAGGCGCAACGACTGTCAAGTGTGGCTATACGATTCAGGGGGAGAGGTCAACGACCAAATTCTTCGGAATCACAAGAACAACTGTTGGCGAAATTCCCCAACAAATTGGGTCTTGGTTTGCGACGCAGATGAGCTACTCGAGATTGACGAGGCGCAGCTAAGGGCCGAAGAGGCCAATGGGACAACTATTGTCAAGGCAACAGGGTATACGATGGTGAATATGGTTGACGATCCTGATCCGTCTGCTATTGACCATGGATATCGCGAAACGTACTACGATAAGAGCATGCTGTTCGATCGGCGCCACATCCAGCACATCGACTACGATTTCGGGGCGCATTTCTGCTATCCGAAAGGTAACGTAAGGTTCAATTCGCAATCATACAGAATGCTGCACTACAACACAATGGGCTTAGAATTTGCATTGAAGAAAAAGAACGAAACGATGAGACGGATGAGCGCGCTCAATAGGCAACTCGGGCTTGGTTTGCAGTATTTCGTGTCGGACGACGAAGTGAGAGCGAAATACGCAGAGGCGCGCCGCATAGCGACGAAGATTTTGTGACAAAGCCAGCGCGTAGGCGTGAAATGCGCGCCAAGGTCTGGCAAAGGGTAACGTGATGTAATGGTACCGCGCAACCATCTAATGCGCGGCACGCCGCGGGAAATAATGGCATTTTGCGGCCATAAAACGCAAAACGGCCGGCAGAAGGAAATGAGTAGGGGAACCGATGATTCGTGTCTATCGATTTGGCCTCTTGCGGCCTACTATTAATGGTGACCTGGTGCGCGACCAAATGCGCAAGGCTCACATATATCGCAATACGCTCATATCGCTAGAGCGAGAAAGGCGCGACAAGACACGTAGCGCCATGAGCGCCTATGGCGACATCCCAGCCCTCGAGCGGGCAGCCCGCGCCGCCGCAGAATCCGAGCGAGTGCTTGCCATTGCGCTCAAGTCGCAGCGCGCAAAGGCGCGTACCCTCAAGACCACGGCAGAATCCAAAGTAGCCCTCGCCGCCGCAAAAGAAGCGAAAAGAGCGGCCGTCAACGCCCTCCGGGAGCGCCGGCACGCGCTCAAAACCGATGAAAAGTTGGTCCTCTTGCTCGATGGAATCAACGACGAAACTGGCGCAAAACAGCGCGAATACCGCGAAAAGTGCGGCGTCTACTGGGGCACGTACCTCCTAGTAGAGGATGCAATGCAAGCGTCACGCAAGCAACCTCTGTATGACGGTATTGAGCCCAGCGATCCTTTCTTTCTGCGCTGGAGGCGTGAAGGCGCGGTGGGCGTCCAAATGCAGGGTGGCATGCCAGCCGCCCAGGTCTACGGCTCGGACACCCGCATGCACATCGACCGGCCGGATGCGAGGGCGTGGTGGTCAGTCATTCGCGCCGAGCGCCGCATGTACTGTCGCACGACCTTGCGGCTGCGTATCGGCTCAGATGATGGCCGAGGGCCCATTTGGGCCGAATGGCCTATGACCATGCACCGCGAGATTCCCGATTACGCGACGATTAAGAAGGCGACAGTTCGTCTGCGGATGAAAGGCCCAATCGAGGAATGGTCCGTCGAGATCACAGTAGATGAGGGCGACTCCGCCATCGCCCGGTGCGGTACGGGCAGCGTGGGGATCGATATCGGCTGGCGCGTCATTGACGGAGAGATCCGGGTTGCCGCGTGGGAAGGAAGCGATGGTGAAAAAGGGGAGCTCCGCGTGCCCCCCGAGCTGCTAAGCGCTCTGCATAAGGCCGAGGAATTGCGGTCGATTCGCGACAAAAACTTCAATGAAGCGCGCGATAAACTCGCGATGTGGATGCAGGGGCGCGAGCTGCCCGGATGGTTTGCGGAGCGGGCCAAGACTCTTGCGTATTGGCGCTCTCCGGGGCGTCTTTCGGGATTGGTTCGTCAATGGAAAGATGCCCGATTTGCCGGCGATAGCGACGCCTACCAGATGGTGGAGGATTGGCGTTACCATGATTTCCACTTGTGGGAGTGGGAATGTTGCCAGCGCGCGAAAGCCTTGCGCAGGCGGCGGGATTTTTACCGCTGTTTTGCGGCGCAAATGTCGCGCAAATACGAAACGGTCGTGCTCGAGAAATTCGACATTCGCCCGATTGCGAAACGACCGACGGTCGAAAATGAGGAAGCAACAAATGAGACCGCGCGGTCCAATCGGCAGCTGGTCGCAATCAGCGAACTTCGGCTATGTGTTATAAATGCGTTTCGTTCTCGCAAGGGCAAAGACGAGTATGTTCCAGCACAAAACACAACACGTGAGTGTGCACAGTGTCACGTAGTTGAGGAGTTCGATGCAGCGGCGAACTTGTCGCACACTTGCGTAAATGGGCATGAGTGGGACCAGGACTTTAACGCGCGGACCAACATCCTAGAGCGTTGGACAGGCGAGAGGTCCGGTGGCGAGCCAAACCTGGCAGGCGCTCGCAAAGACGAAAATCTAAGCAAAAACGATGAGGTAAAGGAGAGCCGGTGGCTTCGCGCTAAGAGGTTAAGGGACGAGAAAGTCGCGAGAAAGACAATCGCTCGCGAAACGCAAAATAATCTTGCAGATTGATTGAGATTGTGGCATACCCGTGGCAATGGCATCGCGCGGCCATGAAATGCGCGACCTGCGCTCGAAAAAGCAGCCCGCGCCGCCGCGGAATGTGGCAATGGCATCGCGCGGCCATGAAATGCGCGACCGCACAATGGCATCCCGCGGCCTTAAAATGCGGGACCGCACAATGGCTTCTCGCAGCCATAAAATGCGAGACTGCGAGAGATCCCGGCTGATGCAGGCAATGGCATTTCGCAGCCATCAAATGCGAAACCTAGCCACGTGAAGGGATTTCGCCTTAGCGCGAACGGCCGCCTCATGATTTTATTGAATCTTTTTTGTTGACTTTTTTTGCTGGTCGCGCGACACCAGCGCCAAATGGCGACCGAAAAAGACGCAGAGCGAGAGCAAAACGCTAGCTCCGACGACGAAGAAAATTCTTCGCTTTATCAACGAGTTGGCCGAAGCCTATCCGAAATCGAAGAGGAAATGGCCTCCCCCAGGCCAGGCGGTCATTTCTTCGACCAATTTAATCCCGATCCCCCAACGCTAACTGAGGGGCCCGACGGAATGCCCATGGAGGTGGACCCCCCATGGAATCCCGAGGACGCCGCCCCCATCCCCCTATCTCACAAGACCGTCGCGTGCCTGGCTCAGCCGGGCTGCGCTTTTTTTCCGCGCGGTCTCGCCAAGTGTAGCCATTACAAGCGCCAGCGCGTGCACTCTCCCGCTACGCCCGATCGCCCTCTTATCATGCGATTTTGCTGCCGAGGTGAGCTCAAAGGCCTCAACGGAGCCGCCCTGGTCATCGATGATGCTGGCATTTTTAATTGCGAATTCCGACATCCGCCCGATCCCCGCACCGAGCTCGTACTCGACCAAATTGACGACGGCATCATCAAAAAAGGCGAGGAACGCCTCAAGATCGAAAAAGAAACCGGACATATCCACGGATATCGCATGTTTCCGACAATGGAAGACTACAAGGCCGGGCGACGCACGGTAGACGAAGGCGATTACGCGAAGCCCGCGGACGCGCTTGGGAAGGACGAGTAGGTGGAAGCGGCGCAAGTCAAAGCGATCCGCAAAAAGCTCGGCGTTTCGCAGAGACGCTTGGGTCAACTTCTCAAAATGTCGCACATGAATATCTGGAAGTGGGAGACGGGGCGGACCCATCCGCATGGGTTCAATTTGGCCGCAATTGAATTGCTAGAAAGCGCGTTAGAACGGCACCCATTAGAGCTTATTCTGCAAAAGCTCGAAGACACATTTGGCCCAAAAGAGACGGTATTTAATACCTTGCAGGAACTCAATAAAGGTTATGGAGCGATCACAAATGACAGAGCCTACTGCGACACCGGACGAAGAGATTCAGTTTGCCAGTCCCGACCACATGATCCGTCGAGCTCAAGCGTGCATCGCCAAGCTGGACGCCGCAAAATCGGGTGAGCAGTCGCGAGAGCTCCACGATTTTCTTCAAGACGAGTTCATGCCGCTTTTCGCGAGCGCTATCGACCAGGTCGCCAAGCTCACGATCGTCGCCATGCAGCACGAGAACCGTATCGGACTCATCGAGGAATCGGACCTCGTTCAGCTCGACCCCGAGCTCGTGGGCGCTCTCCTCGAGCACCTCGAAAAGGTGGGCGCCCTTCTCGAAGGGCTCGAAAAAACAGCTCCAATGCCCCAAATTGCCGCGCTCCTCAAAGACAACAAAGAATTCGTCGAGCAACTCCACGAAGAATTAACCGGGGAAGAGGACGACGAGGACGAAAAAGATGCCGGAAAGTGACGCTCCTCTGACTGAGCCCATCGAGCCGATGGAGCCGCCTCCCGCTGCGCCGGTGTCTGGTTTTTCGCCTTTTGCCGATCTCCCAAAACCCGGGAGAAAGAGCGAATCGGGCGCCGTCCCGTTCGACCCAATCGGGTATCACACATTCCAGAATCTGCAAGAAGTCAAGCCCGAACCGACCCGCGCTCCGGCGAAACGTTCGCGGATGGTGCCCAAGTATTCCGCCCTCGAGACCATGTACGGCCAGCACCCGGACATCGCCAGTCGCGGCAAACTGCGCATCGAGCGAATCGAACCAGCCTGGTACACTTCGCCGACGGGCGAGAATTGCAAGGTCAAGGGCATCCTGGCATTCGCGCATCAGCCGCTCGGTACGCAGGAGTTCGCGGGCCTTTTTGGCGGTTTCCGGTATCGAGTATTTGGGATGCTCGAGATGGAAACCGCCGAAAACGTGGGCGGTCCGCCGCAGATGGTAGACGTCGCTTGCGCGGAATTCGAAATCCCCGTCCAACCAAACCTCGATAACCTGCCAATGGCAGAAACAGACATGGGAATAGGCCCACAACCGATGGATCAATATCCGATGCCGATGGGTGGCTCTATGTACTCACCATACGGGAGACGACAGAACATGATGGCCCCCATGCCGTTTTATCAGCCGTTTATGCCCCAACAGCAGCAAATGCCGCAAGTGGGGCAGCCGCTTGAGCCGGTGCTGAATTTCGCCGAAAAGATGATGAATCGGCCGCAGCAGATGTATCAACAGGCTAGTCCTCCTGATGCATTTTACAACGCTGTGACGAAGCAAAACGAATCTGCGCAAGAGAACATGCGTCATCTCTCGATGCAGAATGCTGAGCTATTGAGTAGGCAGCTCGAACACACGCAAAAACAGCTGGAAGAAGAGCGACGCCGCTCGCTAGATGTCGCAAACAAGCCCACCGATGTAGTGCAAATGGTGGGCGCTATGTCGCAGTTGGTGCAAGCGCAAAAGGGCAGCGCGGACTCAGAGGTCGTACGCCAGATGCGTGACGACCATGAGCGGGCTATGCGCCGCCAGCAAGAGGACTCGGAGCGCGCGCAAGCCAAGCTGTCTCAGGACTACGATCGGTCGCTCGCCCGAGAGCGAGAGGCATTTCAGGCGCGCGGTACCATTCTAGAAACGCGCATTAAAGACCTGGAAAATCAGATCGACCGACGGGAGCGCGAACATAAGGACGAAGTCGAACGCCGCGAACGGTCTACCCGCGACGAGTTCACTCGCATCCTTGATTCGCGAGAGCGCGAACACATGCAGCGCGTAAGCGATTTGCAGGGCATGCATACGAGAGAGTTAGCAAATGTGAAGGAAATGTACGAGCGAGAAATTAGGCTACAGCAGACGCTGCAAGTCAATACCTCGCAAACTATCACACAAACTCACGCGATCGAGATGCGCTCGCTGCAGACAGATTTGGCGAAATTGTCCGCCGATCTCGAACAAAAAAAGACTATCGTCGAGCAGCACATGGCTGAAAAGAACAAGCCGCTGCTCGAGCAAGTGCAGGAACTCCAGCAGATGTCCGCCGCGATCCAGCAGATCGCAGGTCCCGTAGATGGCGCAACTGGCGAAGAGGGCGACAAGAAATGGTATGATTCCGAGCTGTTTAAGGAGGTCGCCAAAGTGGCGCTTGCAAAGGGCGCGGATTTGCTCCCAAAACTGGCGGAAGCGGCGAAGGGACAGGCCTCACCACAGGTGAATATGCCTCCGCCGCAAATGGGTGGGCCAGTGCAGATGCGCAGGCTAGGCCCCGGCCGTCGTGGCGCCGGAGGTAGACGACTGACGTTCGCCGATAGCGACGGGCCTCCGCTCGTCTCGCATGAGCATGAGATGATTCCTCCGCCGCAGTCCATGACGGAGGATCGCGTGGTATCCAGGCAGAGCCACGCTCGAAAGCCGCAGCCGTTCATGAGCTCGCCCCCGCCCCCGCCGATGACTGAGCCGCAGCAGCAGATGTCCTACGATCCGGTGTATAACCAGCCGACGGGCCAGACCTATGCCCAGCCGCAGGCCTACCCGTCGTATCCCCCGGCAGCTCAGCCGCAGTACGCGTCGGCGCCGGCCATGGCCGCGGCTCAACCGCAGCAGCCCCAGCGCCCAGTAATGCAGGCTGCGCCCGCCGAAGACCCATGGAAGCCGTTCGAGTGGATCCCTCTGCCCCTCGAGGCCGTGCAGCAGATCATGCTGCAATTTGACCAGGCGTGCACGCAGAAGATAGCTCCGGAGGTCATCGTCGATGGTCTCGCGCAAAACTACCCGGTTGGGGTTTTGTCCGAGCTGCATAATCAGCTGAAAATCGAGCGATTGATTGAGACCATCCGCTCAGCGCCGGCAACCAAGGACAGCATACTTGCCACGGGCCGAGGGCGCAGGTGGCTGCAGGACGTTTGGGCGCAGATCGAGGAAAAAGTCGCAGAATTGCAGAAGAAAGAAGCTGAGAAACCCGAAGAGCCGGCTGAATCCAAAGAGGCATAAAGTGGATATCGACGCTTACGTGCTAATGCAAAAAGACTACGTCAATCAACTGATGGCGACGGGGCGCGCAAAGCTCTCAATTGAGAGCGGTATCGAGACGGTGCAGGGGCAGCTCGACTCTTTCGTGCCGCTGCTGCTCCCGGACAAATCGCCCGATGAATTGGCAGCGTTTCGTATGATCACCAATCCCATAGTGCGAGATTTGCTTCGTCATCATGTCATTGCAATCGAGGACCGGGAGGCGCGCATCCTGACCGAGCTGCATGCGATGGCGTCTGTCTGGCCGCTGGCAAACAAGGAATCAGTGGAAGAATTTGTTAGGGCTTTCACCGCAGTTCGGCTGCAATACTCAAAAGAGGCGAACGATGCTACCAACCCCGAGCCTACTCTTACATAGAGCCGTCGTTGCGACCAACGTTTTGATGGGTCGTTGCGATGATTTGCCGCGCGTCTCAGAGCTGCTTATGGCGGAGCGAGACAAGGTTGTGCGGATGCGCAAGGCGCTCGAGAACACGCAAGAGCAGCAAAAATACTGGTACAATTTGTGGTTCACGATGGCTCGGGAATTCGAGGCTGGGCAAAACATGCTCATTGAGAAGATCGAAGAGCTCCAAAAAAAATGCGGCGAGTACGACAAGCCGTTCCTGGATGGGCTGGCGCAAAAGGGGTTTCACGACAAATTCGTAGACCCAAAGGGCCATCCAATTCCGATACTTAAATCCAAGCACGAGGGGCTAGCCATTGACGTACCTCCCGTGAAGGTTACTGTTGCGTGATGTCATTTCTTCGGTGGATTCGCAAGGTAACATGTGACGAAGGGCTGGAAACCGAGCTTCGAAAATGTCGAGATTCGGTCGAAACTTTGGATTACAAAGTGGAGCGGCTTACATCGCAGCGAGACTCGCTCATTGGGGACATGATCGTGCTGCACAAGGCTCACAAAAAGCTTCTTTCGATTATTCAGGATTGGGAATTCAGTGAAGTGCAAGAAAAACGTGGTGAGATTCTGGACGTGATTGTGGCGGCGTGCGAAGTGACAAATAGCTGGATCGAAATCAACGAAAGAATCGCATGAGCGAAGGGCTGCTTATCCACACGTATTTAGTGCAAACGGGCACGCCGCTCAACTACGTGTGGTGCATTCAAGTCTTGCTCGAGGCGTCCGAGAGTGCGGCTTTTTCGAGCTTTCTTCTCGATCAGGTAGTCGAAGAGTTTGGCGATGGCGCATCGATTGTAACGGACAAAATCAAAAAGAAGCCTGAGTTTGTGACGGCCAATCAGGTCACAGAGCAACTGCTTTCGGGCAGAAAGATTTCGGAGGTGTGCCGAGAAGTGGCAGTGCTTACGATCGCGCTAGATGTTAGTGTCGCGAGCAACGTGTACCAGGCAGATGGGGGCATCCCGCTGGATTAAATGGCATTTTGCGGCCATAAAATGCAAAACGAACGTGGACCAACGCTATTCTTCGAGCATAAAACGAAGAACACCATGCCGGCAAATGGGAAAAACCGATGAAGGTCATCGAAAAAGGCCTCACTCAGCAGCCCTGGACACACGAGACGGTTTGCGACAATTGCGGCGCTCGATTGGTTGTCGAAAAGCAGGATTTGTTCTTCGACGAAGACTCAAATCCAGAATGGCGAGACGAAAAGCTCGTCTCTTATGCTTGTGTTGAGTGCATGCATGTCGGCAACATCAACGCGAGCATTAGCCCCATGCTACTATGCTACGCAAGGCTGAATAAGAAGACGATCAGCCAACTACTTGAGCAAATTCTCGAACGGCTATATGACAGCAAAAACAAAGGCATCGCCCAGCCGTAAAATGGGCGACATGAACAAGGTTGCTCGCCGCTTGTGGCAACCGCTCGAGACATGCATCATGGGGCCATGCTCCCACTGCACCGCGCAGCTGCTTGGATCCTCGCAAATCCCAGGAATTTTCTTGAGTATTTTTTACTTTTCTACGCCATCGGCAACGTCGTGTGGGCGCAGATGCCCATGCCCACGACCGAGCGTGGCAAGAAAATCTGGCTCTTTTTCCACAGCTTTTTCCAGTTCATTGTCACGCACAAGAGCGATCGCGGCACCTTCACGTGGCCGTCCATCATTTACCTGACCCTGCGCGCCCTAGCGTTCGTCGGCAACGCAGGCCTTCCCGCGCGCGAACGTATCACCAAGCCCCCAGCACCCCCGCGTAAAGACGATGAGGTCCCACCCATGGTGGTGCACACGGAGGACACGCCCATCGACGGGCCGCATCCACCGCTGCACCCGGACGACCTGCCCACGCCAGTGCTGGAGGTTTATCGCCCGCCGCAAGAGGCCAATCCGATGCTCGATTTGGACGAGCTCGAGCCTGCAATTCCCGAGCCTCCCCCAAAGGACAACTCATGACGCCGCCCCCGCCTCGCGACACGGATCCCCAGGAAGACCGCGCTCGAGAAGCTTTTATTTCTCGCGAAGACTACGAGCGTGACCTCGAGCTCGCCAAGGCAATGTCCGAGCTCGGCGAGCAAAAACGCACGCTCGAATCAATGCGTGTGAAGGTGAAAGAGCATGAGCAAATGCTCCAACAAGGCAAGGGGCTCATGCTTGCGGGGCGAGTGATTTACGTGGTAGTTGGTATTTGCGTTTCGGCAATTGTGTGGTTCTTTGCGCGGCTCGTTGAGATGAGGCCTCCGGCCGTCGAAGCGCCGAAAGCAGTGGCGACACAGGAGCATCACGCTGGGCCAGGCGAGTTCATCATGTTGCCGGGCATGCAATCTCGAATGTCGGATGCTTCGCTCATTTTTGTGAAGGACGCAGCTCCGTGAATCAGGGGATGCGCGACTACCTGATGCCGTTTGCCGTGTGCATTTCGGGCGGGATAGTTGTTGCCATCATCATGGCGAATGCAGTGATCTTTTGTTCTCGGCAATCTGAATTCGAGCAAATTCAGCACGCAATATGGGAAGTTCTCGACGCGGGGCACGAAAATTGAAACCTGACCTCGGCGAGTGCCGAAACTGTGGGTGGTCCCATTTTCTCGTTTTCTGTATTGGGGTAATGTTGGGCCTATGCGCTGGCATCGGGCTCGAATCGGAAACCTCTCGCATGCTTGCGCATTCGCTCGAGCGCCAACCACAGCTGGACGCGGGCCTCTCGGACGCAGACGGCTGCAGCAGGAGATAAACCGATGATGTGCAATTGCGGCCCTGTACCTAACCCGAGACGCAAGCGGAAGGCGACCAAGCGCAAGGCTGCAAAAAAACGCAAGCGCGTCAACATGGCGACGCCTACGTATTGCACAATCGCTCGCAGCAAATTGCCGTCTGCTGCATTTACGCTCCACAAGCTCAAGAAGGGCAAAAAGCTCACTTCTCGTGACCAAGACTTCCTTGGCTATGTTGCTAACCTGATCGAGGACACGATTATTGGTTGTATCAAGCCAAAAAAGAGCGCTTCTGCGAACGCCATGCCAGCCGCTTGCTCAGCTGCGCGAAAGAGTGCCACCGTTGCGAAATTGAAGCAGGTTTCCAGAAAAAAGGCGCCGCTCACGGCCATGGAGCAGAATCTGCTGCGAGTTGCGGCACTGCTACTTAGTCGATGCTCTCGTGGTGGTGCGCCTTCGTGCACACCTCCAAACAAGTGCCAAACGTGCAAGCCCTCTCGCAAGGGAGGGTCTACGTGTAAATGGCCGAAGAAATGTCAAACGTGTCCCCCAAGAGGCGGCGGCGGACCGAGGAAGCCGCCTAATAGGCCGCCCCAAGGCGGCGGCGGACCGAGGAAGCCGCCTAATAGGCCGCCCCAAGGCGGCGGCGGACCGAGGAAGCCGCCTAATAGGCCGCCCCAAGGCGGCGCAAGAGCAATTAGAGCCAGGCGGCGTGGTAAAAGAGGTAGCTTTCGAGTTTTCTATGAGAGATAGACTGGTCGCTTCCGGTGATGCAACTTTTTTGAAAGGCAAATTCCATGATGTGCAATTGTGGCCCAGTGCCAAACCCGCG
>Ga0194039_1001594_pt1 | contig 12002 bp, 12 predicted proteins | sample JunL228m_MetaG_FD_148679 | JGI IMG/M metagenome (GOLD analysis project Ga0194039, IMG submission 148679) | Anoxic zone freshwater microbial communities from boreal shield lake in IISD Experimental Lakes Area, Ontario, Canada - Jun2016-L227-8m | ecosystem: Environmental > Aquatic > Freshwater >...
CGCCAACGGTGACGTCAACGGCCTGGTCTTCAATGACCGGACCAACACCGCCGTCGAGAAGATCTACTGGGATGAGATGAACAGGTATCCGACCTTTACCGCCGACGCGCTGAACCCGGATGCGAACCCGCTGGCGTTCTCGCACAACGGGACCGTCGCCAGTTGGGTCGAGATGAATGTGAAAAACCCGCCCAGTCTCGCCTATATCACCGAAAACCAACTGGGGAACGCTCAGACCGCGGTTGTCGTCGGCAACCCGATAGACAGGTGGACCCTGTTGAGTTGGAACGGTGTCGCCGTCAGCCCCACTCCGACCCTGGGGACAGCCTTCTTCGTCACGTTCCGTGACTACGGGTTCGTACTGCAGCGCTCCGCGTGGAACGTCGCGGTGGCCCAGACGACCGGGGACTTCGGCAAGGTTCTCCAGGCAGTCGGGACGGGCCTGGTCCAGGATGCGGTCGCCACAGTGGCTCTGCCCGGCCAGTTGGTCGGAGACGTCGTCGATGCGGTCGTCCATGCGGTCAACCCGAACCCAGCCGGGGCTGTGCCGGTGGCGCAATCTGCGCAATCGACGGCCTCCACTCGGACCGGTGCGACGGTTACGCACATCGCCTCCCGGCGAGCGTCGGCGGCGACGGGAGCGGGGGCGAAAACGGTGACCGCGAACCATGCTCCGGCATCGGTCAAGCGGGCTTCGGCGACCGCCAAGCGATCCCGCCAGGCAGCCTGAGAACGCGCGGACCCCTTGGTTGCGACCGCCCCTCCGGTCGCACTGGCCAGATCCGACTTGTCTGCCGCGTCTCCCGATGACTGAAACGAGAAAGGCTCCGACCAATGGGTCGGAGCCGGTTTCACACAGTCGGGGTGGCGGGATTCGAACCCACGACCTCTTCGTCCCGAACGAAGCACGCTACCAAGCTGCGCCACACCCCGCGTGAAGCCACGTCAGCGTATCGCACCTGCGCGCCGCGGGGCCAAACGCCCTTAGGTCTCCGTTGCCCACGTCGCGGCATCCCAAGAGCAGGACCGTTCGAATTCCAGCAACACCTCGGCGTGCTCGTCGGGGTGCAGATCGTGCGCTGCCAACCAGGCGTCATCGTAATAAGTGTCGCCGTACCGGTCGCCGCTATCACAGATGAGTGTGACCACCGATCCACTGGTGCCGTTCGCCACCATCTCGGCGAGGAGGCTGAAGGCTCCCCAAATGTTGGTTCCGGTGGATGGACCGACTCGGCGTCCCAGTACCTGCGACACGCGGTGCGCAGCAGCCACCGATGCGCTATCTGGCACGCGCATCATCCGGTCGATAACGCCGGGTATGAACGACGGTTCGACGCGGGGCCGACCGATGCCTTCTATGCGGGAGGAGTGGCCGGTGACGGTATCGAACCGGTCTTCGGCATATGCGGGGAAAAACGCGGAGTTCTCTGGGTCAACCACACACAGTTCGGTCTGATGGTGCCGATAGCGAATGAAACGGCCGATCGTCGCACTGGTGCCGCCGGTGCCTGCACCGACCACGATCCACGTGGGTACGGGGTGACGCTCCGCCTCCATCTGCGCATAGATCGACTCGGCGATATTGTTGTTTCCTCGCCAATCGGTCGCACGCTCGGAGTTGGTGAACTGGTCGAGGAAATGCCCACCGGTCTCGTCGGCGATGCGTTGAGCCTCGGCGTAGACTTCGCCGTTGGTCTCAACGAAATGACAACGCCCACCAACCTTTTCGATCAGCGCGACTTTCGTGCGGCTGGTGGATGCGGGCATCACCGCAATGAACGGTAGTCCGAGTAGCGCGGCAAAGTACGCCTCGGACACGGCTGTTGATCCTGAAGACGCCTCGACGACGGCGGTGTTCTCGGTGATCCAGCCATTGCACAGCCCGTAGAGAAATAGTGACCGCGCTAGGCGGTGTTTGAGGCTTCCGGTGATGTGGGTGGACTCGTCTTTCAGATACAGCGCCACATCTGCCTCGTCGCACCACGCAGCTGGCAGTGGATAGCGCAGCAGGTGGGTGTCGGCACTGCGCCGGGTGTCGGCCTCGACCAGGCGGACGGCCTCATCCACCCACTCCCGGGACGTCTGGCTGGTGGCGGTCATTGGCCGGCTAGCGGACCAACACGGCCGGCGTCGAGCGCACCACGTTGTGGGTCCGGTCGTGGCCGCCGGTCGGCGCGGCGACCAGGGTGAGCAGGGTGGCCTCGGGCCGACAGCAGAACCGGAAGGGCGCGAACGGCGACGTGCCGATACCGGCCGAGACGTGCAGGGCGGTCTGGGCTCCCCAGTGTGACGCGCCCTTCGCCCGCGAGCGGTCGAGGTCGCAGTTGGTCACCAGCGCACCGGAGAACGGCAGACATAGCTGTCCGCCGTGGGTATGCCCGGCCAGGATGAGTTGGTAGCCGTCGGCGGCGAATCGATCCAGCACCCGGGTGTAGGGCGCATGGGTGACAGCCAGGCGCAGGTTCGCCGCGGGGTTGGCCGGTCCGGCGATGGTGTCGTAACGGTCGCGGCCGAGGTGCGGGTCGTCGACGCCGGCGGCGGCAACAGTCATCCCGGCCACCTGGAACTCGCGCCGATGGTGGGTCAGGTCGAGCCAGCCTCGCTCGTTGAATGCAGCGCGAAGGTCCTGCCACGGCAGCGGATTGCCATGAACTCGGTGATCACTGTCGGTCAGGTACTTCGCCGGATTCTTCAACTTCGGCGCGAAGTAGTCGTTGCTGCCGAACACGAAAACTCCCGGCACCGACAACAGATCACCGAGTGCCTGCACTACCGCCGGCACTGCTTTGGGATGGGACAGATTGTCGCCGGTGTTCACCACCAGGTCGGGCTCCCACTGAGCCAGTTCCCGCAGCCACGCCTGCTTGCGCCGCTGCGAGGGACGCATGTGGATATCGCTGAGGTGCAGTACCCGAAGCGGGGTCGAACCCGGTGTCAGGACCGGCATCGTCACCTCGCGCACGACGAAGGCATTGCGCTCGATCCCCGTCGCGTATCCGACGGCGAGTGCTGCGGCACCGGCCGCGGCTACGGCGGAAGTTTTCCAGGCAGGATCAGCCATGTAGGCAGACTACTGCCCCGGTTACGGAGGGGATGATCCCTCCGGTGGCTGGGGTGCCGCCGGGGCAAGCACCGGAATGGTGATGGGCGGAAGGCCTGGGATCTCCACGACCGTCGAACCGAATTCGGGCATACCAGGGAAAGGTGGCGGCGCACCCGGCGGAGGTGAAGGCGGCGGTGGTGGTGGGGGTGCGACGCCGTTGCTCACCAACAAGGTGACGATGATGCCGGGGATTGTCTGACCGGTGGGCGAAGTGCCGATCACGGTGCCCGCGGAGGCTGTGCTATTGACGGAGTTCACCTGGTCGGCAACCTGAAAACCGTACGCGCGCAGGTCCTCTCGCGCTCTATCCTGACTCATCCCATTCACGGTGGGCACCCGCGATCCGGCGGCCCCGTCGACATAGCGCGGATCGGTCGGAGGCAGGCTCACTGCGCCGAAGTCCTCGGCGATCGGACTCATCGCCGTGAACCACGTCGAAGCGGGTTCCTTGCCGCCGAAGAGGTCGCCATCGCCGCACTGGCGCAACGGGTAGGAACACAGATCCGTTGGGTTAGGGGAGTCGTCGTAGATGTAGTTCACCGCCGCGTATTGATTGGTGTAGCCCAGGAAACCCGATGACCGGTGGGCCTCGGTGGTGCCGGTCTTGCCCGACATGGGTAGTGACCACCCGACCGAATTCGCGGCCGGGGCGGCGGTTCCGTTGATGACGTCCTTGGCCAACGCGTTGGACAGGGTGTTGGCCAATCCTTCGGGTACGACCTGTTCGCAGGGTTCGGCGTTAAACGCGACCTCGTCACCACGCCGGTCGTAGATCTTGTCGATCGGGTTTGGTGGGCACCACATTCCACCTGATGCCAGGGTCGCCGCCACGTTGGCAAGTTCCAGTGGGTTGACCTCGAAAGGGCCCAGGGTGAACGAGCCGATATTCTGCCGTTTGATGAAGTCGGCGAGGCTCTCATTGTTGTCCGGGTCGTAGCCTCGAGCGGTGCCTGGCTCGGCATAGGACCGGAGGCCCAGTCGGACGGCCATATCCACGGTGCGTTGAACCCCAACCTGGGAAATCAGTTTCGCGAACGCGGTGTTGGGCGATTTCGCCAAGGCTTCTGTGACCGTCATGGTCAGGTTGCGCGGATCGCGGTAGTTCTCGACGCACCAGGTCTCTTTGGGGCAGCCCTTGGCGCCGCCCTCGCCGAGCCCCTTGGCCTCGAATCGACCCGGTACGTCGAGGGTAGCGTTGGTACCGAGACCCAGGTCCAGCGCGGCAGCGGTGGTGAAGATTTTGAAGATCGACCCGGCGCCATCACCGACCAGTGAGAACGGTTGCGGCTGAACGGTTTCCCCAGCTTCCGTGTCGAGCCCGTAGGTTCGGTTACTGACCATCGCGATAAGCGGATGGCTCGTCTTACCCGGCAGCAGTACGTTCATCACGCTGGCGATCCCATCAAGGTCCGTCGGTGCGATCGAGTCAACCGACTTCTTGACGTCGGCCTGCACGTCGGGATCCAACGTGGTCTTGATGAGGTAGCCGCCCTTGGCGATCTGTTCCTTACTCAAACCCGCCCGGGCCAAAAACTCCTGCGCATAGTCGCAGAAAAAAGCGCGGTTTCCGGCTGCGATACAGCCGCGCGGCAATTCGTTGGGCTGGGCCAAGATACCCAGCGGCTGCTGTTTGGCGGCGAGCAGCTGATCGGCCTTGTCGGGCAGGTTCTCGATCATCGTGTCCAAAACCAGGTTGCGCCGCACTAGAGCCCCGTCGGGGTTGGTGTAGGGATTCAGCGTGGTGGTCGACTGCACGATTCCGGCAAGCAGTGCCGATTGCTGCCAGTTCAAGTCGGTTGCGTCGATACCGAAGTAGGTCTGAGCGGCATCCTGGATTCCGAAGGCGCCATTGCCGAACGACACCAGATTGAGGTACCGGGTGAGAATCTCCGGTTTGGTGAACGTCTTGTCCAACGTCAGTGCCATGCGGATCTCGCGCAGCTTGCGTGCGGGTGTCGCGGCCACCGCCGCGCGCTTCTCCGCGTCAGTCTGTGCCACCACTAGTAACTGATAGTTCTTGACGTACTGCTGTTCGATGGTCGAGCCACCGCGGGTACCGAAATCCCCCGACGCATAGCCGGCCAGGCCGGTCAGGGTGCCCTTCCAGTCCACTCCGTTGTGTTCGGCGAACCGCTTGTCCTCGATAGAGACGATCGCCAGTTTCATGGTGTCGGCGATCCTGTCGCTGGGTACCTCGAAGCGACGCTGGGAATACAGCCAGGCGATCGTGTTGCCCTTGGCGTCGACCATCGTCGAGACCGCCGGAATATCGCCCTCGAGGAGCTGCGCCGATCCGTTGGCCACGATGTCGGAGGCCCGGTTGGACATCAGCCCGATGCCCCCGGCGACCGGGAACAGCAGTGTCGCCAGGATCACACTGGTCAGCAGGCAGCACCAGGCCAGCTTGAGGACCGAGGAACTGGCCGGTGGGCGTTCCGACATGCGATACAGCGTACTGAGGCCCTCGGGGGGCTTGCGGAGCCCCGCGCGGCCCGACAAGATAACGGAGATCTGGGTCGGTACCGGTGAAAAAACCGCAGTTCATGGTGGGATTGGACGCTTGTCCCAAAAAACCTGTGACCGGACTGTTGCGCAAACGACACCTGACCACCTAACTTAAACAGGCAGTGCGATTCAGGTAACAATGACGTCGCAATGTGGCGTAGATCGCACCGCGGCTACATCGGAGGGATTCGCCGCCTCACCGGGCGGCTCAGACGAAGGGAGTCTTCTGTGTCCGGGACTCGACCCGCTACCCGCAGGACTAGCGCAGCAGTATCCATACACGGCTCACTCCAGGTACCGAACGGGGAAGCCCGGATCGCGTGGGTATCCCAGGGACTGTGTCGTACGACCGATCCGGACCAGTTGTTCGTTCGTGGGGCTGCCCAGCGCAAGGCCGCGGTCATCTGCCGGCACTGCCCGGTGATCGCCGAGTGCGGAGCCGATGCCCTGGATAACCGGGTGGAGTTCGGAGTTTGGGGCGGCATGACCGAGCGCCAGCGCCGGGCCCTGCTCAAGCAGCACCCCGAGGTGTCCTCCTGGGCGGAATTCTTCTCCACCCAGCGCAGGCAGCGCATCGTCAGCTGAATCTGCTTACGGCTCGGATCGAGATCGCGGTTCTTAAGTTTCGCCGGTGATTTGGTCGGCGATCGCCTCTAGCGCCTCGCGGCTCGACACATCGAATGGCAGGGACGGCACACCCACCACCCGAACGTGTGGGTTGGCTCCGGTAAATCGAGACAGCAGCCGGATCTCGCGCTTGGCAGCCTGTCCGCGGTCGGCATGGATTCGGAGCACCGCGGCCGCGAGTGCGTCCTCCCCAGCCTCGGCGCCCAGTTCGTTAGCCCCGTCGAGGGCGCGTTCGACTGTCAGCGCGCACAGCATCGGATGGGTCCTGTTGAGGATCAGCCCGGCCAGTGGCATGCCCTCTTCGGAGAGTCGATCAACGAAGAAGGTGGCCTCTCGCAGGGCGTCGGGTTCGGCCGCCGAAACCACTACGAACTGTGTGCCGCGCCGCTTGAGCAGTTCGTAGGTCCGGTCGGCCTTCTCCCGGAACCCGCCGAATGTCGAGTCGAGCGATTGTACGAATGCCGAGGCGTCGGAGAGCATCTGCGAACCGAGGACGGTCGATATCGCCTTCATAGCCAGTCCCATCGCACCCGCCACCAGTCGACCGATGCCGCGGCCGGGCCCCAACAGCAGGCGCCAAAGCCGGCTGTCCATGAAGCTGCCCAACCTTTTCGGTGCGTCGAGGAAGTCAAGTGCATTGCGGGACGGCGGGGTGTCGACCACGACGAGGTCCCAGCGGTCCTCACCGAGTAACTGGCCCAGCTTTTCCATCGCCATATACTCCTGCGTACCCGCTAGCGATGTGGCGACAGTCTGATAGAACTGATTGTCCAGAATCGCTTGTGCCCGTTCGCTTCCCGCATGTTCGATGACCATCTCGTCAAACGTTCGGCGCATGTCCAGCATCATTGCGTGCAGCTCCCCGGACACCTCAGGTGCCAGCGGAACCCGCTGTGGGGAGTTGCCCAACTCTTTGATGCCGAGGGCTTGGGCCAGCCGCTTTGCGGGGTCGATGGTGAGCACCACGACGGTGCGGCCGTACTCGGCCGCCCGCAGCGCCATCGCGGCCGCGGTCGTCGTCTTTCCGACGCCGCCGGCCCCGCAGCACACCACCACACGGTTAGATCGGTCCGACAGGATGGACTTCATGTCCAGGGTCGGCGGTGTCCCGCTCATGGCAACATCCCCTTCGCTTCGCCATTAGCTTCGCCCATCGACACGGTCATCGGACGCCTTGCTGGGCGAGGATTTCGGCCAGCTCGTAGAGGCCCCCCAGATCCATGCCATCGGCGATCGTGGGCAACTCCAGCCGCGGCACATTGAATTTATCCAGCTCGCGGGAACTCTCGGAGCGCGCGCTGATCCGGCTGGCATGTTCGATGGTCTCGGTGAGCAGTCCCGCGAAGTCTGCGTCGGACAGCTTGATACCCGCTTGGGACAGGCCGGCCCGCACCGCATCTGCGTCGATTTCACCCTTGGCGGCCTTGGCCAGATTTCGGGCCGGCAGAAACGGCGGAATATTGCGGTTGACGATCACGGCGCCGATCGGCAGTTCGAGCCTCTCGAGTTCCTCGATCGCCTCGATGGTCTCCTGGATCGGTAACGCCTCCAGGAGTGTGACCAAGTGAATCGCCGTCAGATCGGAGTGCAGCACGCGGACCACACTTTCAGCCTGGTTATGCACTGGGCCGCCGGTGGCCAGGTCCGAGACCGCCTTGGTCACATCCAGGAATCGGGCGATGCGACCGGTGGGCGGTGAATCCACCACGATGGCGTCGTAGACGGGTCGATTGTCGCGGTCCGACCGGATCACTGTCTCCTTGATCTTTCCGGTCAGCAACACGTCTCGCAGGCCGGGTGCGATCGTCGTGGCGAACTCGACGGCCCCGATCCGGCGCATGGCGCGTCCGGCGATACCCAGGTTGTAGAACATTTCGAGGTATTCCAGGAATGCCGCCTCGATTTCGATGGCGAGGGCTTTGACGTGACCGCCACCGTCGGCGGTCGCGACTTTGACCTCCTCGTAGGGCAGCGGTGGAACGTCGAACAACTGCGCAATCCCTTGGCGTCCTTCGACTTCCACCAGCAGGACGTTGCGACCTCCGGCCGCCAGCGTTAACGCCAGGGCGGCCGCGACAGTGGTCTTGCCGGTGCCTCCCTTGCCGGTGACGATATGTAGTCGGGCTTCGGTCAGTCGGGCAGGCCAGCCAACTGCGCTGCGGTCGCTCCGTTTGGTGGCCACGCCTGCATGCTATCTAAGTCCGTAGCGGCCCCGGCCCGGGTCATACCCGGAGTTAGGCTTCCGTCATGAGCCAAGCAACCATCTGGGAGTACGCGACCATTCCACTGTTGACCCATGCGACCAAGCAGATCCTCGACCAATGGGGCGCCGACGGCTGGGAGTTGGTCGCGGTGCTCAACGGACCGACGGGCGAGCAGCACGTCGCCTACCTCAAGAGGCCGAAGTGACGGTTGCGGCTCGGCTCGCCGAGCTCGGCATCACCCTTCCGGCGGTGGCCAAGCCATTGGCCGCCTACGTCCCGGCGGTGCGTACCGGCAATTTGGTCTACACCTCCGGCCAACTTCCCCTGCAGTCTGGCGACCTGACTCATGTTGGCAAGGTCGGCGCCGAGGTGCCGCCGGAACAGGGCAAGGTCGCTGCTCGCACATGCGCGCTCAATGCGCTGGCGGCCATCGATGCCCTGGTGGGAATCGATTCGGTGGTTCGGGTCGTCAAATTGGTGGGCTTCGTCGCCTCCGCACCCGGCTTCAACGGGCAGCCCGCGGTGATTAACGGCGCCTCCGAGTTCCTGGGTGAGGTGTTCGGCGATGCCGGCGCCCATGCCCGCTCGGCGGTCGGGGTATCGGAACTTCCATTGAACGCACCGGTGGAGGTCGAGCTCATCGTCGAGGTGAGGTGACCCAGCCGGCCTACGGCGTGCTGCGGCCGGTCACCGAGACGGCCTCGGTCCTGCTGTGCGAGAACCCCGGCACGATGACGTTGGAGGGCACCAATACCTGGGTGCTACGAGGCCCGGGCAGCGACGACATCGTTCTCGTTGACCCGGGGCCCGACCAGGACGACCACATCGAGCGGCTGGCGGCGCTGGGCCGGATCCCCCTGGTTCTGATCAGCCACCGCCACGGCGACCACACCGACGGCATCGACAAGATCGTCGCGGCCACGGGTGCCACCGTGCGTTCGGTCGGCAGTGGATTCCTGCGCGGCATGGGCGGGCACCTGACCGACGGGGAGGTGATCGACGCCGCAGGCCTGAGTATCACCGTGCTGGCCACCCCGGGCCACACCTCGGACTCGGTGAGCTTCGTGCTCGATGATGCGGTGCTGACCGCCGACACCGTCCTGGGCCGAGGCACCACCGTCATCGACGACGAAGACGGCAGTCTGATCCAGTACCTGGAGTCGTTACGCCGGTTGCAGGGACTGGGCCGACGGGCAGTGCTGCCCGGTCACGGACCCGAACTCGACGATCTGAGCGCAGTGGCCCAGATGTATCTGGCCCACCGTCATGAGCGGCTCGAGCAGGTGCGTCAGGCGGTGCGTGCGCTCGGTGACGATGCCACCGCACGGCAGGTGGTCGAGTACGTCTACACCGATGTTGACGAAAAACTTTGGGACGCCGCCGAGAAATCGGTGCGCGCTCAGATGGACTACCTGCGCAGCTGAGCTACCTCGCTCGGTGCCTGATTCTCGCGAGCTACCTCGCTCGGTGCCTGATTCTCGCGAGCTACCTCGCTCGGTGCCTGATTCTCGCGAGCTACCTCGCTCGGTGCCTGATTCTCGCGAGCTACCTCGCTCGGCGGGCCAGCCGCTCGGAGTCGCAGATCAGTACGCTCTTGCCCTCGAGCTTGATCCAGCCTCGATGAGCGAAGTCGGCCAGGGCTTTGTTAACGGTCTCCCGGGATGCGCCGACGAGCTGTGCGATCTCCTCCTGGGTGAGGTCATGGGTCACCCGCATGGCGCCACCCTCCTGCGTGCCGAAGCGCTGGGCCAGCTGTAGCAGCTGCTTGGCTACCCGGCCCGGCACATCGGTGAAGATCAGGTCAGCCAGGTTGTTGTTGGTCCGACGCAATCGGCGAGCGAGCACCCGCAACAGCTGTTCGGCGATCTCGGGGCGATCGGCGATCCACGCCCGCAGCGCGTCGCGGTCCATCGCCACCGCGCGCACCTCGGTGATGGTGGTGGCGCTGGAGGTGCGCGGCCCCGGGTCGAAGATCGACAGCTCGCCGAACATGTCCGACGGACCCATGATCGTCAGCAGGTTCTCGCGGCCGTCCGACGAGCGGCGGCCGATCTTTACCTTGCCGGAGATGATGATGTAGAGCCGATCGCCCGGCTCTCCTTCAGCGAAAACAGTGTGGCCTCGCGGAAAGTCCACTGGCTGAAGTTGCTTGGTCAGCGCCGTTACGGCGCTGGGATCGACCCCCTGGAAGATTCCGGCCCTGGCCAGGATCTCGTCCACGTTGCCTTCCTTAGCTCATCGGTGTCTTCAAGCGCACTTAACCAGCCCGGCCGGTCGCCAGCTTGGGGTTGGTTGTCTCGGCAAGATCCTCACGCTACACACGATTGGCGAGTCCCGTTGGCTGAAACAGTCGATTAGGCCGGGTCGGCAAACCCGGTTCGTCGGCCAGCAGGCGGAGGCCCGGTTCGATCAGGGTGGCGAAGTCGGACAGGCGCGGTACCGAAACCGGCATAGCGCCCTCCCCGGCGGTCGGGGTGGCGTGCTCGATCTGCCCGACGATGTCGCCCGCCCGCAGAGGATCGTCATGCATGACGCTCTCGAGCCGCTGCAGCCCGTACGCCGAAAGCATCAAGAGTCCGGGGAAACACACGGCTACGAACCAGGACATAGCGGGGAAGTTAACCGTGGGGAGGTCTCATCAGGATCACGAATTGCCACCGGTCTGTCGGCGGTCGGTCAGAACCCGTCAGTACCCTGGCTTCCGTGACGGCGGGCGCTGCGAAAAAAGCGGGGACAAAGCTCCCAACGACGGCTACCGCGAAATGGGATGGCGAAACTCATCTGGGCCTGGTTCGCCGTGCGCGCCGGATGAACCGATCGTTGGCGACCGCTTTTCCCGACGTCTATTGCGAACTGGATTTCACCAATCCGCTCGAGTTGGCGGTTGCGACGATCTTGTCGGCTCAGTGCACCGATAAACGGGTCAATGTGACCACTCCCGCTCTATTCGCGCGGTATCGCACAGCACGGCACTACGCAGAGGCGAACCGTTCTGAACTCGAGGAGCTCATCAGGCCTACTGGCTTCTACCGAAACAAGGCCAACTCATTGATCGGCCTCGGCGCCCGACTCGTCGAGAAGTTCGATGGTGAAGTACCCGCCACCCTGGACGAGTTGGTGACACTGCCCGGCGTGGGACGCAAGACCGCCAACGTGATCCTGGGCAACGCATTCGGCATCCCGGGCATCACTGTCGATACTCACTTCGGTCGGCTGGTCCGCCGATGGCGGTGGACCGAGGAGACCGATCCGGTCAAGGTTGAACATGCGGTCGGCGAGCTGATCGAGCGCAGCGAGGGGACGCTACTGAGCCATCGCGTCATCTTCCACGGTCGACGGGTCTGCCACGCACGCAAACCAGCCTGCGGGGTCTGCGTATTGGCCAGGGACTGCCCGTCGTTTGGGGAGGGGCCCACCGAGCCACTGCTGGCCGCCAAACTTGTCAACGGTCCCGAGACTGAACATCTTCTCGCTCTGGCCGGGCTGTAACGCTGATGAGCACCTCGACCCGCTGGACGTTGGCGGTGCTTGCCGTCATTGCGGCGCTCGTGGTTGCCCTTACC
>Ga0194039_1001599_pt1 | contig 11992 bp, 11 predicted proteins | sample JunL228m_MetaG_FD_148679 | JGI IMG/M metagenome (GOLD analysis project Ga0194039, IMG submission 148679) | Anoxic zone freshwater microbial communities from boreal shield lake in IISD Experimental Lakes Area, Ontario, Canada - Jun2016-L227-8m | ecosystem: Environmental > Aquatic > Freshwater >...
TGGCGGTGCGGACTTCATCCTCGAGGAATTCGGCCACCGCGGCGACGAGTTCGGCGGCGGTGGGGCGGCCGTTCATGATGCGCGCTCCGCCGGGCCGAGGAGATCGAGCGGGTCGAGGAGATCGAGGATGTCCCACTCGTTCTCGCACACCCGGCGCCCGATAGCGGCCAGCTCCACCGATCGGGTCTGCCCGGAGAGGTGGCGCTGCGCCTGGTAGCGGCAGATGATGCCCCATTTCAGCGTCCCCAGCACCAGCCACCAGCGCAGCGCATTGCGGTCGACGGCTGCACCGCCGGCCTGTTCGTAGGCCGAGACGAACTCCTCGACCGTTCCTAGACCGCCGGCGGCCATGGCGGCCGGTGCGCCGAATCGCCAGGCCCGCACACAGAACCAGGCGAGATCCTCGTGGATGTCGCCGATGTGCACCGCTTCCCAATCCAGCACGGCGGCCAGTCGACCCTGTGCGGCGGAGCCGTCGACGATCAGATTGCCCATCCGGAAGTCGCCGTGCACCAGCGTTCGCGGCCCCGGATCGGGCCGGTGGGCCGCCAGCCAGCGAAACGCCCACTCGAAGGTGGCCGTGGTGTCCTCGAGATCGTCGAGGCGCTGACGCCACTCGGTGAGTTCGTCGCGCTCGAGCAGTTCGGGTGCGTCGGTGCGGGCGCGGTGGATCGCGGCGATCGCCTCGGCGCACTGTGTCAGCAGCCGCGCGCGACCGGTGTCGTCGAGCGCGCGCTGGATGCGGCGCACGATGGTCTCCCCGGCGATCTCATCGCAGATCAGAAACGGCGTGCCCAGCGCCGCAGCGGAATTCGACGCCACCAGGATGTGCGGCACCGGGGCACCGGCGTCGGCGGCGGCGGCCTGTACGGCGGCCTCGAGTTCCATGCTCGCGAACTGGCCGTCGGCGGTGGGCGCGGCGCGCAGGATCAGCGGCCGCCGGCCCGTGGCGGTGACCGCGTCGAAGGCCGAGGTGATGCGGCTGGCGCCGCCGGTGAGCGTGCGCAGGTTCTCCACGATGACGTCGTCGCCGAGCACCGGGCGCAGGACGTCAGCCAGCCTGTCTTTCATTTACGCCCGAACTTGAACATCCGCTGCGCCACCCGGCGCATCTGGATCTCCTCGGCGCCCTCGGTGATGCGATAGCGGCGGTGGTGGCGGTAGATGTGCTCGAACGGTTCGTGCCGGCTGTAGCCGATGCCGCCGTGGATCTGCATGGCCCGGTCGGCGGCCTCGCACACCAGCCGGTTGGCCCGGTAGTTGGCCATCGACACCTTGTCGGAGACCTCCATGTGATGGTTGCGGTCCAACTCGGCAGCCGCGTAGCGCACCAGCAGTCGCACCATCTGCGCCTCGGTCTGCAGTTCCACCAGCGGCCACTGCACCGCCTGGTTGACGGCGAGCGGCTTGCCGAAGGTCTTGCGGGTGGAGGCGTACTCGACGGCGCGGTCGATGCAGTACTGCGCCGCGCCCAGGCTGCTGGCGGCCTGGCGGATGCGGTTCTCGTGCAGGAAGGTCTGGGCGACCTCCAGGCCGCGGTCCACCTCGCCGAGCACGGCGTCGGCGGGGATGCGGACGTCGGTCAGCGTCACCTCGCCGTGGTCGCTGGGCATGTTGAACGTCCACCAGTAGAAGGGCACCTCGAAACCCGGTGCGTCGCAGGGCACCAGGAATGCGGTGATGCCGAGTGCCTGGCCGGGCTCGCCGGATGTCCGCGCGAACACCAGGTCGTGCGTGGCGCGGTGCACACCGGTGTTCCACCGCTTGGAGCCGTTGATCAGCCAGCCGTCGCCGTCGCGCACCGCGGTGGTCTCCAGCCAGGTGGCATCGCTGCCGTGGTCGGGTTCGGTGAGGCCGAAGGCCATCGAGCGATTGCCGGTGAACATGGCTTCGATCCACTCGGCCTTCTGCTCCTCGGTGCCGAAGCGGTCCATCATGATGACCTGGGGGAAGTTGCCGACGATCGAGGACTCGTCCTGTAGGTCGTTGTGCAGGCCGAGTCCCCTGTGCGCGAGGTGTTCCCGGATGACGGCCATGTCGAGGTTGGTGCCGTCGCGGCCGCCGAACTTCGACGGCAGGCCGTAGCGCAGCCAGCCGGCTTTGTCGGCGCGGCGGCGCATCTCGTCGAGCAGGTCCTCCCATTCGCGCCGCGGGACCCCGCCGTTGTCCAGGTCGGTGCGGGCGAACTCGCGCCGGCGGTCGAAGTACTGCATGTGTTCGGCTTCCAGCGGTTTGATCTCCGCCTCGATGAACGCGTCCATCTCGGCGAGTAATAGCGGCAGATGCTCCGGCAGGTCGAAATTCACCTATTTCTCCTTGGGTTCGTTTCCGTAGACGCATCGGCGCCAGATGGTGGACAGAGTGGTGACGGCCGCCTCGTCGGAGAGACCCTGGGAGAGGCTGACGCTGGTGAACCGTTCGAACAGCAGCGCGATGGCCAGCGCGGTGTGATCCGGGTTCAGCTCGGCCGCGTATCCCTGCTGCTGCGCGCGGCGCACCGAGGCGGCGACGATGTCCATCCCGAACCGACGGAACCTGTTCTGCAGCAGCGCGAACCGGGTCTCGGTGGCGGCTAGCTGGTCGACGGCCAGCATGATGCCGATGTTGGGCCGGAACATATGCCAGTAGACGCTCGTCGAGGAGGAGAAGAAATCATCTCCGGTACCGATGCCGGGAAGGTCGGCCAGCTCGCGCAGGAAGTCCTCGGCCAGTGCGGTCAGCAGGTCCTCCTTGTCGGCGAAGTAGCGGTAGAACGACGCCGTCGACTTACCGGCCGCCGCGGTGATGTCGGCGAGGGTGGTGCCGTGGAATCCGCGCTCGGCGAACAGGTTCCGGGCGGCGTCCTCCAGCGCCTGGCGGGTGGCCCGGCCCTTGGTGCTCAGCACTTTGGCTGTAGTCATAGCCGTCGGTCACCGGCCCGCAGCAGAGCGCTCGGCAGATCGTGGCCGATGAGGCTGCGCGCAACCCGGGCCGCGTCGATGGCGGCGTCGAGGTCGACGTCGACGGCGACACCGCTGTCGCGCAACAGGTACACCAGGTCCTCGGTGGCGATGTTGCCGCTGGCGCCGGGGGCGAACGGGCAGCCGCCCAGTCCGCCGACAGAGGAGTCCAGCCGTGTCACGCCGGCGGTGACGGCCGCCCACGCGCTGGCCAGTCCTGTGCCGCGGGTGTTGTGGAAGTGCGCACCCAGGGGGCGCTCGCCGATGCGCGGGCGCACCAGTTCGATCAGTTCGGTGACGCGGCCGGGGGTCGCGGTGCCGATGGTGTCGGCGATGGCGATCCGGTCCGCACCGTGTTCGCAGGCGGAATCGACGACCTGCAGCACACGCTGCGGGGGAGTCGGGCCGTCGAACGGGCAGTCCCACGAGGTGGAGATGATGACCTCCACCCGGGCGCCGGCGTGGTGGGCGATGGCGGCGATGTCGGCGATCTGCGCGCTGGCCTCGGCGCTGCTGCGGCCCACGTTGGCGCGGCTGTGGCCGTCGGCCGCGGACACGACGTATTCCACCGACCGGAAGCCGGCGGCGATGGCGCGGTGCACGCCGTTGGGACTGGCGACCAGTGCGGAGAACTCGATGTCGGGGTAGTCGGCGAGCGCGGCGGCGAGCTCGGCCGCGTCGGCTAGTGCGGGCACTTTCGACGGGGAGACGAATGCGGTGGCCTCCACCTCCCGGACGCCGGTGGCGGCGATGGCGGCGAGCAGTTCGAGCTTGGCCGGCAGCGGGATCGGTTCCTCGATCTGCAGTCCGTCGCGCAGTGCGACCTCGCGGATGGTGACGTGCATGGTTACAACACCCCCCGTTCGGTGAGTTCGTCGATCTCGGCGGTGCTGTGTCCCAGCAGGTCACCGAAGATCTCGGCGTTGTGCTGACCGGGCCGCGCCGAACCGGCGTTGCGGACACCGCCCGGCGTCTGTGACAGCACCGGGACGACGCCGGGGCCGAGCACCCTGCGACCGGCGCCCTCGTCGTAGTGCTCGACGAGCATGCCGCGAGCGCGGAACTGCGGATCGTTGACCACCTCGGCGACGGTGTTGATCGGGCCGGCGATCACGCCGGCGTCATTGAGGGTGTCGATGATGTCGTGCGGCTCACGCGATGCCGCCCACTGGCCGATGATCGCGTCGAGGGTGTCCTGATTGCGTCCGCGTGCGCCGTGGTTGGCGAAGCGCTCGTCGTCGGCGAGCTCCGGGGTGCCCATGGCGGCACACAGCCGGCGGAACACGGTGTCCTGGTTGGCGGCGATGACGACCCAGCTGCCGTCGGCGCTGCGGTAGATGTTCGAGGGCGCGATGCCCTCCAGCCGGGTGCCGGACGGGCCGCGCACCACGCCGCCGGCGTCGTAGTCGGGGATGGTGGACTCCTGCACGGCCAGGCACGCCTCGGTGAGTGCGACGTCGACGACTTGACCTTCGCCGGTGACGGTGCGCCTGTACAGCGCGGCCAGTGCGCCCTGGGTGGCGAACATCCCGGCCAGGGTGTCACCGAGTGAGAGCGCCAGCCGCGGCGGCGGACCGCCGGGGAATCCGTTCATGTGCCGCAGGCCGCTGACCGCTTCGGCGACTGAGGCGTACCCGGCCTTGCCGGCGTCGGGGCCGGTCTGCCCGTAGCCGGACACCCGCACCAGGATGACGCCCGGGTTGCGTTGCCGCAGAACCTCATAGCCCAGGTTCCACTTCTCCAGCGTCCCGGGCCGGAAGTTCTCCACGATGATGTCGGAGCGCTCCACGAGATCCAGGAACAGCTCGCGTCCGCGTGGCTCGCGCAGGTTCAGGGTGACGGCCTTCTTGTTGCGGGCGTGCACGGTCCAGAAGAAGTGCCTGCCGTCGACCTCGGCCTGGCCCCAGGTGCGCAGCGGATCCGGTGAGCCGGGCGGTTCGATCTTGATCACGTCGGCGCCCATGTCGCCGAGCAGCCGACCGGCGAACGGCCCGGAGATCAGTGTGCCGACCTCCAGGACGCGGATGCCGTCAAGGGCGCCGGGTTCACTCATGGCGGGCCAGCCAATCCGACACGATTGCGACGGCCGCCGCCAACGTCTCGCGCTGGTCTGGTCCTGAGTAGTAGTGGTTGGCGCCCGGGATCTCGTGCATCTCCTTGTCGGAGGTGCCGATCGCCTCGAAGAGCCGTCGGGTGTGGCTGGGCGTGCCGGCGTCGTCGGCGAGGTTGCCGATCACCAGGGTGGGCACCGTGACGTCGCGCCCGCAGGCGATGCCGTCGGCGCGGGCGTCGTCGTAGCTCCACTGCGACAGCCAGCTGCGCAGCGAACAGAACCGCGCCGGGCCGATCGGGGAGTTGTTGACGATCCGCGGGTCGCCCAGATAGCAGGTTCCGGGTGTGCGTTCGTTGGGGTCGACCGTCGGGTCCAGCCAGCGCGGGTCGGCCATGGTGCCGTGCACCACGAAGCAGTACTCCTCGCCGCTGTCGTCGACGTCGGCGAGTTTCTCCTTGACCCACGCGGTGATCCGCCGGTTGCGGGCGATCTGCGCAGCGCGGTAGCGCTCGAGGAACTCCGCGCTGTAGGGCGGCTGGTTGGGGTTGTCGGGGTTGTAGAGATCGAGTTCCGGATCGCGTGCGGTGGGGTCGGACTCGTCGAGGATGGAGGCGTCCAGCCATTCGGTGAGCGTGCCGTGGCGGCTGATGTGCGCGGCCAGCAACATGATGCCGTCGGCCGGGATGTAGCCCAGGTCGCGGGCCTGCTGCTGGTAGTACAGCGACAGCGAGCCGCCGCCGCTCCAGCCGGCCAGAACCACCTTCGAGTAGCCGAGGCGCTGCGTGGCGTCGTTGATCACCTCACCGAGGTCGACCACCACCTTCTCCATGATCAGTGCGGAGTCGGTGCCCCGGAACCGGCTGTTCGCGTAGATCACGTGATGCCCGGCGCGGGCCAGCGCGTTGACCATCGGCAGGTAGGCGCCGCCGCCGATGGGATGCATGAACACCAGCACGGTATCGCTGTCAGATTCAGGCTTGAGGTGGTAGCACTCCAGCACCACGATCTCGGCCAGCCCGCCGTAGACGTCGCGGACACCGGAGGTGTTCTGGAATGCGACGAGATACGGGATGCGTTCGTATTTCACGAATGCTGGCCCAAGTCGGCGGCCAGCACCGCGTCGGAGGGGGTGAGCCGGCGGCTGGTGTCGACGGCGACGACCTTCCAGTCGACGGTGTCGTACTCGTCGAATTTGCGGCGGGTGCGTTCGCGCACCTTCTCCGGTGCACCGTGGTGTACGCCCTGGGGCGCGTGACTGATCAGTCCGGGCGGCATCGGTGCGCCGTAGAGCGATCCGCCGTGGAAGAAGGCGATCTCGTCGAAGTCGACGTTGCGGTGATACCAGGGTGTGCGTTCGGTACCGGCGACCGTCTCGGCCGGCTTGGGCAGGAAGTTGCACACCACCACACCGGTCGCCTGCATGAACAGATGCACCGTCGGCGGCAGGTGCACGCTGTCGGAGGTGATCACGTTGTAGTCGTCGATGTTGAAGGTGAAGGCGAAGTTGTCGCCGCGCCAGCCCTCGACGTCAAGCGGGTGGTGTTCGTAGAACAAGGTCGTGGGGCCGCCCTCGTGGATGAGCCGCACCTCGTAGGCGTCGCGGCCGTCGTCGTCGAGTGCGGCCGGTTCGGGTACGACGGCCAGTCCCGGATCGAACGGCCAGTGCCGGCCGAGCGGACCGGCGGGCGGCGCGCGGAACTCGTCGGCCTGCACGATCAGCCAGGTGCCGTCGCCGTCCGGGATCTGCCGCCAGGTGCAGGCCTTGGGCAGATAGATCCAGTCACCCGGGCGGTAGGTCAGCGGGCCGAACTCCGTCTCGAGCCGGCCGCTGCCCTGATGGACGAAACAGAGCACATCGCCGTCGACATAACGCACGAAGAACGGCATCTCGGCGCTGCGGCGGCTGAGCGAGATGCGGCAGTCGGCGTTGGAGAACAGCAGCAGCGGCCCGCCGGCGGCGTCGGTGGCGTCGGTGGGCTTGAGCTGATCGGCCAGGACGTCGACCGGCCGCAGGGGCCCGGCGGCCCGGTAGGCCGTGGGATCGTGGCGGCGCAGAAAGTTCGCCGTGCGGCCGGTGAAGCCGTTTCGGCCCAGTTCGTCGTCTTTGAGGCCCTCGAGATCGGCGTGCATGCGCCGCGGGGTGGTGCCTTTACGCAAGTGGACGAAGGATTCCATGCCGCCTCCAGGGGTGGTTCGAGAGAGAAAACTAAAACTGACTTTAGTTTTCGGTCACAGCCCTGACAAGGGCTTTTGCCCAGGAGGATCACGACTCGGTAACGGGTCTGGTTTCGTTCGTTACCCCGCGCGTGTTTTACTCATCTCTACGTCTGACGTGCCCAGAAGGTAATAGAAATCGAAAGCTAGGTGGAATTGGTGAAGTCTGTGCTCAACAAAGTCCGTGGATGGTCGCGCCGGCTGACAGTGGTCGCTGTCACGGCCGCCGCACTGCCGGGGCTGATCAGCGTGGCCGGTGGTTCGGCCACCGCCAATGCGTTCTCGCGCCCGGGCCTGCCGGTCGAGTACCTCGACGTGCCGTCGGCCTCGATGAACCGCACCATCCGCATCCAGTTCCAAAGCGGCGGGGCGAACTCGCCGAACGTGTGGCTGCTCGACGGCCTACGCGCCCAGGACGACTACAACGGCTGGGACATCAACACCCCGGCGTTCGAGTGGTACCTCGACTCCGGTCTGTCGATCTCGATGCCCGTCGGCGGTCAGTCCAGCTTCTACGCGGACTGGTACCGACCGGCGTGCGGCAAGGCGGGTTGCTCCACCTACAAGTGGGAGACCTTCCTGACCCAGGAGGCACCGGCCTGGCTGCAGGCAAACCACAACGTCCGCCCGACCAACAATGCGGCCGTCGGTCTGTCGATGGCGGGCTCGGCGTCGATGTCGCTGGCCGCGTGGCACCCGGATCAGTTCGTCTACGCAGGTTCGATGTCGGGCTTCCTCAACCCGTCCGAGGGTTGGTGGCCCGGTCTGATCAACCTGTCGATGGGTGACGCGGGCGGCTACAAGTCCAACGACATGTGGGGCCCGTCGAGCGATCCGGCGTGGCAGCGTAACGACCCGATGGTCCAGATTCCGCGGCTGGTCGCCAACAACACCCGCCTCTGGGTGTACTGCGGCAACGGCCAGCCCAACGAGCTGGGCGGCGGAGATCTGCCGGCCACCTTCCTGGAGGGTCTGACCATCCGCACCAACCGCACCTTCCGCGACAACTACCTCGCGGCCGGCGGCAAGAACGGTGTGTTCAACTTCCCGGATAACGGTACGCACAACTGGGCCTACTGGGGCCGCGAGCTGCAGGCGATGAAGCCTGATCTGCAGCGCGTCCTGCTGGGTTAGTCACAGACGAACAGCGGGCCTCCGGTTCACGCCGGGGGCCCGCTTTCGTTTACTTGAGTTCCGCTGAACCGAGCCCGAGCAGGCGTCGCGCGACGACGAGCAACTGGATCTGCTGGGTGCCCTCGAAGATGTCGAGGATCTTGGAGTCCCGCGCCCACTTCTCCAGCAGGGTCTGCTCGGAATAGCCTGTGGTGCCGGCCATCTCGACGGCCTTGAGGGTGATGTCGGAGGCCACCCGGGCGGCTTTGGCCTTGCCCATCGAGGCCTCCTTGGAGTTCGGGATGGCGTTGTCGGCCTGCCACGCCGAGCGCAGCGTCAGCAGATAACCGGCTTCCCAGTCGGCCTCCATCCGCAGGAACTCCGCGGCCGCCGCGTTCTGGGCGTGCGCAGGTTTGTCGTAGGAGATCTCGATGCCGGCCTCGGTCAGGATGCGGCGCAACTCCTCCAGGGCGGCCCGTGCCACACCGACGGCCATCGCGGCGACGATCGGGCGGGTGTTGTCGAAGGTCTCCATCACTCCGGCGAAGCCCTTCTCGACCTCGATGTCGGGACTGCCGAGCAGGTTCTCCTTCGGGATGCGCGCGTTGTCGAACCGGATCACGGCGGTGTCGGAGGCTTTGATGCCGAGTTTGTGTTCGAGGCGCTCCACGGTGACGCCGGGATGCTCACGCGGGACGATGAACGACTTGATCGCCGCACGGCCCTTGGACTTATCCAGGGTGGCCCACACCACGATGTGCGTGGCACGCGAACCGGCGGTGACGTAGATCTTCTCGCCGTTGATGACGTAGTCGTCGCCGTCGAGCACCGCCGTCGTCGACACCGCCGCGGAGTCCGACCCGAATGACGGTTCGGTGATCGCCATCGCCGCCCAGATGCCCTTGCCGAGCCGCTCGAGTTGCTCGTCGGTGGCCACCCCGGACACCGCGGCGTTGCCCAGTCCCTGTCGCGGCACCGAGAGCAGCAGCGCGATGTCGCCCCACGCGATCTCCAGTGCGTTGACCAACGCGGACATGTTCGCGCCGTTGATGTTGCCCTTGGGTCCGTCCTCGCTGTCGCGGAACGCGTCGGTGCCGGCGAAGGAGATGGTCTTGGCGGCGGTGATGCCTTCGAAGAGAGTCGCGACGGTGTCGAGTTCGACGGGGTAGGCGTGCTCGTCGAGGTCGTACTTGCGCGAGATGGGCCGCAGGATCTCCGCGGCGCCCTTGTGCGCCATGTCGATGACGGCCTCGAGCTTGGCCGGCAGTTCCAGATTGATCGTCATTTACAGAACCACCACTCCTTCAGCGACGCCGACGGCCCGCAGATCGCGATACCAGCGTTCGACCGGATGCTCCTTGGTGTACCCGTGACCGCCGAGCAGCTGCACACCGTCCAGGCCGATCCGCATGCCCTTGTCGGCGGCCAGCTTGCGGGCCAGGGCCGCCTCCCGGGCGAACGGCAGACCCTGATCGGATCGCGACGCCCCGCGCCAGGTCACCAGGCGCAGCCCGTCCAACTCGATGGCGATGTCGGCGCACATGAACGCGACGGCTTGGCGTCGGGCGACCGGCTCGCCGAAGGCCTCGCGCTCCTTGACGTAGGGCACGACGTAGTCCAGCACCGCGTGGCAGGTGCCGACGGCCAGTGCCGCCCAGCCCAGCCGTGCCAGGGCGAGGATGTGCGAGTAGGACTCGTCGTCGCCCAGGCGTGCGGACTCCGGCACGCTCACGCGCTCGAAGCTGACCTGCCCGAGGGCAGCCGCCCGGATGCCCATGCTGGGATCGGGCTTGACGGTGATGCCGGGGGTGGACGCCTCGACGAGGAACAGCGCCGGGCGTCCGTTGAATTGTGCTGCCACGACGAACAATTCGGCGTCGGCGGCGGCGGGCACCAGGGACTTCACTCCGTCGATGCGGTATCCGCTCGGTGTGCGCACCGCGGTGGTCTTCAGCACGGTCGGATCGAAGAGCGGGTGGGGCTCGGTGATCGCGACGCACGCCTGCGGGACGTGCTCGCCGGCGAACTCGGCCAGATAGGTGGCCTGCTGGTCGGCGTCGCCGAAGTGGGTGATGGCCGAGGCGACACCGCCGGGAGCCAGCAGAGGCAGCGCCAGCCCCATGTCGCCGTAGGCCAGCGCCTCGGCCACCAGGGCGTTGGTGACCGTGGTGCGGTTCTCGGCGATGCCGTCGAAGCTTTCGGGCACCTTGATCGCGGTGATGCCGAGTTCGGCGGCCTTGGCCATCAGCTCCGCCGGGTGGGCGGCGGCTGCGTCGGCGTCGCGGGCGGCCGGTCGCAGGAATTCCTCGGCGAATTCGGTGACCGTGGCCACGATCATCTTCTGGTCGTCGTCGGGGGTGAGGTCGAAGTAGCCGGCTGTGCTCGGCGCCAGTCGGGTGGCGGGCCTACCCAGCCCCTGCACCTTCTTGAACTGCCGGGTGGAGGCGCCGACGGCGGAGAACCCGTGTTGGACGCCGAACTTCAGCACCCGGTTGAACCGGTCACGCAGGCCGCGGCGGTCGAGGAGCTCGCTGCTGATCACCGGGGTGAGCAGACCCATGCCGATGTCGAGGAGGTTGCGTCTCGGCCGTCGCGCGCCGACTGCACTGTCTCGCGCCATGGCACAACCTTACTCTTGAGTAAGGTATGCGAGCACCGACGCATGCAGGTGTCCGTTGGTCGCCACCGCGTCGCCACCGTGCGGCCCCGGCACCCCGGTGACGCTGGTGAACCGCCCGCCCGCCTCGCGTACGAGGATGTCGAGCGCGGCGAGGTCCCACAGCTTGACCTCGGGTTCGCAGGCGATGTCGACCGCGCCCTCGGCCACCAGGCAGTAAGAGAAGAAGTCGCCGTAGCCGCGCACCCGCCAGACGGCGTCGGTGAGGCCGATGAACCTCTCCCGCAGTCCGCGCTGCGCCCACCCCGACAGGCTGGAGAACGACAGGCTCGCCGAACCGAGATCGCCGACGCCGGAGACCGACAGCCGCCGCGGCGGGCGGGTGCCGGTGGCCTCATGGGCGCCGTGTCCGGTGGCGGCCCACCACCGCCGGTTCAGCGCCGGCGCGCTGACGACGCCGACGGTGGGGGTGCCGTCGTGCAGCAGCGCGATCAGCGTGGCCCACACCGGGACGCCGCGGACGAAGTTCTTGGTGCCGTCGATCGGGTCGATCACCCACTGGCGTCCGGCGGGCACCGCGGTGCCGCCGTGCTCCTCGCCGAGGATGTGGTCACCGGGACGCTCCCGGGCCAGGATCTCGCGCAGCGCGGACTCGACGGCCTCGTCGGCGTCGGTCACCGGGGTGAGGTCGGGTTTGGTGTCCACCCGCAGGTCCAGTGAGCCGAAGCGTTGGGAGGTGATGGCGTCGGCGCGCTGGGCGAGGTCCAGTGCCAGCCGCAGATCCTCCGCCGCACCGTCGCCGTTCACGTGTGCAGTCCTACCATGACCCCATGATGGAGTTCGCTGGGCTGCTGCTGATCCTCGGGGCGCTGGCCCTCATCCTCGGTCCGAGACTTATGGGCCGGCGCGGCCCGCGCGGCGAGATGGCGTCGGGCACGCTGCTGGTCACCGGTGTGAGCCCGCGGCCGGAGGTGCCGGGTGAGCAGTTCGTCACGATCAGCGGGGTGATCACCGGGCCGACCGTCGCCGAGCACGTCGTGTATCAGCGGATGGCGG
>Ga0194039_1001604_pt1 | contig 11966 bp, 12 predicted proteins | sample JunL228m_MetaG_FD_148679 | JGI IMG/M metagenome (GOLD analysis project Ga0194039, IMG submission 148679) | Anoxic zone freshwater microbial communities from boreal shield lake in IISD Experimental Lakes Area, Ontario, Canada - Jun2016-L227-8m | ecosystem: Environmental > Aquatic > Freshwater >...
GGTAAATATCTATGTACGAAATAAATAAAAATCAAAGAATTTTTACTGCCGATGGTCGGGTGTATTCCCATTCTCACGCACTTGAGCGCATGGGTTACGCCACATAGAAGCGTTTTAAAGGCAAAAGTCCGCTCTTGTTGGTGAAAGTATGCGGTTAATGTGATAACGGTACATTCTCTCATTGAAAACAGAAATGATTAAGGTGCTGTGATACAATGGGAAACTATGATATGTAAAAAATGTGGAGCAGAGCATAAAGATAGTGCTGCGTTCTGTGTCGGGTGTGGTGCGGATCTCCGGGAAGTCATGGCTACAGAGCCGGTGCCGGAACCCGTCATTGAGCCGATTGCGTGTAAAAGTTGCGGGACAATGATTCAATCCAATGAAAAATTTTGTCCTAAATGCACGCAATACAACCCGCAATACAACCATTCAGCGAAAAAGCCAAATGAGATACCACCCCCACAGCAACCACAAAGTTTTTCAAAACCGCAAATAATTGGATTTGTTGGCTCTCTATTGCTAATTTTAGGATGTTTTGCACCTATACTTAGTATAACTGTATTGGGAACCGTCATCTCCCCCTCACTTTTAGGACAGACGATTAGCGAAACTGGCACTCTAATGATTCTTCTTGCCGGGATCAGTTTAGTGTTAAGTTTCACGCGACGCTACAAATGGCTTTACGCTACAGGTGTTGTGAGTCTCATTACAGCATTGTGGATTTATTTTATGTTTACGAACGCCATCACTAGTAATAGTGGTAGTCGATTAGCATCTTCTATGATGGTGAGCATTGGGTATGGATTGTATCTTTTGTTCTCCGGGGGTATTTTATTAATTCTTACGCCCTATTTGCAAGAAAAAGGTTATTTTAGCGCTAGTAGTACTAGTAAAAGTACGGCTGAAATGGGTGACATAGATAAACTTGAGAAGCTTGCAAATCTTAAGGAGAGAGGAGTAATTTCAGAAGATGAATTTAAGCAACAAAAGGAAGAGTTGCTTCGATTCAAGCATTGATAAAAGAGACCCCCACTATTGCATCTCTTTTTGTGGATCTCAAGCGTGATGTGGGAACATGCGACAAATCAACAATTACATTTTCTCATTGAAAACAGAAATGATTAAGGTGCTGTGATACAATGGGAAACTATGAAATGTAACAAATGTGGATCGGAGAACATACATGGCTGAAAACGACAAAAAAGTTGTAATCATAGCAATTGGAATTATTGTGATTATATTTCTTGCTTGCGTATTATGGAGTGCAACTACGCCAGCATATCATATGTCACCTTATGGCATCTAACATCATCATCACGGGCATCTGCATCTTTATCCAATGGTTACACATCCTGATCCTTGGGCGACGGAGTGAGGGTCTCTCTAATTTTGTGAAAGGCTATCTTGAATACATCGTGCACGTTATGCGATACATGTACGTCATGACCGATAAGCGTCCGGGCATCCTTCCGGTGTCAACAAAAATCTACGAAGAAGTATTATAAAAATAGTAAGGCTGACCATTCCCGTCAGCACTTTTATTTATTGAGAGATTCTCAATAATTTTCAGGATATCCGATCCTGTAAGTGGTTTCTTTTTCCCAGCCCGTCGGATGTTCAAGATTTAACGCGGTTTCTGCGTGTGAAATTGTCAATGCCTTTACCTGATCATCTGAAATGCCAAATTTGGCAGATCCGGACATTGAAACTTTCATAAAAAGAACGTTTAGTGAAAGTATATATGTAACATTCACCAAAGGTAGTATTGTGAAAGAAGTCGGGTATGCACGGGTAAGTACCGATAAGCAGCATGTTGACAATCAATGTGACGAGCTTCTCAAAATAATGCCACGTGAAGATATCTACACGGATACATGCTCCGGCACAATACCGGCAATGGAACGCCCGGGGTTTTTATCCCTAATGGAAGTGGTGAAAGCTGGGGGCGTGAGTGCTGTAGTGGTCTATGAGTTCTCCCGGCTGGGACGTTCTTATGCTGATTCAATCAGAACGGTTCTAGATCTTGAGGATCTCAATATCGCTGTCCGTTCTCTCTCAACAAAAGAGGCGTTCATTACCAGCTGTGAAGAACGTGGCATGAGGCGGATCATGCTGACAATAGCGCTGACATCGGCAGAACGGGAACGTGACCTGTTAAAGGAGCGAACAAAGCAGGGACTTGTATCAGCAAGGGCGCGGTTGAAATTATTGGGGAAAGATCTAGGACGACCAACAATACCGTTTGACCGTGAATTTGTAGAGTCAGAGAAGGCACGGGGGCAGACACACAAACAGATTGCATCATCGTTGGGAATGGGCATCACAACCCTATGGAAGCGCATGAAAGAGTAGTACTACAATACCCATATTACCCCTTTTGATATCAGTTTCACCAAAGCAGAACGCATCATGGTTGAGGTAAAAGGATGATTGAACAATGACTGACGGAAAACCAACCCTTACTATAGGGATTGTGCCGTTACTGACAAGTCTTGATCTTAAGGATGAGTTAGATCTGACATTGATTAATGCCATTGATAACAGCGGATTAGGGCGTACTGATGCGGGACAGGAATTTGCGTTTAAAAAACTGGATGAACTTACAGAGTTTGTCAGTAACAACCAACCCCCGGACGGCACTACTACCGCAGAGTTGAAATTATTAATTCATGACTGGTTAAACGAGCATTTAGTGGGTGGACAAAATGACAGATGAATGGATAGAACAACAGTCGTCAGATGTGCAAAAACCACCTTCAACAGAACACGGTTGACCATACCGCTCCCTAAAGCAACCTTTGACTAACCGGTCACGACTATTTTGATAATTTAATGTGGATTTATGGGTCTACTGCCCTGCTGTGGGTTTATTATTGCGTAAAAAAACACTCTGTTTTGACAAGATCCGTTTAGCACTTGTATTTATGTATATGCTATGGTCGTACCGTTATAATTTGATTTGACGGTCCTACGGCGATATTACATTGTAGAGTATATAAAAGGTATGGGGGTACGAAAAAACGTTACAAAAATCAGATAAGTTTGTTGATGATTGTTCATAGGATTCATTCAACAGCACTTCAGACAACCTGATGGAAAACGCTAACCCGCCATGGTGGTTCTGTTGGCAAAAGTCCCTGCTGATCGGTGAATGTATGCGGCAAAGAGAAAGAAGTGCTGTTTTGGGGATCTGAATAGAACCCTAATATTATACTGACATACTTCTATGTTGTCAGTTCAGGATCATGCGGGATTGTTGTCTTTTCAGCATTGACGGTTTACCCTGCAATTGCATTCCTGTTGAAAGATCGTCCTTTTGATGGGTGAAAGGTTAAAAGGAAAATGCACGCCCCAATCTGAACGATGCTTATTTATATACTCAAAACCTTTTTCTTTATATACCATCAACGGGTGTTTGTAGATTTTCACGTCGTTGTTCGTCCTTCAAAAAAAAGTCATTAATGCAGTAACTATGCGGAGATAATAAATATGAAGGTCAGACCAGAAGATTCCCTCAAAATCGAAAACATTGTTGCCTCAGCCAAGGTAACCGATTATCTGGATCTACCCGACATTGCATCCAGAATCCCGGGCGCAGAATACAACAAGAAACGTTTTCCGGGAGTTGTTCTGCGGATGCAGGATCCCAAGATCGCAGCGCTTGTCTTTGGTTCGGGAAAAGTGGTGTTAACCGGTGCAAAGAGCGTTGACAGCCTGAGTAAAGGTCTCAAGATCCTTGGCGGACTCCTGCGCGATCTGGGAATCGATATTCCAAAAAAACTGGATTATAAGATCCAGAACATTGTCACTTCAGCAGATCTTGCAATTCCTATAAACCTCAATAAGATCGCTGTCGGTTTCAATCTCGACCGGATTGAGTATGAGCCGGAACAGTTCCCGGGTTTGGTATACCGCCTTGAAGTCCCCAAAGTTGTCGTGCTCCTTTTTGGATCCGGCAAACTGATCATCACCGGTGGTAAAGAACCGGAGGATGCAAAGAAAGCTGTAATCAGGATTATTTCTGACCTTCGCAGTATTGGTCTGTTCTGACCGTTTTTCCAAATCGTTTTTTTGGCTTCGTCATGGGGGTTGATTAACCATCCTCTCTTTTATAGTGATTTGAAATAAAAAAAATATTGCAATATATAAAGTGCACTACGATTGCACCGCAATACCAGAACGTATATATCAATAATTACATAATTGATAATGGAAATCTTAAGAAAAATAGTGTGGATGTGATGTATGAGAACCGAAAATGTACAGTATTTCACGGAAAAGGAAGAGGAGTTTGCTAACCTCTTAATTGAGATTGGAACCAAGAGAAATGTTGCAAAGGTGCTCGTATTTCTTGCAAATACACCTGAAGCCACCTCACGGGCAATTGAGCGGGGAACCGATCTCCGCCAACCCGAAGTCAGCATTGCGATGCGCTACCTGCTCGATCAGAACTGGATCTCCAACCGCGAGAGCAAGGCAGAGAGCAAGGGCCGTCCGGTAAAAATCTACGAACTGGCAAAACCCATTCAGCAGATTATGGACAGCATAGAGAAAGAGAAGAAGAAAGAGGCGAACAACCAGCTCGCCCTTGTCCATAAATTACGGGATTATATCAGTTAAGGTATAACCCTGCAACTTTTTTTGCCACCAACAATGACGGTGGTTTTGTTTGTAAATCCACAGAAGAGCCCGCTCTCAACAACTCCGGGAATAAGGCCAATCGAGGTTTCGAGTTTTTCGGGCTTTGTGATCTTTTTGAATTTTGCATCCAGGATGAAATTTCCATTATCAGTGATGACAGGGCCATCTTTTTTTATTCCTTCACGGAGAACCGGAGTACATCCCATGTTCTGTAACTGATCCATGACGGGTCGTATAGCAAATGGAATAATCTCAACCGGAACCAGTCCATCAAGACGGAGCACCATCTTCTGTTCATCAACAACAACAATGAAACGGTGCGCAGCAGCAGCAACACACTTCTCCCGTGTATGGGCAGCTCCCCTTCCCTTGATTAGTCGCAACTGTGGGTCAACCTCATCTGCCCCGTCTATCGCAAGATCGATTACCGGGTGATCATCGAGCGTTGTTAATGGTATATTATATTCACGCGCCCGCATCGCTGTCTGGAAGGAAGTCGGTATCCCGGCTATTGTGAGCCCTTCATGAATGCGTTGGGACAACCGCTCCATGGTATACATGACCGTAGAACCCGTGCCAAGTCCGATGACCATGCCGTCTTTTACCATCTCTGCTGCTTTGTAACCTGCTGCACGTTTGGCCCCTGCGGGATCACTAGTCATTGAGTCCATTAAAGTGATAGATATCAGTACAGGAATTATTAAAACTGGTGATGTGATGGCGAGAGTTTGGTGTATCGCCCATGCCGGATGATAAAACGAAACTTTTCGCCAAAAGAGATGGACTTCGAACAGATACGAACCAACAATAAAAAAGTCCCTCACCGGTTTTTCTACGAAATTTCATAAAGATCACAACCAATTCAATTCGAGATGGGCATTAAATCTTAATCCGGGCACGTTTTAAGCGCGATAAAAATGATGACCACAGTTTTAAGTCTTAATCAACAATCCAGTTCCATATTGGTGATTCCAGTTTGGGGTCAAAGTAAACCTATATATAGAACTACAATACAACAGATATTAGAAAAACACAAAAAGGATGCACTATGAATGATGCAGAACGCAGTGAAGAGAAAACCGGCGATGAATTTACCGGTACTTCGGATACTGCCCCTTTGAACAGCCAGACGGATTCAACCGCACTGGATGAGCAGAAGAAGGCTTTTTCCGAACTCAATGATCGGTACTTACGTCTGGCTGCGGATTTTGAAAATTTCAAAAAACGCACCGCACGTGACCGGGAAACGATTACGAATCTGGCAAATGAACGATTCGCAGTCGACATTATCGAAGTGCTCGACAACTTTGAGCGGGCGATAAAAGCAGATGATGCTCACCTGCGTGAGGGAATCGTGCAGATTCAGCACCTGCTCTCATCACAGTTGCAGCGCCACGGCATCACGCCCACAGACGCTCTCAACAAACTATTCAACCCCGCAGAGCATGAAGCAATTGCGCACGTGCCATCTGAAGAAGCAGAAGGGATCGTTGTCGATGAAGTGGCACGAGGGTATCGTATGCATGACAAGGTAATCCGGTACGCAAAAGTTGCAGTATCGAAAGGAAATCACTAATAGGAGGTAAAAAATTATGGCACATGAGAAAGTTCTGGGAATTGATCTGGGAACAACGTATTCCTGTATGTCAATTATGGAAGCGGGAAAACCAATTGTTATCCCGAATTCCGAAGGCGGGCGAACAACTGCATCGGTAGTTGCTTTCACCAAAGAAGGCGAACGTCTGGTAGGCAGTCTTGCAAAGCGGCAGGCTGTAACAAACCCGATGCGGACCATCCAGTCCATCAAGCGGAAGATGGGCACTACTGAAAAGATCAAGATTGATGACAAGAATTACACACCGCAGGAAATCTCATCGATGATTCTGCAAAAATTAAAAGTTGATGCAGAGGCGTATCTTGGCGAGAAAATTACTAAAGCGGTTGTCACTGTCCCGGCATATTTCAATGATGCCCAGCGGCAGGCAACCAAGGATGCCGGCAAGATCGCCGGATTGGATGTAATGCGTATCATCAACGAGCCAACCGCAAGCGCGCTCGCATATGGCATTGACAAGGAACAGGATGCAACAGTCCTTGTCTATGATCTCGGTGGCGGCACATTCGATGTCTCCATCCTCACGCTTGGCGACGGAGTCTTTGAAGTAAAATCCACAGCAGGTAACAATCATCTCGGTGGCGACGATTTCGATCAGCGGGTTACCGATTACCTGGTCGAGGAATTCAGGAAGAAAGAAGGTATCGACCTGCGCACGGATCCGTATGCCATGCAGCGCCTGCGCGATGCTTCAGAGAATGCGAAGATCGAACTCTCACAGCGCCAGAGCACCAACATCAACCTGCCCTACATCACGCAGGACAAGAGTGGCCCGAAGTTTTTGAACATCGATCTCACCAAGGCTAAACTCGAACAGCTTATCGGTGATCTGGTTGAATCCACCGTTGGTCCGGTCAAACAGGCACTGAGTGATGCAAAACTTGAGGCAAAAGATATCGATCACGTCCTGCTTGTTGGCGGTTCAACCCGCGTCCCGCTCGTTCAAGATACGGTTAAAAAACTGCTCGGAAAAGAACCTGACAAGGGACTTAACCCGGATGAATGTGTGGCACTCGGAGCCGGCATTCAGGGCGCAGTCCTGACTGGAGAGACAAAAGATATTGTTCTCTTAGATGTCACACCGCTCACTCTCGGTATCGAGACGCTTGGAGGAATAGCAACAAAACTCATCGAGCGCAATACAACCATCCCTACACGGAAAAGCCAGATCTTCTCTACTGCCGCCGATGGTCAGACGAGTGTCGAGATCCATGTAGTCCAGGGAGAACGTGCGCTCGCAAAAGACAACTTCACTCTCGGCAAATTCCAGTTGACCGGAATTCCTCCGGCCCCACGCGGCATTCCACAGGTTGAAGTTACGTTTGATATCGATTCGAATGGTATCATCCACGTGTCCGCAAAGGACCTTGGCACCGGCAACCAGCAGAACATCTCTATCAAAGGCGACAAGAAACTCTCTGATGAAGACATCAAGAAGATGATGGATGCAGCAAAAACGTTCGAGAGCGAAGATAAACAGAAGCGTGACGAGATCGAACTGCACAACCAGGCCGACACCGCAGTCTTCACTGCCGAGAAGATGCTCAAAGATAGCGGTGACAAGCTCGAACCAGAAGACAAAACAAAGGTTGAAGAGAGCGCTGCGGCTGTGAAAAAAGCGCTGGCAGATGATAATCTCGATGAGATCAAAAAGTCCATGGAAGCACTCACCGAAGCAGTATATGCTGTGACAACCAAGATCTATCAGAAGGTTCAGGCAGAACAGGCAGCTCAACAGCAGAGTAATGGAGCCGGTGCCGGTGCGCCGCCAAACCCGGATACCAAAGATGATGATAATGTCGTCAATGCCGATTACAAGGTAAAAGAAGAGTGAATTAAAAATGGGCGCAGGAGATTACTACGATATCCTCGGGATACCGCGGAATGCCGATGACAAGGAAGTAAAGAAAGCCTACCGCAACCTCGCCCGAAAATATCACCCGGATGTCTGCAAAGATAAGGGCGCTGAAGAGAAGTTCAAGAAGATCAACGAAGCCTACAGTGTTCTCTCCGATGAACAAAAGAAAGCCCAGTATGATAACATGGGCCACGAGACATTCACCAATGCCTCAAAAGGCTCCTATACCGGAGGAGGGCAAAGTGGCGGAGGATTCTCTGCTGACTTCTCTGGTTTTGGAGATATTTTTGATTTCTTCGGCGGTGGCCAGCGAAGGTCTGGCCCCCAGCCGGGTGCGGATCTTCTCATGCGCATCCAGATCCGGCTTGAGGATGCAGTTTCCGGCATGGGCCGCGAGATCGAAGTGATGCATACCGAACCGTGCTCCACCTGCAGCGGATCCGGAAGCGAGACCAAACGACTCAACATGTGTCCCCGCTGCGGGGGAACCGGCCAGATGCGACAGACTGCCAACTCCGCTTTTGGCCAGTTTGTCCGCATGGCGCCCTGCACCCAGTGTGGAGGAAAAGGCAAAATCCCTGAGAAGGTCTGTAAAGACTGCCGGGGTTCAGGTCATACCCGTGTGAAAAGGAAAGTCTCTGTACATATTCCGGCGGGGATTGACAATGGCATGCGGCTTCGCATGGAAGGGTATGGAGAAGCCGGTGATTACGGGGCTGCAAATGGCGACCTGTTCATCGAAGTGTATGTCCAGACCCATGACCGGTTTGTGAGAGTTGGCGATAACCTTGAGACTACCATAGAGATCAGCCCGGCTCAGGCAGTTCTTGGTACATCGATGGAGATCGAGACTATTGACAAACGTCATATCGATCTCAAAGTGCCAGCCGGAATACAGTATAACACAGCACTAAAACTTGGTGGCGAAGGGGTAAAGCGCCGTGGACATCCCGGGGATCTGCTCGTTCGGGTTAAAATTATCACACCGAAATCTCTGAGCGGAGAACAGAGAGATCTTTACCAGAAACTTGCCGATCTCGAAGGAAGTTCCAATGCGGGCGGGGGATTTTTCTCAGGCATCATGGGAAAGAAAAAAGGGAAACATTAGGTAGTGATTCACTCCCCCGTTTTTTCATTTTTTAAGGATTTTTCACGCACTTATTTTTAGTTCCTGCATGTAATGGGATAAGGATGAAACTGCTCTTTGAGCTGTCCGGAGAGAACCCGACACTGCCCTTTACCGAAATTGCCTGTGTCGGCACTATTCTTGAGCAACGCCTGCAGGTTGCTGTTGCAGACTGCCCTCACCCGGAAGAAGCACAACGACTTGCCATGACACAGGTAGTGCTCGAATATCTTGGGGAATGTGAACCCAATATTCCGGCATTCAAAAATTTACTCAAAGAACTGGCTGTGACTACAAACCGCACATTTGCCGGAAGGGCAAAAAAAATCCATGGGGGGTTAAATGAACGCAATCCCCAATCGCAACAGGAGTTCGAACGGTTAATTGGGGATATGATTGCCGGCCCGGTATCTTTGAACAACCCCGAAACTGAGTATCGTGCGATCCTTTCTGAAGACAAGTGTTATTTTGGTAAAGTCCTCTTCTCAATCAACCGTTCCGGTTATGATGCAAGAAATCCCGGGAAGCGTGACTTTTTTCACCCGGGTGTGATGATGCCAAGAATGGCGAGGACGCTGGCAAATATCGCTGGAGTTCAGGTTGGAGACAGGGTTCTCGATCCGTTCTGCGGTACTGGCGGGATTCTTATCGAAGCAGAGCTGCTGGGGGCAACTGCAATTGGCAGTGATTTCGATCCATTGATGGTGCAGGGAAGCCGGCAGAATGTTTTACAATCTTTACTGATGCTTGCTGATGCAACCCGGTTACCATTTCAGGATCATTCAATCGATTCAGTTGTCACCGATCTGCCCTACGGTCAGTCTGTCTGTATTAAGAAAGCAGATACCATGGATAATCTCTATGCCAATGCACTCGATGAGATCGCCCGGGTCTTAAAAAAAGGAAGGCGTGCGGTTGTTGTAACACATAAGGATATTTCCGGTATAGCCCGACAACACATGACCGTTCTTGAGCAGCACGAACAGCGCGTGCACAAGAGTCTCACCAGGCGCGTTCTTGTGCTTGCTCATTAATCACCTGATTTTTTAAGAATTATTTATGATGGATCCACGCCAGATATGATACAGTTGTTATGTACGCAAAAAAAATAATCCGCACGGGATTTTTCGTTCTCCTTCTTCTCGTTGTTTGCACCTTGCCGGTACTGGCATATTCTCCTGATGCTACTGACTGGTATGCACAGGGAAACCTGCTGATGAAAAATAAAAATTACACCCAGGCTGTCGCTGCCTATGACAAAGCCACTTCAATTGCCCCGGATTATTATGAAGCCTGGAATGGCAAAGCCGATGCCTTAAATCAGGCTCAACTATTTAAAGACGCACTCGCTGCATCGGACAAGACACTGTCTTTGAATCCTGAATATGTGCAGGGATGGATCAACCGTGGCTATATTCTTTACAATCTTGGCAGGACAGATGACGAACTGAAAGCCTATGAAAAGGCGATATCGCTCGCTCCTTCAAATCCTGATGCATGGTTCAACAAAGGCTATTCCCTTGCAGGTATGAAACGGTAGACGAGGCCATTTCCGTTTTTTGATAAAGTTCAGTCACTCGATCCCAATTATCCGAATCTTGCCGCAAACCGGCGTATCGCAGAACAGAGCCGTGATGCAGCTACGCCATGGTATGTTAAAAACGCTCTCACTTTAGGAATTATCGCCCTTTTTGCCGTTGGGGCAATCGCGTGGTTCATTTCTGTAAGGAAAGAATACTAATTTTTTTACACTTCTGTCTGTCCTTACGAAAAAAAGAGACGGTGATTCATACAAAAAAGGGTATGCTGGGGCTTTAGATTACCGGGATTTGTTGTAACAGATCTGTGCATCTTCATGCTTGCCGATCGTATCCAGTATTTCCCCAATATCCTTCCAGACCTCTTTTCTGGATGCATCGAGCTCCACCGCATGCTTGAATACCGTAAGGGCATCCTGGTATTTTTCCAGTTCCTTTAAGGATCGTCCTTTGTGAATCCATGCATCCACAAATTCCGGCTGGAGGGTGATCATATCGGTGTATGCCTCCACCGCCTCCTCGTACCGTCCCAGTGCATCCAGCGCACTACCCTTTGTGAAGTGTGCGATAGAAAAAGTTGGATCGATTGATATCGCCCGATCGTATGAGTCCAGAGCAGCTTTATCTTTATTCTGACCCGCGAGTGACATACCATGACGAGTCCAGCCAACTACATTTTCCGGGTCCAGTAAAAGGCCCTGTTCATATGCAGATTGCGCGTCTTTAAATTTCCCCAGATCGTAAAATGCATTGCCTTTTCCTATCCACGCTTCTGCCAGATTCTCGTCGTGCTCAAGTGCCCGGTTAAAAGCATCGATGGCATCGCGTGCCATGCCCAGTTCTGCCAGGGCAACACCTTTATGAGCGAATGTGGTAGCCGCATGATCAATCTCAAGTGCCCTGTCATAGGACTGGATGGCTTCCCGGTACTGCTCAAGTGTTGCATATGCAATACCACGGTACGCAAAAATTTCAGCAGAGCGGGGCTTGTTCTCAAGCGCATGGTTGTATGCGGTGATCGCTGCATCAACATTACCCAGTTCCACGTATGCTCTTCCCATCCAGAAGAATGCAAGAGCGCATGTGGGAGAACACTCGATTGCGTGTTCGAATGCGGAAATGGCCCATTCATAATTGCCCAGTGAGAAATATGCCCTTCCATTTTCATAAAGCGCATCGGCAAAT
>Ga0194039_1001609_pt1 | contig 11960 bp, 2 predicted proteins | sample JunL228m_MetaG_FD_148679 | JGI IMG/M metagenome (GOLD analysis project Ga0194039, IMG submission 148679) | Anoxic zone freshwater microbial communities from boreal shield lake in IISD Experimental Lakes Area, Ontario, Canada - Jun2016-L227-8m | ecosystem: Environmental > Aquatic > Freshwater >...
ATTATTAATATATCAATATATATCAATAATATATTAGTAATAATATTATTACATACACATATCAAATGTCTGATGTATCAAATGCACAAAAACAAACTGATGGTAAAAAATGGTATGAAGAAGACAATATTGTGAGTGAAAAAAGCGAAGAACGTCAAACTCAATTTAGTCAAGGGAGAATCGGGTTTGATGCAATTCGAGTTAAACTTCAAGAAATTTACGAAGTTGGAGTATTGAAATTATTTATTGAAACTGAAGTTTTAAACAAAGGTTCATTCGAACCCGGATTTAAAGAATTATACGATCCGTTCACGATGACAAATCCCATGAAAGTTGGACGCGATTTATTGTTTACATCTGACATTGAATTTAGTGAATCTGGATTTCTGTCCGGTTCTTTAGAGAACGATCGGCGAACGTATTTCCTCAATAGAAATGAGTTTGATAAATATTTACTTCGACTTCCGAAACCGACGTCTGATATTGAATCTCCAATTACTGAAAAAATTGATTCGAATGCATATAAATATTTACAAATTCTTGGCACAGATTTGCAAGATAAGGTTTTAAAGCTTTGTGATAATTTTAAAACCAAGAACGATAAAAATCGTGCAAAAAATGAAGATGAAATACGCAGCATACAAAAAGCAATTGCTGATGCAAAGCTTCTCACAAATATTTCGCCGGATGAAAAAATGAAAATACAACAAATGACTGAAAAGAAATTAATCGTGGCAAAAAATACGAAGAGTGAATTAGAAGCAAAATTTGAAAACTATAAAGCTGCTTGCGCGATTTTGAGTAATATAACTCGGCGCAGCCAGTACAATGAGACGTTGATAGATTCATATCCCGCATCTATAGTTGATGCGAAAACGTATTCGACAAGTATTATTGATTGGTTAAAATACAAACAAAATAGACAGGAATATTTCAGAGAAGTGTGCCAGATATTTAAACCGGTTATGCCCAAAAAAATGATAGAAGACAAAAAACTAATTGGTGAAAAAATGGGAAAATTGGTAACAGATTTGGTTACAATATTCAAACCAATTATTGAATATTATTTTTTTGATATTTTGCGCGTTTTTATGGATAATGGAGGTGGTATAAATTTTGATATGGATGACATAACATTAATTCGTGGTGCGATTGATCCTGAAAGTAGAGAAAATGATCCGTTAAAATATTCATGGGATCGTTTGGAATCTTTATTTAAAAAAATATTTAACAAAGCAACTTTTAGAAATAACAATGAAAAAAAAAAGGCAGAAAATTTTAAAATTATTGCGGGAATAATGGCAAATTTTGAAAAAGAATTGCTTCGACTATTTTCTTTTAATAACGCGGGCGGAGGAATTCGGGGAATATTCGAACAAATAACGAATGAAAGTTTTTTGAAAAACAGCACCGTTGTTAACATGTTGTATCACAATATCTTGTATTTAAGTGCAGTATTAAATACGATTCAGAATAAAATTACAAATACAGCAACAGCACCTGTAGTTGCTGCATTAGCATTATTAATACCTCGACTTTTACCAACTCAACAAGTTATGTTTATTTCAGAAAAAATGGTAACACTAAAAAATGATATAGATGCATTATCGCAGGAACTTCTCGTGTTTCGGAACACTGTTCGACGTGTTGACTATAAAACGATATTGGGCGAGTCGTCGCATTCTGCATTTGTTGAAAGTATATTTTTCGATAAAAATCCGCCCATATCACATGCAAATAAAAATAATAAATTTTTAGTATCTTCTGATTTTATTGAAGATAAAGATGGAAGCAAAACGGTCGTCATCACGATTCCAGACGACTACTATACTCTTGAAACATTGGGCAATGCGATTGAGAAACAGCTATGCGATAAATGCAGGTGGATTGGTAAAACGGGAGTTGAAGCAGAGACGATTTGGAGTTGCGCGTATGAAAATAAAAAAATTCAGCTGAAACTATATTTTCCTGTTAATAAAAATATTAATATTATTCTTCCAAATATACATGATGCATATATCACGCCTTTTGCAAACATTCCTGCAAATAATATATTTACAATGAATATACTAGCAGTGTGGTATAATTTAAAAATACCACAAAAAGAATACAAAGATGTGAAAGAACTTGTAAGTGCAATTGAAAAAACAATAAATGATTTTAGCGGATCAAGAGGATTATTGACTAAAATAGTTATTACAGTTGATGATATAACCAATAGAATTACATTTAACTTCCAATCAGCAGCAAGAGACGCAGCAGTAGCAGCAAATGCGGCGGCAGTAGCGGAAGCGGCAAATGCGGCGGCAGCGGCGGCTGCAGCGGCAGCAGCGGTAGCAGCGGCAGCTGCACTGGTTGGAGCAGGAGGGGTGGCGGCGAGAACGAGGGCGAGAGTAAATTTTGAAATAGCTACAAGACAAAGTAATAGCGCAGCAGCAGCAGCATTAGCGAGAGCAAATGCATTAGCAGCATTACCGATAGAACAAATAACTATTTCTTTTAATTTAAATAATGGTGAAATATTGGGTATAATACTACCTGGAGGGATAATGCCACCACCATTTAATTTAAGTAATGATAATGCGTTATTGAATCATATTCACACATTTGCTAATCCGGCAAGATTGGCGCCTAGTTCTGTTACATTAATCACGAGAACACAAATTGACGGCGATGTATATGATGCATCAGTTATTTTTGGGATGTCGTCGGATGAAATCCTGCTTCCTCCTCCACCCATCCCGCCGCCGCTTAGGCTTTTACCGGACGTTACGATAAATCAACTTGAATTTGACATGAACGGCGATATTAAATTGAGCGGGATTCTAGATAATTTCTTGGGTTTTTCTCGAATTCCTCCTCTTGCTCAAATAACAATGGGTAAAATAAATGAATTTGGTGTTTTAAATTTCAGCAGCACTCGAATGAATAATAATTTAAAATTCAATCCAGTAGATTTAAGTAAGATTCAAGGAATAAAAAAAGAAAATGAAACTGAAACATTTAAAACGGAAATCTTAGAAAAAACGGGATTATATATAAATAACAAATTAATAGATGTAAAAAAAGCAAAAGTTCCTGTTATAAATCATGTAGATGTTTTAAATAGTCTTTTATACAGGTACCCATGTATTCCTTCTGCGAAAAGTAAAATGCTGGAAGGTGGCGACGATTTTGATGCATTTATTTTAGAGCGGGTTAATGTCGCGAATTTTAAAGACATTGTTTGGTTAGGAAAGGGTGAAAAAGGAGAATCTCTTTCTATGACTATAAAATCGGCTCTTAAAAACACGCTAATGTGTGATGAAGAGGGGCGAAGTAAATTGTTATGCGATTTACATTATGCGATATGCGGTCCCGTGTTTACTATGAATTACACATCTTCTACTGAAAATATTAAAGAAACAAATGAACTGGAAATGTTTCATAAGTTTCAATTAGAATTAAGACGACCTCTTATATTAAATCCATTAGTACGTCTTCCGCCTCCTCCTTATCCCAATCCGATTATTCAGCCATTTACGTTAAAAGGAATTATACCGTATTATGATAATGAAAGTAAATATTATAAGTATTTAATTTATGGTCATTATTTAAATCTAACAACAAATAATACTGTCGGGTGTGTTAAATACTATGATCCTGGAAAACAAATAGGACCTCAACCAAAAGCTATGCAGCTCTATAATATTTTAAGGTTTACCTTGGCGGCGGGGGGGTCTACTACAGTAAATAGTATTAATCTATTTGCCATGTACACGTCCATATATCCTGTTTTTATAATTACGGGAAATTTTGATCGGGTTGAAAATTTGAATGAATATGAAGAAACAATTGCGCCGCAAGTTCGATTTACAGACTTTGTACTTTGGACTACCGGGAAAAATGGTCTTTCTGGTATTCCTTATCCTGATTTACCAATGCCAAATAATGTATATGATAATGGTAACGCGGTTACTGCTGCAGAATTAGCGAGAGCAGTTGCAAATCCTAATATTATTTTTAATAATTTTACGACTATGTGGGCTTTCGATCATATTGGTGGTATTGGTGCCGGTATTCGCGCGATGCCATTTAATAATGAACATGCTGCAATTACAAGGATAATTAATATGGTACCCAACTCAAAAATTATAAATATGATGACAAGTTTATTTCCACAAAATCTGACGAATTATTTTCTATTGATTACAAAAAACGATTTTTCCGAATACACCAACGTAAGTGTAATGTATTATGGTGCAGCATGGAACGCATATGATATACGTGATCTAGATGGTGGTGGATTATTGGTTGAATATAAATCAAAGTGTGCAATTTTTAGTGCAAACAAAGATTATTTCAATGTGATTAAAAAATTAATATTTTTTCAGAGAGAGTTGGATGCTGCTAAAACAAATATTCCCGCTCAACCTCTACGAGTTGCAAACATTCAAGGTATGATTCGTGCAATTGAAGCAGAACGAGTACTATTATATAATAACAATTATATTCAGAGTCAATTATTATGGATTGGATTAAAAGAAAAAACGACTATACGTAAAATACTTTCATGTTCTATAATTGTTCATGTTGCAGCACCACAACGAATTCGATGTGTTAATATTGCATTACCCGTTGAATTCGGGAATGATGATGTTATTGAAAAGATTAGAGTGGATGTTAACAATCCGGATATAGTTACAGTATTTGGAAAATTCACGGCAACAGTTAGCGATGGTAATCCGATACCTGCTTTACGAAAAATGAAAATAATAAAGAATGCAATGGTTATATATACCAATTTGAATAATCAATATAATAATAATTCGAATTTTGGAATAGAGCCGGTAATAGCGGGAGCAATGGTTCCGCCAATTCGCAATTATTCGTTTGGTTATGATAATTTTCAAGAGTTAACAATCGACAAGGTTGTAGACTTTCAAGGGTATTATTCTTGCATTGACGGGCTTGTTGTGGCTTCAAATTATAATGGAACAATGCAGCAAAATATTGGTGTTTTATTAGTAAAAAAAACTCAAACAGGTGAAAATATTATAATTGGATTTCATAATAATAAAATAATAGAATTTTCGGTAGATGCTGGCGGCGCCAGCGGCGATTTGTGGTCAAACGTACTTTGTTACAACTACGACATGTGTGCCGACGAGATACAATACGACGAGACGACGGATCCTGCGCATCCGTCAATTAAAATAATAAGGGGCATTTTTAATCCGCTTTCGTTTAATGCGTTTAAAACCAAACTTAAATCAATTAATGCGATTGAACAACGTATTACCGAGTTATTTAATGGCGAGTTTGTGTTGGTTGAATCAAGAACGCCCACGATTAAGTTGAAATCCGACGTGCATGTTTTGAACACGTGGGGCATTGATTTGAGCAATAAGACAACGCCATTTTATAGACGCATATGCGAGTCTGAAAAGAATGCAACTATTGTAGATTTTAATTCAAATATATATGAAAAATATATGAATAATATTATGGATACGATTATTTGTAGTGCAAAAACATATTATGAAGAAAAAATACGGGTTACGTTTGGTGAGTATGGAATTATAAACCCGCTGAGATTTAGAAGAGACAGGGAAAGTGGTAAAAATGTTGTTGTTGGTGTTGTTGGCGGGGGGAAAAAGGAAGATTCCGAGGCGATGATTATGGCAAAACAGATTGAGTTGGATGAGATGGAACAGTTGAAACAATTGAGAGGGGATCAAGTTGATATTTCTAATCAAACGATTGAGATTCGCATTCCAGACATAATGATGGGCGACGAGTATACCGCCGAACTTTCGCAGGAACAAAAAAACGAGGTGAGAAATATATTTTTTAAAGTGCTATACGCATATACTAAATTGTTATACGAGGAATGTGAAAAAAAAAATGAAGAAAGAAAAGCGAACCCAGAAAAATATAACAATCAAATTATTATTGAAACATATAAAGTTGTATTATGTTCAGCTTTAAAAATATTTGTAGACCGGTATGAAGAGGAGAAAGCTAGCGATGATGAAATTACTAAATATTTGACAATGTCGAGCGAATTGTATGATTTCACAACAGAAACGAACAAGAATATTATTATTGTGAATGAATGGAATGACCGGGGGTTTATAGGAGATTATGGTGCATACGCGTATGCAAATGATGATGGCAATGATGGTGGTCTTACACCCAACCAAACAATAATTTCAAATACGACGGTGGTGGAAAATGGTAATTCAGTTACAAGACCCAAATATCCTAATTCGTCATTTTTAATGAATCCCTTTTTTTCATATTTTACATTTGATCCAACAAAATGGAATGGTTTTGATTCCATTAAAGGTGAGGAGAAAGTTGTTAGCGCGCCGAGTTTGGTTCTAGATGTAAGCAGAAAAAGACAAGCTGGTGGATACCGCCGCAATTTGATAAGGGGTGATGGCATATTGAACCCGTCTGATTTATCCAGCTATCAGTCGAATCAATTATCCGGTTTATATCCACCTGGACTTTCGCCTGGTTTTAATCAATATGGTCCGGAGGCATATGCATACCCATACGATCAACAAGAACAACAATACGGCAGTCCATACGGCAGTCCATACGGCAGCCCATACGGCAGTCCATACGGCAGTCCATACGGCAGTCCATACGGCAGCCCATACGCTCCAAATGGTCTAAATGCATATAATCAAATGCTTCAAATGCAAAAAAAACTACTTGTTAATACAAATATTCCATCAAAAAAATTAAGAAAAGTAAACATGCAAGTTATGCAAACAGAAATGAAGTTAAAAAAAATAGTGCTGTGGCTGATTGATTATAGGGAAAATAAAATGATGGTTATTAAAACTAAAATAGGGAGCGGAATTATATTATCGTTGCCTACCCAAAATCAACAAATGGGTGTTGCTAGTAGTGGATATATTCTTTTACAAGAATTGTGTAAACGACTTTTTGCCGAAACGGATATATTAAGAAGATGGAATGAAGAAGCCTTATATATATACGAAAATGCTGTTGGTGTTTTTATATATGGTGCAAACAAAATTAACGATCTTCCAAAAGAAACATCAAGCATTGTTTACATTAAAATGAAGGCTGTTTCAAATTTGGCAGATGGAACCGTTGTAACTGCCGTAAACAAAGAAGAAGATAAAGACAAGACGCTTAAAATAAATCCAGGCGACATTCAGATTATCAACGAAGTATTTCGGGTTGTGGGGTTAATACAAGGTGGAATTATATCTTCAACATCTAAAGAATTCAACGACATTGTTGCTAGACTTGTTAGCAGAACAAGTCCACCACATTTACGTTCAATTATTTCGGAACAAAAACGAAAAAACAATATTGAAGCGAATTTAAATTTTCTTATAAAATTATTTTTTTCACCAAATAGTATATTTATTTCCCGTGTACAATTAAAATATTTAATTCAGTCTGTTCAAAGAACCTGTAAAATATACACCATTGTTAAAATAGAAGGTTATGATGATGACAGTTATTTAACGTGCTTGAAACTGTTTTTACAGACGGAGGCGGACTCCAAAGACAAAGCTAATAATTTTCGGGTTGGTTGTGCGGTAAAAAAAAAATTAATTTCCGATAATTTTTCTGCGGTATGGGATAATTTTTGGAGTGATCTAATTGATTCGCAAGAACAAACCGAACTGTCTGATCAACTTGAAACTGCAATTGTTGGTGTTGAATCCGAAGATAAAAAGGGGGAAGAAAGGGAAAAAGAGAAAGAAGACAAGGGCGACGACCACGATTCGACACTTGTGTGTTTGAAGAATGCAAGCGAAAGCGGAAAACAAATGTATCTATTTCCAGAAGATTGGGACTTGGGAGAATATTATCCATTAATTTATAGAAATATTTACTACAATATTAAACCCGATAAAAAATATTTATTTGGTAATGAATTTTTTTATGAGTTACGTGATTTGCAAATTATGCGTGGTGGTGCCGATTACAGCGGATTTTCATGTATGAAGTATTATGAAAATGGAGATAGTCCCATTTTATTTTTGGGAGGTTTGAATGGGGTTTGGAAATTAGATTTAAAGACATTAAAATTAACATATGCATTTAGAACAGAAATAGACTCGTTAGTTGCATGCATTGATATTATAGATGACTACATATTGATTGGTGGAACATTTACCAGTATACGTGCTTTTAATGACTCGGGGATTGAAATACTCCCTGCAGAAAATGATGTAAGAGTATACGCAGCAATGATTAACTTAAAGACTTATAAAATTATAAAACTGTATAATAATACAAGGGGGGGACCAATTGTAACAGCTGATCCTTTAAATAAAGTAAATAATATTTGTATATGTAAAAAAAAAAAAAAAATAAGAAATGATAATTCAAGAGAATATGTTGCATTGATTGGAGGGCATTTTATTATGCGTGTGAATAATAATGTAATAGCAGAATCTATACAACATGTCGGATGTGTTATAATTAGTATTCCAAATTCAAATCCTAATGCAAATAATGATTCTACCGCAAATTTATACGCAATAGATACCAAAGTTTCACAAATTCGTCTGTCTGGAGTTGTTGGTTTGGGGGTGAAGTCAATAATATGTAAAGAAGACGAGGAGACGAATGATAATAAAACAGTATTTTTTATAGGAGGCAATTTTAATCAATATAATTATATCAACTATGTGGAATATGCGGCGATAGTTGCAGCAGCATTTGCAGCAATACACCCACCGCTACCACCACCACCACCACCAGTTGCAAATGTTATTGTGGGAGCGTGTAATTCGATTATAAAGTTGACATTAACGTGTGATTATAACACAATTTTAAATGAATACGAGCAAACAAGTGAAATAGAAAGTATAAACACGAATGACAACAATGACAACATTGTAAATGTATCTCTTCAATATGTAGAATTGAATTCTAATAAATATCTTTTATGTTTGACTTGTTCAAAAAAACGAACGTTGATTCCAGTAGCACCGGGTCATGAAGAAATATACACAAGTTTGAATATATTTGATTTGAAAACAAAAATAAATATACAAACTCTTGTTACTGTTACGCCGCCGCTGCTTCCGCCGCCTCAATGGGATTACTATAGGTGTCAAACATTATTGCTTACAAAAGATCCGGTTTCAAAAGATTTAATTTTAATTATTAATTACACAATTGGTTTTGATAGAATTCGAAATTATACATTTACATGTAACTTGAATAATCTCAATAAAAATCCAAACACCCCTATTAGAATTGATCAGCCGGAAAGTAATATCCACGTAACTGATTCGAATAGTTATTTTGTTTCAGATATGTGTGTTATAAATGATAATGTATTCGTTGCTCACAGTTATGTTACAATTGTGGGGGCGATTGATCAAAAGCAGTATCCTCTAACCGTTCGTTCCAATTATCAATCAATGGGGGGGTGGGATATGATTAAAGTATTTGAAACTGGTGAATCGGGGGACGATATGAAAAATGATTTACAAAAATTATCTAATTTTATAGATAAAATATTTGAATTAAAAAAAATATTCAAGCTGAATCCGTCCATGATGTTATTTCTTCAAAATATAGATTTTCGGGATAAAAATGAAAAAGTCACATTAAATACGTTAAGAAAAATGAATAGTGATTTATTAACTGCATTTCCTGTTGGAGCTATATGGAATCCTACTATTATTGAGATTGAAAATACATGCAATGACATTAACTATAAAATCGATCTTATTATGAGATTTTTTGAGAATGCATATATTAAGAGAAATTATGTAGCAGTTGTAGCGAATGTTGAAAATTCGCTTCGGACTATAGTAAAGATGGTAATTGATAATCTTATATTTATTTCAATATATACTGGATGTAATGCAATTGCAGAAACGCTTTGTCAAAATTATGTAGAACTTATTGGCATGCCCGCCGGAGCAGCAGGAGCACCACCAGTAGCAATAGATGTGGTGAATTTGTTTGATAGATTTTTCGCCATATTTGACAAGTATTTTGTTAATTTTAATTCAATGATGAAGGAACAAATAAAAAAGAAAAATGAAATAACATTTCCCGAACATTCATATAAATTTCGTATATGTAGTGATCCTCATACGGAAACGGGGATTGCGTATTTAATTTATAATATGAATAAGAATCTTGAACTATTATTAAATAAAAATAATCAGAAGCAAATACAAAATAAGATTTATAAAAGTGGTGAAGCATTTTTTCAAAAGGAGGGTAATGATATATTTTATAATACTTGGTTAACAGATGACGAAATAAAAAGCATTGAACAAATAAATTATTGTAGTTTTTATAAATTTAAAAGAATGAATGCAGCAGGGATTGCTGCTGCGCCTTTACCTACGTATGACAACATGGACCAAGAAACTGTATATGTGAGTGTGAACATGAATAAGCAGCGCGAAGATAAAAAAACATTTAAAAGTGATAAAGTGTTTGAATTTTTAAAAATAATAAAAAATTATTTAAAGAAATTACCAATCGGTGATATCATTTTAGAGTTAGGAATTAGCGGACCTATAAAACGAATAATATTCGGAGGCGATTTTGGTTGTAATTTATTAGACGATACGGATGTTTGTAGAAAGTTTCAAGCTGATGGAATGACGTTATACACCATGCCAAATAACGCAAACGCATTTAGATTTCAAGATGCTAGATATGAAAATGAAGTAAATCATAAATTTGTGATTGATGTTGATTTGGTGTCGGCTCCGCAGCCGCCTCTTGTTGTGGGTGGTGGCGTCGGAGGGGGAAAAGATAAGGCGCGCGGGCACGGCGGTATGAGCACAAAACGCATTAATATAGGAGAATGTATAACGGCAACAGATTCAAAAAATAAGCAGTTTAAAAGGAAAACAAGGCGCAAAATTCCATTGTCGTTGCAGGTTATAAAAAAGTTTTAATTACACCGACCGAAAAGAAAAATGATACAAAATTTCTAGTAATTTATTGGTTAACTTTGAAAAATTATAATATAATAAATTGTATTGTAAACATTAATTAAATAAACATTAAACAAACAAACGCTATGGATAAACTAATCAAAAGTGAAAGTGATAAAAGTGAAAGTGATAAAAAAAATTTAGTTAAGACGGTGACGGTTGTAACGGCATATTATTGTGTCAAATCTAAACACTGTCCGAAACAGTATGACGTGTGGATAAATAATTTATTATTGAGCGTTGGTTCAAATTGCAAAATGGTAATTTTCACGTCTCCTGATTTAATTGGATACATTAATGCGGTGTGTAAAAAAAATGAATTGGGTGCATCTTTTACGGTGATAAGTATTCCAATAACAGAGTTTAAATTGTTAAAAAGGTATCCGTTGAAAGTGTGGATGCAACAGTATGCGATGGATCCTCAAAAAGCGTGCGGGAGAACAATAGAATGTTATTTGATATGGAATTCCAAGTTGATATTTATGAAGGAGGCGATGGAGCGGAATGTGTATGGCAGCGACAAGTACGTTTGGATAGACATTGGGAGTTATAGGAATATTGAATCGTCTCCGAAAGAATTAGAGTATTTTCCGAGATACGAGAACGTATCGGATGACGACAAGATGGATATTGTGTTATTACGCCCATATGCTTTGGAAGAAATGAACCAGGTAATTTTTTATAATGCGGTGCATTTAAGCGGCGCAATGTTTGGGGGGAATATAAGGGCAATTAATAGAATATACGACCGATTTTATAGAGCATTGGACGTATATTTATGCGGAGGGTCTTTTGCTGGGTGCGACCAGCAAGTGCTCTCAACGTGTTGTGTGCACAATCCGGAAATGTTTAATTTAGTTATTGCGGATAATAATAATACGCGCCGCGATGCCTGGTTTTATTTATATTATTATTGGAATGAAGAATGAAGAATGGAATATAGAATATAGAGTATAGATTTTTTAAATATATATATATATATATATTTAAAAAAGAATGGAA
>Ga0194039_1001614_pt1 | contig 11929 bp, 14 predicted proteins | sample JunL228m_MetaG_FD_148679 | JGI IMG/M metagenome (GOLD analysis project Ga0194039, IMG submission 148679) | Anoxic zone freshwater microbial communities from boreal shield lake in IISD Experimental Lakes Area, Ontario, Canada - Jun2016-L227-8m | ecosystem: Environmental > Aquatic > Freshwater >...
TAATGTGTCCTTTGCAAAGGCAATATGAACACGACTTTGCTGGATCTCTTCGAGACTGTTGATTGTCCTGGCAAGTTCTCCCTGAATGGCCCGGCGATAATTGAGTTTTTGTTCAAATTCGGTGGCCCCGATAGATTTCTGGTCGAATATTTCAAAACCTATATTACCACCTCTCGGCAGACCGGAGGCGGCAAGTTCCATCCTTAATTCCGGAATTTTATCGGATGCAACCGTTATGGCATCGCCGGATGGATTGATTTTGTAGGGGATTTTTTTCTCCTGCAATTTACCGACAATGCTCGCGGCGTCTTCGCTGGATAAGTTCGAATAGAGGGTTTGATAGTCTATTTGACCGGAAAAATGCACCATGGCCGCGATAGCGGCGAGACTGATCAGACCGGAAGCTACAACCGTCATCTTTCTGACAGGCGTCAGCATGTTGAAATCCTGCCATAATCTCGATAAAATTTGAAACGGGTTCATATTTTATAATCCTAATGACTAATCATTTCGTCCCTTTATATATGTCTTTTTATACACTCATCCGCATGATTTCTTGATATGCATCTAAAGCCTTGTTTCTGACTTGCAACATGGTTCGAAACGAAATATCGGCTTTCTCAAGGGCAATCATGACTTCATGGAGGCTGCCTGATTCCTGAACTTGCATTTTGGTAACGGACTGATCCGCCTGGACCTGCATCTGGTTGACCTCATTTACAGCATCTTTCAAAACATTCCCGAAGCTGTTGCCGCTCTTTTCCTGTCGAAACGGCTGCTTAACTTTTTGCAGTTGTCCTGCCGGATCGGTTAACCCTCCGATTGAGAATATATCTTTCATCTCCCTCACCTTTCAGCATTTTGGCTTATTTCCCGAGATCAAGGGTCCGCAAAGCCATGTTTTTTGTTGCATCGTAAGCCGTAGCACACGCTTCAAAGGACCTGGCGGCGGTAATCATATCCGCCATTTCCGTCACAAGATTGACATTAGGCAGATTTACCATACCCTTCTCATCTGCATCAGGATGGCCGGGGTTATAGATGGTCTTGAATCCTGTATTGTCTTCGGCAATATTGTCCACCTTGACGGTTCTTAATGCATCTTTTAAGGCCCCACCAAACCCGTCTTGCGGAGTTTCGGCGGATAAAACAACCGATTTCCGCTTGTACGGCCCCCCTTCCGGTGTCCTAGTTGTTTCCGCATTTGCGAGATTGCTTGCCACAACATCCATCTTTGTTCTTGAGGCAGCCATACCGGCACCGCAGATTTTGAAAGAAAGTGAAAAATCCATTTTATTTCGTCTCCCTCAATGCTGTTTGTAGACTCCTAAATTTTCTCGCCAACATGTCCACCGTCACATTGTACATAAGATTGTTTTCCGACAGATTGGCCATTTCCGTATCAATCTTGACCTCTTCCTCAGTTTCACGAACCTCGAAATTTCCAGGATCATTCTCTTTTTTTTCCGGCGCCATATGCCGATCTTGAGTCTTGATCATCTGGACCTTGTTCTTATTCACCATGGCATCCCGCAGATCCTTACTAAAGGTCAAATCCGCTGCTTTGTAGCCGGGGGTATCGATATTCGTGGCATTGGACAGGATGACCTGGTGCCTTTTCGACCGGTAGGTCAGCATATTTGAGAGGACATCAAATGTTTTGTTAAATAATGGGGGCATCCTATTTTACCTGTATTGATTTATGCTCAACGATAATGCAATACATATACCATTACGGCTCTTCTTCGTCCTCGCTGAATTCATGGCCTTCCAACTGATACTCATGAAGCTTGTTTCTCATCGTGCGCACACTGATTCCCAAAAGCCGTGACGCCTTGCTTTTATTCCCGTCTACCTTCGAGAGGGTTTCAAAAATAAGCGCCTTTTCGACATCTCTCAAAGTCATATTTGTTGTGTCCATACGCAATTTTACCGATTCCTGATGTCCTGACAAGAAATCGGGTGCTTCCTTAAATAGATCGCCCTCGAGGAAAAGATGTCCGGGATGGATGGCATTATTTTCACAAATCAGGATGGCCCTTTCCATGGTGTTTTCCAGTTCTCGGACATTGCCCGGCCAGTCATGGGCCATCAATGCGTCAATTGCTTGCGGAGATAGCTCAGGTTTCCTGGTGTCGTTAGCCTGACTGTATTTTTTCAAAAAATGATCCGCAAGGAGGGGGATATCGTCCTTCCGTTCACGCAAGGCCGGTATAACGAGGGGAATGACGTTTAATCTGTAAAATAAATCCCCGCGGAATTTTTTATCTTCAACGGCTGCCTTTAAGTCGACATTGGTCGTCGCAATGATCCTGACATCTACAGGTACGGGGGCCTTGCCTCCCAAACGATCGATTTCGCCTTCCTGAATGACGCGCAGGAGTTTGGCCTGAAGCTGGACATCCATTTCACTGACCTCGTCAAGGAGCAACGTCCCTCCATCGGCCAGTTCAAATTTTCCGGGTTTACGAAAAATGGCGCCTGTAAAAGCGCCTTTCTCGTAACCGAACATTTCGCTCTCGAGCAGATTGTTGGGAATGGCTGCGCAATTGACGGCAACAAAGGGGTTTTGCCTTCTCTTGCTGTGTAGATATATATAACGGGCAAAGAGTTCCTTGCCGGTGCCGCTTTCCCCCTGAATCAGGATGCTTGACCGGCTTTTGGAGATATTTTTCAACATGGCAAGGAGTTTTATAATTCTTTCATTTCTGGTAATAATTTCCATCGAGGCCGGGTATGATGCATCCGCGAGAGCATCACTGGGCGTATCTAACTCAACTCGAGATGCCAGGACATTTCTGACCGCGAATTCCAGATCATCAAGGGAAAAGGGCTTCATGATAAACTCAGCCGCCCCTTCCTTCATGGCCTCCACTGCTGTTTTTACCGTTCCATACGCCGTAATGAGGATAACCGGCGTCAGGGGGGATATTTTTTTTATTTCTTTAAGGACATCCATGCCACCCATCTTGGGCATTCTCATGTCCGTCACGACAACTTCATAATGATTTTTCCCAAACATTTTAAGGGCTTCATCGCCATTTTCGGCAATACAGACATCATAACCGCTCGTCTCAAGAGAGTCGGCAAGGGCCATCCTCATGGTCAGATCGTCATCCACAATGAGTATTTTCTTATTTTTCATTTCAGCTTTGATCGGAGAATGCCGGCAGAGAGATACAAAATACCAGGCTGCCTTCGTCTTTTTCCAGATGAACGGAGCCCTGATGCATCTCTACGATGCTGGATACGACGGCAATCCCAAGACCCGTTTTCATTTCTTCTTTTTGAAACATCCATTCGAGACTGTTCACGGTTCTCATGGTCTTCTCTTTATCTGCGTATGTTTTCATAGAGAAACGAATCTCGAAATGCCCGTTCCTATTCAGGTCAGATGATTTCGAAGCCCCCATGTTATCGATTTTGAAGCGCGTTTCAATGAAAAGATGTTCCCCTTCCCGAATAGACTGCAAGGCATTAAGAATAAGCATCAGAAATAGTTGTTTGAGCATTTCCCCGTTTCCATAGACGACCGGTTCTGACGGCGCATATTTCATCAGCAGAAAGAGAGCTTTACCATCACCCATCATCTCGGAAAATTGCAGAATTTCTCTTATAATGCCATGGATCTCTATCTTTCCAAAGACGATTTCCCTCGCCCTCGTCGAAACCATCATATTTGTAATTCTTTCATTAATTTCTTTCACTGCGTTAATAATCTGTGCTGCTCGCCTTATATTCGTCTGATCATCCGTACTTTTCATCAAAAGAGAGGCAAGCAGTTCGATACTCCCCAAGGGATTGCGTACTTCGTGGGCAAGCTCCGCCGCAAGATCTGTGAATGACTGCTTGTGCTCATCTTCTTTATGGTGGTAAAGGCTTTTCATGAATCCCCTGTCTTTATGTTCAATTCGGCGCCAATCCCATATTTTTTTCTTTCCACGCGGCTTCTTCCGACATATAATCAGCCACCTTGGTCCAGAAGGCGTCTTCACCGCCTCCCTTGAGGCTAGCAATTTTCTTCTTCACGGCGTCTCCATTGGAAACTTTGATCTCACACAGCGCCAGGTGGTACAAAATCCAGCGCTTATCCGCTTTATCGGAACTGGTGAGGGCGCCTTCATACAATTTCATGGCTTCCTGATATTTCCCCTCTAAATAAAGACGGTCCCCTGCACTCAGGAGATTTTTATCCCCGGAGGTCTCTCCCTGTTTCATGGTTTCAATATCCTTTTTGATGTTTTCCCTGACAGTGTTGTCTTTACAAATGGCATCCATATAATTAAGCATCGACAACGCCTCTTTTTTGAATGAAAGTTTCTGCAGCGCCGTAGCTATTTTCATCAGCACGTCATCATCCGGCTGGTCATAAAACCCCTTATGGAAGGTTTTAAAATACAGATCAGCAAGGGACAGATAATCTTCACGAGCGAATGAATCATTGACCAGGGATTTGAAGGCGCTTTTTAGAACTTTTGACGTTTCCGGCGTATATGGTCCCTTGGGATATCTTGTGATTGCATCGCTTGATATTTCAAAGGCTTCGAGAAAACGACCGGTTTTTTCCAAACCACGGGCCTTCAGATAAAGGACGCGCTGCGTGGTTTCACTGTCGGGGAGGGCAGAAAGAACCAGGTCATAGTTGGCAACGGGGTTCTCAACATATTTACTGCCCGGCATAGGTGCGGGAAACTTTATTTCCGGATGTAGAATCCCCAGATTCGCCAAGGCGATCAAACTTTCCGTTGCTTCCCGTGAGCCTGGATATGTTTCGATGACCTTGGAAAAAAGTTGCAGGGCGGTTCTGTATTGGCGGCAGCCGTAAAATGACGCCGCTAAAGCATAATAAGCCGATTTAGTCTGGTTGCCCGGGGGATAAATGCTCAAAAAGTACGACAGCGATTCTATGGCATCCTGATAACTTCCCGATTCATACTGCAGGCAACCCATATACAGGATAGCATCCCCGGGTATGTCTGCCTTGTTCGGGCTTCTTTTCATAATATCTTTATACATTTGAAGGGCGTTTTTCAGGTCCTTCATCTCGTAGTAGCTCTCAGCCAACGCGAATCTTGCCTCCCGGTTGTATTTACCCGTGGGATATTCTTTTAGATATAACTGCAGGCGGTCTGCTGCCTGAGCGTATCTGCCGATTTTTCGCTTCATCACCCCAACCCCGAACATGGCTTCCTGAATAAATTTCGAGTCGGGGTACTTTTTCGCGAGTCCGTCATAGGCAGCGTCCGCTTCATAATAGAATTTCAACTTGTCATTGCACATCGCCAATCGATAATAGGCCAAATCATTCTCTTCCTTCGGATCCGGATAATTCCGCAAGATGGCTTTGTAATGTTCAACTGCAATAATATATTTTCCCGCAAATCCCTGCTCGCCCATGAAAAAATAACAATCTGCCAGACGGCGGACTGTTATTTCGTATGTCGGGATATCGACATTTTTTTGACGTGTTATTGCATAGAACATCTCCGCTGCTTGATCATACTGATGATTTTGAAATGATTGCATCGCCTTCTCAATAATTGAATATTGCGGCACCCCTTGTTGTTGCTGGACGGATGCTGCCGTCGGCGTTGTAGCGGGCGCCGCCTGTATGGCTGCGGCTGACACCATCGGGGGGGGTGTAACGGCAACGGCTTGTGGGGAATTAGCTTGCGCCACCGGCGGGGTTGTAACGGACGACGAAGTCGCCTTGAGTTTTTCCGACGCATAGTCATTCTGTTGACGCTCACGTAATTTTGATTTTTCTGCCGCCGTCTGCGTAGTCTTGGATTTTACCGCTGCCTTCTCTTCGGCGGGTTGGGGAATCGGGGATGTTCCGAAGGTTTTCTCCACCGCAGGCTTGGGTTCCGTCGATTTCCTGACAGACGTGTTTGCTGCATAAAGCTCACGTTCGGGCATATCGTAGGTGGTGCGAAGCATACTTTCCGGATACGTTTGCCGAATCTTTTGTAAAATAGCCGCTCCATCCGTCTGTTTGGAATATTTGCCGATCCTGACTACAAACTGCTCACCGATTTTCTCCACCCTGATATCGCTGACTTTTCCAGCCTCCAGCTTCTTGGCTTCTCTCAGGGCGTTATTCTTTTCCTTATTAGTGATAACCTGAATGGTGAATATCTTGGTTGGTTCGGAAAAAACGGTTTGCACTGAGGCAACAAATATCAGTAAAGTCATGCCGATACAAAAATATTTCACCATGCCGGATTGCCTTTCAATAAAGTAGTCACAGTGGCTGGTAGCAATTACCGTACCATGATTTTTCCTGTGCTCTTTACCACGCAGGTGGCACCCCACTTGCAAGGCAATTTTCATTATTCATCAAATAGGGGGAAAGATGACATTTGAAGACTGCATAACCATGAACCGTCGCGAATACACCCGTGTTTATGCCTACATTCCCATGGCCTATCGTCTTATATCAAAGGATGAACACGCAGTGGTTCGTTCCCAAATCTCAGGTAATATGGCCATCCCGGATTACTCCATGCTGCCGGAGGTTGAGGAACCCCTTCTCAACGAATGGTTACGTGTGATCAATACAAAGCTCGATTCCCTTATCCGTCTCATAACGCTCCAAGGTGAGGGTTTTCAGTCTCTTCCCTTCAAGGCGGTCCACATCAGCGGCAACGGGATGAATTTTACAACTAAAGATCCTTTCCAGTCCGGTGATATTCTGGAAATAAAGGTTGTTTTGTCTTCCGGGCAATCGGCAGGGCTGTACCTTTATCTCTATGGTGAAGTTGTCAAAACTGAAAAGCAGACCAGCGGGTACGTAACGGTTCTGAGTTATATCAAGATAGACGACAAGATCAGGGATGAGATTGTCCGTTTCGTTTTTGAAAAGGAACGGGAAATTCTCAGAGAGAAAAGGAAGTGAAATAATCTATGTTTGTTATAATTGGACTGGTAATCGTAACCGCATGCGTCATCGGTGGCTATCTTTTGGAACATGGTAAAATGTCGGTATTGTTCCAACCGGTGGAGCTGTTGATCATCGGTGGGGCCGCTTTAGGCGGGTTTGTCATTGCCTCGTCCCTGAAGACCATGAAGGCTGTCGTGGGCGCCCTGTTATCAATGTTTACACATAAACCCCTCGGCAAACCGGAATATTTGGAAGCACTTATCCTGCTCAACGGAATTTTTTACAAAATCAGGCAGCAAGGTCTCGTTTCTATTGAAAGCGACGTGGACGACCCAGAAAAAAGCCCTCTTTTTAACAAGTTCCCGAAGATTCTACATAATCACCGCGCCGTCGGACTAATCACCGACACCCTGCGGCTGGTCATGACGACCACAATAGCCTCTCATGAACTGGAAGCCCTCATCGATACGGAATTGGAAGGCCATTTCGAAGAACTCATCACCCCTTCGAAGATGCTAAATTTTGTCGCCGATTCCCTCCCCGGTCTCGGTATCGTAGCGGCCGTCCTCGGGATAATCCTGACCATGGCAAAGATAGATTCACCTCCTTCCGTATTGGGAAACAGCATCGGCGCCGCCCTGGTGGGGACCTTTCTCGGCGTTCTCCTCTGTTATGGTTATGTTGGACCGATGGCTAAGAATCTCGAACATGCCGCCATGGAAGACCTACAGTATCTGGTGGTTTATAAGGTAGCGCTGGTGTCCTTCGTTGGGGGCGCCGCCCCCAAAGTGGCCCTGGAATTCGGGCGCAGGGTCATCCCTCATGAATCAAAACCTGGTTTTCTGGAAGTCGAAGAAGCGTTGAGGGCGCAAAAGAAATAAATGGACGACAAAGCAGCCATCATTATCAAAAGGGGGAAAAACAATAAACACGCGGCCCATCATGGCGGTTCATGGAAGGTCGCCTATGCCGATTTCGTGACGGCGATGATGGCCTTTTTTCTGATGATGTGGCTGATTTCTATGGTCTCGCCTGAAAAGAAGCTGGCTGTTTCCCAATATTTCAAAGAACCGAATGTCTTTAAAGAACAGTCGTCATCGTCATCAACAAGCAAATCAATGCTGGACAAGTCCCCCAGTCCTTTGGGAATGGCGCCACCAGTCGGGAAGGCGGGTGCTACGGATCTTGTCGCCAAGATGAAAAAATCTGTAGAACAGAAGCTTCAGAGCTTCAAGAATCAGGTTGTCATCGACATTGTCGAGGGCGGCGTCCGGATCCAATTGATCGATATGGAGGGAAGCATGATGTTTCCGGCAGGGAGCAATGATCTGAGCGCCCGAGGTAAGGAAATCATCAAACTTGTTGCCGATAATATCAAAGACCTTCCCAATCGCATCGCCGTCGAAGGCCATACTGACGCCGCTCCCTTTACAGCCAAAGGCGCACAGGTGACCAACTGGGAACTTTCAACCGCCAGGGCTTCTTCGGCGCGGCGGGAGTTGGAAAACAACGGGATAGAACCCACTGCTATAGCCAGAGTCGTGGGGTATGCTGATCAGGAATTGTACATCAAGGAAAATCCGAACGATCCGCGGAACCGGAGAATCAGTATTATCGTTCTCCAGCCCCGGCAGCAGGTCATGCAGCAACTAAGGTAAGGCAGGCGGTTAACTTCCGTTTCGCATCATTCTTTTAGGTGCTCTCAGTCAGACAGACATCAACGACAAAAGACCCATGATCAGTGTTGAAAGGTATTATAATGCTTGGCCCCCCCATGACATGGACAATCGAGTGACCCTTCCCGGAAACCACCGTGGGAATGGCGGCGGTGATGCTAAAACCTTCAGCTTCTAATTTTTTCCGCGCCGCCCCGGACACCATGTTCGTAATCTCACCGACGGCGTCCTTGATATCACCGTTGATCCCTTTAATCTCCTCACCGAGCATGTTGGAAACGATCCTGACGATGCATGATTCAGAAAAAGTCAATGCCAGAGAACCTCTTGCCTCTCCCGTCAGACCGATAATTCCCGATATGTCGCCCTTGGCATAATTGTCTTTTTTCAGATAGGGCTTACCTGGAGTTGGTTCAACAAAGGCCATCGTTTTCAATACATCGATGGTCGCTTCTAAAAATGGATTGATAAATTTGACGTTCATATCGTTCCTCGCTTTTATTTCGCTTCTTTTTCCATTATTTTTGTTATTTTTTCATTCAGCGTCTCCGCAGTAAACGGCTTCACAATATAATTGCTGACACCGGCCTTGACTGCGGCAACGACGTTTTCCTGAAGCGACTCTGCCGTAACCATCAAGAAGGGCGTTTTCCCAATTTCGGGGTCGGCCCGCACCGCCTTGAGAAGATCATAACCAGTCATATTCGGCATGTTCCAGTCACTGATCACAAAATCAATCTTTTGTGATTTCAAAATCTTTAGCGCCACGACTCCATCTTCCGCTTCCACAATATTCTCGTATTGAACCTGCTTGAGAATGTTTCTTATGACTTTCCTCATCGTGGCAAAATCATCAACAACGAGTATTTTTATGTTTTTATCCATGGCTCCTCCCAATGTCTTTATATTCTTCCATTCTTTTTCAACACTGCTGCTGACATATGATCATTTCCACGCGCAAGGGAATATGGCCGGACTCGAAATTTAGATCGAGTTTATGAATTTGCCGCTGGTCGGCTGGTTCAGTCCTCTCCTCACCGACTACTATTGGCAACGTCATATGAAACAGCTTATTGGCGTCGTGTTTTTGCAGAAAATTGCCGCAGAGCATATTGAGACATTCTTTCCGGCAATCTTCCAGGATCCGGTCGGTCATTTCCTGCTCATCCATTCCCAGGGCGTTTGCCGCCATCATCATCGACAATTCTTGAGGAAACCGGGCGATGATGACTCCCGTCAGAGCACCGGAAAAGCCAATCTCGACGGCGCTGAAATCACTCCTGAGGGCTTCTTTTTCTACCGGCTCGAGAAAAATGTAATACATTTTTTCAAATACTTCGAAAATAGCAGTCATCAGGCTTTGTCTTAATTTCTCGTTCTGCTCCATATGTTGGATACACCTCAATTATCTATATTAAATATTGTCACTACGTCTTCCCGTAAACACATCCCCACCTCCAACTTCCCTTGATAGGGAGGGAGATTTGATAAGCACCTGCCGTGAGGAAAGTTATTTATCAACTATTCGCAACAATTCATTCGCCTGTTTTAACTGATCCAAGAGCAGGAGCATATTCTTTTCAACGTCGCTTTCCCGTAATTGAAATTTTTTCGTGACCTCACTGAATCCCCGGTGGGCAAGGCCATCCATGCCGCCATCGATACCCATTGTCAGGCAGAATTGATCGGCAAGAAAGACAAGACTGGGTATGACATTTTCTTCCAGATCGACAAAATTGGGGCGATGATGCAAGGCGATGGCATCTCTGATTTCCGCCGGGAAGTTCCAGTATTCGGCAATCCGCCCGCCAAGATCGGCGTGATTTATTCCAACAATCTCTTCCTCAGCCTCAAGAAATGAATATCCGTGATGATTTACAAGCTCGAATATCTTCTTGGACGCGTCCTGCACATATTCTCCCAAGACTAGTTTCCCTACATCGTGGAGCAGCGCTGCCGTGTAGAGAACAGGATTTTCCTTTTGATGAAGCTGACGCGACAGAATCTGCGACATAAGGGCAACGGCCACCGAATGCTCCCATAGCTCGCTGGCTTTATCGCCATAGCCTTTCTTGGTAAAGAACTTTGAGATGCTTGCTGTCTGAATGGCGCGGATGAGATGCTGTTGCCCCAGATAAACAACGGCGTCATGAATGGTCTTTATTTTCTGTCTAACTCCAAAATATGCGGAATTACTTATTTTTAGGATATTTGCGGTGATAGCTTGGTCAAATTTTATGACCGCTACTATTTCATTGACGGAATAGTCCTCATTTCTCAGAAGTTCGGCTACCCGCTGAACAGTCGCCGGAAAGGCCGGTAATTTATTAATTGAACGGAGGATTTTTTCGAGCATTATAACTCCACTACCGCTCCGCCAGAAGATCTCACGAAGCACTTGCCGTCGGAAAGCTGGAGCTTGACCGTACGGTTACAGTTTTTACCAGTGTCTTCAGCGTTGATTAACACATTGTTTTTCCAGAATAATTTTCTCATCGCAGTGATGTTCTTTTGACCGATGCGAAAATAATCCGCATCGTTAAGAACACTTGCCCCACCGGCAATCTTTACGATCATTCTCTTCTTTTCCGCACCTAACTGATAGCAGCTCTTAAACAGCAAGGGAACACCCGTATCGGCAAACATACCCGGCGATGCCGCCGCCTTGGTCTTATCCAGTGTTGAATCTGGTAGCATGAAATGCAGCATGCCCCCCACTTGCGCCACCGGATCATAGATGACAACGGCAATACAAGATCCCAAGGCGTAGGTGATAATAACATCATTCAGTTGTCTGCTGCATTTCAGGTCTGAAATTCCCACGACAATATCAGCCATATTTGAAATATTACAATTCCTTTTCCTACGACCGATCCTTGATCATCCAGGACATGTTTCACATTGACAGGAAGAAATCGTTTCCTTATCAATTGATCACCGAACAACGACCATGAACGGACCTGCATCGCATTTTTTTCCTATGAGATGCAACTTTGAGGCCAGATATGATGCAAGGTAGTTACAACCTTTTGAGTTTCTCAACAAGAGTGGTGCGATTCAGATTGAGCATCTTTGCCGCCCGGTTTTTTACGCCGCCGCATTTGTCAAGGGCTTTTAAAAGGAGATCCTTTTCAAATTGAACAACCATGTTGTTAAAATCAACGCCTCCCTCCGGAAATTCACCACTGGATAAGGTGGATGCAGGCATCCTTCTCTGAGCTATCTTGTTCGGTAAATCCTCGATGCCAATTTCACCTTCTTCCTTCATAACGACAAGCATCTCAATCAAGTTCTCCAATTCTCTCACATTACCGGGCCAGGGGTATTCCATCAGCATGTTCATTACCGCCGGGGCAATACGCTGCACGTT
>Ga0194039_1001615_pt1 | contig 11928 bp, 17 predicted proteins | sample JunL228m_MetaG_FD_148679 | JGI IMG/M metagenome (GOLD analysis project Ga0194039, IMG submission 148679) | Anoxic zone freshwater microbial communities from boreal shield lake in IISD Experimental Lakes Area, Ontario, Canada - Jun2016-L227-8m | ecosystem: Environmental > Aquatic > Freshwater >...
GAGCCAGACTGGTTAACCGGCCCCTTTCATCTTTTATGATTTCTGAAAATGAACACGCCGATGGTCCGGGTCCGGGCGATGTCCCCGGAATCATTTCCTCCCTGCTCCAACTCCGTGGGCTGGTACTCGATACATTCTGTGACCTGGTCCGTCATACCCGGCTTGATTATCTCCGGGGGACTGCACGGATAGGTCTTGGCAACCCGAGCGCAACCGGGATGATGTATGGCCTGTACCGGGCCTTCATACCGCTCCTTCCAGGAAGCCGGATCAATCTCACCATGGTACCCGAATTCAATCATGAGGTTTGTGAGATAGACATCATTACCCGGTTCCGTATCACGTACCCCCTCCTGGTAATTGTGAATGTCGTGAAGATAGTGAAACACCCTGCCGCCCGGAAGATAATGAAAATGATGAGGACGAAACCCGGAGACGTGGCCGCATGAAGACTACCATCAGGTTTTCTGACCCGGTCGATTGCGGGGAACGGACCATCGTCCCGGTAATCCGGGATATGACCCTGCTATCAGATCAGGGAGGTATGGTTGCCAGAGACCCCGTCGGGCTGGTGTTCATGGAAAATAACCAGGCGTGGTTTGTTTCACTTGCAGATGGAGTGACCCTGTCAGTGATCGATGAACTGTTGGGGGTTGAGGAATAACGAGGAAGGGTTACCCAGAAACCAGATTCACCAGGTTAAGGAGTAATTAATGTCATCCTTCATCATCAGCGGAGGTAATTCATTCCGGATGGAAATGCCGGGTTGAAAGAATGATACGTCCTTTGAGTGTCGTCATCGCGAGCGATTCCGAATAAGGCCTGAATTTTTTAATTGGCAACAATAACGATAAGGGAGAATCGAATTTCGCCTTCGTCATATTTCCTGCTCTCATGCCGATAAGTTTTTCGTATCCCCTCTTCGACCATAATGGTCAGTTCTGCAATTACCCACATCGGGTGAAAATATAACAGGGTTATCAGGACCAGCCAATAGAAAAAAATCATTGGGTCTATTTCCCGAATACGACACTGCCGTTCATGTCAGAAAGCGGGGTATACGGGATTTTATATTCATCTGAGAACTGCCTGACTGCCTTTTTCACACCCTGGTAACGGCTGGGGGCATAATCATGCACCATAATATATCCGCCCCGGGCCAACCGTGGGTAAAAATAGCACAGCCCTTCATACGTGGGTTTGTAAAGATCGGTATCAATTGAAATAAAAGAAAAGTTTTCCTCGAGCCCGTCCAGTGACTCAGGGAAATATCCCGCTTTCACGATGCACTGCAGGGGATAGGGGATTTTCGCGAGCACCGACCTTACATTGACCCGTGAAAAATTTCCAAAATGGGTCTGTAAGTCCTGTTCTGACTCAGAAGCGAGGTCTCTTACATCAAACCCTTCAAATGTATCAAACAGGTAAAATTTTCGATCGGGAAACAGGAAACTGATACGCCTCGCAAAATCCCCGCGGTATACACCCAGTTCTGCAATCTCCCCCGGTACATTCCGTTCGATTATTTCCCTGGCAAGCAGGTTGAGTGACTTGATGCGGGCCTGGTCAGTTGCTATTATCTCTCCGACCGGGAAGGTACGGGTAATATGGTGATTTACGGCTGACCCAAAATACGCAATCTCTTTCCGGGCAGGTACACGCCTCAGCCCATGTTGCAGGCATCCATGCAGAACGCCATATCCTCGCGTTACAATCGACAAAATAATTCCTCCGTCCGGATCTTGCAGATATAGTAATTCAATATCCAGGAAAAAACGGGACCTGATAAAAAATATTGGTCCCACGGGTATTGCCTATTAACTCAGAAATTCCTGTTAAGGTAATCTACTTCTGCAAATAAGAGACTTACGTTTTTGCGGGTATACCCCTCTATTTTTACCATCATTGATACGACCTGGATGAGACTGATTACGATCAGTTCAATAGCTCCTGCATCTCTTTCCCCGGTGTGAGAAAAAAGAGGATTGACCCTGGGGTAAATATCGCCAACCCGATATTGTAAAGTTTCACCTTCCCGTACATGTCCGAGAGACGGCCGAAACTGATGAGCCGTGTTGCGGTGACGAGGCTGTACCCCATCAGCACCAAGATCAGGTACTGGAACGAGGTGAGATGGGTCTATATTGATGCCATTAAAGATCGCGAGGCAACAAGATGAGGGTTATGCACCCGTTCACGGATACCATGAACATCTCAATGGTCGTAAGCGAGAGGACGATCCATTAATATTCGATGCTTTTTTTCACAGGGGCTGTGCTATTGCCTCGGATTGGTTTTTCCATTGAGATCAGGCAGTCTCTGGTGTTAACCTCGCATTTTTACTGAATCGTTTAAAAAATCTTTTCCTAAGTTGGATCTTTTTGGACTTTAATTTTTCCAGATTGAACCGTGATACCTGATTACATCCCCGGTGGCGCCCTTACTGCTAGTATATCAGGCCCTGAAAAAGGCAAAGTGTGACATAAAAAGGAATACTTCTATCACAGAACCGGGATGTGGTATATTGCCTGTATCAACCGTAGGCAGGGAATGATAAGTCCGGCAATTACTCCTTTTTCTGTTCAAGCACGGTCATGCGGGGGTAAAAACCGAACTTCCGGTAAAATTTCCACGCTCCTTCGTTCCCATCGCCGACCGAGACCCGGTTCCTGACCGAGCCGTTCGCGTCAAACCATGCGAGAGCCCTGGTTACTAATGCAGAACCAATCCCCTGATAACGGTATCGTTCTTCAACGAATATCGACTCGATCTCGCCAGTCTTCTCTTGTGACAGGGAACTGACACAGTACCCGATATACCGTCCTGATTCCATGTCGGAAACAAGATCCAGTTGCAGAGTCCCCGTCGACGCGATCTTTTCAAAAAAGGCCTTCCGATCATCAAAGGTCATCTGCTCGTAGTGGTGCCGGAAGGTCCCCGCATTTGTATGATGGTGTTTGTTGAGCTGGACCCATAGAGGCCTGATCAATTCGATGCAGGTTATACCAGATGCCAGGTATTCAAATGGCGGCATTCTCACATTTGAATTAGGATGTGAAAAGGGAATAAGGGTGCGGGGGCTGCCTGTCATTTAGCGGCATTTCGTAAATTATTGATGTATTTCGCAGAGGGCCATTAAAAAAAGGTGGTTCCAATCCGGTTTACCATTTTTTCAGGACTTGATCGTCCGGAACAGGTATGCCCCAATAATGGTGATGGCGATGGTGAACCCACCCAGCACCGCGAGGCTCACGAGCGGGTTAATTTGTGAGGCCCCGGTCAGGCCGTACCGGATCCCCTCTACACCATAGGTAAGCGGGTCGACGAGCGTTATCGGGACGAGCACCGGCGGCAGGCTGCTGATGGGGAAGAGCGCTCCCGAAAGGCCGAAGATCGGGAAGACAACGAAGTTCATGATGAGCTGGAACCCGGTCATGTCATCCATTCTCGACGCGATCGCGATGCCGAACGCGGTGAAGGCAATCCCGATCAAGGCCATGAAGCCGAACGCAATGAGAAATCCCGTTATAGTTCGGCTATTCAACCCGATAAACAGCGAGATCACGAGTATGATCACGCCCTGGATGAACGCCGTTGTTGCACCGCCGGCTGTCTGCCCCAGCATGATCTCCAGGCGGGAGACCGGCGCAACAAGCGTCTCTTTCAGAAACCCGAACTGCTTGTCCCATATGATCTGGATACCGGAGAAGACGGACGTGAAGAGAACACTCATGGCAACCATGCCCGGAATGAGGAAAACAATATAGTTCTCGTCCATTCCAGGGATCTGCACGACGGAGTTCAGCCCGAAGCCGAGGAAAAGCAGGAAGAAGAGCGGCATGCTGATGCTGCCGATAATGCGGCTCTTCGAGCGAAGGTACCGCTTCATGTTCCGTAGCCAGATGGTATAAATGATATCCATGGTTACCGCCTCGTCATTTTTTGGTACATCCGCATGGTTGCCTTCCCGTCGGCTTCCTCTTCGCGGATAGTCTTGCCGGTAAAGGAGAGAAAGACGTCCTCGAGCGTCGGCTTGTGGATAGAGATCGATTCGATCGCGATCTGGTCCCTGTTCAGGAGCGTCACGATGGTACCCACGTGCTGCTCGGCGTTCTGCAGGCTGATAGTCACCTGCCCGTCATGCTGCTCAATCCGTGAGACCCATGGCTCCTTCAGCACCTCGACGATGGCGGACGGGTCCGAAGATTTGATCGTGACAACATCTCCACCCATCCCATCCTTGAGATTCGCCGGGGTATCGAGAGCGATGATCTTCCCGTGATCAATGATAGCGATCCGGTTGCAGAGGCGGTCAGCTTCCTCCATGTAATGCGTGGTGAGGATGATCGTAATCCCGTGCTCTTTGTTGAGGGTTGCAATGTACTGCCAGAGGTGGTTCCGGGTCTGCGGGTCGAGGCCGAGTGTAGGTTCATCGAGGAAGAGCACGGCAGGACGGTGGAGGAGTCCGCGGGCGATCTCGAGCCTTCGCCTCATTCCGCCGGAGAACGTCTTGACGATATCGTCTTTCCTATCCTCGAGCTCCACGAGGTTCAGGAGCTCATTGATCCGCTGGTTCCGGATATCCCCGGGAATGCGGTACAGCCTCCCATGGAAGTCCATGTTCTCCCAGGCGGTAAGCTCCTCGTCGAGGCTCTGGTCCTGGAAGACGATCCCGATTGACTTCCTGACCCCGTCCTCGTTGTGTTCAATATCCATCCCATTCACCGTGGCGGAGCCCGAGGTGGGTTTTAACATGGTCGAGAGCATCGCAAGGGTCGTGGTCTTCCCGGCCCCGTTCGGGCCCAGCAGGCCGAAGATCTCTCCCTGTTCGATCTCAAATGAAATATCATTCACCGCGACCAGGTCGTTAAATTTCCGGGTCAGGTGATCAACGTGTATTGCAACGGTCATCTTTTATTCAATCCTTTTTAGATCATCGAGGCACTGTTCCAGCACCCGCACCGCTTGAAGCTCGTTCCCCGGCGGAAGTTCGTCAAGAGCGGTTTTTATATCAAACAACAGCCCTTTTGCATTGACTTTTGCTCCGCCAAAGATGTCGAGGAGCAGGTTCTTGTAGAGCGCCATCTTCCTGTGGGTCTCCGCACCCTGCTCTTTCACGGTCTGCAGGGCCTCTTTCCCACTCTCCGTTACCGCAAATGTCGTCTTCGCCCTCTTACCGGTAGCGATTACTTCGATGAGATGTTCGTCTTTGAGCTGGTTGAGCACCGGGTACAGCGTCCCCTTGCTCGGGACCCAGAGCCCGCCGGTCTTCTCTTTTATCTCGGTGAGAAGATCATAGCCGGACTTCGGGCACCTGCCGAGGGAGTGCAGGATAAAGAGCGCAAGCAGGCTCCGTTCTTTCCCATGCCGGGACCCGAATTTCAGCAGGCTGGTCATGCGTATAGTCCGATTACGTACTATTATGGTAAAGGAATTGCAGAGATATAAAGATGAAGGTGCTGATAAACCAGTTTTTAAAAATATTCGTGACTGGCATGGACCACGGGTCCGGGAAATTACCTGGCAAAACCCAGGGGATTGGTGAAAGCAGGATTGATCTCAATCGTTTTAAAAAAACTCAAAAACAAGACCATGGGCAGAGTATCGGGGAAAAATTTGATCTTTTCCCGGATGCCCATGGCAGGTTCCGCATCTACAAGCGGGATATTTGATCAGAATCCCGAAATGAACCCGTTAGTTTTTATTCGCAAAGCCTAATAAGAAAAGGATGGTGGCACGGTCATATGCCAGGATCTCTCCCTACAACCCAGTGGTTTTTCACCCATTTTGAACGCATCCTCAACTTTAGTGACGGTGTATTTGCGATTGCGATTACCCTGATGGTCCTGTCGTTGAGTGTTCCAGTCCTCACGGGTTCACCGTCAGGTCCTGATCTTCCAACGAGGATGATTGCAGAATGGCCGGCATTCCTGGGATATTTCATTAGTTTCTTTGTAATCGGGTTGTGGTGGATCACACACCACCGGTATTTTCAGTACCTGAATGGCTTTAACCAATGCGTCCTCTGGCTGAACCTGGCCTTTCTTCTCTGTGTCACGCTGATCCCATTCCTCACAAACCTGATTATTACCTACCACGACTCCGTGTTTGCAGTCTCACTCTATGCTTTGGTACAGGCGGCGGCAGGATTTATCCTGTTTATGATTTGGAAGTATTCGACAGATCATCACAGATTTGTTGACCCATCAATTAACCCAGGGTTTGTCAGGTATTTATCATTCAGGGGTATAATTACCATATTTTCATTCCTCGTCTCAATCCCTGTCGCCTTCATCTTCCCTCCCGCTGCCCAGATTTCATGGGTCATCATCCCGATCTTCCACCGGTCCCTCGCCGGATATATAGTTGGAGGAGAACAATTCATCGATAATGATACACAACAATAACTCAATACCCTGGTTTTTCTCACGATATCCCCTATTTTGTCGATTACACAGGTAACCGGGTGGCAAGTTACTCCATAATTTTGTTCCTGGAGATCGGGAAGTACCTTTTAGATAAGCGACTGAACCCTTCATCATTGCAGGAATAATTTTTAAATTATTCACCGTTCAACGGTGGAATGTAAAAAAGTAAACGCATCCGGCAGTCTGTTCAGTCCTGCCGTTTCCCGTGGTCAGGAAATGCCACCCGAGGTCGCCGGGTGATAAATGAAGCATCCAGGTTTTTTACCATCAACGCAGCCATTTTCGCAGGGATTCCGAGTGCCATCATGTCCGCCGGAAGGGAATGGTTCTGTGTCGGGTCCTGCGGGCCCATAAATGCAGTATTGGCGGGAGCATGCTCAACCATTCCCGCGGGATACGTGATGAACGTGGCACACGAGGGCCCCCAGGGGACAATGACCGGTGAGAACGGGTCATCACGGTCAAAATGGACGAGAGCCACCATATTCCGGACCTGTTCGGCAGTGCCAAAGCAGCAGACTGACCGGACATCAGGAGACGGGTCGGGGAGTGCGTCACATGCGGATACGACAAGATATTTTCCAGGGGGTGTAATCTTCCCCATCGCTTTGAAACATGCCTCGACTTTTTCCGGGCTGGATTTTAAGAACTCCGCTGCGCCACCCCGGACATCTTTCCGGCCGGTTGAGACGAAGTATTTGATCTCCTCGCTTTCCGGGGTAAATCCCATGTGGGAGATCCCTCCCGGGCAACAGCCCTCGCTGGTATCTGCACTGGCATAGACTGCTGACACTTCATTTCCTGTGGCCATCCTGAACAAGGAAACTGCAAAACACCGGTTTATCTCGGCCATACGGGGAATACCCAACGGAAGGGCGTCAGATCCGTATACGGCCAGTGGGCGTGTCGAAAGCCTGAAGGCTGACTTGAGCCGCTCCCCGATTTCCTTAAAAGGTAGTTCGGTCATGGTCACACCCCATCACTTTCTTCTCCGACAAGTCCTTTCCAGATCGGGCCATCGAACACACCATCCTTAGCTTCCTCCTCCATCTCCAGGAAGAGCGATAACGGCACGGCAAATGTGAACATGTACGCAGGGATAGTCTTCCCCACACTCTCCCGTGCGGAAAGGTCCGTATAGCCGAGCACCGCCCGGGGGTGCTCCTTCTTTGCCTCGTCATACACGAACGCCCCGATCTGCTGGCAGGCTGCCATGGGCGGAACTCGCACCGGATCGGTGCCCTCGCGGACTGCACCGACGAGCGTTACGAGCCCGGTGATCTGCAACGGGTCGGCAACAAACACCACAACAACCGGGCATTCCCCTGGTCTGACCTTGCTGAGCGGTGTAAAGATCACGTACTTCTCGGCAATATCTGTAATCGGCAGGTCAGTGGTCATAAAACGTTTTGCCTTCTCTGTATTTTTATGAAGGCGTTCACCGTGGATGAACTTGGCACGGTCCCGTTCGGGAACATGTTGCACCATCGCACAATAGCCCTCCGGGTTTTTGCTGCTCTCCCGGCCTTTCACAAAGAATGAGGCCATGAATTCGATTCCGGCGCCACCGAAGGCATCATAGTACCCGTTGCCGAAACCAAGTCCTGCCCGGGCACCGGGACAACCATAACTCTCCCGGTCGAACACGGCGGTCTTCCCCTTCATTGCCACATGTGCAAAAAACGGCATGATGCAACCGAATCCGTGCGGTTTTATCTGCAGTGCCCCGTCAGGCTTTATATTACTCCAGAGAATTGCCACGGGTTCCTGGTCAAGCCTGAGTTTTTCTGCCGTAATGCTCTTCATTTCAGTTCACCAGGAGCTTACTTCATCCAGCCCATTTGTTCATACCAGTCGTATTCGTGGGCGAACCGGTCCTTATTATTCTTCACCAGCTGGCAGAAGTACTCCCTCTTCTGCCGGTGAATCTCCTCCTGTTCGGGATAGGAATGTTCACCCCGGATTGACCGGGCCAGCTTCTTCCCCATCTCATGTGCCTGCTTTTCGGCCGTTCCAAGTGCAGCGGGGTCCCTGCCAATTGCTACGCCAATCCCTCCAACGACGGTTACGCCGAGTGTTGTGAGTGCTTTGTTCATATACCCTGCAACTTCCTGTTCGCCACTCCCCCCTGCCGTGCAGGCCGAGCAACCGAATTTTCCTGTCAGCATCTGGCAGTGAATGGCATCTGCCATGCGATCAAAGAGCGCTTTCAATGGAGCTGGCACGGAATCAATATAGTTGGGTGCACCAAGCACAATGCCATCCGCATTCATCATCTTTTCAAAGATTTCCACAAAATCATCGATCAGGGTGCACTCCCCGGTGGCATAGCACGTACCACAGGCAGTGCAGTATCCGATATGTAAGGTGTAGAGATCCACCAGCTCAGTTTCTGCTCCCTCCTCCTTCGCACCTGCAAGGATAGCATTCACCAGCTGAAGGGTATTACTCTTCTTTCCCCTGGGACTTGCGTTTATTCCGATTACTTTCATGTATATTTCCTCCTGTTGATGGAATCGGATACAAACATTGATAAGGTTATGGGCGGGGATCAGATGCTGAACAGAACTTTGGATCGTTGAAGGGAGGATGGTTATATCCATAAAAAAAAGGAACCTTCATTACGAGATGACCAATTCGCCAGAACTTTGTAAAGAATGCGGCGGGAACTGCTGTCGCCATCCCACAATGACGGATATCGAATTCCACAGGTTGGTCGGGGCAATAGGGAAAGAAAAGGCGGAGGTTGCCGTGCCGGAACATTTCGGTACCTGGTGGATGTTCCGTGAGAACTGCCCGGGAAAACTGGCGACCGGTTGTGTCCTGTCATATGACGACCGCCCGCTTTGCTGTAAAATATACCCGTTTGTCGCGATTCCGGCAATAACCGGGAGTGTAATAGGGCATGAGATCCTGCTGGATCTCAGGCATTGTCCCCGGTGGAAAGAGTTTGGGGAATGTTACGAAGAGACAAAACAGGAGTTTATAGACCTAAAAAAATGTACCGGTGAGCTTCCACAACCCCCGGAAAAACAAGGATGGAAAAAATTTCTCAGGTTATCATAATATCGACATCAGGTTGGATCACTCAATGGGATTTGTTTTTTAGTTTCTGTTTACGTGTTTTGGCATTTGACATCAGTCGATCAACAGGATCGCCATCGGCCCGGGGCTCCCTGCAAAATAATCATTCCAGTCCGGGTTATCACACGTAAGGCGGATGATTGCATCGCCGGTGAATATTGCTTTCGCGTCGCATGAACGATGATTTTATAACGTCCCCGGACTTTCTGTATGTCATGGAGATGTGCTAATGAACAAGGATGCGGAAATTCACGCTATTGAAACAACCATCCGGGATATGAACCGGTGCTGGACGGAAACATGGGATGAAAAGGGTTTTCGGGAATATATCCATCCTGATGCCGTGGCGATCGTCCCTACCCTCCCAGGGCGGCTTCTTGGGCAGGACGCATATGTTGCCGGGTGGCGGGGTTTTGCCGAAGCGATGACGGTCCACGAATGGACCGAGAGCGGTCACCGCGTACAGCTCTATGCGACCGGGGCATGTGCGGTCGTCACGTACCTGTTCTCAATATCATTTACCATGGCCGGACAACGCATGACGATGAAAGGCAGGGACATGTTCTTCCTTGTAAGGGAATCGGGACACTGGCTCGTTGTGGCCGACCAGTTCTCACCGGAGCCTCCTGGATCGTAAGTACTGACGAATGGGAAACACGGGAAGGTCAGCGGAATTATAGTGCACACGGAGGATCTTCCCCGCAGCCGGGCATTCATCAGACCTGACAATACATCCCGTACTAGATCTTCCACCAAATCCTGCTTTCTCATACGACGCCATCGTCTTTTTCTTCCGGAAAGCAAAAGGAGGTTCTAATATCCCTTTTCCTTTGCAATATCCTATACCCGTTTTATTATTCGGGTCACGATAACCCACCAGGATTTCATCTCCCTGGATATTTCACCGAATTAATATAAGCAGGGTACTCGCCAGCTTTCAGTTCCGGACGTAGATATACCGGAGCAGGTGAGTGTGCATGCCTTCACCCCCATGATCTTCGGGGTCTTCCATCATGCCGGCCTCTAACACCTCGAAGTCCCGGAACTCCATGAGCAGGTCCTCTGCTGAATAATAGTGAACCTCGCGTCCGGGCTTACTCTCGAAGGTGTTCACCTCTACCTTTTTGCCCATGCCATAACTGGGCTCCCGGTCTGAGAACACGACAAAAAACATCACCCCTCCCTCCTTCAGTTGCTCCCGGCATCGTGCAAGGAATGCAGCCCGGTCGTTTTTTCGGAACAGGTGAAGGACATTGAAACAGTAGATGCCATCATACATCGAATCGTCGAAGGGCATGTCAAGTACCGACCCCTGGTTGTACCGTACTCCCTCTGAGTTTTGTAATGCAAGGGCGATTGCCGTCGTTGAGATCTCGATACCAGTGACCTGGAACCCGGCCCGGGAAAATGCGACGGCATTGCGGCCATACCCGGAACCCGGGACAAGGACCTCGTGTACCCCGGCTTTATTGAAGAGTTGAACCGCGTACTCCGACGTCCTGCTGGGTGTCGTGCCCCATATCCTGCCCTCGTCGCTGAAACGCTCCTCCCAGAAGGTGTTCATACAGGACATAATGGTTTTTGCCGGAAATGTACCTGCCGGAAAGAGCCGTGGGGAGGGTCAATTCGAAACCGTCGAAAACAATTGACCTGCAGGGAATGTACGTGAGGATCACAAATACGGGACGGTGCATAGATAGCAATCACGTCCTTTTTTTTACCAGGATCCAGGTCCTAAAAATTTAACAGCCTTCACTGCCCACAAAAATGAATTATTGTAACCTAAGTTCCCGAAATTTTTAGGCGCTCGTTCTGATTTATCTATCCAATATTTATCGCCAATCAAAATTAAAGTCTAAATATTGCTTCTAACCGAAATTATTTTATAAAATAGTGTGCCTATAATATATTAGGCACACCATGGAATCAATACAGCGTCTCAAAAAGATCAAGGGTATTGAGTATTGGTACGAAGAGACCCCATATTACGATCCTGTATCGAAACAGACGCGCTATAAAAACTCCAAGTATCTTGGGAGAAATATCGATGGAAAACCAGTTCGTATGCGGAACGCACCTGCAGAAGTCACCATAAAAGTCAGAAAGGCAAAAAAGACTGTAACCATACGTTCATCATTCGACTATGGATCAGTGCTGATTCTCAAACATATCATGAAGGAACTGAAGTTGGATCAGTATCTGCATGGACTACTCAATGATACAGAAGTTGCCATGATCACAGCTTTAGCATTCAACCGGGTTCTTCGACCTCTGGCGATGCAGCATGTCGAAACTTGGTACACGGGGACGGTACTATCCCTTGACGACCCGAAGATCTCACTCTCCGGACAACGTATCAGTGAACTCCTGGAACGAATTGGAACCAGCACGATTCCACAACAATTTATGGGGCAGC
>Ga0194039_1001617_pt1 | contig 11922 bp, 5 predicted proteins | sample JunL228m_MetaG_FD_148679 | JGI IMG/M metagenome (GOLD analysis project Ga0194039, IMG submission 148679) | Anoxic zone freshwater microbial communities from boreal shield lake in IISD Experimental Lakes Area, Ontario, Canada - Jun2016-L227-8m | ecosystem: Environmental > Aquatic > Freshwater >...
GCGGTTGTCACTGCAAATCCATCGCCCGACACATTGAAGAACCGGCTCAGCCTTTCGGGTGAAACATCGGCCGCTATATTTTTAGAGAAGTACCCTTTCCGGGCTATTTCAATGGCATCGGGATCAAGATCGGTGGCAAAAATCTGCAATGTCAGGTTCTTGCGTTTTTTAATTCTCTCGAGCGCCTCCTGAAAAACAATGGCCAGCGAATAGGCCTCTTCGCCGGTCGAACAGGCCGTGACCCAGGCGCGAAGCACATACCCGTTGGGCAATTCGTCAAGCATGGACGGAAGGACCTGGTCCCTGAGCATTTCCCACACCGGCGGATCGCGGAAAAAGCTGGTGACGCCGATGAGCAACTCTTTGAAAAGGATCTCCACCTCCTTGGGGTTATCCTGCAAATAGAGGACATAATGCTGCAACTTATCAAGCTGGTGAACCCCCTTGCGCCGTTCAATCCGGCGAAACAGGGTGTTCTTTTTATATAACGAGAAGTCGTGCCCCGATTGCTCACGCAGCAGGATGATAATTTTTTCGAGGTTGCTTTTGCTTTTACTGTCTATTTCAGTGTTAATGATCACCGCTGGAATAAATTTCAAAAAGGCCATCAGTTTTGAGGGTAATTCTTCGGCCGGCGCCACAATGTCGGCAATGACCGCTTCGCTTGCACTGTAGGGCATGCCGTCGAATTTGGCAGATGCCGGGCTCTGAACCAGTACAATGCCGTTTTTTTCTTTGATGGCCTTCAGTCCCAGGCTGCCATCGCTGCCCATGCCGGAAAGCACAATGCCAATGCTTTTCTCTTCCATGTCGGCGGCAAGCGAACGAAAGAAAAAGTCAATGGGCAAACGCAGTCCGCGCGATTCGACCGGATCAAACAAATGCAGCGAACCGTTGAGCAGCGACATGCTCTTGTTGGGAGGGATGACATAGACGTAGTTTTGCTTTACTTTAAGGCGGTCGGTAGCCTGCAGCACCTTCATCGGGGTAATGCGTTGCAACAGCTCGGGCATGATGCCAATGTGGTTTGGGTCGAGGTGCTGGATCACTACGAAGGCCATGCCGCTGTCCTTGGGCATATTCCCGAAAAACTGTTCCAATGCTTCAAGCCCGCCGGCGGAAGCACCGATGCCTACGATGGGAAACTGACTGCTATCGGTTATTACAGGTACTTTCTTTTTTCTTGGTTCGGCGGATACTGGCTTTTTGGTATTCATGGGAAATGGTTTTATTGGTTTCAAGGGTGTTCATTTTATGAAGGGTTCTTTTTATGAACTGCCGGGTAGTCTTCTGTTGTGGGTGGGGCTGCCGGCAACGTGAAAAAGAAGGTACTTCCCTTCCCTTCTGCGCTCTCGACCCATAAATTTCCACCATGTTTTTCAATGAATTCTTTGCAGATGATCAATCCAAGGCCGGTGCTTGGTTCATCTTCGGTGCCTCTGCGGTTGGTTTGAACATCGAGCCGGAATAAATTGTCAATCAATTCAGGCTCCATGCCAATGCCATTGTCCCTGACTGAAATTTCAACGCTGTTGTGAGCGGAGGTTCTTGCCGAAACAGTCACGCTCCCGCCTTTGTTCGTAAATTTCACGGCATTGGAAACGAGATTTCGGATCACTGTCTGAAGCAGGTTGGCATCGGCAAAAATCTCGAGATCCTGAGGTATTTCGAGGCGAATTTCTATTCCCTTCGTTTTTGCGGGTTCAATCGACATTTTCAAACTTTCCTTTACCACAGGCAGCAGGCGTTCTGTTTCAGGATTGAATGGGATTAAACCTTGCTCCATGCGCGACCAGTCGAGCAGGTTTTCCAGAAACCGGAACAGGTTGGTGGCCGAGTTGCGCATGGCCAGGGCAATCTTTTGAATCTCGTCGAGTTTCATTGAAGAGAGGCCATCTACCATCACATGCGTCAAGCCAAGGAAGGAATTGAACGGTCCGCGCAGATCGTGAGCAACAATGGAAAAAAACTTATCCTTCTCTGCATTGAGCAATACCAATTCTTCGTTTTTTCGTTTGATTTCTGCTTCCGCCTGCTTGCGGCTGTTGATATCGGTGATGTCGGTGATAAACCCATACCAAAGCACCGAACCGTCATCTTCCAGCTGAGGAACGGCCTTTCCATAGAGTGAGCGGATTGTGCCATCGCTGAATTTCACCCGGTACTCATGTTGCCATACCGACAGGTTTTTGGCCGATGCCTGAATGGTAGCCGCCACTTCGGCATAGTCATCGGGATGAAGATTTGCAAAAACCGCTGATGCATCTTCGCGTACCTGTTCAGGGCTTACCCGGTAAACCTCGTTGATGGCTGCACTGGCATAAGGAAAACAGGAGGTGCCGTCGGGCCTCAGTCGATACTGGTAGACGACACCGGGCACGATACTGGCAATTTTCACCAAACGATTAAGAATCTCCTGCTGAATGGCCTCCGCCTGCTTGCGATCGGTGATGTCAAGCGAAATAGCTCCAAGGGAGGGCGATTCACCCTCCCGGGGGATTACAAATTTTCGCGTTTCATAATGGTGCACTTTCCCGTCGGGCTGAATGATGCTTTCCTCAATTCTCTGATAGCCCATCTTCATCAACTTCAAATCATCAGCCATTAACTTTTTTCCGAATTCGTTGGGAAAAACATCGTACATGGTTTTTCCCAGCCATGCCGAAGCGCCCACGGCGTTATCCATATACTTGTTCACAAACTGAGTTCTGCCTTCCTTGTCTTTAAAAAAAACCATGGCAGGTAAATAATCCATGAACAGGGAAAACCTTTTTTCGCTCTCTTTCAGCTCCATCGTTAACTGTAAGGCCATTTTCTTTGCCCTGGTATTTGTGTTTGCCAATGACAAGAACAAACCAAACAGAAGAAAACTAATTACAATTCCCCCGATGATTACAATCAGGCTCTTTTTAATATACGACAGTGGTTCTTTTGACTGGCTGAAAAGCAGCGTCCAGGTGGTCTCATTAAATCTGACCGGAACAATCATTGTTCGGGCAGATGAGTCATTGAGGCTGTTCGTGCTGTTTCGCTGGCTGTCGAACAACAATGAATTGCCTGAAATGCTGTCGTTATCATAAACCCGCAGATGAATTCTGCTGTTTTCGCTTGAATCCCAGCGGCCCAGGATACCAAGCATTAAATCGTACATGCGGTAGGGACTATACACCCAGCCCATAATCGCAGCGCGGCGCTGTTCAACGGTGTTTTGCGGCAACCCATTGCGATAAACCGGGACAAACATTAAAGTGCCGGTCTGCAGATCCTTATCGGTTTCCTGAACCAGTGTTACTTTGCCCGAAAGTGTTGCCAGATCAAGGTCCCTGGCCTGTTCCAACGCTTTTCTTCTGACCGGTTCGGAATACATGTCATAACCAAATGCCCTCAGATTCCGATCGGTAAAAGGTTCAAGATAAATGATGGAAGTATAAAGTTCTCTGTTGCCGGCCGGTTTGACATTGTAATCAGGGAATCCCTCCTTCCTGATTGTCTGAACATGATGTTTTAACTGATTTTTTTGTATTATGACTGAAAATCCGACTCCCTGGATCCCGGGCAAATTCTTATTCAATCTCAAATGTTCAACAAAGACTTTCCAATGATGTCGTGTTACCGTATCGGAAGCTGCAAAAAATGAAGACCCACTGCGTAAAAGCAGGGCATTTGAGTGAAGTCTGGTGGTTACTTTTGCTGTTATTTCATTACAAACCAGCGCAAATTCACGTTTTGAATTGGTCTCAATCTGTTGTCCTGTATAGATTGCAGCTGTTGTTGTAAGAAAAAATCCGGCGATCAGAATAGCAAAAGCTTTCCATCCGTTTTTTGGAGTTGTATTCTGAAAGAAATTTGGATATCTCTTCACTGTTCCTGATTTTTTCTGCTTGTGATCCTTATTTCATAAGCCCAAACTTTCGGAGTTTCTCCTGCAATTCTGCTTTGCTTACCGGTTTTGAGAGGAAGTCGTCGCAGCCGGCCTCGAGGGCTTTCTTTTTATCCCTGCTGAAAGCGTAGGCGGTAACGGCGATAACCGGCAGCTCTTTTCTGAATGATTTGATCAACCGGGTGGCTTCCAAACCATCCATCACCGGCATCTTCAGATCCATCAGCACAAGAGAGATCTCCGGATGCAGCTGGCACATATTCACGGCCTCTTTCCCGTTGGCGGCCTTCAAAACCACAGTGGAGATGGATTTCAGGATGATCTCCATATAAATATCGCTGGAGAGATCATCTTCGGCAATCAGAACCACAGGGCTAATAATCTCAGGATGACGGAGGGGGGGAGCGACGGCTTTATTTTCATTGGTGATTCCCGGTTCCATTGGCAGGGAGAAGAAAAATGAAGCGCCTTGTCCTTTGACCGATTCAAGGCGGATGTCACTGCCCAGCAGCTTCAGAAAACCTTTGATGATCGACAGGCCAAGCCCGCTCCCTTCATGACCGCGGGTATCGGAAATAATTTCCTGCGTGAAGGGTTCAAATATGCGCTCGTGAAACTCCGGGGCAATCCCGATACCGGTATCAATGACAAAAAAATCAATGGTACCCGATTTTACAGCATAGCCAAAGGTTATGGATCCGAGGTTGGTAAATTTGATGGCATTGTCCAATAAGCAGGAGATGACCTTTCGCAGCAACTCCAGGTCGGTGATCAGCGTGAAGTGTTCCTGTTCTCCGGGAATTTTAAGATTAAGCACCAGGTTTTTAACATCACAGGAGTCCTGGAATCTGGCTTTCAATTCTTTCAGCATGTTACTCACGTTGACCGGATTGCGAATGACTTCGATATTCCCGGAGGCAATCAGCGAGATTTCCATATAGTCGGTAATGGTATTTATCAGGCGGTTGCCCGAGGCTTTCAGAAATTTGTTATACTGCTTCCGTTCTTCCGTTGTAAGGAACGGATCGGTGAGCAGGTTTCCAAAGCCCATGATCCCATTGAGCGGCGTGCGGACTTCATGTGAAATGTTATTCATGAACGCTGTTTTGAGGCGGTTGCTTGCTTCGGCTTTTACAAGCGCTTCTTTAAGCGAAACCTCAGCCTGCTTACGCTGGGTAATGTCTCTGTATTTCCATAAGTGACCGCTATATTCATGATCAAGGTATGTGGGAATATAATCCCGTTCGAAAAACCTTCCATCCGCCAGTTCCAGTTCGTCGTTGAGAACGGCCTGTTTCCTGGCCAGAATAACCTTGATATCAGCAATAAAGTTGACGGGGTCTTTGAAAAACATTTTACTCTCTTCCGCGGCGTTTGAGCAATCGGCGCCAAGGAGCGCTTCGGGAGGCGCGGGAATGGCAAACATGTCGCAAAACAGCTGGTTGGTCAGTAAAATCCTCCTGTTTGAATCTTCAAGCAACACCCCTTCATATAAATTGATGATCAGGTTGGTCAGCAGCGCTGCATTATTCTTAAATTCGTTTTCGGATTGCCTGCGCTGGGTGGTATCCCTGAAGAAACCCATGATGCATTTTCTGCCGTTTATGGTCATGAAACTTGATGCGATATCCGCGTAAAAAATCTCCCCGTTCTTTCTGAGGCATTGAATATCTGAGGCTATGGTTTTCTCCATTTGTGCCAGGCTTTCAAATTCCGCAAGGGTATCCTGGAAAGTGTCTTTGGGATGAATCCCTGCAATAGTCATCGCTTTTAGCTCCTCTTCGGCATATCCAAGCATTTCGCATTGCTTTGGATTGGCAAAAATGATGATCTTGGTCAATTTGTCAGCAATCAGAATTCCATCGGGGCTTCCCTGGAAAATGGAACGATACCTGCTTTCAGAATCATCCAGTTTTTCATTTTCTGCATTCCTGAGTTCAGTAATGTCCCAGTTCGTGCCGATCATGCGGCTGACCTTTCCTGAATCATCGGGTTGAACAACAGCCAATGCCCTGATATTGTGGATTGAACTGTCGGGCCAAACGACCCTGAACTCGGTATCAAACTCTTTTTCGCCCCGTATCGCCATCTGGATTTCCTTATCGCCCCGTTCTTTATCATCGGGATGAACTCCATTCTGCCAGGCTTCATACACGCCAATGAAATCCTTTCTTTTAATTCCATAAAGCGCAAACATCTGATCGTCCCACAAAAGAATATTGTTGGCAATATCATAATCCCACACGCCCACGCCACCTGCACGCGTGGCCAAAGCCAAACGGGCAGATACCTGATGCAGTTCGTTTTCTGCCTGTTTGCGTTCGGTAATGTCGGTGATAAAGCCATGCCAAAGGACTGATCCATCCTCCGCCCGTTGCGGGACAGCATGGCCGTATAGTGAGCGGATTGTGCCATCGGAAAATTTCACGCGGTACTCATGTTGCCACAGGGTGAGCGTTTGTGCCGATGCCTGTATGGAAGCGGCAACACCGGAAAGGTCATCCGGGTGAAGGTTTGCGAATACCGCTGATGCATCTTCACGAATTTCATCGGGGCTTACCCGGTAAATATCCCTGATGGCCTCACTGGCGTATGGAAAACAGGAGGTGCCATTGGGGCGCAGCAGGTATTGATAAACGACTCCCGGCACCAGGCTGGCGATCTTTCTGAGATTTTCCTGTTGAAAAGCAAGTTCTTTGTTGGCCATGAGCAGTTCATCGGCCTGCTTTGCCATTTCTTCTTTCTGAATGGCCAACTCATGGACGAGCTCCAGTATTTCGGCTTCTGATTTTTTTTTCAGGAGCGCTTCGGCCCTTTGGCGAAGGATTTCGGCTTCTGATTTGCGATTGGTGTTTTCCATGATAAACAGCTGCTTGGGATTATGTCATTGGTTTGCCTGTTTGCTTTGACTTCAGCAGAAAAAGAGTGTGAACCTGTAACTTAACACAAAGGTAAGCGGTTTTTTCATCTTTGCTCCTTTAATCAAACATCATCGGAAGGAATTGTAAATACTTTTTCAAAACCGCAACTTATTTCTACTTTTGCCTCCTGATTTTAAATTTGCCTCAGGTCTAATCTTTAACAAGGTCATCCTATATGAAAAATCAAACTTTACCATCTCTTTTCCAAATAGCTTTTGCAGGAATCATAAGCCTTTTAATCCCCAGCTTTGCCTTTGCGTATCCTTCGGGTGCACCTGCCGGATATACCGGGTCTCCCGGTGATGGCCATCATTGCGTCAGCTGTCACAATGGCTCAGCAGTCACAGTTAGCAATTGGATCACTTCAGATATCCCGGCCGCGGGATATACCCCCGGTACGGTATACAATCTCACGGTTACCGTCACCGGATCAGGAGCCAAAGGATTTGAAGTATCTCCGCAGAATACGACCGGTTTGCAACTGGGGACCCTGGCAGCCGGTTCAGGCTCGAAACTGGTGGGAGGAACGAAATATGTAACACAATCCTCATCAAGCTCAGCAGCCACGAAGATCTGGAATTTCACCTGGACGGCCCCTGCTGCAGGTACCGGTGCGGTTACTTTTTATGGTGCATTTACGGTGAGTAAACCTGCAACAAAACTATCCACCCTCCAGGTGAGTGAAAACACCGCAACCCCGCTTTCAGCCACGGCCACGGCAACACCGCCTGTTATCTGCCTCGGACAAAGTTCCCAACTCAATGTGATCCCGGCCGGAGGAGGTGGGACCTACACCTATTCGTGGACCTCTGTCCCGGCAGGTTTTACCTCCACTTTGCAGAACCCGGTTGTGGCACCCATTGTAACGACGCAATACACCGTCACCGTTTCTGATGGCACCGGTTCCGTTGACGCTCCCACGGGGGTGACGGTCAATCAGCCGGCAACGGCCAGTGCAGGCAATGATACCACCTGTGCCTACCTGACCACGCAGGTCCCCTTATCCGGCATCGCCACCAATTATTCCGGTGTGCTGTGGACCACCTCAGGTACCGGTACTTTTAGTTCTCCGGATGCACTTTCAGGTTATTATTATCCAAGCCTGGCCGACAAAAACCTGGGATCGGTTACCCTTACCCTGGCCGCCGCAGCCCAATCACCCTGTACCACAGCTGCAGCAGACGACCGGGTTGTTCATTTTGAAGCCCCTGTTGGAATTCCGGACAAACAAAATTCTTTATCCCGGGTTGTGTTATTCCCGAACCCATCCAAAGGGATGTTCTCACTTGGTTTTAATGGAGATGTTAACGCTGTAATGACCATTGCAATTTCCGACATCACCGGAAGGACCCTCCTGCAGCGGACGGTGAACGGTTCATCCGGTCAGCCCGAGCAATTCAACATGACCGAAAATCCCAAAGGGGTGTACTTTGTGAAGATCAGGACCTCTCTGGAATCAAATGTTCAGAGACTTATTATTGACTGATCATGCTGGCAGAATAGATAAAAGTCATAATTCTGTTGGGCAAAAAAAACCCTTGTAAAACTAGGTTTTGCAAGGGTTTTTTGCGTACAGAAAATAAATATTTACCAGAAACTGCAAAAAAGGAAAAAAAATCAAAGTATGGAATAACAGTAACCAAATGAGCAGCCTTGGCTGTTGCGGTGACTGAATACTGTTACAAATAAATCACATCATCGAGCAACAGGCGCAGCTGCGAGTTGGTTACTGCTATTCTGAAGCACTATTTCCTTCAGCAACTGCTTTTGCTGCAACCACCTTTTTCTGAACTTTAACCTTGGGGGCTGCTTTTTTCTTGGCAACTTTTTTGGCCGGTTTTTTAGCGGCTGCGGTTACCAGGGCTCCCACCACCGCTTCAACGGCTGCGGGCGCTTTAACAGCCGCCTTCTTTTTGGCAACGGGTTTTGAAGCCGGTTTTGCAGCAGCTTTTGCAGCGGGTTTCGCAACCGGTTTGGAAACAGGTTTCGCCACGGATTTTGCAGCAGCTTTTTCAACAGGTTTCTTCACTTCGGCCTTGGCCTTTACTTTATGCGCTTTTTTCTTTGCTTTTTTTGGCAGTTTTTCAGCAACAGCTTTTTTTGCCGCTTTACCAGAGAGTTTCTTCAGGATTTCCTGGAGTTTCTCTACATAGAGTTTTGCCTCAAGAAGTTCATCACTGTACATCATGATCATCGACTCCAGTTCCTGATCATTAAAGTTTATTGTCTTCATGTTTTTTGTATTGGTTTCAGATGACAAATGTATATTATTTCAAACGATTACAAAATTTTTGCAATATGGAATTTACTTAATGTTGTTTTTAATAACTTTACTTGTCGAGTTTAAGTAATGGTCGGGATCGCGGGGATTCAATTCTGCCGCTGGGTGGAAGGTCATCAAATTAATCGCAAACAGAGACTGAATATAGCTATATGGATGCCTTGAACAAACCTGAATCCAGGAAAATTGATTTTGAAAATATTTTCAAAATCTCTTCTGACCTGATTTATCTCCTTGACTCTGAACATTGCATCCTGCGTGCCAATGATGCATTTGCTGATCGCCTGGGAATATCACCGGAAAAACTGGTCGGTTCAAAATGTTTCGTGCATATGCATAAAACCGAGGGACCAATCCCTGGTTGTCCTCATTCACAATTACTAAAGGATGGCCTGGAACACAAAGCCGACGTTTTCCTGGAGCAATTGAACGGATGGTATTCCGTAACGGTGAACCCGTTAAGGGATGAGCAGGGGAAACTTTTCGGATCCATGGTTGTTGCCCATGACATTCATGAACGCCGGCAAATGGAACTATCCCTTACAGAAAGCGAAAGCACTCTTGAAACGGCCCAGCAGATCGCTCACCTGGGGAGCTGGGTTTGGGATATGAACACTGGTATCGTAAGTTGGTCAAAAGAGATGTACCGCATTTTCGACATCAGTCCCGATACTTTCGACGGGAAGCCTGAATCACTCCTGAAGATCATTCATCCGGATGATGTTGCGCTTTACACCCATGCCATGCAGCTGAATCAATCGACTGGGATGGTCCCCTCGCTTGAGTACCGTATTATTCACAGGGATGGGTCGGTACACTACCTGTTTGGGGATGGAAAAGTAGAATATAACGGGGATGGAAAACCTGTAAAGAGTGTTGGCACTGTTCTGGATATATCTGAGCGCAAAAAAAACGAACTGGCGATAATCCATGCAAAAGAACAAGCCGAAGAAAATGAAATCCGTTTAAAAGTAGCTCAGAGGGCCAGCAAGGCAGGAACCTGGGATTGGGATATTGTAAATAATACCTTTTACTGGTCCGATGAATTTCTGGATATTTTTAAGATGCCAAAGGATACCGTAGCCGGATTTGAAGCATGGACAAAAGCATTGCATCCTGATGATGTGGGCAAAGCATCCGGAAAAATATTGGAAAGCATTGAAAACAGGACTGAATTAATCAATGACTACAGGATTATCCTCCCGGATCAGGAAATTCGCTGGATCAGGGCTCTGGGAACCACCGTTTATGAAAACGACAAACCAAAACGGCTGATCGGGTTGTGTTTGGATATAACATTGCAAAAGGCAGCCGAAAAGGAATTAATCCTGGCCAAAGAGAGGGCCGTGGAAAGCGACCGTTTAAAATCGGCCTTCCTCGCCAACATGAGCCATGAAATCAGAACCCCCATGAACGGAATCCTGGGCTTTGCCGGGTTATTGAAGAACCATGGATTAACCGGTAAGCAGCAAAAGGATTATATTCAGATCATCGAGAAAAGCGGCAAACGGTTGCTCAACCTGATCAATGACATCATTGATATTTCAAAAATAGAGTCGGGGTTGATGGATGTTGTCCTAAAAGAATTAAATATCAACGAAATAATTGAAGATATTTTCGCATTCTTTAAACCGGAGATGGAGCGAAAAGGATTGAAGTGTTTTTATAAAAACGCATTGCCGGCCAAAGAAGCTAAAATTCAATCGGATCACAATAAAATTGCGGCCATTCTTACCAACCTCGTAAAAAATGCCATTAAATTCACTCCTTCAGGATCCATTGAATTTGGGTATGAGAAAAAGGGTAACTGGCTTGAATTCTTTGTAAAAGACACCGGCCTTGGGATTCCTGAAGAGCGGAAACAGGCCATTTTCGAACGCTTTATCCAGGCTGACCTTGAGGATAAACATGCTTTTGAGGGCGCCGGTCTCGGCTTGTCGATTGCCAGGGCCTATGTAGAGATAATGGGAGGCAGGATTTGGGTGGAATCACAGGAGGGGAAGGGGGGTTCCTCCTTTTATTTCACCATTCCTTATACTGTAAGGGCAGAAAAACAAAACGCAGTGATAAACATGGTTCAGCCTGAAAGAATCGGAAAACAGATTCAAAACCTGAAAATATTGATTGCCGAAGACGATGAGACATCGGACATGTACATGACCCTGCTGGTTGAGAAGTTAAGCCGGGAGGTGTTGCATGCAGCAACAGGAGAGGAAGCTGTTGAAATCTGCCGCAGCCACCCGGACCTGGACCTGGTTTTAATGGACATCAAGATGCCCGGGCTGAACGGCTATGAATCCACCCATCAGATCCGTCAGTTTAATAAGGAAATTATCATCATTGCCCAGACAGCGTTTGGCCTTGCCGGCGACAGGGAAAAGGCAATGAAAGCAGGGTGCAGCGATTATCTTTCCAAACCAGTTAATGAGGCTCTGTTATTATCGATGATACAAAAGTACTTTTCCCGGTAACATCATACGATTCGCTGGATGGTGCAGCTGCATGGTTATCAGATGATGGTCACCTTCACGATCATCAGATCCTGTTCGGCCTTGATCTTTACAAAGTAACATCCCTTTGGGGCACCCGAAAGATCGAACGAATAACGCTTGCTGCCTGAACATTTTCTCAGGCAGGTCACTTTCCCGGTATAATCGAGGATGGTCACCTCCATCTCCTTCAGTCCCAGCTTCCCGGTGATAATTTCAAAAAGTCCGGTATTCGGGTTCGGAAAGATCCGGATCTCCTCCTTTGTCATATCATTTGCAGAGACAACCGAAGCCTCCTGGGTTACGGTGACAACCAGGGGGGTGATGCCGGCAACGGTCACGGAAATATTG